>Ga0196971_1000281_pt1 | contig 46182 bp, 67 predicted proteins | sample S1v_1013CmetaG_FD_148660 | JGI IMG/M metagenome (GOLD analysis project Ga0196971, IMG submission 148660) | Soil microbial communities from Anza Borrego desert, Southern California, United States - S1+v_10-13C | ecosystem: Environmental > Terrestrial > Soil > Desert | place: USA: California... | reverse complement strand
CCAAAGACGCTATCCACGGTGTCGATTTTCGCGTTCCCGTGCGGCGTCCACACGCGACCGTACTGGTCGGTGAATGTTGTGCTGTCCTGGGCGCCGTCAAAGTGCAGAAGCGAGACTGTACGGCCGTCCGGGTAGGCTGAAGACGGGGGGGCGAAGCCCGCCGTGTAGACGGCAGCGCCTTTGGTGATACGGACTTCGTCCACCCAGCCGTTGAAGTTTGAGTTGGTGACGGTCTGCGATACCCCAATTGCCAGGCCAATAGCGGCATCCTGGATAGTCGTCAAACTCAGCGCGTACTCTTCGACCTTCGTTCCATCCACGAAGATGAAGTATGTGGAACCGCTGCGGACAAATGCCAGGTGATACCACTGGCCCACCGCAGGCGTCCAGGGGGTGTTTAGGCTTTCCCCTGAACTTGTGCCGTTGCCTAGGACGGTGCGGAATCCCCCGTTAGCGGCGGAGTAGCGAATGTTGTAGCCGCGGATCGAAGTGCCACCGCCAGTCGAATACTTGGAGAACAATCCCTGCTCACCGGCAGCAGAGGAAAAGCGAAAGCGCCCCTCCAGAGTAAAGTCGCCAGAGCCAAAATTATGGTCCGAACTGTCTGCGGTCGAGATGGAATCGCCCGTTCCATCTAGGCGAAGGCTCGCGTCTCCAAACACAAATTCGGACGTATCGATCTGGGCGTTGCCGGCCGCGGTCCAAGAACGACCAGCGACGTCTGTAAAGGTTGTGCTTCCGTCGGCACCATCGAAGTGAAGGAGCGTGGCGTAGTTGACGGAGTACGAATCAGCGGAGGTGGCGCGGCCGGCAATCAACGCCCGGCGAAGCATCACTCCGACTCCTGCATCGAGTACCGCCAGGTGGCGCCGCCATCGAACGTCTTGGCCGACAGAACGGTTGTTGAACCCGCCGCGGCAGAGACAGCCGTGTCACTTCCGCCCAGAGCCTTAAAAGACACCGGGAGCGTGAGCGTGTGTCCGCCAGTTGCGTCTTGGGTAATTTCGACCTCGAACTCTTCGACGTAGCCCGTCCCGGCAAGGTTTGAAACTGCGAGAGCGGTGTTCTCGGTGAGCGTGATCTTGAAGTTCGAGCCCAACGCCATATCCAGGCTCAGCTCGCCACCGGAACTGGCAACCGTTTCAACCGGCCCGCCGTAGGCCAGTGCCGCGGGGTCGAACGCCAGATCGCCCGAGAGCGTCCAGACGCCGCCGGCGATGTAGTCCGCGGTCGCCGTAATGACTGAGTTGACTCCGCGGGTCTTCGGCAGATACCCGACCGGGCAAGTGAGAGTCACGCCCCCCTCGCCCGCCAGAGTAATCTGGCCTGAGCCGTGCTGCTTGAAGGACACGAACGGCGCCGCAATCGGATTTGCAGTCCAATCTTGGGTTTCGCTGCCGGTGTTGGCGCGCATCGTGATCGTGGTCGGGGCCGCATTGGTGGCACGCACCAGGTAGCCCTGCTTCGTGCCGTCGATCGTCTCGGCGGTCCCGGTGACGTCGTATAGCGGAATCAGGAAGCTCAGCGGCCCCAGACGGAGGACGTTGGTCGTCTCGTAGAGCGTGTTGAGGATCAACTGACGCAGCAGCTCGAGGAACTCTTCATTCGAGAAGAGGTCGCTCCCGACGGGCTTCGCGTAGCCCCGGAGGATCACCCAGGTCTCAACGCCGGCGCCCGGCGGAGTCGTGAAGGTGATCGTGGAGCCTTCGGGGTCAGGCGAGATCGACACATTGAAGCCATCAATCGGCTCGATGCCGACGCCCGCCACGAAGACGTCGTAGAAGACCGCCTCCGTCACGTCGGCGCCGGGGATGAAGAAGGTGGTCTCCGTGCCGTCGCCTTCGATCTCCCAGTATTTCGGGGAGGTGTTGAGGCCGAGGCTGACCATGTCGCCGATCGCCTGGAGCAGCGTGCGCCGGTTGACGGCGTCGCCCTCGAGGACGGCATCACCGACGTTGACGATGCGGTGGCCCTGGGCATCCCAGACGAAGTCTCCATTGGCGTCGTAGACGCCGCCGATGGTGCCGTTCGCGATCTCTTCGATGCGATACAGCGCTTGTAGCGAATCCGTCTCCAGCTCTTCGGTGGTGACGGTGGAGCCGGCCTGGTACTCGGTCAGCGGGTCCGCCGGCGTGCGGCGGTAGATGCCAACCTTGGAGTCGGCAGGCGGCGGAGAGACGAACCGGACGGATCCGGTCGTCTCCCAGGTGTATGCGGTGGTCGGAAGCAGCTCCCCGTCCAGGAAGACGAAGACGTGCGACCGATCCAGGTACGGGAACGGCACCGCGAACAGGTCATTCGTACCGTCTGCGGGATAGACGACGTTGGTGGTCATAGGGGGCCTTCAGTGAAGAGGAAGGCCCCCGTAGGGGCCTTATTGCGGGTTGTCGTTGGTGAGCCAGTCGAGGTGCTCTGGATCCGCGTCGTCGTCTCGCTCGGGAAGGCCCGAGGCGAGCGCGGCGAACGGGAGGTCCATGCCGAGGACGTTCTGGAACGGGAGTAGCCGGCGAATCGCCGCGGCGTCCGTCTCGTCGAACTGACGGTCGCCTCGGAGTGCGGACTGCGCGGCGCCGCCGACGGCCCGCCCCGCGTTGCGGAAGAGACCATAGGTGGGATTGCCGGTGATGATGTCCGAGCCGAGACCGCTCGTTCGCGTGTCGAAGAAGCGCGTTCCGGTCGAGTAATACTGGCCGGTATCCCAGAGGCCTGGGAGGATCGACGAGTAGCTCGAGTTCGCCAGAGCAGCGGCCGCCAGGCGGTCCATGCCCAGGTACTTCTCGCGGTACTCCTCAAGCTCCTCCGGAGTGGCACCTCCGGCTTCCTTGAGCGCCATCGCGGTGTGGTGGCGGGCGTTGTAGGCCATCGCCGCAAGCGCCATCGAGATCATCACTCGCGTCGCCTCTTCGGCGTCCGCGTGTGCGATGCCGTGGAGGAGCTGACGGGAGTAGCTGACGAGCGCGAAGCGTCGGAACTGGGCGAGGATCTTGCCCCAGTTCTTGTGCATCCAGAGCGCGGTGTCCCCGAGGTCCTCTTCCTGCACCATGCGGCGGGCCTCTCGGCTCACGGCGTAGAGCATGGCGTCGCGGGCTTCGGTGTCCGTCCAGGCCGAGTAGTTCACGATCTGGACCTTGCCGCCGAAGTCGCCGTCCGCCCAGACCGTGTGGTCCTTGATCTGCTTGGCGATGCGCTTCTTCAGGCCATCCGTCAAGCCGAGCTGGAGAGCCCGGTCTTCGGAGATGGCGCCGCCCTCCAGGACATCCTTGACGAGGCGCTGGACGATGACGCGACCGGTGAGGCGCTGCGACATTTCGGTCATGAACGACAGACCGGATGCACGCTGCACGCCGCGGCCGGCGACACGGATGCCGTGCTCGAACTTGCCGAGCGCGCCATTCAGGCCCTCGCCTTCATGCCCCCAGTCGAAGGAGGAGAAGGTGCGGTTGTTGAACAGGTCCGTGCCGAGGCCGACCCACGCTTCCTGCTCGCGGTAGAACGCCTCGTCGATCTTCCCGTCGACACGCCGGATGGTCCGAAAGACCTCCGGGAAGTGCTTGAGGGTGTGACCGAGGTAGCCCTTCTGGAGCAGGCCGGCGAGGTCGGGGAACTGCGCCCAACCGGACTGACCCATCGTGGTCGTGAAGTTCCAGTCGCGCGCGGCTCGGCCCAGGCGCGTGAGCGTCGTGGCCTTCTCGATCGGCGTGCCGGTGACGAGAGCATAGGCCGCCTCCGCGGTGTCGCGGACGCGCTCCAGCTCCTCGAGGTCTCCCTCGAGTTCTCGTTCCACCTTGGCGATCGACTCCTCGAAGTCGGCCTTCGTCTTGATGCCCACCTTCGCCAGGCCGACGTGGCCGGCGACCGTTCGGTTGTAGCGGCCGAACAGGGCCTCGACGTTGTTCTCGAACAGGTCGGCCACGCGGACCTCGATGTCCTCGAGGCGGCCTTCCTGCTGCGCACGCTGGTCGCGGAAGGACATGCTGAAGTTCTCGTCCAGCGAGACACGATGCTTCGCGTTGCGGAACGAGCCCTCCGTCTGCCGCTCGCGGCGGGCGTTGAGCGCGGCCATCTCCGTGACGACGTCCTCCACTTCGCGCGGGGCGAGCCCGGCGTCGTTAAGGAACTGCCGCAGGAAGCCGACGTCGTCCCACTTCATGCCCTGCATCAGGCCGATGTCGGCGCCGACGCGGAGTTCCTTCATCCGCTTGACGTATGCCTTGGCGATCTTCGCGGCCAGCGCGTCGCCCATGTCCTCGTTCGCAGACTGGATCGACTTCTGCACCAGGAGGCGCAGGCTGTCGGAGCCGATGCGGGTCTCGACGTCGTGGATCGAGTGGAAGTCGAACACGCGGGGCAGGTACGCATCTCGCGGCTCCACGTTCTCGAAGCCCTTGACGCCGGCGTTCTTGGCCTCGGCCAGGTACTCCGCAAAGATCTTCCGGACACCCGCGGCCATCTTCAGGACAGCCGGATCCGTCTTCGAGACGTCACCGCGGATGGCGCGGCCGACGTCGGACATGAAGTCCTCGCGGGCCAGGCGCGTCTGTCGCTGCATGATGCCGATGCCGTTGCGCTCTGCCCAATCCTTGTAGGCCGGCGTGGCGAGCTGGTGGAACTTCGCCTCGTAGCGCTGTCGCAGGATGTGGGCGATCTCGGACGCGCCGACCATGTTGGCCGAGCCGTCCTTGGTGCCGATGCTGTTGCCGACGATGCGGCCCAGCTCGTTCCGGACGGTCTCGTTCGGGGAGCCCCGAAGGATCATCGAGAACGTCGCGAAGGGACCCTTGCGGAACGTCAGGAGGTCTACGACCTTCCCGCGTGCGCCCTTAGCGCCGAGCTGCGCCACCGGGTTCGCCGAGGGGAGACCGGAGTCTTCATCCAGGTGTGGATGCACGCCTTCGTAGAAGCCCATGAAGCGGGCCGCGGAGGCGGAGTCCGCGCCGAAGATCTCGGCCACCTGGCGATCGGATGCCTGCACGCCGGCCTGCCGGAGCGACTCGAGGTTGTCGAGTTCGCCCTGGAGGGACGCACGGCGCGCTTCCACGGCCTTTTCGGCTGCGGTCACGCGCTCCTGGGCGCGGCCGCGTTCGGCGGCTTGGCGCTGCTGGAACATCCGCTCGGCGAAGGCGGCGGCCTCGTCGGGCGGAACCGAGGCGGCCTGCTGCATCTCTGCGCGCGCGGCCTCGGCGGCCTTCATCTGCCCCGAGGTGCGGGCGACGTGGTTGTTGTAGAGCCGCTCGGATTCCTGGAGCTGCTTCGACGCCTTGACCATGTTCGCCAGGGTCGCCTTCGAGGTGTCACCACGCTCGATGCGTTCCTGAAGCTCCTCGACCGCCTGTCGGTGCTTGCCGACGCGGTTCTCGAGCTGGACGCGCATGTTCTCGGCGTTCTCGGCGCGCGCCAAGATCGGCTCGAGTTCCTTACGGCGCGCGGCCGCGAGAGAGTCCTGGAAGCCCTTGCGGACCTCCTGCTCGGCGGCGAGTCGCTCCTCGCGCGCGGTGCGCTCGGTGGCAAGGCGGGTCTCGAGCTGCTTCAGCTCGGCGCGCGCCTGCGCGACGTCGCCGTCGGCGTGGAGCCACTTCAGGCGGGTCTCGATCTCTTGGCGCTTGGTCGCGATCGTGTGCGACAGCTCGGCCAGGTTCAGCTCCTCCCGCGCCCTTGCGTATGCGGTGCGGATGCCGTCCATCTCTCGGCCACGGAACACGCGGGAGAAGCCCGCGCCCAGCAGCCCGCCGGCGAGGCCGGCCGTAGCGATGTCCCAGCCGTCGCGGGTGATGTTGCCCTGGTTGAGCACGGCCTCGAGGGCCGCGTTCTCCAGGCCCGCCGCGGTGGCGGCCCGGCCAGCGCCGGCCCACTTGCTGCCGCGGGCGATCGTACCGAGGGCCTCGACGGCGGCCGCGGCGTCCTTGAACTTACCGGCGGCCGTTGCGGACTTCGCCGCTTGGGCCAGGCGCGCGGCCTTGGTGGAAGCGCCGATGCCGCCCGTGGCGGCGCCGACGGCCAGGCTCAGGGGGTCGAGCATGTTCAGGGCGAACCGCCCCGCCACGCCCCACCCGCCGAACTGCGCGATCTCCTCCTCGGCGTTCAGCTCTGCGCGAGCGCGCGCCGCGAGCACGTTCAGGTGCTCTCGGGAGACCGCGGCGCCAAGCCGCGGCTGTAGCTCTTCGGGGATCCCGGCGGTGAGCTGCGCCCACTCCTGTTCCGGGATCTGCCCGATGTCGAAGGACGGGTCGACGTGGTAGCCGGCGTCCTCGACGATGTTGTGGAAGGCCGCGATGGACGAGTCGTTCCCGACGATGTCGGTGAAGTAGTCTCGCCACGTCGGGCCAGGGCGGGTGCGATCGACGGTCTCCAGCTCTCCCAGGTCGGGAGCAACGGAGACCAGTCCTTCGACACCCGCGCTTACGCGAAAGGGTCGGGGCGACCGCCCTCCTTGGCGGCCATCACGTCCACGCCGGCCCACTTGTCCGCCCTGCCCGGCCCCGCGTTGTACGCGGCCAAGGCAAGGTCAGGACGGCCGGGGTAGCGGGCGATCATCGCCTTCAGGTACGCCTTGCCGACGCGCTCCAGCTCCTCGGGGGAGTGGTCCTTGGCGGGCTCGATGCCGAACCCGGGGTTGGCCGCGGTGGCGGGCATGACCTGAAGGCGACCGAGGGCGCCCTTCGGGGAGACCGCGGTGGGATCGCCACCCGACTCCTGGTGGATCACATGCGGCAGCAGCCAGTCGACCATGCCGTCCGCGTCTGCGCCCGCCGGCGGCTTGCCGGCCCGGCTCAGGATGTTGCGGACGTACTTGTCCGTCTCGGCGATGCCGAAGCTGCTGTTGGTCATGTGGGTCCTGGTGGGTTTACTGGCCGAAGACGAGGCCCGCGGTGCCGTTGGGGGCGCCGCCGATGGGGAACTCGTCGCGGATCTTCCGGTCGCGCTCTTGCTTCGCAGCGGCCTTCGCCTGGGGCGCGGCCTGCGGGTTCGCACGCTGGTAGGTCTGGAGGAGACCCGGAAGGGTGAAAGAGGTGTTCTCGAGCGGCACGACGCCGCGGTACACCTGGAAGCGAAGGGCGCGACCGTGGCCGAAGACCGGCCGGATGGTCAGCTCTTCGTCCTCCGGCACGCCGCGCGCGACCGCCAGCTTCGGGAGCTGGTTGACGTACCAGTCGAGCGCCTCGGTGGCTTTCCGTGCATCTGGAACGGCCGTCTTCGGGAGCATCATCCAGTCGTCCCCCGCCTTGATAAGCGAGTGGGTCTGCTGGATGCGATTGGTGGCGTACTCCTTGGCGGCTTCCGGCGACAGGCCGGCGGCCAGGCCCGAGGCGGCCAGGGACTCGTACTTGCCGTTGATGTAGGCGGCCGTCGAGGTGGCGTTCGAGTTGACCTCGGTGTCCCAGAGGGTGCCCTCCTCGCTGAGGGTGACGCCCTTCGAGAACGCCTTGATCTCCCGCAGGTTCGCCGCGACGTAAGCCGAGGTGTCCTTGTCGCCCATCTTGCGGATCGTGTCGGCCACGCCGGCCGCGTCCATGCCGGTGTCGTGGGCGCCGAGGGCGACCTCGTACACGAGCGCGGACTTGTCGTCGACGTACATGCCGGCGAGGTTGCGGGCCTTGAGGAGCTTGTAGGCTTCCAGGCGGCCCGTGACGTCACCCGGGGCGGACGGGTTGATGGAGTTCAGGGTGGTCCGCAGGGGCTCGTAGGGGACGCCTTCCTGCGCGGTGCGCATCGCCAGGTAGTCGACGGTGGCCCGGTCCTTGACCAGGGCCTCGCCGGCCATCGCCTCTGCGGGCACGCCGCGGGCGGCAAGCTCGGACTGGTAGATGCCCAGTGAGAAGTCGTTGAGCTTCTCCTGCGAGTCGGGACCACCGGGGGCATTGAGGGTGTCCGCAAGACGGCCGGTGGAGCGCCAGGCGCCCATGTAGCCGTCGAGGGTGGCCTGCTGCGCGGCCAGCCGGGCACGCACGCGGGCGGCCTGGTCGATCAGCGAGGCGGCCCGTTCGGGACTGAAGGTGTCCCCGGGCTTGTTGCCGATCGTGTAGCCGCGCTCGGTGAACGTCGCCAGCGTGAGCGGGGCGCCCTGGTTGACCAGGTCGTCCATGTCCACGAACGCCTTGGCTTGCACGCCGGCGTACTGGTTGGTGTGGAACTGGTCGTAGAGGTTCTCGGCCTTGTCCATCGACTGATTGACGAGGGCCTGGACCTCCGGAGAGCGCATGGGACCCGGCAGCGTGGCGCCGTCGGGGCCGATCACTTCGGTCGGGATCATGTCCCGGAACCGCTTGTAGTCCTCACCGCGCGAGGCAGCGTTCAGCGCCTCTTGCATGACGGCGCCCACGAGCGTCTTGCGGGCACCCACGGCGTCGCCGGTCTGGGAGTAGAGGCGATGGAAGGACTCGTTCCAGTTGTCCGCGGTGAAGCCGCCGGTGCGCTTGATGGTCGTGGCGATGTCGGTTAGGACGGTGTCCTCGGCCGCACGCGCGTTCGACTCGAGCTGGTTCTTCTGGATCGCCTCGGCGGTGCTATTGATGAACTGCTGGTAGCGCTCGGCGAACAGGACCTTCGCGCGATCGTCCTGGATCAGGGGGCCGAGTTCGGCCTTCATCCAGGCGTCGATCGAGGCGATCTGCTCGTCGATCGGAAGGGAGTGGTCGAGATCCTCGGCGGCCTTCGCGGCCACCTTGGCCTCCGCGGCGTGGTACTGCTCGAGCGTGAGCGTCTGGAAGGCGCCGTCGGCGTAGGCACGCGATCGGCGCGCACGTTCCATGTCAGCCTTGTCGAGCTGCTCGTCGGCCGCGCCGGCGTTGAAGTCGTCTTCCCTGCGGGCTTCCTGGTTCTTGCCGTAGAGCGTGGCGCCGATGCCGAGCGCCTGCACGAGGCCGGCGAGCGGCGACGTGGACGCATCTGGAGTGCGGACGTTCAACGGAGCCGCGACGTCGAGACGCGGCTGCGCGTCGGGCGCGATGGAGACCTGGACCCGGCGCTGGGTCCGGGTCTGGTATGGACGTGCCATGTGGTCTCCTTAGCCCTTGCCGGGCTTCTTGCCGAGGTACGGCTTTCCGCCGCCGGCGAAGTAGCCCTGGACGCCGGCCTGGGTCGCGTCGAGCGCGATGCCGAGTCCGGTCTTGGTGTGGATGCCCGAGAGGATCGAGTTGGTCTCGGCGACGCGGGAGCGCTGCTGGATCTTCTCGTTCTTGAGGATCAGGCCCGAGTCGATCGACTGGTTGATCTCCGACGTCTGGAGCATCGCCAGGAACGAGTTGGAGCCGAGGTTGATGCCGGACTCCGAGGCGGCCACGCGAGCGGCGGCGCGTTCGCGGCGGGCGGCACGGGCGCGCTCGTCGAGCTGCTGGCCCTGCGCACCGCGGATCTCTTCAGCCTGGAGGTCACTCTGGGTCTGGATAGCCGCGGCTTGACGGCGCGCGGCGCGATTCTGCGCCTGGTTGGCAGCGACCGATCCGATGATGGAGACCGCGGCCAGGGTGATGCTTACGGGGTCGCACATTGTTCTTGTGACCTCGCTGCGAAGAATCGGATGAAGGGGAGGCGCTGGACGCCGTAGAACGGCACCACCTCGGCGAGCGCGAAGCCGCACCAGTGGAGCCATTGGATCGACGCCGTGTTGCGGCAGTCGACGTAGTTCTCCAGGACCGGGAACTCGGCGAGCATCTCGGCGACATAGCGCCGGCTCTGGCGAACGAAGTAGGTCTTGTGGCGGCCGATGTTCGCGGCCAGAAGCCACGGCACGCCGACGCCGTCGCGATACGGATGCGGCGACACGCCGAACACCGCCATCACGCGGCCCTTGTAGAGCCAGGCCCACGACTTCGGGGCCATCGCAAGGGACAGGACCAGGGCGTCCTCCGGTTCCATTCCGGAGGCCGCCTTGATCTCTGCCAGGTCGCCCTTGCGGAGCCGCGGTGCAAGCTGGAGAGCGTGCTCGAGGCCCGCAGGTACGATCTGGTGTTTGGTCATGCCCTTGCTCGGTTGTGGTAGAAGCCTTCCCACTCGGCGCCGTTGATGCAGAAGCCGAGGTGGGAATCGTTGATAAGCGTGATCTCAGCCTGCGAGGCGTTCGCCTGCACGCCGAAGCTCGCCTTGTCGTCGACGAACACCGGGTCGCCGAAGCCGCCCAGGCCCTCGATGTTCGGCCGACGCATCGGGAACTCGCGGGTGTAGAGCGGATCGGTTCCGGCGCCGTAGGGCCGCACCTCGACGCGGAAGTACGCCGTGTCGATGTGGTAGACCGAGAAGGTCTTGAGCTGGAGCCGGCCGGTGTGCAGCGGTTCCCCGCGGGAGTTCTGGGGGAACTGGCGGGAGAACACCAGGCGGCACTCGTAGACGAAGCCGATGGCACACTCGCCGACCGTGCGGTCGCCGGCGACGTAGAACTCCGTCTCGGAGACCCAGGTGATCGAGGGGCCGCTTCGGGACGCGCCCTTCTGGCCGACGAAGTCGTTGCCGAAGACGAGCCGGAAGCTGTCGCGGGCTCCTTCGGCGACACCGTAGGGGAGCGTGAACGTCGTGGTGTTCAAGTCGGCGTCATACACGCCCGTCACCGCGGCGCGGCGATCGAGGTAGACCTGGAACGGGAGGTCGGCCACGCCGGACCCGTAGAAGAGCGCGATGCGCTCCAGGTACGTTCCGTCGGCCCGATCCACTACCAGGTACAGGTAGCCACCGAGCGCCGCGGCACCGAGGATCGTGGAGCCGCTCGGGACTTCCCAGTAGTTCCACGCCGACTGCGCCTTTTCGCTCTCGCTCTGCCAGTAATACTGGTAGACGTAGATGCGGCTCGGCTCGCTGTCCGTCAGCACGCCGACGAAGTCGAACTCCGGCGCGGCGATGATCTGGTGGATGTCGCCCGGGAGGTACGTCGGGACGTGCGCCGAGACGTTCGAGGCGTCGTGCGTGTCGGTGTCGCTCGAGACGAAGTATTCGCGGAGCTGGCCGTAGCCGGAGCCCTTCGAGCCGAAGTAGACGTCGGCGCCGGACTGCGCGGGACGCACGCCGGCAATCGCGGGATACTGGGTGGTGGTCGACAGGGACACCGTGGCGCCACTGAAGACCTGGTCGTGCGACAGCTTGAACTGGGTCTGGTCCGAGAAGAGCATCATCGAGTTCTGGAGCGGAACCGCGTACTCCATCTTCGTGACCTTGGTCTCCGACGCGGCGATGTCCACGACCTCGTCGGGGAGGTAGTCCACGACGGTCAGGCGGTAGAAGTTGCCGAAGTCGCCGGCGCGGGACAGGACGACATTCTCGTCGACCAGGAAACCGAGCCGGTTGCGATAGAACATCACGTCCTTGATCGCGCGGCCGACGAAGGTCGGGTTCGGATTCGTCGCCTCGTCGCCCACTCGGCGCGGGGACCACGCGAAGGGACCGAAGACGAACGTGCCGTCACCCTGCCGGATCAGCGCGTGGGGCATGGTCTCGGCGTCGACCAGGTTCTTCAGGCCCGGGAGGACCGTCTCGTTCCAGGCCGTGCCGCTCCAGATGACGTAGTAGCTCTGGAAGTTCGACTCGTTGGTGCCGATGATCTTGTAGACGTCGCCGGCCGCCGGGGTGAGTTCCGAGAGATCCTGAAGGGTCTGCACGGTGCCCTGGAGGGTGCCGGCCGCGGTGGGCGTCACGGTGGTCCCCGGGGGTGCCGGGGGTGCCGGTGCGCCTCCGCCGCCACCGCCGTCAGTCGGCGGGTCGTACTGGAAGAGCGCGGCCGGCGCCGACGAGACTGGGCGGTTGAGCCAGTAATACTCGTCGGTCGGAGGGTCGAGGTCCGCGCCGACGTCGAGCAGCTCCACGACCTTCGTCTTGTTGACGACGAAGGTGTAGTCCGCGACGGTAGTCAGCGTGAACGCGAAGCGAGCCTCGGCGCCGTCTGGGAGATCCAGGTAGCCCCAGCCGAGCGGTGCGGTGACGGTCTTCTCGACGCCGGCCATGTCGAAGACACGGATCCCGGTCTCGGTGACGATCACCTCGTACCGCTCGGTGACATCGCGATTGATCGTATGCAGCGCGGCGGAGCCAAAGCGGTCGCTCGAGATCTTCGCGATGTGCTCGAGGGGGCTTCGCTTGCGGACGCCGTCCACAACGGACGACGTCGCGTTGACCTGGCTCTCCCACTGGGAGGGGCTTCGCACGGCGGCGGGCTGCTGCGACACGCCATTGAACAGCGCGGGAAGCTGGCGGGTCACGAGCATGGGTTATCTCCAGGAGCCAACGCGGCCGGCGACGACAGTGCGGAGCACCTGGCCGTTGTCGGCGATGGCGTTGGGTTGCTCGATTCGCAGGTGCTCACGAAGCAGCTCGGCTTCGGCTTCCTGCTCCATCTCGCGAGTGAACTTGTAGAGGAGGTCGGCACCAACGGCGCCAATCTGGAACTCGCGCCCTGCGCGGCGACCGATGTATTGGCGCGCGGTGTGCGGGAGGTCGTCGAAGGCCAGGTGCCAGATGATCGAGCCGTTGACGGTGTAGCCGGGCTCGAACTCGAAAGTGTGGTTGACGCGATCGTAGAGGCGCCGTGCGCGCTCCACGAGAAAGGTCTGCCAGTCGCGACGGGGCGCGAAACTCAGGCAGTTGAGCGGAAGCTCCAGGTAGCCGTCGGCACTTGCGACCAACGGGTAGTCGTACTCGCGGTTGAACCACCAACCGCGGGACAGAACCTCGCGCGTGGTGTTGGCGAGCGTCACCTCGGCGTTCTCCGCGTCCACGCTCGACGAAGTGTTGAGCGAGTTCACTCGGCCCTGGCCGATCGACTGGAGCATCTGGTTAACAGCGTCGAGCGCCGTCAGAGGAGTCGGCGGGAGGACTGGGGTGGACATGAAAGGGCTCCGAGGGCGTAAAAAAGGGACCCCAAAGCCGGAGCTAAGGGGTCCCAGAGGGTTGACGCTAAGCGTTGCTTACGTCAGCGCGATTTCCACGGCGCACTTCGAGCGCAGCGCACCGCCACCGGCGGCGAGCTTGGCGATCATCAGCGTGCCCTGGCGACGCATGTCCCAACCGGCTTCCATCTGGAGGCCGAGGACCTGGAGCATCGCGGCCGCGGCGTCGGTCCAGACCAGGGCGACCGGCGCGGTGGCACCGCTCAGGTCCGCCTGGTACTTGGTCGGGAAGTTGGCCGGCAGGCCGTACTTCACGTCGTCGGGCTTGCCGACGAGGCCGTCGGTGTTGGTCGTGCCGTCGTAGGCGGTGACGTCCTTGCCGAACAGCAGCGCGTTCGACTTGATGACGTTCACGCCGAAGGCGTTGGACAGGGTGTTGGTCTGCACCGAGCCCTGGCCGCCGAAGTCGCGGTCGATGTTCATGCTGTCCTGCGCCATCAGGTAGAACTGGGCAGGCAGCACGGCACCGTAGACCGGGACCATGTCGACCGGGACGTCCTTCTCGTCGAGCGTCTGGACGGCCAGGCCCATCGCGTGCCAGAGGTCGGCACCCGAGGCGGCGAAGTCCGCGCCCGAGGCAACGTCGGTCTGGATGATCTTGCCGCCAGCACCGTCGCCGGTGAACAGCTCGGCGCCGCGCGCGGCCTTCAGGATCGACATGGAGACCATGCGATCGTAGACCAGCGCCAGAGCGCGACCCAGCTCGGCCGCGTAGGGGCCGCGGACGTCGTAGTGGTTCCGCAGCTCGTCGATCTGGGCCACGAACGCATCGGCGATCAGGAGGTCGTCGACGGTCAGGGAGATCTCGGTGTGCGGGATGTTCTGGCCCGTGATCTCGGCGCCCGGGGTGTGGTACTGGCCCACGGCGCGGTACACCGCCGGGAAGCGCGCGGAGCGGCCCTCGGTGATGGTACGGGTACGGACCTTGTCCTTGAACTTGACGGCGGTCTCGAACGCGGTCAGCACCTCGCCGCCGAAGACGTCGAGGAACAGGTCGTCCGTGGCGCCAGAGAGGTTGTTCTGGCCGACGCGGGACGGATTGGCATTTGCCATTGTGGTGAATCCTTGAAGTGGTTGAGCACAGGGTTGATGTGCTCCTCCGACTTGCCTTTCCTTTCAGACGAAGTTGTCCGCCTTGACGGGCTTCTCGTACTCGTAGGGATGGGTCGTTCGGAGCGACTGCGGTCGGCTTCCAAGCCGAGACGCGAATTAGGTGCGGGCGGCGGCACGCCCGACTCGCAGTTGCCCTACTGCTGGAGGAATCGTGTGAGCCGCATCTGAGTCGACGGAGGAGGCGACGCCGACTAGAACTCTGCGGACTGGATCGCCTGGAGCTGCATGGCTCCACAGACGTCGACGAGAGTCTCGTCGCGCGACAGGCGCTCACGCCCGACGCACCAGAACAGCATGTGCATGTATTCGTGCCAGAAGGTGTGCAGTTGCGACTGCTTGGTGAAGCCGCGGTGCGCCTTCTGGACGTAGATCTCGTTCGCCTCGAATACGGTCAAGCCCTTGGGGACCATGTCTCGGGGACCCAAGGGCGTGTCGTTCTTGTTGACGATGTCGCGCATCTCCTCCTCGGAGACGATCGCCACCGAGATCCAACGGGGACCCATCTGGAACCCCTTGGGGATGCGCTTCATGCGCTTAGGCCGTCAGATCGACGCCGGCGCGACGAGCGGCACCGACCTTCCGCATGACTTCCTCTCGGAAGGCGGGGTTGGTGCGGTACTCGGGCTTCGCCATGTCGGCGACCATCTCGGCCTTGGACTGGTAGCCCTCGGTCGTCTTGGTGCCACCCTTGTTGGTGACGTCGCGGCCGCCGCGGCCATTCGCCAGCTTGTAGCGCGCGGCCAGGCCACGCACGGCGTTGAGGCTCACGGCGCTGTCGCCGGAGTGGACGTCGCGGTTGTACGCGGCGACCTCCTCCGCGGAGAAGTTGTCCTTCGCCCAGGCGAGCATGTCCTTGTAGGCGTCTTCGCCACCGGCCTCGGAATGGACCTTGGCCTTGTGCAGCTCGCCGATGGCCTGGAGGCCAGCAGCGAAGGTGTCGACGTCGTCGCGGGACAGGCCGAGCTTCTCGAACGGCGCGTAGTCCTCGTCTGCGAACGCTTCGCCGGCGAGCATCTTGTCCGTCATCTTCTGGCGGTGCTCGGCAAACGCGGTGGCGGCTTCGGCGGCGGCCTTGTCGGCTTCCGCCTTCGCAGCCTTCTCCTCGTCCGTCATCTCGGCCTCGGACTTCTCCGCAGGCTTCGCCTTGGACTTCTCCAGCTCGGCGTAGGACTTCGCCATCGCGTCGACGTTGACCTCGCCCTTCTCGGCGTCCCAGAACTTCTCCGGGATGTGCTCGGGGCGCTGCGGCTTCTCGCCGCCCTTGTTGCCTTCGTCGACCACCTGGCCGGTGGGTTCACCGCCGTTGAGTTGGGTGCGGTACTTCTCGGCGTTCTGGGCGTCGAGCTGCTCTTGGGTCAGCTCGACCTTGCCCTCTTCGCCGGTCTTCTCTTCTGCCATGTGTCCTCCTCGGGACAGGTTTATTCCGGAGCGGCCTGCTTCATCGCGCCGGCCACCGCGGGTGCGGTGCCCTTCTCTACCAGCGTGGCGCGGAGTTCAGCCTGCATCGCAGCGGCGCGTTCGGCCGCCAGTTGTTCCTTCGACTTCACGACGCTCACGGCGTCCTCGACGCCCCATCCCAGGAGAACCCGGGTGGCAACATCGGAGCCGTTGAGGAGCTGCACGAGGCCCTCGGGACCGAAGATCCCGGAGAGATCCGACAGCGCGCCTCGGAGCTTGTTGAGCGAGTGGTTGCGGCCGAGGGCCTGGAAGCCCGTGACCACGACGGGCTCGACAGCGCCGGGGGGGAGCCGCGGGATGTCGTGAGCTTGCGTCAGGGTGAGCAGCAGGCGCCGGATGAACGGCATCTGCTCTTCTTGGGCCAGGACCGTGTAGACGCCACCGAGGGTGTCTTCGAGTTCCTGAGCGACGTCGCGGATCTCCTCCGCGGTGACGCGCTCGGCGTCTCGAATCATCCCCGAGCGGATCAGGAACGCGCGCGCGAGGCGCTGCTCCAACCGCTGAATGGTCATCTCGACGGCCTTGAAGTCGGCATACTTGTCGAGCTGAAGGACGTCGATGTCCGCGGCATCGCCGGCGACAGCGTCGCCCGAGCGAGCACGGTTCACGTCCTCGACGTTGGTGGTGGCGCCCGGGTGGACCAGGAACAGGATCTTGGCGGCCAGCGCAGCGAACTCGACGGATGCCTGAGAGAGGCCCTCGAGTGACTGGAGGTCGCCGAGGTATTCCTCGACGTGGCCGCGGCCGTAGTCGGAGCCCGGCACCGCCTTCCAGCGGAGCGGATTCCACGGCGAGACATCGGTAGGCGATTCGCCCTCGGACTCCGGGACGACCTTGTCGTTGATCTCTTGGCGCCAGGAGCAGCCTTCGGCAGTCCATTCGATCGCCGTGTAGACGTCGACGGTCTTGGCCTTCGGCTTGACACCGCAGGCGTCCTTGGTCTCCTGGTCGAGCATCTGGGCCGCGACCGTTTCCTTGATCGCCGCGCACAGCGGATTGCCGGCGGCGTCGCGCCGAACAACGTACTGGTCCAGACGGAACATCCGGAACTCGCCGAGCGACTCGAACTTGGTCAGGACGTTGCCGGCCGTGACCAGGTGCATCAGGGCCTCGGCCTTCTGGGGCCGGATGATGCTCGTCTCGAAGCGCTGGAGGACGCGGTTCTCGATCGACGCGAGCTTGCGCTGCATCTCGGAGCGCGCCTCGTTCGACAGCTCGGCTGTCGCCTCGTCGACGATCGCCTCCGGCAGGATGTACCGGAAGAAGGCGTTGCCGGGCGGGTAGAGCGCCATCAGCAGCTTCGCCGCAAGGTTGTTGACGCCGTAGGCGCCGAGGCTCTGGTAGGGCTGCGGGAGCGTGGTGGTGGTGTTGGTGCCGTCCGGCGGCAGCAGCGACGGGATCGTCAGCCGCGAACATTCGCGGGCCGTGTCCAGCGCCGTCTGCCGATCGGCAGTCATGCCCTCGTAGAGGGACTTGGCCGTGGTCTCGTATGCCATCAGGAGATCCCCAGGCCGGTGTTCAGGCCGCCGCCGTCAAAGCGCCGGGTCTGGTTGCGATGCCCGGCCTTGCGACTTGCGTTGGCGGTAGGATTCGGCGCGATGCCCAGGAAGGGGGCCGAAGTGTTCGGGGCGCCGGAGCCCGCGTCGATGCGCAGGGAGTTCCGGCCGCGGTTCTCGGCGCCGATGCCGAGGCCGTCGAGATACGGGTTCCGCATGTAGACGGGGTCCTTCCCCTCCTCTACTTGCTGGGGAGGTGGCGTCTTGATCGAGGGGCCGCCAAGGCACATAGGTCAGCCTCCAATCACGCGCGGAAGGGAACCGGAAGAGCCCTGGAGGGCTTCCCGGCGCAGGGTGTTCAGTCGCTCCACCAGCTCACGCCGACCGAGCCAGGCGCCGATCTCGCGATCGGTGGCGTTCAAGTCGGGGGTCTTGGTGGGCGGGTACAGCTCGTTCAGGAGGTCGACCAGCGCTGCACTCTCGGCAACGATCTGGCGATGACGCTGGCGGTCGTTGGCGGGGCTCGACATGGGATCCTCGAAAAAAATCCCCCACACCTGGGAAGGTGTGAGGGATTCGGGGGAGAAGCGCCCCTCTTCGGGGCGTGTGGACCATAGGCGTTTCGCGGGAGACGCGACGTAGGGCGTCTTCGGGGGAACTACAGGTCCACTTGAAGTAGTAGCTTTCCTAGAGGTGTGCTACCTAGAGCAAGCACTGACGCAACCCCTTGATTTACAGAGGTGGCGTCCAGAGCCTCGGCTTGCGTGAGGTGAAGTCCCAGTCGGTGTGGCGCAGGATGCGTGCGCACCTCGCTTGCACCAGGGCGTCGTCCGCGGTGAAGCCCTTGGACTCGTAGGCGTCGACGACGATGCCCCACATGGAGCGGGCGTCGGGTGCCTCGGCCAGGGCGGCCACGAACTTCGACTTGGGACCCACGCCGCGCGCCCCCGGGTAGCCGTCGGTGGCGTCGCCGGTGATCGTCTGCTGCATAAAGTAGCGGTCGGCCTCCAGCTCGGAGACCCGCCGCGGCTTCTTGTCCTTGCGTGGGTTGAACAGCAGGCCGGGGATGGTCTGCATGTCCTTGTCGGAGGAGACGATGATCTTCTCGCCCTGCACCAGCTTGGCGCTGGTCGACAGGATGCCCATGCAATCGTCGGCCTCGAGGCCCGGGCGCTGGTAGCACTCGAACTTCTCGGCGTAGAACTCCTTGACCCGCTTCAGGGTCGAGGGGCGGCGGACGGAGGCGCGGTTGGACTTGTATTGCGGATACACGCCGAGCCGGAAGTTCTCGTCGTCGGTGAGGCAGACGATGACCTTGGTGGCCTTGAGCTTGTTCGCCAGCGCTTCGATGTCCCGCTCGGCGATGCTCAGGGCGGCCTCGAGGTTCTCGTCTACCGCCGGCGGGGCGTCCTCGCCGTTGAAGTAGAAGACGCCCTCGGTGCCGGCTGAGGCGACGTAGGCCATGATGTCCGCGTCGACCAGAAGGGTGCGGCTCACAGCGGGAGAGACTCGTAGAGGGCGACGAAGTGGTCCCGCGCGACTTGCTTGATGATGTACCGTTCGCGGCGTGCGAGCACGCGATCCGGCTCGTACCCGGGTTTGTAGTCGGAGATGTCCGGCATCACGGCTACGTCGTAGAACGGGCCAAGTTCTCCGCGGAGGAGGACACGCTGGGTAAGGTTCGCGGGGCCACCGACGAACGTCACGAGGACGTTCAAAGCGCCGCCCCCAGCAGCAGCACAGTCCCCACGGCGATCCAGGAGAACACCATCAGTGCCCCGAGGGTGATCGTGACGTCCACCACGACGCTCCGGAGCATCCGCGCCTGCACAGCGAGCCAGGTCACTTCTGCTCCTCCACGGGGCAAGAGGCGATGGCGTTGGCCTCCGCCCGCTCCAGCTTCAGGAACGCCTCGGGAGTGAGGACGCAGTTGTTGGCGACGGTGCATTCGGCCATCGCCTTTCGCTGGGCGATGTAGTCCGCGTGGGCATAAGAACAGGCCGCGCCGTCGCCGCCAATGCTGGCGCACGAGCCGAGGATCAAACCGACGCCCAAGCAGGCCGCCCAATAGAGGTACTTCACTTCAACACCTCCAGGGTAGAGGTACTTCACTTCAGCACCTCCTTGGCACTCTTCTTGTCGTCGTTCGCTCGCTTGACCGCATCCTCCGCGCCCCCTGCGAAATCCAGGATGCAGCGCGTGGTCGACGTCGGGTCGTCCATCAGCGCTTGCATCGTGGCGTAGGGGCCGTTCGGGCAGTCCTGCGACGGCGCGTACTCGATGACGGTGGGTTGGAGGAACGGGTCAGCGTTCGGTGTCGGAGGCGGCTCGGGGCACGGCGTAAGCGTCCCGCACGCGCTGAGGAATAGGCTGGCGGAGGTAGCCAGCAGCACTCGGATCTTCACGGGATGCGGTGTCCAGGTTGCGGTTGACGACGGCGCGCTCGGCGCGGAGGTGGGCGTCGAACTCGTCACGGCGGATGGTTTCCCCCGACAGCGTGTCGAGGCGGCTCTGGAGCAGGCGCACGTTCTCCGCCGCCCGCCTCGCGTTCGCCTCGGCGGTCTCGATGCGTGCATCGGCGGTGGCCGCCTTGGAGGCGAGGTGTCGGTAGGAGAGGACGCCAGCCACGCCGGCGCCGATCAACACCAGCGCGAGGACGAGCTGGAGGATTCGGATGGGGTTCATCGCTTCGCCTGCGACAGCGTGTCGCGGAGGGTGGGCCACTTCCAGCCGATCAGCAGCATCGACACATTCCACAGCGCGGGGGACCATAGGCCGACCACGAACGCGGCGACGAGGCTGGCGGGGAAGTTGGTGTAGGGGAACAGCGCGAACGTCGCCAGGAAGCCGGTGAGGAACGCGAGGGACTGGGTAGCCACCTCGCGCGCCTTTGCCGACCACTCGGCGGGGATCGCGAACTTGAGACGCTGGGTCACTCCCCAGGCGATCAGGGTCCCCGCAAGCATCGCGAGGACCGGCTGGGGGAGCGCGACGACTTGCGAGAGCGCTCGGAAGATTGCGTCGATCACCGGAGGAGGTCTTCTACCAGCCTCTTGCCTCCCTGATGTCCGTCGACGACGAACCCGGCGACGTAGGCCACACCGGTCGCCAGTAGGAGGAACGGGAAGCCCGCCAGGATGCGGAGTAGATCGGTAAACGTGAACGTCGGATTGGTCATGTGAAGTGGGTCGTCTTCTTGAGCAGGCTCAGGGCGCGGCGGGTGTATTCGCGGGCCGGGTCGCTCGGGCGGAGGGTGCGGAAGTGGAGCCCGAGGTATGCCTGGGGCGCCTTCTCCCGGAGGATGGGCACGACGTCGTTGAGGAACTGCTCGGCGTTGTCGCCGTAGAGGCGCCACACCCAGCACAGCCGCGACTTGTCGTCGCCTTTGCGGTGGGTGTCGACGCTCCCGCCCCAAGCCTTCTGGAAGCGCTCGAGGATCGGCTTGTAGGTGTTCACGACGCGGACGCTCAGGGATGCGCCGGCGACGCCGATGGAGCCCTCGCCGTCGAAGAAACCGGCGAGGTAGTAGAGGTCAGTGCGTGTGAGCCCAGTTCGGTCCAACATCGAAACTTCCGGCGAGGGGGCACTTGAGTTGGAAGTGCTCACCGGCGAGTCGGATGGCGTCGGCTGCTGTTCGGCCGACGAAGTCTGCTTGGTCAGGGGTGGTCTCCATCTGCCACTCGTCGTGGACATTCGCCACGAAGAGGGCCTTGTCGGCGATCTGGTCGTCGAGGATGACGAGGGCCTGCTTCATCGCCACGGCACCGGCCGACTGGAGCAGGGTGTTGAGTGCGGAGTGCTGTCCGCGGACGTGCAGCAGGCGGCCGTCGAGGCCGCGGAGCCAGCCGCGCTTCTTGGCGGCGGACTTCACCGCGTCAGTCAGCTTGGCGAGCGCCGGCAGGTTCTTCATCAGGCGGTCGCGGCGTGCCTTGCCGAGCTTGGCGAGGTTCCGGTCGCGCTGACCCTGGGAGGCGTTGAACTTCGCCTTCTGGTCGTCGGTCATGTCGTCGTAGACGATCGTGCCGAGCTTGAAGTCCCCTGCCCCGTAGATCAGCGCGTAGATGAAGGTCTTGGCCCCGTCGCGCTCGTTCAGGCCAATGGCCTTCTGGTTGAGCGTATGGACGTCGGTGCCTTCTTCCTTCTTCCCGTTGACCACGGCGTCGGCATACTTGCCCCCGTCGTAGGGCGCCATGTAGTGACCGAGCATCCGGAGTTCGATGCCCTCGGCGTCGCAGCCGACTAGTACCTTCGGGGGCGGCGCGATCCAGCACGCACGCATGAACTCGCTCTTGTCTGCCTGCGCCACGTTTGGCGAGGCGTGCGTCATGCGGCCGGTGACGGCGCCATTCGAGTTGACGGTGCCATGCACGCGACCATCGGGACCCACGGCTTTAAGCCAAGCTTCGAGCTGGCCCATGCGCTTCTCGACGGCGAAGTATTCGGAGAGCTTCTTCGCCTCGGGGAACGGCAGCGCGGACAGGATCTCGTCGTCCACCTTCGGCTTGCCGCCGGGGGTGAACTCCGAGGGCTCCCAACCGCGGAGCTTCTGTAGCCGATCGGCGATGTGGTCTCGCGAGCCTGGGTTGAAGAGCATCGTCTTCTTGACGACGTACTCCTCACCCTTGACGCGGCCGAGCTTCTTGTTGTTGACCTTCGAGACGGCGCGCTTGGTGATGACCTCCCACGGCGGGAAGGTGTCCTGGAGGGAGACCGAAAGCTCGTTGAGCTTCTTCTGGTGCTCGGCCAGGAGCTTCTCGGCGGCCGCCACGTCCAGCGCGAAGCCGTTGCGTTCCTGCTGGGCGATGATGCGCGCGACGCGCATCTCCAGGTCCAGGGCTTCCGGCGAGTAGTTCTTGGACTCGATCTTCTCGAGCCACTTCAGGAGCGTCTCGCAGTCCTGCGCGCAGTAGTCGTCCATCTCCCGAAGGAATGGCACGGTGGCCCAGGTGTAGCCGAAGTCCTTGGGATCGAAGTCGCCCTTGTGTTCGCCGAGGCGGTAGCCCCAGGCTTCCACGGAGTTGCGGCCGATCAGGCCCTTCTTCTGGAACTCCTCGGGCAGCTTGCCGCTTCGGAGCAGACCGAAGTCGACGTCCTTGAGGTTGGTCCAGATCAGCGCGGCGGCGACGCGGGCGTCGAAGTGGTACTTCGAGCGGAAGCCGTAGAGCTTGTCGAGGACGGGCTCGTCGTACTTGATGCCGTTCGCGGAGTAGACGACGTCGGCGTTCGCCAGGATGTCCCTGGCTTTTTCGATGTCGCCGTCGGCGCGGACCAGTGAGCCGTCATGGTAGGTGTCGTAGTTGGTGAATCGCAGGCGCCGGCCGGTGTCCCGGTCGATCATGCGGATAACGTGGATCTTGGTGACTTCTTCGAGGAAGCCGTCGGTCTCCTCGTCGAAGACCATGCGCTTGAAGGCCACTACTCGAAGCCCTGGCGACTCAGCGGGTCGTAGACGTAGTCGGCCCACTCGCCGTGCGGGTCTGGAAGCGAGCGCGTAGGCTGGCGATTCGTGCGGGCCAGGCGGAGGGACAGCTCTTCCTCGGTCTCCGGCTCGGTGGTCTTCCAGTGGTCGTAGGGGGTCATAGGGCCTCCAGAAAAAGGAAAGCCCGCCGAAGCGGGCTTAGGGGGAACTGCGGTGGTGCCTTAGCTCAGGAGTTCGCGGACGCGCTGGGCGACGCGATGGGCGCGCTCGGCCTCGGTCTCCGCCTCGGCACGCATCGCCGAAAACTTGTTGGCGGCGCGCGCGTACTTCTCGGCCAGGCCGTCGTGCTGCTCGACCGACTTCTCGAGGCGGTCGGCGGCGGCGGCCAGCGCGGACAGGATGGAGTCGACCCGGCGGACCATGAAGAGGCCGAAGATCGTGTAGAGCGGGTTCTGCATAGGTCCTCCTCAGGACTCGGGGTTGGTGTACGGGGGGAAGTAGGCCGACGCCGGCCAGGGTGCCGACGGCTTGCCCAGGACGCCGTTGACGAAGTCTCGGGCTCTCTCTTGGACAAGGGCCGGGTTGAGAACTTCCTCGAAGCCCTCGGGCGAGTGGCGAGAGAACACCGGCCCCGCCTCGCGGAACAGCTCCGGAGGCGGGAGGTCGTTGCCCTCCGGGAACCACCGGACGAAGTGCGCGAGCATCACGAGGTTCGCCATGTAGTGCCCGATGTGCGGGAGGCCCGACTCGGGGTCGGTCTCCTCGCCTTCGAGGATGGCGAGTGCATGGCGCGCGGCGCAGGCGAGCGGAATGGACCAGGCCATGCCCTTCGCCCAGTTCCAAGCGGCGTACTTCTTCTTGCCGTACTCGAACACGCGGGCAGCGTCGCGCCAGTGGCCGTTGACTTCCCACAGCGCTTCCTGGAGGCGGTCGCCGTTGCCGGACGCCTGGAACAGGCCCAGGAGGTTCAGCGAGGCGCCGACCGTGCCGGCGGCGGGGAAGCTCGCGGCCACGATCGTCAGCGGGATCAGCGAGAGGTCCGGCTTGCCGTCGTTGTAGCGCGCGCCCGAGCCGCGGGCGCTGGAGTTGACGTCACCGACCGCCATCGGCCGGCTCCTTGTTGAACATCATGGCGATCTCCTCGGGAGTGAATAGGACGTGCCACGGATCCCCGGGGCGGAACTTGCGGTCCTGGTGAAGTGCCGCGAGGCGGCACTCCAGGTTCAGCAGCGTGGGTTCAGAAGCCAACGGATTCGTCACGGAACGGTCCGTCGTCGAGTGGACACTCGACCAGCCGGCCGGTGTCCCTCTCGTATTGCAGGCCAAACGTCAGGCCGTTCGAGTCGCCCGTGAAGCGGTCCTTGAGGACCCGGAAGACGCGCGGTGATCCGAGGTCTTGCTTGTCGCCTTCGAGGGCGAAGATGAAGTGCGACCAGTACGCGATGGAGCGCGATCCGCGGAGGTGACGCTCTAGCACGCGCCCGCCCTCCTCGTGGGACTTGCCGTCCGGCGTGGAGAGGTGGCTGATGTAGTAAAGCGTGGAGTCCAGCTCGATCATCAGCGCCGACAGCTCGGCCATCATCAGGTCGATCGCCTTGCGCTCGTCGTCGCCCATCGTCGCGGCCAGGGCCGTGAGGTGGTCGAGGAAGAAGTCACGCACGCCGAAGGCGTGGTGCATGTAGCGGATCTTCTCGATCACCGTCTCGTAGGTCGCGCCGCCGAAGTGGTCGTACATGAAGAGCCGACCCTGCAACGCACGCATGGTGGCCGCGGCCTTCTCTTCGTCGTACTCCACGCCTGGGACGTGGTAGCGGACGCCGTCGATGACGCCGGCCACGGTCTTGAGCGTGTGGTGGGTCGCCTCTTCCAGCGCGATCACACCGATCGGGAGCTTCTCCTCGACCAGGATGTGCGCCTGGATCTGCTTGAACAGCGTCGTCTTGCCCATGCCGGTGCCGGCCGCGAAGCCGTAGACCTCGCCGCGGCGTCGCCCGTAGGTGAGCCGGTCGAGCGAAGGCCAGGGCCAATGGAGGTCGGACTGGACGATCTTCTTGAGCGCCCGAGTGAGCACGGAGTCGACGTCGACGATGCCGTCGGGCCGGTACTCCTTCGCGCCCCACATGGCGTCGATGACGCGGTTGCCGTCACCGGCGACCAGGGCCTCGCTGGCATCCTTGTAGCCGTCAATCCGAGCGACCTTGCACTTCCCCGCCGGGAATAGCGGAGCGCACTCCTCGACCGCGGCGCGGCCGGCGTCGTCGTCGTCGAACATCAGCACGACTTCGTCGAACTTGTTGAGCCACTCCAGGGCCTTCGACAGGGACTTCTTGGCCCCGCTGGCGCCGTTCGGGATGGACACCACGGGCCACTTGTTGCTCTGGAGCTGGGACACGGACAGCGCGTCGATCTCGCCCTCGGTGATGACGACTCGCTTGCCGCCGTCACGCCACAGGTGTTGCCCGTACAGACCGGCCTTCTTAGGCTCTCCGACGAACTGCATCGCCTTGTCGCGCCAGCGTAGCTTCTGCGCCACGGGGCGGCCGGCGTCGTCGCGGTACGTCGCGATCTGTACGGGCTCGAGTTGCTTGGTCTTGGGATGCCGGGCCTTGCCGACCTGGTAGCCCCACTTGCGGCAGGTTTCCTCGGTCAGTCGGCGTGAGGGGATCGCCAGGGTTTCACCGGCAACAAGCTCCGCACGCCGTCCTCCACCATCGCCGCCGCCTCGTTCGGGCAGAGCCTCCGACGGGCCGGCTTCGTAGTGCTGGCATCCGAAGCAGTAGCCGTGGCCGTCATCGTAGCGGGCGAGATTGTCTTGCGATCCGCACGCGGGACACGGCTCGTGCCCGATGCAGGTCGAATCTTCGGCCATTTCATCTCCGGTGGTAGGCTTCGTTCATGGCTACTCGGGTAAGCCAGAAGTCGCCGGTGTGATGGATGCCCAGGCCGCCGGCCTTCCGCCAGCGCCGGACGTTGGTCTCGAAGTCGTCGATCAGGATGTCGCCGGGGCGGTGCATGTAGAGCGGCTTGGACTTGCCGCCGGGCGTGTAGATGATCCGCACGTCGTCGCCGAGGTGCTCACGCACCCAAGCGCGCTTCTGCTGCGCGATGTTCTCGAAGTCGTCCTTCGGACACGCGGTCAGGATCATCGGCTCGAGGTGCTTGACCGAGTCGAAGAACTCGAGCGACCCGGGGCACACCGGGAGATCCCGGAAGAACGTGCCGTACTTGTTGATCGTCTTCCACATGACCTCGTCGCCGGCTTCCCGATGGTCGAAACCGAACATGGCCGGGAAGCCACCGTCGAAGTCCGCGAAGACACCGTCGAGGTCCAGGAAGAGGGTCTGGGTCACGACTTGACGACTAGCTTCGTGTTGACCGGAGTCAGCTCGGTATTGGGCCCCGGCGACCACCGGAAACCATCACTCAGCCGTACCACCCCCTCTTCGTCGTCCGCGATGACCAAGTCGCCGTCGGCGTCGCGATATACCGCGCCAATTTCTCTCTGGGAGAACATCAGAGCCTTACGCTCCTCCCGCTCTTCTTGGATCTCCATGCTTGCCTCCTCAGGCGTTGTCCCACCACTCGCGCACGTCGAACGACGGGCACGCCTTACGGACGCGGGGGATGTCCCGGTGGCCGAGGATCTCGGCGTGCGGGAAGTGGTTGGTCTTCAGGTCGGCGAGCAGCGTTCGCAGGGATGCGAACTGCGCCGACGTGAAGTTGTTTTCGGGCACGTTGACGTCGTCTTCGGAGACGCCGCCGATCAGGCATACGCCCACGCTCAGGTGGTTGTAGCCGCTGACGTGCGCGCCCTGGCGATCGAGCGGGCGGCCATCTTGGACCGTGCCGTCGCGCTTGATGACGAAGTGGTAGCCGACGTCGATGAAGCCGCGCTGGAGGTGCATCCGGCGGATGTCGTTGACGTCGAGGTCTTGGCTGGGCCGGGTCGCGGCACAGTGGACCACAATGAAGCCGACGCGCGCCGGATCGAGCGCGCGGTACTGGATGGTAGTCAGTGGTGTCTCCTAGACGGGGACGCCGGGTGTGACCTCGACGTCGATGGAGCCGAACTCGCCCCACTGTTTCTTGATTGCCAGGAACTCCACTTGGGAGTCGTCGCCCCAGACGCCCGCTGCGGTCATCGCGTCGAGCACGCCCTTCGCGAAGTTGTCGACGTCGGGCTTCGGCGCCGAGAGCTTGGTGGTCTTCGGACGTTCGACGGTGACGATGATCCCGACGGTGAGCGGGCCTTCCAGCGGCAACGCCGCTTCCGCCAGCTCCTCGCGGATCATCTCCTTCGCGGAGTCCTTCCAGGCGGTGTATTCGCTGGGGTTGTAGATCGTGGCGATCGGCTTGCGGCCGCCCTTCGGCAGGATGGCTCGAGCCCGAGGCCTGGGTGCCGGCATCGGGTCGAGATCCAGACGGAAACGCAGCTTAGAAGTTGCCGTCGTCACCGTCGTCGCCGCTGTCTTCCACGCCGAACGGAGTCTCCTCCTCGGTGTAGCCGTCCTCTTCGCCGAAGCCCATCGAGCCGGCGTCACGCCCGCCACCGGAGACGAGGTCGATGACCTGCACGCCTTCCAGGTAGAACGTGGAACCGACGACGTTGTCCTTCGCGTTGTAGTACGGGACGACCTTGCCGGCGACCTTCAGGGTCGAGCCGCCCCAGATCGCCTTGTCGCCGGACATCGGCTTGCCCTTGGCGTCGAACAGGCGCGGCTTGCGCTCCCACTTGGAGCCGTCCTTCTTGGACGTGCCGCTGGCCTTCATCTTCGCCTTGACGACGACCAGGCCGGTCTCTTCGCCCTCGTCGTTGACGTCGGGCTCGACGCCCCACTCGACAGACTCGATCGACTTGGCCTTGTTCTTGGCCTTGCCGTCGCCCTTGGCGAGTTCGGCCTTCTTCTGCGCCAGGAACTCGGCCTGGTTCGCGTCGACGGCCGCCTTGATGTCCGCCCAGGTGGAGGTCTTCTTGCCGATGACGCCGTCGGTGGCGTCGGGATCGAACTTGAGCTTGGTCTCGTAGACGCCGTCGGCGTCGAACTTGGTGTCCGGCTTGTTGAGCTTCGGGTAGATCGCGACGCCGCGGGGCGTGACGACGTTGACCTCGAGCCGGTCATTCTGCTTTGCCACTACTGGCTGTTCTCCTCGGTCTTCTTGACGGTCGCCTTCTTGGCCGACGGTCGGGTGGTGGACGTTTCGGTGCTCGATGCGGTGGGCATCGGGGCGGCGTCGATCTCCAGCGAGAGCGCCTCGTTGACATCCTCGGCAATCGCCACGCGGCCCTCGGTCACGAAGGCGGCGCGGACGTCCTTGCGGGGCATCCGGTAGCCGGGCTTGTAGACCGCGACCTTGCCGGTCGGGGCGTAGGCGAGCGACACCGGGCCATCGGCCAGGACGCCGAAGCCGGAGTGGTAGATGAAGGTGCCGGGACGATCCGGGTCGGCCTCGGCTACGATCGCAACGGCGCCGCGAGCTGCACGGCGCTGGAAGTTGCGGTCGACCTCCGCGGTGTCGATCAGGAGGAAACGGCGGGTGCCTGCGGGGAGGACCTTCATTCCGACAGGTCCTCCGCCAGGTTCTCGGTGAGGGTTGGCTTGCGGATCGCCTTGACGCCGACGATCGCGTAGACGTAGACGACGTCGCCGTCATCCGCCATGCCGTGTTCGGCGGCCAGCCGGCGAGCCTCTAGGGCCTCCTCGGCGGTGTCATAAGTCGGGGAGCGATCGTTCGGGTCGGCGTCCTCGAAGTGGGCCACGTATCTGCCGACGTGCGGGTGCTGCTTGGTGCGGGCCATCAGTTGCCTCCTCGGGCGCGCTGCTGTACGAGCTGAAGCTCGTCGCGGGAAAGGCTCTGGAGCGTCTGCTCGCAGAGGTAGCCGGTCGCCTGCATCTCCTCGATGGCGGCGTTGATGAAGAACACGCGGTTGGTCATAACGACTCCGTGGGTGTCGACGTAGAGCGTCGAGTGGTAGAGGGTCATGCGACGTTCGCCTTCGGCGGCAGCGCCGGCGGGATGAAACGCTCGGGCCAGGACACGGTGTAGGCGTCGCCCTTGCGGGAGACGGCGATCTGCCCGACGCCGCGCGCCAGGAGTTCGCCGACCTTGTCGTGGGCGGCCCAGCGGTCGCCGTCGAAGAAAGACTGCGAGTGGATGTAGACGGCCTTCTTATCGGCCATGCCACACCTCTTGCTTCAGCGAACGGATGCCCGCCGCGCTCCAGAGCCCGCTTCGCTTCGCGGCCTGGATGCCGGCGACGAACGTGCGCCCGTCGTTGCGGCCGCCGACCTTCCCGGTACTGACGCGCATACCGAGGAAGATCTCGGCGCCACTCGGCAACACCAGGACGTGCCGCTCGATGTCCTTGCTGCGGTGGATCAAGCGGCCGCGGGCGGCGACAGTGCGCTTCAGACCGGAGTTCATGCCACCACCGCCTTGATCTGCACGTTCGCGCCCCTCTTCGGCGGAATCAGCATCAGCCGCATGGATCGAGGCAGGAGGCGGAGCGTCGACTTCGGCACATGGGCCACGCGGCCGGCGATGTTGCGGAGCATCTCCTTGCGGCGGCGCTCGGTCTCGCGCTCGAAGGCCGACATGCGGCGGGGCTTGGCGTTTCGGCTGTTCTTCATCTCACTCTCCCTTTCGTAGAAGCTCGCCCTTCGCGTACTCGCGAATGGCCTGGATGTGCGTGGTGTACGGACCCTCGGAATCCCGGAGGGTGTTCTCAGCCACGTTGATGACGTCCCGCATACGCAGGCCCAGCGCCTCCGACATCGCGCACAAGGCCACGGCGGTTGCCGTGATCTGGACTGCGGGGTCGAGGCGCTGGAGCCTGTCGAGGACGCGGAAGGCCGCGGGCTGGATCGCGACCGGCGAAACCCAGCCGAGGCGATCGGTGACGTTGTGGGGCTGCAACATGGGTGTCTCCCTTGGTGTAGGTCGCGCCCCGCCGCCGGGTCCCAGAGGGAGAGCCAGGAGGTCCGGCGGGGGTCGCGTTTGGAGGAATTGCTAGAGCAAGCACTGACCTTTGGTTTCCTATCGGAAACCTTTAGGCAAAGAAGAACTCGCTGTCCTTCACAGCGGCCAGCTCCAGCGTTCCGGTCGGAGGCAACGGCGGGATCTTCTCCGCCAGCTCCGGGTGGGTCATCGAGAGTTGCTCGACGATGTCGTTGCGGAACCTCTCCAGCACGGGCTCTTCGTACTGGTCAACGAAGGACTCGCGCAGCACCGCGTTCATCAGGGTCGTGTCCGCGGCGTGGCACCCGAAGGAGTCGTGGATCATGGCGAAGTGGCGGATGCCGTTGAGCGTCGCCAGGTTCACGGTCGCCAGGAGGTGTGCCGCGTCGAGCGAGTGGACGAAGTTCGGGGCGATGCCGCTGGACTGGCGCCGCTTGGACCGAGTGTCCGTGTCCTCGTTGACCATCAGTTGCAGACGCCGGCCGCCGAGGAAGACGGCGATCTGCTTGCCGCGCTGCTCGCGGTAGTCCTGCATCACCGGCAGACCGATCGGCGAGGTCCAGCGGATCGGCATGTTGGCCTCGACGGCCACGTCCGACACCCGCTTGAGCCACTCCATCGCCCCGCTGGCGGCGACGACGGTGTCACCGAGGGCTTCCCAGATGATGTCCGCGGCGTAGATGGCCGCCTTGTAGCGGTCCACGTCCTCGGGCAGGAACGGCCCCTCCTCGTCCAGCTTGCGCAGCGCACTCTCGATCTGCTGCTTCATGCCGAACTTGGTCGCCGAGTAGCACAGCGTCATGGTCGGCTGCTTCGCGATCTTGCGGACGAACTTGCCCTCCCAGGCGCGCGCCATGTGCCCTAGATTGGTGTCCTTGAGGAAACCATTGGACAAATCTTGGGCGCGTTCGGCGACCATCGAGTAGACGTCGGCGGGGATTTCCTGGGGCACGAGGTTCACCGCGCAGCCGCCGACGGGATCCCGGAGCAGGGCCGAGTAGTGCTGGAGGCCCGAGCAGGACCCGTCCATCGCGATCGGAAGGTGCGAGACGTGGGTGTCGCCGTTGAGGCTATAGCCCAGCCAGTCGATGCACGCCGCTAAGGCTTGCCACGGCTTCTCCGCGGTGCGCCAGAAGGCGTCGTCGGCGTGGGGCTCCAGCGCGGCGGCCAGGATCTTCTCCTCGTGCTCCTTCACCCAGTTGTAGCGCTCCTCGAAGGACACCTTGTCGACTCCCCAGAGGCCGGCGATGTGGACCGCCAGCCAGAACGCCCCGTCCTCGCCCAGCGGCTTGCCGTCGGCGAACTCCAGCATCCCGCGGCAGACATCATCGCCCTGCGGGTTGAGGTAGGCCGTCATCGGGTACACGCGGCCGCGGAAGTCGAGGTAGTGCGGGAAGTAGATGGACTCCTCGTCCTGGAAGCGGTAGGCGACGTAGAGCTTCTGGGCCAGGACGATCCTCTCCTGCTCGTTCGCCGCGTTCTCGGCGTGGACCTTGGCTGCGGCCGCCTTCCAGGCGGTGAGGTCTTCCTTCTGGGACGCCGTCAGCTTGTCGGCAGGGAGCCCCTCGGGCACCGAGGCGGGCCGCGGGGGCAGCGGAAGGGGATGCTGGCGCGGCAGGCCGGCGACGCCGCCGCCCATCGTCAGCTCCTCGTCGAGCACCTCCAGGACCTTCCGCGAGATGCGCCACGGTGTCTCCTGCACGGCGTTGACGGCCGACATGACCGCGGTCAGGTCGACGCCGCCCAGCTCGTCCAGGTAGTTCCGGTTCCGGGTGCGGACCAGCTTCGGCCGGAGGGCGTCGGTCAGGTAGCCGCCGCTGAACGGGGTGCGCCACTTCCGCGGCGGGACGATCATCGGGAGGTGGATCGGGGACAGCAGCTCGCAGCGCCCGTGGGTCTTCTCCAGCCACTCGACGGTGTCCGGGGTGAACTGGAGGAACTGCGTGGTGCGGTTGGCGCCCTGGCTATGCTTCACGGTCTCGAAGAGCGGCGTGGCGGCCAGGAGCATCTCGATCATCTTGGTCCCGATGTGCAGACGTTCCTGCTTGGACCAGGCCATGCGCTCCAGCGCGTACTTCTCGCGGACGTGCCGGAGCACGCCCAGCCGGTGCTCGGCCGAGGTGGACCGCGCGAGCTGGCGAGTGAGCTTCCGGTGGAGCCCGGGGTGGTCCTTCGCCATCTTCAGCATCTCCAGGTGCTCCTGGATGGCGTCGCCGATGTTCAGCGCGACGTTGGTGAAGGTCTTGCCGGCGGAGGCGCCGTTGATCCCGAACCGCAAGGCCAGGTAGGCCGCCTGGAGCGGGTCGATGTGGACGAGGTACTGGGCCGACACGGACTTGTGGACAGCCTTGCCCGCGGCAGTCGCGTCGAGGAACTCGGCCAGCGCCTCGGCGACGGGCTCGACGTAGCGCTTGAGGAGGGTCTTGCCGGGGGCCAGGTCTGTCTCCCCTCGGTCGTGGTTGCCGGTCTGCCACGGCAGGGGCCGGTCACTCCGGTAGCGGGTGACGCCCAGTGCGAGGGCGTCCTGCTCGATCTCGCGCTGACGCTCCGCGCGCTCCTGATAGGTCTCGTGTGTCACTTGAAGTTCTCCCTGAACTTGGGGCTTCGCCCCGATAGCTAGAGCAAGCACTGACGGTGTGTCAGAGGTGTGCCCGCTCGTGGCACAGCACCGGAATTGGTGCCGTGCGTGTCAGGAAGTCAGAGAAGAAACTCAGGTGTGGCGCCGGATTCGTGGGAGTTCGAGTCCCTCCTCCGGCATGATCTCAACGGGCTTCGTGCCCGTAAACCCCTGAATCCCCTCGACTTCCGCTTCTTGACGCCGCCGCTGGGTGTGCCAAACGGCGGCGGATTTGGTTCCCTTTAGTGAACCATGTCGCCGCGGACACTCGGCGTGCCAGTGGTTGCCAGCGGGACACCTTCCGCGGCGGGCCGCTGGAAGGACTCGAGCGCGGCAACGCCGGCGTCCAGGCTCTTCGGCGCGAGGTGGGCGTAGCGCTCGGTGACGACGATCGAGGAATGGCCGAGCCACTCCTTCACCCGATACAGGTCCATCCCGGCTTGCACCAGGCGGGACGCGCAGGTATGCCGCAGGGTGTGGAGGGTGATCCCCTTGATCCCCGCGCGCTTCACCGCGCGCTTGAAGATGCCCCCGAGGCGTTGCGTGGGGAGACTCCGGTCGCGTGCGTAGGCGCCCACCAGTTCCCAGTGGAACGGGGAATCGAAGAGGGTGTTCAGCGACGCCCTCGCCCGCTCGGTCAGCGGCACGACGCGGCCCTTGCCCGACTTGGTCGAGCCGTGCTTGAGCCAGATGCGATCGCCCAAGTCCTGCTCACGCTGGAGCAGCGCCTCGCTGGCGCGCAGGCCGGTGTCCAGCAGGAACGGGACCAGGGCAAGGAGGTACTGCCCTTGGAGGTCGGCGGCCGCGGCGTTCTTCGCGATGGAATCGAGCAGCGTGCGTTCCTCTTCGAGCGTGAGGTAGCGTTCCTTCACGTTGTTCTCGGCCCAGCGCGGGATGTCCGGGATCTTCTCGATCTCGCCGCGCCGCTGCGCCTGCTTCATCGCGAAGTGGATGGCCGACATTTTGCGGTTGCGGGTGGCCTCCGAGTTGCCGCGCTTCTCCAGCTCGTTCCCGTAGTCCTCCAGCATCGAATAGGTGATCTCGTCCAGGCGCCAGTAGCCGATGTCCTTGGAGATCAGGTCAACGCGGTAGCGGAAGGATCGGTTGGCCTTCTTCTTCTCCCAGTGGTGGTCGAGCGTGTAGTGGAGCGCCTGGGCGAGCGTGCGGTACTTGCCCGCTGCGCGGCGTACCTCCGCAGGCACGTTGCCCATCAGCGCGGCCCGCATCTTCTCGATGCCCGCGAGGTTTGCCGACGCCTTGCCTTCGTCCGGCAGAGCCGGATTAACTCGGATGCCGGTCGAGATACGCTGGCGTTGGCCGTGCATATCCTCGAAGTGGACTTGCCACGTCCCTCCGCGCTTCACTAGCTTCATGTGCTGGTCTCCCTTGTGTCTGTCGCCTACTACTCCGCGAGCGCGCGGGTGAAGCGGCCGATCATCTTCTCGCCGTTCTTGGACAGCGTGAGGATGCGGCCGCGTAGGTCGCTTGGATTCAAGTCCACGTCGATCATGCCCAGGCCGTCGCGACGGATGTCCCCGGTCTTGGAGGACAGCGCCGCGACGAGCTTGGCCGTCACGGACTTGCTACTGTCGATGGCTTCCGCGAGCTGCTGTTGCGTCACGCCGTCGGGGCGAGACGCTAGGTACAGCAGCGCGGCGATCTGCCGGATGGTCATGTCGCTCGACACGCCATCCGACAATTCCCTAATCGCGCGGAACGCCCTTCCTGCTTTCAGTGAGGCGTTTACGTCCATTGTCTTTACTCCCTCCCACGGTCAGGAGGATTCGATGCCCGCCCAGGGCGATCTCTACCTCGTGCCCGTGCCTCGTCTTGTTGTGGATGAAAAAATCAGCCTGCTCCCCTTTCAGGAGCCTCTCGTGCGCAACGTCTACTGTCATGTCAAAACCCCAGCTAGAGCGGGGTCCCCCAACAGTCCCGCGCTTCCGTGCGGCGGGACATCATCCTACGGTTGAAGGTTTCCCCTAGTCAACATTGGCCTCCCCGGCATCCAGTTGTCGGGAGGGTGGCAAGGATCATGTGTTAACGGAGTGTCAAAGGATGCGACTCCAGACCCCTAATCTGGATTCACGTTTTTGTGATGGGCGTCCTTGACCATTCGCTCTCGCATCTCCTCCAGTGCCCGCTCGGCCTCGTTCCAGGCGTTGATCTGGGCGCGCGTCCGAGGTGGGCCGTAGGTGGACTGGAGGTGGCGGAGGGCTCGAGCCAAGGGAAGGCACGGGTCAGCGTGCGGTCCCCGCCAGCGCCGGCGGATCATCAGCCGCTAGCGGCCGTGCCCCCGTCGGCCGCCTCCTGTTCCGGGTTGCACGGGATCCTGCCCGCAAGCTTCTCGTCGGCACGGAAGACCATGCCGGAGCGGCCCGTCTCGTCCAGGTCGAACGTGACAGTAGCGATGCCCGCGAATCGGCGCCCCTCGAACATATGGATCGAGCGCTTCGCGTTCACCTCGTCGGCGACCAGTCGGCCAATCTCGTAGTTGCCCTGGTCGTTGATAAAGACCGCCGCGCGGCCGGTGATGGTCTTCATGCTGCCTCCTGGTAGGCGCGGAAGCCCAGGACGTCCAGGTCCGCATCGTGAATGTATTGGGTGTTGAGCCGGTGAGCTTCCAGCCAATCGACGGCCGCTTGTGCGGCGCGCGGGAAGTCCTCGGCGCTTACGGTGATCCAGCGCTTGCCCGCAAACACATTGGAGGTGAGCCCGAAGCGGACACGCGAGCGGATGCCGAGCGGGCGCAGTACCTCCCGCCGGAACCGTTCTACCTCCGCCGCTACCTTGTCGCTGGGCGCGGGGCTGTCCTCCCAGGTGCCGGTATCACTGGCGCCCGCGATGGCACCCGCAGGAATCCAGTAGCCGCGCCAGCCGTCGATCTTGTGATAGCGCGGACGGCGGCGGTTCATGGCGACACCCCGCACGCTTCCAGGAAGCGTCGCCTGTCGAAGCGCGGATTGGTGCGCGCCAGGGAATCCGCAAGTGCTCGGGAGGTGTCGTCGAGTGCCCGGAATAGGTTGGCGTCCCAGGTCGGCGCATAGCCTTCGCGCACGCCCTTGACGGCCGCGGCGATCAGTTGGAAGTCACGGCGGGTCATCGCGCGACCTCCTCTTCGTCGGCCTCGCCTACCGTATAAACCTGGTAGTCGCCGACTCCCTCCAGTTCTTCATCGAATCCAAGGCGCGCGCCGATGATGGCCTCGGCCTCTTCGAGGGTTTCGCACTCGACGACTAGACGATATGAAAACTTCTTCATGGTGGTCTCCCTTGTTCGGGCGAACGTGCCCGCATCGGCGCCCGCGTGTGCAGGCGCCGAAACCGGAACGCTATGCAGCAATCTCTAGCCAGTGATTCGATCCGGCCCGTTCTTCTCCCGGCGGGTAGTCTCCGGCGGTGGTGCCAGCCGCATAGGTGGCGTTCGCAAGTTCAGCGACGTCCGCGAGATAGTCAGTCATCACCAACTCACCGGACTCCCGCCGCATGGCGTTCCTCCAGTGCGAGTCATTGACTCCCCACGGCATCGCCGATTCCAGCGCACGGAACGCGACGCCATAGAGAGGGTCAGAATTGGCCTCCTCCTCCAGGCGTTCGACCGCGGCCCATCCGGTAAGCGGCTTCAGGCGTTCGACCTCGTAGACGTGCCCGCCATTGGCGAGCGGCATCATGTCGAAGTAGCGGGGAAGGTATGGGTTTCCCTCCAGTTCCTTCGACACGCGATAGGTCGCCTCCGCGCCGCGGTCCGGCTTCGTGACCTTCGCCACGCGGGTTCCATCGGGCGATCCGTAGACGGCCGCGAAGGACCCGCCGCCGACGAAAGTCCAGCCCGCCGCCAGGAAAGCCGCGCGCGCCTCGCGCCGGGTCATGTCGGGTGACACGACGTCGCGGATCATGCCCGCGACTCCGGCGGAGTCCCCAGACCGGCGTCGATCAAGCGCGCCGCGGTGCGCCCGTAGTGGCCCTGGAGAGTCCAGGCGTGGCCGTTGTCCACGAGCCGCTGGAATCCGTCGACGATGTCATCCTCGTCCAGTTCGCCGCCCTCATAGGCCATGATCCAGGACACTTCGTCCCAGTCGTCGGCGGGCGCCTCGCAACGCGCGCAGGCGGCGGACAGTCGGCCGTCTTGCATCTGACCGGCGAGCCGGTCCCTCTCGTTCTCGTTCATGATGGTGGTCTCCCTTGTGTCTCGCATACCGGGCGAACGTGCCCGCCAGTAGCGCCCGCCGATCCGTGGCAGGCGCACTAGCTGGCCGGCTTACTCGGCAAAGGCTTGCGCCATCCTCGCGGCCATGTCTCTGGCGCGGGGCGGCGCCCCGGCGAACAGGTCCAGCGGCGGGCGCCGTGCCTTTCGTTCGCGCCCCCGCAGGTAGTCGCGCGGACTCTTGCCGCCTGGTCCGATCCCGCCGAGCGGCGCGCTCGCGGGCCTTGTTCTTGTGGTGTCGGTCTTCATCGTTTGGTCTCCCTCGTGTGGTGTCCGGTTGGACACTTCCAACCTTAGAGCGTTGGTCGCCTTTCGGCAACCTCGGCACAAAATGGGATTCAGCTACCGTTGCTCGCGCGGCGCATGACTCGTGCCCGCTCCAGCCACCGGGCCAGGTCTGATTCCACGTTGAGCGCGGCCAGCGTGCGCCCGTGAGGCTTGGGCGCGGCTGGCGACAGGAGCGCGCGCAGGATCGCGGCGGTCATTGTGGCGGCTCCACCGGGTCGCTCTTCAGGATGCCGGGATAGCGCTCGCACAACAGCGCGCGAACGTAGTTCTCCCGCGCGTAGCGCTCCAGCGGCGCGAGTGCGACCATCACGTCGCGGTAGTCGGCCGGGAAGACACACCGCATGATGTCATGGTCGAACAGCAGGCAGTCCGCGCTCGGCACCTCGTCCTCGGTCGCCAGATCGTTGTCGAACATGAAAGAGACATGGTGGCCGGTGATGACCATGCACTCACTCCCCCATGCCATACGCAGCATGGTCTGGAACAAGTCCGCGTTGGCGCGGTTGCGCTTGCCCTCGCCGGACAGGTAGCGGAAGGCGGGCCGCTCTTTGGTCGCGGTATCCATTAGCCCACCTCCATGCCGCACGAGTCGTCCCGGATGACATGGACGGATTCGATCCGATCGGGACCGCCGGCCGCCAGCCGCGCAAACTCGCCGGCAAGGGTGTTCCCGAGTTCCGACAGGCTTTGCCCATTCGCCTTCGCCAGCGAGGCCGCCATATTGACAATCACGGTCATGTAGCAGCCGGGACACAGCGGAAGCACCTGCGAAAGCAACGCTTCATCGGCGCTGTCTGCCATCTCCCGCGCATCCTCTCGCATAATGTCTTCCAGTTCTCTCGCCATGTGCTCGCCGATGCCGGCGCGCTGGCCGTCCGCGATATGCACGCGATCCTCGCGGCCGCGATACACCATCCCTTCGCTGTTTTCTTGTGTCTGGTCTTTCATGGTGGGTGGTCTCCCTTGTTCGGCCGACAGTGGCCGGTATAGCGGCCCCAGACCTCGGAGCCGCTATGCCTGCAACAATCAGCGAAGGCGCGAAAGCCTCCACGCGCGCAGGCGTACAGCTAGGCGCCGCTCGCACCAGCGGCAGAGCATTAGCAGCAGCAGACAGCCCGCCGCGACCCGCGCGATGTTGTGAGCGTTCCCGGCCACTCCCGCGTGGTAGGCACCTTCCGCGAAGATGGCGATTCTCGCCGCTATTCCGTGCGCCGCGACGTTCATGCGCCGATGCTCACGGCCAGGGCCAGGACGCACGATGCGACCGCTTGCACGATCAACAGCGTGACGCCTAGCGCCAGCAGACGCCGGCCCGTGGCGGCTTGTTCGCGGCAGCGCCGCGCGATGTTCCTTTGTCCGTTTGTCATGGTGATGGTCTCCCTTGTGTGTCTCTGTTCGGGCGCCAGTCGCCCGCCAATGCCCGCGCGATCCCTGCGCGGGCATTAGCTGGTGTTCTAGGCGCCTATCTCGTTCGCATCCCAGCGCGGCGGGTTCTCGTTCAGGCCGCGCCAGAAGTCGCGCGCAGGCGCGTCATATGGCATCCAAGTGAACGCGCCAAACGTCCGCGCCTTGCGTCCGCTACGCTCCACGATGACGAATGGCTCTAGCACGGTTTCACCGTTAGACATGGAACCCCTACCCATGCCGACTGAAACAATGGCGCCACCAGCGCGAATCACGGCGCGCGCATTCTGCCGCGTGGCTTCCAGTCCCGCCGACTCCGCCGCGCGTATGGCACGGCGCAGCAGACGGTCGCGGCGCCCCCGGAACGCGCCATCACTCATCCCGGCGCTCATGCCCGCGCCTCGTCGGCCGCGCGCACGTCCAGAAACGCGCCGTCTACCGGCTCGACCTCGCGCACCACAACGGCCTGATTCAGCCCGCGCCCGACCATGCGCGCGGCCGCGTCCGCCATCGCCTTAGCGTCGGCGGCGCCCGCCGTTGTGAGGATCACCCAACGCTTCGCAGGCTCGACCACGAGCCGGCCGGCGTCATTGATCCATCCGCCCATCGCGTCGGTCTCCGTGTAGCCGCCGAAGCCGGCCGCGAAGCTTGCGCGGATCGTGGCGAGGACTTCCGCCAGCCGCGCGCCTGCGATGGGTGCGCCGTTCGCGTCCTCGCCGATGCCGGCGGTGATGGTGATGCGGTTCATGCGCGCACCTCGTCCATCGCAAGCTCGATGTCATCCGCCAAGGTTTCAGCGGATGCGTAAATGAAGTAGTTCCCCCGGACATAGACGGCAAATCCGTCACCATCGCGAAGAATCATCACGCCCTTTGCCACGTCGCTAGGCAACAGGACGGCCGGGGCAGGATCAGCTTTCATGGTGGTCTCCCTTGTTCGGTCAACAGCGACCGCCAGAGCCCGCCCAGACCGGCACGGGCTCTAGCTGGCGCTGTCAACGTGCGGACGCGATGACGGCGCGCACGATTCGCCCGTAGCCCGCAGGGCTGGAATCCAGATCGTTCCCTATCGCGTACATGACCACGGCGCGGCCGACAGGCTCCGCCACGTCATAGGCCCAGACGCCGTCCCATTCCCCGCCCAGTTCATCCCATGCGGCTTGAAGCGCGGGCGCGGCGTCAATGGCAAGCTGGACAATGTCTAGTTCACCCGCGTCATGTAGCGCGCGGGCACGCGGCAGCTTGTCCAGCATCCGCGCGGCGCCAATGGCGAGGTAGGCGGTGTCCAGCGGGTCGGTGTTCACGGCGTTCATGCGGCACCCCCGAGCCACGCGCGCACCTCGTCCGCGGACGAGATATAGTCATGGTCTTGCACGCGCAGGACAGACGCCGCGCCCAGTTCAACGGCCGCCCGGTAGGCGCGGTCCCGCTCGATCTCTGAATCGAAGTACCAACGCAACGCCCGCTCGTGGTGCTTCCGGCGGATGACGAGAATGAAAAGCATGGTGGTCTCCCTTGTTCGGACTAAGCGCCCGTGTATGCGCCCGCATATGGCAGGCGCATAGGCTGGCGATCAGGTGAAAATCACGAGCGCCATGTCGGCCGCGTCCAGCGCCTCCAGCGCGCGGTCAATCGCGGCGCTTTCGCCATCGGCGAGGTTCGGCGACAGGTGCAAATCGCCGAGGTCGGATTGCGTCTGCAACAGCCGCGCTTTCAGGGCCAGCAGGCGCGCGGTCTCTCGTTCGTTGAGCATGGATGGTCTCCCTTGTGGTGATGGTCGCCTGTACGGCGCTGGTCGCCTCGTGGCAACCTGTCGCCCATGATGCATGGCCCCTGAACACTGTCAAGCGCCAATGTTCGGATTTGCGACTTCGTTCACACTTTAACGAACGCTTAACGCCCCACTCCCGGCGCCCCAGTGAGACCGCGCGCCCCTGCCCGTGCGCGGCAAGGCAACCCGCAGGCGCCCCGCGGTGCCACTACGCGCGCACCCACGCACACCCTCGGGCGCGTCAAGGCACCACACGCACGCCCCTACGAGGGCGCGTCAAGGCTCCCGAGGTGGCCCGGCGGTGGCCCGGCGGTGGACCCGAGGTGGCCCGAGGTGGCCGGGCCGAAAAAAACAGGAGGCCGAACGGGCGTGGCCGTTTCAGCGCGCGACCCGGCGCAGGCGCGGAGCCTTGCCGCGTGTGTGTAGGCGTGCGCCCACGCGATAGACGCCCTCGACACAGGCCCAAGGGAGCCTGAATCCCACCGCAGGCCAGCCACGGCGCGGCATTCAACGCGCCCATGTGCCCATGCGTGCCCGGTGAGCCACCCACGCGCCCCCGCAGGGCTACCGCAGGCGCCCCCGAGAGACCGTGCAGGCGTGCCGGCGGGCACCCCCAAGGGGGGAATCGCGGCCGATCGCCCGATCGAGACCCCCTCGCATTTTTCTAACGAAACGGGGACCGCGGTACACTCCAGGTCCACCTCGAGATCCCCGGAGGCTCCCCTTGCGCCGACGTCTGCCAGGCAGCTCCGATGGAGCGGCATGGGCCATCATCGTCGTGGTCCTGGTCGTGGTCTTCCTGGCCGGATTCCGGGAGGCGTGGCTCTAGCCGGGTCCCGGATGCCCCTAGAAGCTCCTGTACGGCCCCAGGAGGGCCACCTGAGGTATCCCCGGGGCCACCGTAGCGGGACGGGGATTGGTTGCCCGTAGGGGACGATCTAGGAGGTTGTCGGCTCCGGGGCACCGAAGGCTCCTCCAGAGGAACCCCAGGAGATCCCGAGGTGCCACTGGAGGAGTCATCAGGTGCTACTTAGGCTACTACTACACTAAGCAATCCCTATAGGAAACCTTCGGTTTCTATGTAGGTTCCACTATAGGTATATCTTAAACGCGCGCGCGCGTATATACTAGAGAGTGGTCTCCGTCAAGTGACCACCCGAGGTGGACTTCAGGTTTCCTTCAGGAGAATGTTTCCCGTGGAACACTAGCGGGAGGGTCTCCCCCGCCGTAGGCGGGAGTGTCTCCCCCTTCCAGGCATCCCCGACCAAGGGAGACCAATCCATCGGAAAGGTGGCCCTTCCGGGGGAGACGCAACAGCTTACCGCACGCCGCGGTTGGTCGACATGAACCGCGGCTTCTTCGGCGAGCGGCCGTACCACTTCGCCACGAAGTCGCGGATCTGCTCATCCCTCGCCTTCTCGAGGATCTGGTCCTCCACGGCGGCGGCGTCCTGCTGGAGCTGGCGCAGGAAGTAGCGGACACCGTGGGCCAGGCAGTCCACCCGGTCGTCGTGGCGCAAGGCGCCGCGGTCCTTGGTGATGTGCGTGAGCTGGTACAGGAGCGACATCACGCCGTCCTGGGTGTCCTTGCGGGCCGCTCGGGCGTCCAGGATCAGCCGGTGCTGGTTCAGCACGGGCTCGAGGTCCTGGATGATGCGGACCTCTTTCTGGCCGGTGGCGCGGATCTCCTCGATCGTGCAGGGGTAGATCTTCGCCAGCACGGGCTTCAGGAGCGCCGCGAACATGCCGTCGCCGTAGTTCGACTCGATCAGCACGCGGTTGACCTTGTGCCTGGCGGCCAGCTCGGCGAGGCCCTTCAGGGTCCCCTCGCCGTAGCCATCGGTGTAGCCGCCGGTGTCCGCGAGGGCCACCATGCCGCCGCCCTGGTAGAGCACGACGTAGGCGGTCTCGTCCTTGCCGCGTCCGGATGGGTCGATCACCAGGATCTTGCCCTGCCAGCCCAGCAGCGTCTCGGAGACGTGCATCGGCCGGTAGAGCCGATCGCCGGAGAAGCCCAGGTTGTCGACGTCGGTGGCCGCGTTGCGCGGATCCGAGGTCCACACGAGCTTCGCCGGAGTGGTCTCGAGGTCGACGTCGGCCAAGATGAAGTCGGCCGTCTTGAGCGGGTAGCGCTCGGCGTCGGACAGGCTCGTGTCCAGCATGAACTGGAGCGCGAAGCCCGACTTGCCGTAGCTCGCCTCGCGCTCGGCCAGGTCGAGATCGGTGAACCGCTCGGGGTCCGTGGAGTGGCCCGCGAGCCGCGGGTTGGCCTCCAGCTCCTCGCGGATGGACTTCAGCAGCGTGCCGTCGTAGGCGTGCATCTGCTCCGGCGCCGGGTAGCGCGCCGGGATGACGTCGATCTGGTAGCCGCGGCCAGGCAGCGCGCGGTAGACGCTCTGCTCGGTCTGCGGCGTGCCGAGGTACTTGATGCGGCCGCCGGGGGTCAGGACGGCGTCGAACTCCTTGATCGCCTCGGACAGGCGCTCGCGCATGACCTCGGTCAGGGAGTTCTTCGGGACCTCGATGTCGTCGGGGACGATCAGCGAGGCGCGGCCGCCGGTGATCTGGCCGAAGATGCCCGCGGCTCGAACCGAAGGCGCCTGCGCGGCGTCCGAGGGGCCGACGTCGAACGCCATCGTGGCGTCGCGCTGACCGGCGCGGGGGCGCAGGAAGTGGAGCAGCTCGACCTCGTCGATCAGCCGCCGGGTGAACGTCGAGAACTCGGTCGCCTTGTATTCGTTCGCCGAGACGACCAGGATGCGCTCGTTCGGGTTGCGGTAGAGCACCCACAGCACGAACGCCGCCGTGATCCAGCTCTTACCCAGGCCGCGGAAGCCCTGGATCATGTGCCGGCGGGGACCGTGCTGTAGGAGCTGCGCGACCTGGAGCTGACGCGGCGTCGCCTTGAACTTCAGGTGGTCGAGGATGAACCAGAGGAAGTAGCGGAAGTCGTCGTGCAGCTTCCGTTCACTCTCGGTCTGTACCCACTCGGGGTACGAATGGGTCTTGGACATCGGGTCCTTGAAGTGCCCTCCAGACGCCCTCAGTGGCCCCAGGAGGGGCACCTGGGGTCGCTTGGCAGGGTGGTAGCTTGTGGGCGATGGTGGCCCTTAGGGGACCATTGGTGACGCCGCGGTTTACCGGCGGCGGAACAGCTTGACCATGCCCTCGGGCACGTCGTTCATCGAGATCTTCGCCGCCGGGTAGCGGAGTTCCCGGGTCGCCGGGTCGTGGTAGCCCGGGCCGGTGATCTGGAAGACGTCGCCGCCGGCATCGTAGGCGTCGTCGCGGATGACGACCACGTCGCCCATCGCGTAGCTCGCGGCCGGGCGCGGCACGGGGATGGTGAGCGGAGGACGGCCGGCGCGGGAATCAGGAACGATCAGCGAGACGTTGTAGGACATGCGGTTTCCTTATTGGTCGCGGGACCCTTTCGAGTCCGTGATGTAGAACCCGGAGCCCCTGAAGACCACGTTCAGTGGCTTCGAGGGCAACCGGGTCGCGGAGCAGACCTGGTGGCAGCGGGGGCACGCCGGCGAGGCGTCAGGGTTCGCGGAGCGCCCCTCGAAGATCTCGCCGCAGCGGCACGCCCAGTCGTGGAGTGGGGCCACTACTGGTAGACCCCGTGCTCGTTCTCGACGTCCTCGAGATCCGGCATACGTTCGCCGAGTTCATCGCGGAGCTTCGTCGCGCGCGCCGGCGAGTCGATGCCGTTGTCCTTGAGGAACTTCGTGATCTGCGCCAAGAGCGCCGGCGGGACCGGCTGCGGATCCAGCTCGCCGGTCTCCGGGTTGCGGTGCTCCGTGTAGCGCTTCACCTCCGCCTGGAGGGTGGCCGCCTGGAGCGCGTGCAGAGAGTCGAGCTGGTCGGAGGAGGCGCGCTTACTCACGGCCTGCCTCCAGTCGCGCGTTGAGGATCGCGACGTTCTTGTTGGTCTCGTCGAGCTTGTCGGACAGCGCGTCCATCTTCTCGGCGTTGCGCTCGAGTGCGGAGAGGCGCTGGTCCTGCACGGCGTTCGCCGCCGAGGACTTGATGATCGCCGCGCCGCCACCAATGGTGACGGCCGTGACGACCCCTACCGCGAGCTTCGTGAGGCCCGCGGTGATGGCTTCGGTTTTCATGTGAAGTTAGTTCCAGACGCCGCCGGGTGCAGACTCGTCTCCGAGCGCGGTGGGGACGATCACAGTTAGTTCGAGTGGGTTTGGAAGCAGATCCCAGGTGTCTCCGCCGTCGGTGCTGTAGCGCGGAAGGGCGTTCTGGAGATTGACCATGATGGTGCCCTCTGCTTCTGCAATCAGAATCGGGGTCAGGGAACCGCCGAGTGAGCGGTGTCGCCACGAGCCACCGTTGTCGGTGGTCGTGTGCAGAACGCCGTTCTGGCCTTCGGAGAGGACCGCCACGCTACCGTTCCAATGCATGATGCATCGGCTGTCGCTGCCGAGGTTGGTGATAGCACCTTCGGTGAAAACGTCGGTTGCCAACTCACTCGTCCACGTCGCACCATTGGAAGACATGGCGACCCGACGCGCAGGAGAAGCGGTTGGTGCGTAGCTGATGCCCCAGACTTCATCCTCAAGAAGCAGAAGCGGGCCGGTGCTCTGAAGACTATCTCCGAACCCGGGGGTGCCGGCGATCCAGTCTGCGGTGTCGGGCACGATCGCATCGGAGTAAGACCCGACCCAGTTGCGAGGACCTCCCTGCCACGCGCCTCGAACCCACCGGCCGCTCGACAGGCGAACAGGCGGAGAGTCGGAGTCATCGGCGAGGGGACGTGCTTTTGTCTCGAAGGTCAGGCCCAGGTCCGTAGAGTAGGCGACTTGGCCGCTGCCGTTGTGATAGAGGATGATCTCCGGCTTTCCGGCGGTTGCCGGCCAGAAGGTCACATACTTGAGCGACGCGGGCGAAGGTACGACATGACCGGTGCTCACTACGACAGGCACGCCGCTCGAGAGATCTAGTAGACGACCGCCTCCGGTGACGATCATTCGCTGCTGGTCTAGCGGGACAAGCGACGCCACCGTGAAGCCCATCTCGTGAGCGACCCAAGGGCCGTTGACGGGGTCGTCGGTCGAATAGAGAACGCTAGTGCCCTTGGTGCCCCACCACTTCGTACCCGTTCCCGCCACCTCGACGCAGCCTTCCCAATCAGCCTGTCGGCCGGCGGAGTCATGGACGCGAAGCGTGATGCAGTAGGAACCAGTGATGTTTACGCCGACCTCTTCTCGCTGAACGTTCCAAGAGAAGTTGTCGACCCAGACCTCTCGGTTCTGCCGCTTACGGAACCCCCGGGTCCCGATGTTGACCGTGGCGGTGCCCGTCGGGGCACTCGCAACGACGCTCGAGACCTGGCTTTCGTTGTTCGAGCCTTGGTCGACGAGGTTTCCCTCGAAGGTGGACAGAAGGAGTCCCGAGGCGTCCCGGAATTCCAGAAGCACGCAAGCGCCGGCGTTGCCGGAAGAGGACGCACCCTGTCGGACGTCGCATGAGGCGTGTACCGAAGTTCCCGGGGAGACTTCCGCGCGCGTCGTGCTGACCGCGCGGGAGTCACCGCCGTTGTTGGCGTAGACGAGGGTGTAGTCGCCATCGGTGGCATTGTCGTCCGTGACGCTCCAGCCGGGGCCGAGCTGCCAGCCGTCCGCGTTGCCGGCCTCAAGGCTGGCGTTTGCGATCGGCGTGTCGCCGGATTGATACGACGGCCAGGTGACAACGACCTGGTGTGTGTCGTTGTCCACATACACAGTGGCCCCGGGGGGAAGACTGCCATCGAGCATCTCGACAGTGCAGGCGCCAATGGCGTTGACGATGTCCAGCCGTCCGGTGTACGACTGCGCCACCCGAGCCACTGGAAGACTTCCGACGACTTCCAGTGCACCCTGAAGAGTCCCGCCAACTGGCGACGGGCGCTCGAAAAGTCGAATATGCATGGAGATCCTTTAGAAGGGTGAACTCGGGGGCGTGAAGTCGGCGGTGTAAAGCGCTTGTCCCTTGATGATGCGGACTTCGTCAATCCAACCCTTGAAGTCCCGCCCGCTCGTTGCTCCGTTATGGCCCGCGCCGATACGAAACATATCGCCAGCGACCGCGGAGTAGGTGGTTCCTGTCATGTCTACGGAACCAACGAGGCTTCCGTCTAGGAACAGACGGGCCGTATTTCCATCGCGACAAAGGGCGACGTGGTGCCAAGTTCCAACGGGGATGGCACCGCCACCTTCAATGGAGCGCGTGCCCCCGCCCACGACCCAAGTAGTCGCGCTGAGCCCGTTGCTCGGCTTGATGCCCAACGACCAGGAATTGTCGAAGCTAGTTCCGGAAACATCCCGATTGGACAGCAGGTAGAGAAAGTCCTTGGAATCGTAAGAGCTGGCGTTGAACCAACACTCGGCCGTGAAGTCGCCCGACGGCTGAAAGTCCACGCTAGCAGCGGCGGTCAGATAGTCGCCGCTTCCATCCAGACGGAGGCTCGCGCCACCAAAGACGCTATCCACGGTGTCGATTTTCGCGTTCCCGTGCGGCGTCCACACGCGACCGTACTGGTCGGTGAATGTTGTGCTGTCCTGGGCGCCGTCAAAGTGCAGAAGCGAGACTGTACGGCCGT
>Ga0196971_1000280_pt1 | contig 46189 bp, 36 predicted proteins | sample S1v_1013CmetaG_FD_148660 | JGI IMG/M metagenome (GOLD analysis project Ga0196971, IMG submission 148660) | Soil microbial communities from Anza Borrego desert, Southern California, United States - S1+v_10-13C | ecosystem: Environmental > Terrestrial > Soil > Desert | place: USA: California... | reverse complement strand
GTATCGACCCTCTGCGAGGCTAAGCTAACGCGGTAAGCGAGCCGCCTGGGTAGTACGAGCGCAAGCTTAAAACTCAAAGGAATAGACGGGGACTCGCACAAGTGGTGGATCATGTGGCTTAATTCGTCGCTAAGCGAAGAACCTTACCAGGGCTAGAAACCAAGCTGCATCCTTTCCGAAAGGAAAGGAGCCTTCGAGGGTGCTTGGCAGGTGATGCATGGTTGTCGTCAGTTCGTGGCTTGAGCTGTTCCCTTCAGTGGGGTAACGAACGCAACCCCCGTTGTCAGTTACTTATGTCTGGCGAGACTGCCCCCTCACGGGGGAGGAAGGTGGGGATGACGCCAAATCAGCATGTCCCTTGATGCCCTGGGCTGCACACGTGATACAATGGCTGGTACAGAAGGACGCAATACCGTAAGGTGGAGCAAATCCCAAAAACCAGCCCCAGTACGGATTGAGGTCTGCAACCGACCTCATGAAGCCGGAATCACTAGTAATCGTGGGTCAGCAATACCACGGTGAATACGTTCTCGAGTCTTGTACTCACCGCCCGTCAACTCAAGGAAGTTGGAGGTGCCCGAAATCTTATCTTGTATAGGACTACGGCAAATTCAATGACAGGGAGTAAGTCGTAACAAGGCACGGCTAGCGGAAGCTGGTCGTGGAACATATCCAATCGGAACGAGATGTCAGGAATGACACTCACGTCGATCTAGGTGGCTGCATGGTGGGAGTTATCTTTCAGAAGGACTTGTCCTTTTGTTAATTAGCTTCCACCATGCAGTCACCTAGAGGAAATGGTACTCATCCTTAACTGGTACCCGGACGCCGGAAAAACGAACCGGTGGGATACCTCGGAAGTCTCAATTGAACTTCTGAGGTCCCGAATAGGCGGAACACAAGAGCATTCAACTCTCCTTAGATCTCAGGTTTATGTAGTACGCACAATGGCCCCTTTTGGGGCCATTGTGCGTTATAGTACGTGGTATGAAAGACCACCCGCTTCTTATCACCGGTGCCCTTATAGGCGCGGTAATCGCCGTAGGCCTCGCGTTCATGTATATCTCCTCTCCTAAGACCGATGTGATAGCGCCGGTCGAGGAAGAGCTCATCGAAGAGGAGACGGTCGAGGAAGGGGCGGTCGTAACCCCGGCGGAGGAAGGAGCCTTCTTCTCGGGCGAGCGGGGCCTTGATGCGCGCGTGAACGGCCGGACGGTGACGATCACGGGCCCTGCGCCAGTCCTTGAGAAGATCGACTCGTGCGTCGTATCGGTCGGCTGGTTCGGCCCCGGCGGCAACGGACTCTGGGTGGAGTGGGGAGACGGGCAGACCGATCCCACGTTCACGCAGGAAGCTGAGGGGCAAAGCTGCTCAGGTACGGTACGCTCGCACACGTACGAGAAGGGTGGCGCGTACACCATCGTCGTGACCTTGTGGCACCCGGGCCCGGCCGATGAGCCCATTACAGACTGGGAAGATAGCGTGACCGTTACGCTGGAGTAGGGGAGAGGGAAAGGCGGGCTCTGCAGCGCCTCCAGATGCGCATCTTGTTGCGGTGCCGACGGTACTTGTCGTCGATAGTCGACTGCCCCAAGTCCTTGAGGCGCTTCGGTTCCCGGGTTGTACCGCGGTGGACCATCCTTCTCATCACTATAGCTAAGACGCTGGAAAAGCCCAGACCTTTCTGTTAGTATCCATGGGTCAGACAGGCAAGTGTAGCTCAGTTGGTAGAGCACTCGACTGATACTCGAGCGGTCGTAGGTTCGAATCCTACCACTTGCACCCTAAGGAACGCCGGCCCGAAAGAGCCGGCGTTCCGCTGTATACTTTCCCTATACTGCTTCAGGTGGGCGTAAAGGTGCTCCTTAAGCGCGAGGACGGAAAGATCCTCCTCGTGCTGCGTAATCCCGTAACCTACGGCAAGGCAATGGGGAAGTGGGACATACCGGGTGGCCGAATCGAGCCAGGCTCCCCGCTCATGGAGAATCTCGCGCGAGAGGTTCGGGAAGAGACGAATCTCGCCATGACCTCAACACCTCGGCTCATCGGTGCTCAGGACATAATCAAAGAAGGCGAGCGCCATGTGGTGCGGCTGACGTATACAGCCCATACGACCGGCGAGCCCAAGCTCGATCTTACCGAGAACACAGAGTACCGCTGGGCAGTGTTCGAGGAACTTTGTGCAGAGGCGAACCTCGATTCGTACCTACGCGCACTCATCATGGAAGGAAATCTACACGAGGGTGCGCGGGGCACGTAGCCACACGTTATACTACGTCCATGAAGGACACGCTCTTTATCGGAGGACTCTGCCTCGTCATCGTCGTGGTGGGCGCCGCGCTCTATTTCTTTGAACCTGAACATGGTGACACGCGTACCGAAGGATCGGTACGGTTCTCCGTGCTTACAGAAGGGGAGACAGCTGTGAACGTCGATCGCGAAGCCAATTATCGTATCACGTCGCAGAAGGAGCTTGAGGAACTGTGGGGTCTTGTCTACGGCACCGAACGCCCCCACATGCCCCATGTCGACTTCGATCATGAGGAAGTGCTCGCAGTGTTCGACGGCACCCACAGCTCCGGCGGCTACGAGATCTCGGTCAAGGAGGTGATCGATGACGGGCTTACCCGTACCGTATACATCACCCATACCCGGCCTGGGGAGGAGTGCGTGACCGCAAGTGCCATTACGAGCCCGTACGAGATCGTCACGCTTCCTAAGATGCGGGAGGGTCTCCGGCTCGTGCACTCCGACCAGCTCGACCTCAAGGACTGCCGCTAGCTCTTTGGCGCATATACGCTAGGATGCGCCTATGGACTACGGCCCCCATTTCAAGGGCAAGAAGATAACCGTCATGGGGCTCGGGCTCCTTGGCCGCGGGGTGGGCGATGCGCGGTACCTGGCCGAGCAGGGCGCAGAAATCATCGTTACGGACCTGAAGGACAAAGAAGCGCTCAGGGATTCCGTGGAGAAGCTTGAAGGCTTCCCGAACGTCTCGTTCGTGCTCGGAGAGCACCGGCTGGAGGATTTCCGGAATCGCGACTACATCCTGAAGGCAGCGGGCGTGCCGCTTGATTCGCCCTATATCGAGGAAGCAAGGAACGCCGGCATACCTATAAAGATGAGCGCCTCATGGTTTGCGGAAATCGCCGGCATCCCGGTCGTGGGAATCACAGGGACCAGGGGCAAATCGACCACGACCCACATGCTCGAAGCCATCTTTAAGAAGGCGGGGAGGCCGTTCGTGCTAGGAGGGAATGTGCGTGGCGTCTCTACGCTCTCGCTCTTGCAGGAAGTAGCGCATGACTCAGTTGCGCTCTTCGAGCTCGATTCCTGGCAGCTTCAGGGATTCGGGGACGCGCGCATGAGCCCTTCGCTCTCCGTGTTCACTACGTTCTACCCCGACCACCTTACCTACTATAAGGACGACATCGACGCATACCTCGCTGATAAGGCGAACATATTCCTATACCAGAAGCCTGACGACACGCTCATACTCGGCGAGCAGATGGCGTTCACCGTAATCGAGAAGTACGGAGAAGCTATACCAGCGAAGGTGCAGGTAGTAGGAGAGGACGCACTTCCTCAGGACTGGGAGCTCCTTGTGCCCGGAGAGCATAACCGCTACGACGCGGCGCTCGCGCTTTGCGCAGCCAGGGCGCTCGGTATCGACGATACGGTTTCCAAGGATGCGCTCGAGTCGTTCCTCGGTGTGCCTGGCAGGCTGCAGCTTGTGGGTATGAAGAACGGAATCGCGTTCTATAACGACAGCAACTCGACGACTCCTGAAGCGACCATCGTCGCTTTGCATGCGCTTGGGAAGGAGGGAGACCGGAACATACACCTCATCATGGGCGGGCATGACAAGGGCCTTTCGATGGATACCCTCCTTTCCCTTGTGCCAGAGGCTACTAAGCGCGTCGTGCTATTGAGCGGAACGGGAACCGCGCGCATACGAGAGAATCTTCCTGAAGCTCCGGTGTTCGATTCCCTTGAGGATGCGTTTAAGGACGCAGTGTCCCACGCGGCATCAGGGGATATCGTGCTCTTGTCTCCCGCATTCGCCTCGTTCGGCATGTTCGTGAACGAATACGATAGGAGCGATCAGTACGATGCGCTCGTACAGGCGCTATGACCAAGCGGTTCCAGCATTCCGAATCCAACCCCTTCCACATCTCAGTAGGCGCAGTCCTAGTGAACGAGAAGGGGGAGGTCTGCGCGCACTACGTAACCGTAAACGCGGTGCCGGAGAAGTACCGCTTCCTTCTTGGGGGACTCGATGCGTGCTACCGCCTCATGTCAGAGTCACTTGAGGACGACGAGCCACTTGAAGCGGCTGTGCTTCGCGGATGCCGTGAGGAGTTCGGCGCAGAGGGGGTCGTCGAGCAATACCTGGGCACGCTCAAGGAGATGCTGCCTGATCCGCGGGGCGAGTTCGAGAAGGTCACCCTGTACTTCAAGGTCCGCCTGACCGGGCTTGGTGAGCGGCCGCCAGATGAAGAGGATTTTTCAAAGCTTGTGTGGATGGCGCCAGAGGCGCTTATGGAACGGATGCGGGAGCAGGGGCGCCTGGCGTCGCGCAAGGACCTGGATGAGTCTACAATACTGGAACACTATGCAAGACTCGGCTAACACACGGACCGTATTCTTTTCCGGCATCGGCGGCATCGGCATGTCCGCCCTCGCGCAGCTCCTCTATAGGAGAGGGGACACGGTATCCGGTTCCGATAGGGAGGAGAGTCCTGTGACCGAGCTCCTGGCCTCAAAGGGCATCGACATCGTGATCGGCCAGAAGGAGGAGAATGTTAGCGAGGGCATCGACCTATTGGTATACAGCGCCGCGGTCCCTGAGGACAACCCCGAGCGCATGCGCGCGAAGGAACTCGGCATTCCCCAGATGGGCTATTTCGAGATGCTCGGCGCGGTTTCGCGTGAGTATCGCACCGTCGCGGTCGCCGGCACCCACGGCAAGACCACCACGACTGGCATGCTTGCAAGAGCATTGCGTGACGCCGGCGCAGACCCCTCCGCGGTTGTGGGGTCGATCGTGCAGGACTTCGGCAGCAACTACCTGCCCGGGGATTCTGACCTTCTCGTCGTCGAGGCGTGTGAGTACCAGCGCCACTTTCTTGAGCTTTCCCCAGAGGTGCTCGTCATCACGAACCTCGAGTTCGATCACACCGACTACTATGAAAGCCTTGAGGATGTGCAGGACGCGTTCCGTGCTCTCATCAAGAAAGTGCCTGCACACGGTGCGATCATTACCGATGCTGAGCACCCGCACATCGCACCCCTGCTTGCGGGAATAGATACGCGCATAATCGACTACACCCAGGAACCGGAGTATCCGCTTTCGGTCCCCGGCGAGTTCAACCAGCACAACGCCCGCGCCGCAGCCGCAGCCGCAAGAGTCATTGTGCCGGACGTCTCCATGATCACGCTTAATGATTCCCTCGAGGCCTTCAGGGGGACATGGCGTCGGTTCGAGTACAAAGGAAAGATGGGATCGGTCGAGGTGTATGACGACTATGCGCACCATCCGACCGCGATTAAGGAGACGCTGCGTACGCTTAGGGAGCGTGCGAAGGGCCGTATATTCATTGCATTTCACCCGCACCTCTACAGCCGGACGCGCGACCTTCTCGATGCGTTCTCAAGAGCGTTCGCGGACGCTGACGAGGTATTGATCGCTCCTATCTATGCCGCCCGCGAGATAGACGACGGCTCGGTCTCAAGCGAGATCCTGGCGGAGCGCATAACGGCCGAGGGGGTCCATGCGCGCGCCATGTCGTTTGGCGAGATCGAGGAGACGCTCCGCAGGGAAGCGAAGGAGGGCGATACGGTCATGACCATGGGAGCGGGAGACATATACAAGGTCGCTAACGCGCTCATCTCGTAGTATGGGAGTCCTCTCGGTCGTCGCTACGCCTATCGGCAACCTCGGAGACATCTCGCTCCGAGCGCTCCAGACCCTCAAGGAAGCTGATGCGATCGCGTGCGAGGATACCCGGGTCACCGCGAAGCTTCTCGCCCGATACGACATCCAGAAGCCGCTTCTCGTATACCATGCTCAAAGCGGCAGGCTTGCTGCAACAAGAGTGCTCTCGCAGCTTGCAGAAGGGAAGCGCATTGCGCTCGTGACCGATGCAGGCACTCCGGGCATTTCCGATCCGGGTACGGAGCTCGTTCGGCAGGTCAAGGACACGCTTAAGGACGAGGTGCGTATCGAGGCCATCCCGGGCGCGTCTGCGCTTACCGCTGCGCTCTCGATTGCGGGCGTACCTACGAACGAGTTCGTATTCCTCGGGTTCCTGCCGCACAAGAAGGGTAGGCAGACCCTGTTCGCTGAGATGGCTGCATCCAAGCGCACCATGATCTTCTACGAGTCCCCGCACCGCATAGAGAAGGCGCTCGCATCCCTTGCTGAGGTGCTGGATGAGGAGAGGCGCGTGGTCATCACGCGCGAACTCACCAAGCTCCATGAACAGGTGGTGGAAGGGTCGGCGAAGGAGGTGGCGGAACATTTCGCCTCTAACCAGGGCGAGGTGCGGGGAGAGTTTGTGGTCATAGTCTCCGATTGATACACTTGAGAGCATGACGCGCGAAAGCTTGCTCATCGTTATCGGCGCCCTGCTCGCTCTCTCCCCGTTTCTCGGGCTTCCGTACTCCTGGCTCATGGTCCTCGTGCCCGCACTCTCAGCGGTCGTGATCGTCATAGGCGTTACGCTTCGCAAGAAGCGGTTCGATGCATCCGCCCGAGAAGGCGTGGCGCCTCCCCCGTATGAAGCGCCAGAAGCGTAAGGATTTGCCTGTATCCAAGGACGTGCTCATCGGTTTCGGTGCGCTCGCGGTCCTTCTTGTGCTGGGGCTCGTGGTCATACCGCACGTGTTCGCGACCAGCTACGAGCGCGGCGAGCCGACCGCATCCTCGACCCTGCCGTTTTTCAAGAAGGAAGAGCCCAAGAAGCTCGACACCGCCCTCTACGATCAGAAGATGCTCGAGATGGCGAACCTGGCGACCTCGACCTCTTCCACCTCGCCATCTCTGTGGCCGCCTGAGACGCCGTACCCGCTGCCTGGCGCCATACTTCCGTTCAAGCGGATCATCGCGTACTACGGCAACTTCTATTCCACCAAGATGGGGGTTCTGGGGGAATATCCCGAAGCGCAGATGCTCGAGATGCTTAAGGGCGAGCAGCGGAAATGGGAAGCCGCGGATCCCAAAACGCCTACGGTGCCGGCCATCAACTACATCGCCATAACCGCTCAGGGTGCGCCGGGCCGAGAAGGGAACTACATGCTCCGCATGCCGGACTCCGAGATAGATAAGGCGGTCGAGATCGCAAGGAAGATCGACGCCATCGTGATACTCGATATACAGATTGGATTCTCTACGCTTGAGAAGGAGCTGCCGCTTTTGGATAAGTACTGGGCGATGCCGAACGTGCACCTTGGGCTCGATCCTGAGTTCCATATGATCGGAGAAGATCCGCCAGGTCACGTCATCGGCTCCTATGACGCGCGTCATATCAACTATGCAGCTGAGTACCTCGCGAAGTTCGTGAGGGAGCACAACCTGCCGCCCAAGGTCATCATCGTCCATAGGTTCACCCAGCGGATGGTCACCAACTACCAGAACATCACTCCGCTGCCCGAGGTGCAGATCGTTATGGATATGGATGGCTGGGGACCGCCCGCCAAGAAGCTCAATACGTACCAGCAGTTCATCGTCCCTGAGCCCGTGCAGTTCACCGGATTCAAGATCTTCTACAAGAACGATCTAAAGCCTCCTTCGGACAGGCTTCTTACGCCGAACGATCTCCTGAAGCTCTCTCCGCGCCCGATGTTTATCCAGTATCAATAACAGCGCAGGGTATACTAGCGGTATGGATAATCCCGAGAGGATAACGTACTTTGCAGCTACCGATTCCCGCGGCAAGCGCGTGCCGTTCGGCATCAAGGCGCGCGATCGCGAGCGCCACATGTACGTCATCGGGAAGACGGGCATGGGTAAGTCGACCCTCCTTGAGAACATGGCCATACAGGACATCCGGAACGGGGAAGGCTTCGCTTTCATCGATCCGCACGGTTCCGCGGTGGATAAGCTTCTCGATTACATCCCTGCCGAGCGCGTGAAGGACGTCATCTATTTCGCGCCGTTTGATATGGAGAACCCCATCGCGTTCAATGTGATGGAGGACGTCGGATACGACAAGCGGCACCTCGTGGTCTCGGGCCTCATGGCAACCTTCAAGAAGATCTGGGTCGACGCCTGGTCGGCACGTATGGAGTACATCCTCTCCAACACGCTTCTTGCGCTCCTTGAGTATCCGGATGCGACTCTGATGGGCGTTAACCGCATGTATACCGACAAGGCATACCGCAAGAAGGTCGTCGAGAATGTGAAGGACCCGTTGGTGAAGGACTTCTGGACGAAGGAGTTCGCGCAGTACACCGACCGCTTCACCCAGGAGGCGACGCCCGCCATCCAGAATAAGATCGGCCAGTTCACGAGTAACCCTTTGATCAGGAACATCATCGGCCAGCCCAAGTCCTCCTTCGACATCCGCGAGGCTATGGATAACCGGAAGATCCTCCTCATCAACCTCTCCAAGGGGCTCGTAGGAGACACCAACATGAAGCTCCTGGGGTCCATGATCACCACCCGCATCTTCCTTGCGGCCATGAGCCGTGCCGACCTCTCCGCCGCCGATATCGGGAAGCTGCCGAAGTTCTACTTCTACGTGGACGAGTTCCAGAACTTCGCGAACGAGACCTTCGCGGAGATCCTTTCCGAGGCCCGCAAGTACAAATTGAACCTCCTCATCGCGCACCAGTACGTCGAGCAGATGGAAGAGGAGGTGCGCGCCGCGGTCTTCGGCAACGTGGGTACGACGGTCGCGTTTAGGGTAGGGCCGTTCGATGCGGAGGTGCTCGAGACCGTATTCTCGCCTGAGTTCATGAAGGAGGACCTCGTGAACCTCGGGTTCGCGCAGATCTACCTCACCCTCATGATCGATGGTGTGGGCTCCCGTCCGTTCTCCGCCGTCACCATCCCGCCGATCGAAGCGCCGCCTCGTTCGTACCGTAGCGAGGTCATCGAGACGTCCCGTACGCAGTTCGCGGCCCCGCGCCAGAAGGTCGAGGAATCACTCTTCGCGGAACTCGCCTCGACTGCGGACGAGCCGGTAGAGCCTGCTCCTAAGAAGCAGTACGCTCCGGAGCGCAAGCCACAAGGACAGCGCCCACAGAGCCCTGGTCCAAGAAGGGACGCTCCTCGTCCGTCCCAGCCTGAACCGAAAGCCAAGAGCGCAGAGGACCTGAAGGCGATACTCCGTACCATGAGCGAAGGAACCAAGAAGGAGAAGCAGAAGGAAGTGAAGCAGCACCAGGGAGCGGTGCGTAGCGCGCTCAAAGAGGTTATCCAGGGCACGGAGCTTCCGCAGCCGCCGAAGAAGCAGGCACTCCCGCAGCCAGAGAGAAGGGAAGCCCCTAAACCTCCCCGAGAAGAACCTAAGCCCTTCGAGGTTCCCGAGGACACCCTGCGCGAGATCTTCAAGGATAATGTCTAGCAAGCCGCTCGCACTCGTGCTTCTTTCACTGCCGCTTCTTCTGCCGCAGGGAGCACGTGCGGGACTGGTCATCAACGAGGTCGCCTGGATGGGCACAGATGAGAGCGCGAGCTGCGAGTGGGTAGAGTTCAGGAACGACGGGAACGCGGTGTCGCTTTCGGGCTGGACCTTCACTATCGCTAATAGCGGGTCGACCCCGAAGACGATCACACTCTCGGGCGACGTGTCGGCAGGGGACTACTTCGTGCTCGCGCGTAACGCGAGCGCTTGTCTTGACGACGCGGGAGCGACAGCAGGGTATACGTTCACCTCGTTCGGGAGCGGCATCTCGAACTCGGCGACCGTGCTCACTTTAAGCGATGGAGCTGGGTACGAGGACGAGGTCGACGCCTCTGGCGGCTGGGATGAGGTAGGGGGCGAGAACGAATCGGGGAAGCCGAGAAAAACGGCGCAGAGGGCGGGAAGCGGCTGGGTGACGGCGCTCCCGACACCCATGCAGGAGAACGCCCAGGTAAGCGACACCGATACGGCAACGTCCACGACGGAGGTGCCTTCTGATACGGGGACCTCTACCCCGACCGTCACCATCGGCGGTGCGGCGCCTTCAAATGGTCCGCTCGATAAGAGCCCTGCGCGCGTGCTTCACCTGGATGCAGGAGTGAACCGGGTCGTCCTTGCAGGAGCGCCTACGCCATTCTCCGCTGTCGCGTATACCGAGAAAGGAAAGGTGAGGAGTGATGTGAAGATCCGCTGGAACTTCGGTGATGGTAGGACCGGTGAGGGCAGGGAGGTGTCGCATGCGTACCGGACGCCCGGGACGTATCTTGTAACGATACGCGCGCGTGAAGGTGACGCCACGACGCTTCGTACGCTCACTGTGCAAGCTGAGAAGCCAAGCCTCTCGCTCTCACTCGTGCCTGACGGCATCTCGCTAACGAACGAGAGTACTCGTACTGCAGACCTTTCCGGCTGGCAGATACATGCAGGTGGAACTTTCTTCACCATCCCGAACGATACGGCGATTCTCCCGAGAGCGAGTGTCGTGCTTAGTGCTCAGACCACAGGGCTTACAGCCACATCCTCCGCACTCCTCATGTACCCTGACGGAACGCTTTTATACGAGCATGCGTACGTACCTGCCACGGAGGAAGTATCGAAGCCCCGACCGAAGAAGCCAGTCGCGAAACCTGCGGCCTCTACCCGCGGTATACAAAAGGTACAGAAGGTCGATTTACCAACAACGGTATCCGAACAAGTACATGAGGAGGTCATAGAAGCCCCCGCCGCAACCACGATGCAGGCTGCGGCGGGGGCGGCACAACCGCCCTCTGCCAAGGCCTCTCCTAACTGGCTCCTGTGCCTCTTTGCCTCGCCGCTTGCCTGCGGGGCGGCGCTTAGCGTACCCTAGCTGTATGAAGACCGTACTCGTGACCGGCGGCGCCGGATTCATAGGCTCGCATCTATGTAGGCGCCTCAAGGAGGAGGGCCATCGCGTCATCTCCCTTGATAACTATTTCGCAGGGAGCAGGGACAACCATGTCGAAGGGGTCGAATATAGGGAAGGGCACACGAAGGATATAGAGACCCATATCCCAGAGACGCCCGACCTTATTTTCCACCTCGGAGAGTACGGCAGGGTCGCCAAGAGTCTCGAGGAACCGGAGACGGTATGGGACCTTAACCTTCGGGGGACCGAAGGCGTGCTCGAGTTCTGGAGGAAGGGAGGGTCGCGCCTCGTCTATGCAGGGTCTTCCACCAAGTTCACAAAGGCGCGCGAGGACGGGGTAGAAGGCAGGGACCTTTCGCCGTATACCTGGGCGAAGGCGGTCAACAGCGAGCTCGTAGTGAACTACGCCCGATGGTACGGGCTCTCCTACGCCATCGCATATTTCTATAACGTATACGGCCCGGGCGAGCGCGCCGGCGTCGAGAACTACGGCACGGTCATCGAGACGTTCCGTACGCAGTGCCAGAAGGGCGAGCCGTGCACGGTGCGCGCACCAGGGACCCAGACGCGCGCTTTCACGCACGTCGAGGATACGGTAGACGCGCTCATGTTGATCGCAGAGAAGGGAGGGAACGACGAGTACGGCATATCGTCTGATGATGTGTACTCGCTCCTTGAGGTCGCAGAGCTCTATGGGGCGGAAGTGACCATGCTGCCGCAGACGCCGACGACTCGTTCGACCGGGGCGGTCGATACCGCCAAGCTCCGTGCGCTTGGCTGGGAGCAGAGGAGGCACCTGAAGGATTACATTGCCGAAGCGAGACAGGCCATATGAAAAAGGTCCTTATCTTTTCGCTCGCGTACTATCCAAGCTTCGTCTCCGGTGCAGAGGCTGCCATTCGCGAGATAACGGACCGTATAGACCGCGACGATATCGAGTTCCACCTGATAACGCTTCTTTTCGAACCCTCTGCGCCCCGCACCGAGCGGATCGGTAACGTTATCGTCCATAGGGTCGGGTTCGGCGGCGCCTATCTTTCCAAGGTCCTCTTCATACCGCTCGCGGCTTTGACCGCGTGCCGGCTCGACCGTATCCATAGGTTCGATGCGTTGTGGGCGATGATGACATATATGCTCTTTCCGACAGTGCTCGCTAAGGCTATCGGGGTAAAAGCGCCGCATATCCTTACACTTCAGGATGGCGACCCGTACGAGAAGGTCTTCGAGCGTCCCTTCATAAGGCCCCTGGCGCCCATACTCGACTACGGCATGAAAAGCGCGCGCATGATACAGGTGATATCGAAGCATCTTGGTGAATGGCCCGGCAGGCGCGGATATCGCGGTGAGATCGTGCTCATACCAAACGGCGCCAACCCGAAGGACCTTAAGGACGATGTGCGGGAGGAGGATGTCGAGCGCGTGAGGCAGGAGCTTAAAAAGAAGCCGGGCGAGGTGCTTCTCGTGAACACGGCACGGCTCGTACATCAAAAGGGCAATGACGACACTATCCGCGCCCTCATGCAGCTTCCCCCGCACATCCGTCTCATCTTGGTCGGCGGCGGATCGGATGAGGAGATGCTCAAGGGGCTCGCCAAGGAGCTCGGCGTCGAAGACCGCGTCACGTTCGTCGGTCCCGTCGATCGCAGCGAAGTGACCCTCTATAGAAGGGCGTGCGATATCTTCGTCGCTCCTTCCCGTTCTGAAGGCCTCGGGAACGCGTTCCTCTCCGCTATGGCGTCAGGGCTTCCGGTAGTCGCCACTACCGAAGGAGGCCTTGCGGAGTTCGTCTCGGAGAGAACGGCATGGGTCGTACGGAAGGACACGCCAGAGGATATCGCTAAGTGTGTAGAGGAGATACTCGCGCATCCGGAGGATGTCTCTCGCGTGACTTTGCAAGCAAAGGAGATGGTGCGCTCTCTCTATGACTGGGATAAGGTCGCGCTTCGAATGCGCGACCAGGTCTTTAGGCCGGTGGTAGGCTAGGCGTATGGAACTTTCACTACGCGAACGGGCCCTCATGATCGCTGCAGGCGCACACAGGCAGCAGGTCAGGAAAGAGGCCGATACGCCCTATATCACGCACCCGGTCATGGTCGCGTGGATCCTTGATAGGTACGGGTTTGATGAGACCGTAATCGCGGCCGCGCTCGTGCATGACGTGCTCGAAGACACGGAGTATCCGGAACAGCGCCTTGAAGAAGAGCTTGGCACCGAGGTCATGGCGATTGTACGTGCCGTTACCAACGACGACTCGCTCTCCTGGAAGGAGAAGAAGCAGAAGTACATCCAGACGGTCGCCGAAGGCGGGGAAGGCGCATGGGCGGTTGCGACTGCGGACAAGATACACAATGCGCAAAGCCTCCTTCTGGCGCATGAGCGCCAAGGAGAAGGACTGTGGACTCATTTCAATGCGAGCAAAGAGGACAAGCTGTGGTTCGAGGAGGCCATGCTCGAGATGCTCAAGGCGCGCTGGGCGCACCCGCTAGTTGAGAAGTACGAGGGCTACGTGGGGAGGATGCGCGACCTCTAGTGCAGTTCGCGCTGGCGGCGCTTCTCATCCTCGCTCCTAAGCGAATCGCGCATGGCCCTATACGCAGCGATCTCCGCAGGGGCAAGGCGCTCACCGGCGAGCGTTGCGGCGAGCATCTTTGCCCAGAAGTCGACACGGCTCCGGTTCAGGGTCTTGAGGTCTCCTTCGCACGCCTCGAGCGTGCGGGTGTAATACCATACGATCTCTCCCAGGCGGTAGATGCGCATGAGCGTGAGGGAGCGGAGCTCTTCAGGAGCGCGGTTAATGCGCACGTACTCCGTGAGCGCTTCCTCGAGCTCGGGGTTGTAGAGCGCCATGAAGTTGAGGAACCGCGCCCAGCCTTCGTATTTGTTTCCGAACCTGAGAGATGAGTGATCGAGCAGGTAGATGTCATCCCCGACGACCCTGAAGTTATGCGGCACGAAGTCGGTGTGGGTCAGGAAGCCCGTATACTGTTCGATCGTGTCTTTCTCTTCTTTAAGCCGCGCCTCAGCCGTCCTCAGAAGCTCATCAATACCCTCGTCCTTGCCATGTCTGCGGATTCCATCGGCAAAGGTACTGAACGCTCTGATATAGGTATCAGCATCGTATACGCCAAAGCTCCTGCGCACCTCCTTAAGGTGCCCGTACGTGGTCGCTCGCGTGCCTTCCTGCGCCTTGAACGCCGAGAGCGAGAGAGAGAACTGCTCCTTAAGAGGCCGATCGATGAATTGCGAATCCTGCTCTATGAAGCGCTGCACGGAAATCGTGAAGCCCTTCGACTCTAGAAAGTGAAGTTCCTCAGGTGAGTGGAATACCTCATAGGCGAACTTGATCTTCAGAAGAAGCGCACGGCATGCGCGCTCATGCCGGATTTCCTCGGCTCCTTTGGGGTCGCGGGTTGCCTTCACGACCACGCGCGTGCCGTCCTTGCCCTGGCCCAGAAGAATCAGCTTCCTTCCGCTTGCGGTCGTGACGGCCTGCATGAGGAAGCGCTCGCCCATGAGGTGCGGCTGCTCATCCTCGAGCGTTATCCCAAGCGAGTCCAAGAGCGGCATGAGCGCCTCAAGCTCTGTGTCGCGGTATGTCTTCCACTCCTTATGCTCCATAGGTTCTAAGAAGGGAGAGGTGCGTGTCCCAACTCGCTTCGTACTTCTGCCACGCCGCCTCGTCCGGAGGTTCAAGCGGGAGTACTTCCGGCTTCAAACCGGCGCAACTCTCGACGACTGCTTGCGCGCGAGCGCGAGCGAACGCCTCGATAGATCTTAAGAGGAACGATTCGCTTGTCCTTAGGCGTGCGTCTATATCGCGCCGCATGAGCACGTATGGGGTACTGGAGAAGTACGACGCCACTGTAACCGGAAGCTCTACGGACGCCCCGTTAATAGCAAGCGTGAGGTCGTGTCCTGGAAGCTCGCGCATAAGTGCAAAGAGGAAGGATACGAGCCGCACAGGAAGCGGCGCACGCTTATCGACCGAGACGATACGGACGCCCGGCACTTTCTCGGGAAGGTACGCATACGCCAGGAGGGTGACTGTATGGTCCTTGGCGAGCCGTGCGGCGAGGTCCTTCACATAGAGGGCCGTATCGGCCGAATCAGGAGGGTAAAGGGGGGTCGCGATCGCGATTCTCATAGCTGAAATCTAGCACGAAACCCGCATAGGCGAGCCCTGGTATCATATATATACCTCTATATGCGGCTACTCGTTGCAACCCCGCTCTATCCGCCTGAGCCTGGCGGCCCTGCCACTTACGCGCGCACCCTCGAAGAGGAGCTTCCGGGGCAGGGAATCGAGGTATCCCTGGTGAAGTTCTCGGACGTACGGCACCTTCCTAAGCTTCTGAGGCACCTGGCGTACGCGTGGAAGGTCTTCAAAGCATCGAAGGAAGCCGACCTCATCCTGGTCCTCGATCCGGTATCGACCGGGCTTCCGGCCGCCGCCGCCGCCTTTGTAAGGCGCGTGCCGTACGTGGTGAAGGTAGTAGGAGACTATGCGTGGGAGCAGGGATGCCAGCGCTATGGCGTCTCAAGCGCGCTTGATGCGTTCGTGCATGAGCGTACGGTTCCACCGCAGGTTTCCCTGCTACGGATGGTGCAGCGCACGGTCGCAAGAGGTGCGCGGCGGGTCCTCGTCCCGAGCGAATACCTGAAACGTATCGTCAGGGTGTGGGGCGTGCCTGATGAGCGCATTATGGTCATCTACAACGCTGTACGTTTCGAAGAACCTGGCGCCGTGCCTGATGCCGTAGCAGCGCTTTCTCGGCCTCGCATCGTTACGGCCGGCCGCCTGGTTCCTTGGAAGGGGATCGGGGGCGTTATAGCTGCGGTAGCTGAGCTACGAGAGGACATTCCTGACATATCGCTCGTGGTCATCGGCGACGGACCCGATCGCGGACAGCTCGAGTCCTATGCCCGCGCCAGGCTTGGCGGCGGATACCAGTTCACCGGGCTCCTCTCGCACCAGGATACGCTCGCGGTCATACAGGATGCGGACCTGTTCGTGCTGAACTCCACCTATGAAGGTCTCTCGCATCTGCTCATCGAGGCCCTCTCGCTCGGGAAGCCGGTTGTCGCGACCAATGTGGGCGGAAACCCTGAGCTCATCGAGGACGGGGTTTCAGGCGTGCTTGTTGCCTCAAAGGATGCGGATGGCTTAAGGAGTGCGGTGCGGGACCTACTTACCAATACAGGACGAAGGGCTGCGCTTTCCGAGGAAGCACGGAAGGTGGGGCAGCGGTTCTCGGTCCAGACCATGATAGAGGGCACGGCCGCCTTCCTAAGGGATATCGTATGAACGTCCTCTCCATCTCATTCGAGCGGAATGCGTTTAAGGCAGGCGACCCTGCGCGCCGGAGATTCGCGCTATATGGTACCGTCTTCTCCGAGCTGCACGTGATCGCGTATGCGCGGAAGGCGCACGGCCTCTCTGATACCCAGGTAGCTGAGAACGTGTGGCTCTATCCCACGAACTCTCTCCACCCGCTTTTCTACGTACTCGATGCAGTACGGATCGCACGAACGCTACGAAGAAAGGGAATTAGGCCCGATATCGTTTCCGGGCAGGACCTAGGAGAGACCGGTATCGCTGCGTGGCGCATCGCACGCATGTTCAAGGTACCGCTCCACCTCCAAGACCATGCAGACGTGTTCGATCCAGAGTTTCGGAAGGAAGGATTCGGTAACTGGATGCGGTACGTACTTGCCCCATTTCTACTTGGAAGCGCGGACTGTGTGCGCACCGTCCTTGAGACCGGGCAAAAGCGCATTCTCGACCGCTTCCCAAGGCTGCGCGGAAAGGTGTCCGTACTTCCGGTATATGTTGATACGGATACGCGTACCGCGCCCGCATTCTCTCTCCACGAACGGTACCCAGACTTTTCGAAGCTAGTGCTCATGGCATCGCGGCTGGTGCCGCAGAAAGACATACCGACCGCGCTTCATGCCATGAAGATTGTCGTACAGGAAGATCCGTCAGTAGGTCTGGTGCTTGTCGGGGAGGGGAAGGAAGGAGCGCGCATACGGGCGCTCGTGAAGGAACTCGGGCTTCAGAAGAACGTGGTCCAGGTGCCTTGGGAGAAGGACCTGGTGCCGTACTACAAGGGTGCGGACCTTTTCCTGCTCACCTCACGCTATGAGAGCTACTGCAGGACGCTCGTGGAAGCGGCGGCTTCAGGCCTTCCGTTCGTTTCTACCGATGTCGGCGTAGCGCGCATGCTCATGGAAGGAGGTGCTGCCGGATGGGTGGCAGCACGAAGGGATCCGGAGGAGATCGCTTCTTTGATACAGGGCGCGCTCAAGGAGCCTCGGCAGGGCGCGGCTGCGGACGCCCTTAACGCGGTGCGCTTGCTCGTCGGGGTCTCAGAAGAGGAGTACGCTAGGCGCTATAGAGACTCGCTTACCCCCTGTATGCCAGCACGCGTATGAAGCTCCTCATTGTCACGCAGGTCGTTGACCATACCGATACGTACCTCGGCTTCTTCCACCGATGGATAGAGGAGCTCGCCAAGGAGTTCGAGCACATAGAGGTGGTATGCCTTCTTGAAGGGGCGCACGCGCTTCCGGGCAATGTACGCGTGCACTCCCTTGGGAAGGAGCGAGGCGAGCCGCCGCCGCTCGTGTATGCGCTCAGATTCCTTTCTCTTGCCTGGAAGCTGCGCAGCAGCTACGACGCCGTGTACGTGCACATGAACGAGGAGTACCTGCTTATTGCAGGTCTCATGTGGAGGGTGCTCAGGAAGCCCGCCGCTCTCTGGCGCAACCACTACGCAGGCTCCATAAAGACCCGTGCCGCAGGCATGCTCGCGCAGAAGGTCTTCTATACGTCCACGTATTCCTATACCGCTCAGTTTGCCAACGCGGTCAGGATGCCGGTAGGAGTTGATACTGGCTTGTTCGAGCGACTGGCACACGCTCCGCGCGATCAGCGTTCCATTCTCTTTCTTGCGCGCCTGTCTCCGTCCAAGCGGCCCGAGATGCTCATAGACGCGCTTGGTATGCTCGCAAAGAAAGGCATCGACTTCTCTGCAACCATAGCGGGAAGCCCGCTCCCGGCGCACCAGCCGTATGCGCATGCACTTCTTGAAAAAGTTCGGGACCTAGGTCTTTCGGACCAGGTGCGCTTTGTGCCTGGCATGCCGCCATCGCAGACGCCAGAGGTATTTGCGGCGCATGCGGTGTTCGTGAACTGCGCGCCTTCTGGCATGCTTGATAAGACGATATTTGAAGCAGCTGCTTCTGGCTGCTGTGTGCTTGCTGTAAGTGAGGACTGGCAGGAGTTCATGGCTGGACACCCGGTAGGGTTTTCAAGCGCCGAAGAGCTCTCCGTGAGGCTCGAAACGGTGCTAGAGGGCGGAGTAGATGGGGTAACGGAAGCTCAGCAGGCGATCGTACGCGCCCATTCGCTTCGCACGCTCGCCGCGCGCATACGGGAGGAGTATGTGGGAGAATAGGGATATGAACGAGCAGCAAGAACGGGTCGTAGCAGTCTCAGGCGGGTTCGACCCGGTACATGTAGGACACCTAGAGCTTTTTAAGGAGGCCCGTAAGCTCGGCACGAAGTTGGTCGTAATTGTGAATAACGACAACTGGCTGCGCGCAAAGAAGGGCTTTGCGGTCATGCCGGAAGTGGAGCGTGTAGCGGTGCTGCAAGAGCTGCCGTATGTAGACGAGGTCATCCTGACCTCGCATGAACAGCGACCGGAAGATATGAGCGTCTGCGACGCCTTGGTACAGGTACGGCCTCATGTGTTTGCTAATGGGGGTGATCGATTCGCGGATAATGTGCCAGAAGTCGGCATATGCAAAGAGCTCGGCATTGAGCTTGTGTTCAATATTGGCGGAGGGAAGGTGCAGTCATCTTCAGACCTAGTCAAAGAAGCACATGCAGCACGTATTACGACGCATCGTCCTTGGGGTTCCTTCAAGAATCACGAAGCGGTCAATAGCGCGATGCTGAAGACGCTCCATATCCTCCCTGGCAAGCGTCTATCGCTCCAGCGGCATGCGCACCGCGACGAGCTGTGGGTATTGATAGAGGGGGACGCGACAGCGACGCTCGGTACCGACGTGTCAGCACTTGAGCGCGTTCCGCTTCAATTGCATGTGCCCATACTTGTTCCGCGCGGCACGCTTCACCGACTCGAAAGCAAAGAGGGGTGCACGATTGTCGAGGTTTCCGGAGGGCATTTCGATGAGGAAGATATAGAACGGATTGAGGATGATTTTGGACGCGCGGAGCGCTAGTACGGGTACCGTACCTATCTCACTTGCACCATGACTCAGTCGATACGAATCGCGTATGTGATAAACGATCTGCAGCACGGTGGGGCGCAGGTGGCCTTGCTTGAGTTGATACGGCGCCTTCCGAGGGACGCATACGTAGTGCGCGTACTGTACATAAACGAGTACCCTGACTCGGTGCCTTCGCTTAAGATGGAGTTCCTGAATGCTGAGGTAGATTGCGTGTATGTAGGCAGTGGAGGGAAGACCGCGCCCCTACGAGCGATCAAGCCACTTCAGAAGGCCTTAAAGAATTTCCAGCCTGATGTCGTGCATACGCATCTTCCGGACGCTACATTCTCGGGGGTTATCGCCGCGCGACTCTCCTCAGTCAGGTCCATCGTCATCCACGAACACAACACCCACCAGCTCTACTCATGGAAACTTCGCCTCGCGCTCTCTTTTGTGCGCCACCTTGCCTCGCTTACTGTATGCTTTACGCCCGTGGTAGAGGAGGAACTCTTCGGCTCTTCGCAGGTACTGACTGAACCGCCTGCACGGCTCAGTCGCCGATCATATTCAATACGTAATGGAGCCGATACCAGTCGAATCAGTGCTGCGCTTAGCGAGCGTTCACGCATGCGTGCGGAGCTTGGTATCGGTAGAGAAGATGTCGCCATCGTGAACCTCGCAAGAATGATCGACTGGAAAGGGCAGCGACAGCTCCTTGAGGCGTACCAGCGGCTGTCAGCAAACGACCCGAATCTTTATCTTATCTTTATCGGGACAGGTCCGCTGCGTCAGGAGCTTGAAGACATTGCGGCACAAGGACCACATCCTGACCATGTGCTCTTCCTGGGTGCCCGGTCGGATGTGCCGCAAATCTTAAGCGCGGGGGATATCGCATGCTTGGCGCTCGTGTACGCACCAGGCATGACCGGAGAGTCGATCGGTATGGCAGGAACGGAAATGATGGCTGCCGGTATGCCGCTTATCGCAAGCGATTATCCCGCTGCTCGGGCACTGATCGCACATGGATCAAACGGCATGCTGGTAACTCCAGGGAATGTTGATGAGCTCACAGAAGCCCTTGGACTACTTGTTTCAGATACAGATCTGCGCCGGAAGATAGGCGAAGCAGGAAAGGAGCTCGTTGAGCGCGACCTCTCCTGGACGAATCTGGTTTTCATATACGAGAAGATATACACTCTACTCACTCGCCCATGAACGTACCATTTCTCGATCTATCCTGGCAGGAAGCGCACATTCAGGAGGAGCGCGAGCGTCGCTTCGCAAAGGTGATCGCCAGCAGCTCATACGTGTTCGGTTCAGAGCTAGAGGAGTTCGAGGCAGCCTTCGCCTCGTATACCGGTGCATCCTATGCGATCGGTGTGTCAGGGGGAACCCATGCGCTTTCCATGATTTACCGTGCGCTTGGCATTGGCCCGGGCGACGAGGTCATCACGATACCTACCACTTTCATCGCTTCCGTTACCGGCCTCATCTATGCCGGTGCGCGGCCGGTATTCGTCGACATAGATCCAAAGACGAGGAACTTCGATTTCTCACAGCTTGAGGCTGCGATAACACCCAGGACCAAGGCGATACTGCCGGTCCACCTATACGGCCTCGTGGCGGATATGGACCGCGTACAAGCCCTGGCAGATGCCCATGAACTAACGGTAGTTGAGGACGCTTGCCAGGCACATGGCGCCACCTATAAAGGACGTCCGGCAGGCTCGATGAGCGCAGCGGCAGCGTTCAGCTTCTACCCAGGGAAGAATCTTGGCGCGTATGGTGACGGAGGAGCCGTAGTCACAAGCGATGAACGCATCGCTTCGATGGTACGCGCGCTACGTAACCAAGGGTGTATCGAGAAGTATGATCACGAGTATCTCGGATACAACGGCAGGCTCGATACGCTCCAGGCTGCGGTCCTGTCCTCTAAGCTCGTGCATCTACCTCAGTGGAACGAGATGAGAAGGGGAATTGCTGACCGATACTTAACAGAGCTCGCTGGCCTGCCGCTTGTACTCCCGGCGCCACTTCCGGACACTGAACCAGTATGGCACCTCTTTGTCGTGCAGGTTCCAGACGGCGAGCGTGAGCAATTTATGCGGCATCTTACTGATGTGGGTGTTGCTTCAGGCATACACTATCCAACACCCCTCCATCGCACCACGGCGCTCTCCGGGCTCGGGTATGGCGATAGCTCATTCCCAGAAGCTGAGCGTTTGGCTGGATCTTGTGTATCTCTGCCGCTCTACCCTGGCATGTCCGATGACCAGGTAGCGCATGTTATCGGAACCGTGCACTCATACTTCCATGGCTAACGCAGAGCTAGGCGTAGCGGTCGTGGGCTATGGATACTGGAGTCCTAAGCTCATTCGGAATATCACGCGCATAGAGGGGTATGCTCTCGTGAGTATCTGCGAGAAGGACGAGTCACGGCATGAGCTCATAAAGGCAGAGCACCCTGGTATTGCCGTACTTAAGCATTACGAAGACGCGCTCAGGGATCCTGCGGTAGCCGCGGTCGTCATCGCTACCGTGCCGTCTTCGCACTACCGGATCGCGAAGGCGGCCCTTGAAGCCGGAAAGCATGTACTGGTCGAGAAGCCTCTTACCCTTACCGTGGAGGAGGGAAGCATCCTCCTTGAGCAGGCTGAGAGAAGCGGGCGCACGCTCATGGTCGATCACACTTATCTTTACACCCCTGCCATACATGAGCTTCAGCGTTTGGTACGGGATGGAGAGCTTGGGACGCTGTACTCGATAGAGTGCGTACGTACTAATCTTGGTCTATTCCAAAAGGATACGAATGTTATCTGGGATCTCGCACCGCATGACTTTTCGATCATACTCTCCTTGTCCGCTGAACGGCCGAGCCATGTATCAGCGGTCGGTTCCAAAACGGTGGTGCATCCTAAGCAAAAGGGTGGAGGACAGGAAAGCAATGCGCATGTCACCTTGCGATACCCGTCCGGTCTTGAAGCGCATGTGCATGTAAGCTGGGTGTCGCCGGTTAAGACGCGCCAGATGACCTTGGTCGGTAGCGAGCGTATGGCCCGCTACGATCAGATGGCAGAGGAGCAGGTAACGGTATACGACCAGGGCGTATACCCAGCAGACAGCACGAGCGAGAGCGGTCCGCTCTTTTCATACAAGTTAGGCGACTCGACGCATCCGGTACTGCAGGCGAATGGGGAAGACCTCGAGCGGATGCTGGGCGATTTTCTAAGATCCGTACGAACAGGTACAGAGCCGGTATCGAGCGGGCGGCTTGCACTGGACGTCGTACGCCTTCTTGCGGCGGCGGACCAGTCCCTCAAGCGGGATGGGCGGCCAGTCCGTATCCGGTACGGCTCAGGAAACCCCATTTCGCGCCTTAACGCGAAGCTCCGACCGCGATAGCCTGAAGTCCGCGGGCGCGTATATAATAGGCGTATGAAGCGCATTCTCGTATGTGGTGCTGGAGGGTCGCCCGCCACGAACTTCGTCCGGTCGCTCCGCGACGCCTCGGAACCCTATTTCCTTGTTGGAACCGATGCGGATCCCTTTACCCTGCAAAGGGCAGAGACTGATGTGCGCCTGTTGCTGCCGCGCGCAGATGATCCTCGGTATCTTTCCGCCCTCAACGCGATCATTCAAGAGCACCAAGTAGAGTTCGTACATGCGCAGAACGATGCCGAGCTCGAGTTCCTTTCTGAGAATCGTGAGCATGTGATGGCGAAGACGTGGCTCCCGTCAAAGGAGACCGTCCGTACCTGCGTCGATAAGTTCATGAGCTACGAGGCGTGGCAAGCGAGCGGAGTACCGGTGCCTAAGACCATGCTCATATCGTCCGAAGAGGATCTGAAACGCGCCTTCAGTGAGGTGGGTCCGCGCATCTGGCTTAGGAATCGTAAGGGTGCCGCGGGGAACGGCGCGTTTCCGACCGAGGACTTCTCGGAAGCCCTGGAGTGGCTGAACCTGCATAACGGCTGGGACCAGTTCACTGCGGCGACCTGCCTTACTAAGGACACGGTTACTTGGATGTCGCTATGGCAGGGCGGAGAGCTGGTGGTCGCCCAAGGGCGCAAGCGACTGAGTTGGGAGCTCGGCAACCGCGCACCTTCCGGAGTAACCGGGGTAACGGGAACAGGGGTCACGTATGGCGATGCAATTCTAGACGATATTGCCGAGCGTGCTGTCCGTGCAATAGATCCCATGCCAGACGGCATATTCAGTGTCGACTGTACCTATGACGAGGACGGCCTACCACGCGTAACGGAGATTAACATCGGCAGGTTCTTCACGACGCACTACTTCTTCACCAAGGCCGGACTGAACATGCCAGATCTCTATGTACGGCTCGCGCTTGGTGAAGCCGCACCGCCGCTGGAGAATCGGTACAATCCGCTCCCTTCCGGGCTGGTCTGGGTGCGCGGCGTAGACTTCGAGCCGATTCTCACCACGCTCGAGGCGATAGAGGGTACCAAGGCAGAACTGGATGAGAGGCTCAAGGGCCTATGAAAGAAGGGGTCCTCGTTACGGGCGCGTCTGGGTTCATCGGATGCCATCTGCTGCCTGAGCTTGTGAAGGAGGGGTACAAGGTAACTGCTGTAAGTAGAGCCGCACATTCCGAAGAACGTGACGTGACGTGGGTTCAGGGCGATATGCACCACCCTGAGAAGCTGCCAGAAGCTGCTTTACATGAAGTGCGCGTTCTCATCGACCTAGCGGCGGTTATACCAGGCGTACAGGAATCACCGGAGGAAGGGACCGCTGCAGAGCGCGTACGGCAGCGGTTGGTGTTCTTGCAGTCACTTCCGAAGCTCGCTCATATCGCGCTCGCCAGCACGATAGACGTATACGGTCCGGACCGAGGGGAGGAGGTGGGCGAGTCTGCGGCTCCATGCCCGGAAACACCCTACGCGATAGAAAAGCTCATGATCGAGGATGCGTACCGCTCCTATGCCAGGGAACAGGGCATACCGCTTACCATCCTTCGCCTCGCGCAGGTGTACGGTAAGGGCGACCGGCACATAAAGGCGATACCTAAGTTCATAGAAGCCGTTCGTAATGATGAATCGATACGGCTGGCAGGCGAGGGTAAGGCGAGACGGAAATATGTACATGTGTCCGATGTCGTAAGGGCGGTGCTACTTTCTCTAGAACAAAGGCCCGATGATTGCGTTAACATAGCCGGCCCAGAGACCGCTTCTGTGGCAGAGGTCCTTTCGCACATAGAAGACGCTCTACACAAGAGAGCGCATATAGAGGCATATGATACAGATGTGATCCAAGGAAGTACGACATTGTCGATAGTCCGAGCGAAGGAGATACTGGGATACGAACCGCGCGTATCCCTTAGGGAGGGAATAGCAATGACCGTATGACCATCTTCGATCTAGACGGAACACTTATAGATATCACCGAGCGTTGGTACCGGCTCCATGTCGCCTGTGCCACAGAATGCGGCATGCGCCCGCTGGAGCGGTCCTCTTATATAAGTAAGAAGCGTGAGGGTATCGGAGAACGGGAGATCATGCAGGAAGAAGGGGTAGACCCAGACCAGCTTGAAAGGTACCTATCTCGCCGTCTTGAGCGTATAGAAGAGCGGGAGTTCCTTAAATACGATCGAGTGGTCCCCGAAGTACAAAGGCTGCTTAGGGCCTGGCGGGCCCGCGGGGCGCTCGTCCTTATCACACGCAGGAAGGATGAGCGCTTATGTATGGAACAGCTAAGGCGCCTGAAGCTCGATTCCTATTTCGATCGCATATATGTCACGGGCGGCAAAGAGAAGATCGAGATACTACAGTCCGATCCGTACATACTCGAGCGTCTTCCCGGAGCCATTTTCATATCCGACTCGCTCGAAGACCGTGACGCCGCCCTCGAGCTTGGAATCGAACCCATTATCGTAGGGTACGGTTGCAGAACGACCGACTATTTCGCCCGGCATGGAGTGACAGATATCCTTGAGAAGACGGACGAACTAGGGGAGGTGATGGGCCGCATGCCGCGTAAGGTGCGTATCGCGATTGATTCCACGTACATGGATCGGCGTCCGGCGAAGGGAACGGCTATCGTTATTCGCGATAACGTGACAGAGGTGCTCAGGCATACAGACATGTTCGAGCTGACGCTTATACATCGCGAGCCAATACCTGAAGACCCTATATATTCTCGAGCGAGGGAGATAATCATTCTACGCATTCCTCTGCCAAAGTTCGCGAATTTCTTCTCTGAACTATGGTTCTTCCTCACCACGCATGAACGCTTCGACGTGTACTACTTCTCTTATTCCCGCCTTTATCCGACTTTCTGGCTTGCGCCTGCGCGCCGTATCGTATGGAACGCAGGAGACGGTGGTCCGCAGACCGCAGGATTCACCGGGCAAGCGAAGGGTCGGGCGCCGTGGTATGTGCGGATATTCCTGAGTCGTGTGCACACGATAGTCGCTATATCCGATTTTGGTAGGAATGGCATCATGCGCACGTATGGCCTAGATCAGGAAAGGGTGTCCGTGGTGTATGACGGGATCCATCCGCGCTTCTTTGAGCCCATAGCGGACACTGATGTCTCGGCAGCGCTTGCGCGATACGGTATACGAGCTCCTTACATACTGGACGTGTCGCGCTTCGACCCGCATAAGAACATACTGAACCTCTTGGATGCATACGCGGCCCTTCGTGCAGCAGGCAAGGTCACGCACCAGCTCGTATTCGTGGGCGGCAGGCACATGCCTGAGTACTCCGATACGGTCGAGCGAAGGATCGCTGAACTCGGCCTGGAGAAGGATGTGTACATTGCGCCGTTCATTATCGATGAGGATATGCCTGCCGTATACCGGGGTGCGGATTGCATGGTATTTCCTTCGCTCTACGAGGGATTCGGCTTGCCTGTAATAGAGGCCATGGCATCAGGCACGCCGGTCATCATTTCGGATATCGATGCTTTGGTTGAGGTGGCTGGTGGCGCAGCACACATCGTCGATCCACATGATATAGAAAGCATCAGCCGCGGGATGGCATCCGTACTGCAAGATGCTGCATATAGCGGAGAACTTACACGAAAAGGGCATGAGCGCGCCAAGCACTTTACGCGTGAGGCGCATGGCGAAGCGCTCGTCTCTGTTTTGCGGAATGCCGCGCCTGAGGCATCATAAACCTATGAACGATCCGGAGACATGCGCCTTGTGCGGCGCACAGAAGCCGACCGATACCGGGAGGCGGCATGTCGATTCCGGACAGGAGTACAAGCTATACCACTGCGATGCCTGTAAGGGGGAGTGGTGGGACCCTCTCGTGAATCCAGGCGCTTCCTGGTACGAGCATGATGAACGGTATGCAGATCGCAACCATGACCCCATTTTGGATCCTAATGAAAAGCACCGAGGTGTCATCTCGTATCTGGGTACTGCCACCGGGCGAGTGCTAGATGTGGGATGTGGTACCGGTAACTTCCTGGCATATGCTGAATCCCGTGGCTGGAAAGGGTGGGGCATCGATTTTGACGCTGACGCAATAGCGGCGGGTTCTCAAGCCCTAGGGCTATCTCGCTTAACAGTCGCTGACATACACTCCTTCGCAAAGGAGCAGGAGCCTCACAGTTTCGATCTTGTTACCTTCTTTGATGTTCTGGAGCATCTTGATGACCATCAGAGTTTCATGGGAACAGTAGAGGGGTTGCTGGTACCGAACGGGAAGATAGCCTTTTCTGCCCCGTACCGCCACGGGCTACGCTGGCTTATGCCGCACGATCTCCCGCCTCGGCACCTTACCCGATGGGACGAGGAGTCGGTTCGTAGGTTCCTCGATCGAAATGGATACGAGCTCTGCACGTTCGTTCGCGTTCCGGCAAGCGTGTACTTCATGGCATTGAAGTTCAAGTTCAGGTACGGCATGTGGTCTTCTCTGGGGCTGGTGAAGTCTGTGAAGGGTAAGAGTTCATCCTCTGAAGGGTCGCAGAGCGTATCGAATAGCACGGTCTCATTTGTACAGCGCGTAGCTAAGGCCAAGGACCTTATCCTATTCGGAATTCCGGCACTCCTTTTATGGACGGCACTCCTTCCGTTTAGTGCCCGCTATACCGATTTCTACGCTATCGCACGGAAGCGCTAGTGTCGCGGCTGCGTACAAGTAGTCCGTAGGAGACCACGCCGCTGAAGCCGCCAGCAAGCAGCCGGGCAAGGATGGCACCCCAAATACCGAGCGTGAGTATGCAGACAACGCTCAATACCGTTTTTAAGATCGGTGCAGATATAGACACTAGGTAGAGCGCACGCTTCGAACCTTGCGAGGTAAGCACCGTACTCAGGTACGTTGGAACGACCGCAAGCGCAAAGAGACCTGCCAGCTGCGAGTATCCCGCAGCGTCGGCATACTGAGGGAAAAATGTAGAGAATAGGAGGGGCGCTACTACCGCGTACATAGCGGCGATGCCTCCGGACGCGAATAGGCCGAGTAGGGCCCGATGCCCCGCCGTATCGCGAAGCTCGCCGATACTGCGGGTGGCAAGCTTAGGAAGTGCGAGGTTCGGCAGGAAGCTGAGCAGGGAGCGCAGCCGCTCAGGGATGAGAATGGCGAAAGAGTAGGTGGCAAGCGCAACAGGACCGAGGAGGTGATAGACGATAACCGCATCTATCTGTGTCGCGATCGTGCCCACGGCGTTCATGATGCTCAGATGCTTGCCGTACGAGATATCCTCCATATTCGGGTGCCGTGTGGGGCGATAGCGACGCATGGTGCGCAGAAGGCACCATGCGTTCACGACAGCTTGCGAGAGGAAGTAGGCAACGGTTAATGCAATGACGGTTGGGGATGCAAGCACTACGGATGCCATAGCAGCGGCACTTACGATCCCGCCTTGGATCTTCCACGATGCCATCGTACGGAACGCTCGCTTGCCGTTAAGGTACGCCGTATACGTATTAAGTACGCCTGCGACGGGGGCGAGCACAGCGACCGCAAGCAGGGAATAGCCGTACACCTCGTTCTGGTTATAGAAATAGTATGCGGCCGCGAAAGCTGTTACGGCGAACTGGAGAAAGGCATAGCGCGCTTGAGTAGTAAGCGATGCCAAGAATGCTCCCTCGCGCCCTGCGGCAACGGCACGTGTCACTGCGCTATTCATACCAGTTAGGGAGAATGCTGCCGCAATTGCGGCGATCGAGGCGATGTAGCGGTAAATGCCGTATACGTCCTTGGACACATAGTTCGCCATAAGGATAGCTACACCAAGGGATATCAGGGATACCAAGGCTTCCGAGCCCGCGAGCAAAGTCGCACCTTTAAATAGGTATCTGAGGTCTATGCCAGCGAATCGCTCAAGGGTTGCGAACGCCGAACGGGCCCATCGGGGGAGAAGTGTCATGGGGGTTATCGTTACTATATACTAGCTGTACCATGACTAAAGTTGCTAGATGGACCGTCCTCGGGGCGCTGTTCCTGATACCTTTTATTCCTCTATACGTAGCGAACAGCCTATTTTTCCCTTTCATAACAGGGAAGGGCTTCGCCTTTAGGATCCTCGTCGAGATCGCGGTAGTCGGCTGGGGCATTCTCATGCTCCTTGAGCCTAAGTACCGTCCGCGCTTCTCCTGGACGCTCGTCCTCTACGGGGCACTTATCGCGTGGATGGCGGTCGCGAACTTCCTCGGTGCGAACCCGCACAAGGCGTTCTGGAGCAACTACGAGCGCATGGACGGCTGGGTCACGCTCATACACGTGTTCGGGTTCTTCCTCGTGGCGGGATCCATGCTCGCGGCAGATAAGCTCTGGAGGAAGTGGTGGCTCACATTCCTGGGAGCGTCCGCGTTCATCGCGCTCTACGGACTCCTGCAGGTTGCGGGAGTCTTCCAGATACACCAGGGCGGCGTGCGGCTCGATGCGACGTTCGGCAACTCCGCATACCTCGCCGCATACCTCCTCTTCGTGCTTGCGGCTGCGCTCTGGCACGGGTTCGAATCAAAGGGCTGGATGAGATACGCGCTGTTCGCGCTAGCTGTGGTTCAGGCATACCTCTTGTTCCTGACCGCTACCCGCGGCGCCATACTCGGCGCGGTAGGTGCGGTGTTCTTCGGAGGTATCCTCTGGACGATCTCTGCCAAGGGGAAGGCACGGAAGGTGGGTATCGGACTTATCGTAGGCGTGCTCGCGCTCGTCGGCGGATTCCTTCTTGTTAAGGACACCGCGTTCGTGCAGGGCGACCCGACGCTCGAGCGCATCGCGTCCATCTCCGTCGAGGACGGCTTTGCGCGCCTTGCGATCTGGAACATGGCGGTAAAGGGTATTAGCGAGCGACCGGTAACCGGCTGGGGCCAGGACGGTTTCAACTTCATCTTCAATACGCACTACGAGCCTTCCATGTACACGCAGGAGCCGTGGTTCGATAGGGCTCACAGCATCTACCTGGATTGGGCGGTCGCGGGCGGCGTTCCGGCGCTCCTCCTGTTCCTTGCACTCATGGCAACGGCCTCCATAACGCTCTACCGGAGGGGCGACCCTAAAGGACGCATATTCCTCCTAAGCGCGCTTGCTGCATACGCATTCCAAGGGCTCTTCGTGTTCGATAACCTGTTCACCTATGTTCCGGTGGCAGCGATACTCGCGATGGCGCATGGTGTATCCTCCCGCCCGATCGCGCGCCTAGAGAATGCGCCCGTGCTCTCGCCGGCGCTTGCACAGAACGTAGCGGTACCGGTAGGTGCGATGGTACTGGTCGTGCTCATATGGAGCGTGAATGTTCCGAGCATGCTTGCCGCAAACGACCTGATTCGTGCCATGACCCAGCGCCCGGGATCGGACCCTCAGCAGAACCTCGAGGAGTTCAAGACGGCGCTAAGCCGTGGCTCTTTTGCGACGCAGGAGATTCGGGAGCAGATCGTCACGTTCGCCATCGCGATCGACACCCAGGGCCAGCATCCGCAGGAGGTCAAAGATGCGGTTGCTAACATGGCCGTCGCCGAGATCCTAAAGCAGATCGAGGTGCAGCCGGGAGACGCAAGGCTCTACGCGCAGCTCTCCAACGCGCACCGTTCGCACGGCGACTTCGAGAGCGCACTCCTTGCCATCCGCGAGGCCCAGGCGCTCATGCCGAAGAAGCAGACCCTGTACACCGAGGAGGGCATCATCGCTATACAGGCAGGGAAGTACGAGGTCGCGCGCGACGCGTTCAGGAAAGCGTACGAGCTCGATACCTCGTTCGATGATCTTGCAGGATATGTCGCAGCCGGGGAGATATTCGCCAATAATGAAGCCGCATCGAAGGCGTTCCTCGTGGAGCACTTCGGCACCTCGACCGTGGACCATAACCTGATCCTGGTCGCGTACTACCAGACGAAGAACTACGAGAAGGTCTACGAGATCCTCAAGCGGAGGATCGAGAACGAGCCTCAGAACCACGCGCACTACTTCCAGCTCGCCAGCGTCTACGGAGAGACCGGCAAGGTCAATGACGCACGCGCCGTCCTGCGCGAACTCTCACGCGCCCGTCCGGACCTTTCGCGCCAGATATCGAGCATTCTCGAGCAGCTTCCTCGCTAGCTATGGTAGTGCGCGAGCACATACCGCTCTCTAGCCTCACCACCCTCAAGGTAGGAGGAAACGCACGGTACGTCGCTGAGTGCGCTTCTGTCGAAGATGTGCGCGAAGCGGTCTCGTTTGCACACACGCACGGGATCCCGCTCTATGTCCTTGGGGAGGGAAGCAACCTGCTTGCGCCAGACATGGGCTATGAAGGCCTCATCCTCCATATGCGTATTTTAGGAATGGAGATACAAGAGGATGGGGTACTTATCGCGGGCGCAGGTACCATCTGGGACGACGCGGTACGCCAAGCCGCAGCGCGCGGCTTGTGGGGCATAGAGAACCTCGCGGCGATCCCCGGCACCATCGGGGCTGCGCCGGTACAGAACATCGGTGCTTACGGAACAGAGCTTTCCGATACGCTTCTCTACGTCGAGGTGCTCGATATCCGTTCAGATGAGCTCCTGACGCTTAGCGCGAAGGAATGCGCCCTTGGCTACAGAGAAAGCAGGTTCAAGAAAGAGCCCGGGCTCATCATCACAAAGGTCGCGCTCCAGCTATCGAAGGAAGGGGAGCCAAAGGTCGCATACAAGGACCTTGCAGCCTGCAAGGAGGCGGGCATGCCGCTCTCTACTCCCAAGGAAGTGGGGGACGCGGTACGAAGCGTGCGTGCGAAGAAGTTCCCGGACCTGCGCGAGTATGGAACCGCCGGATCCTTTTTCAAGAATCCTACGGTACCAGTAGCGGTATACGAGGAACTCGCGAAGCGGTACGACGGCATGCCTGGCTTTAGGAGTGAGGCTGGCGTAAAGATACCGCTTGCGTGGGTGCTCGATAATGTATTGGCGCTCCGTGGATACACAAAAGGGTACGCATCGCTCTTTGAACGACAACCGCTTGTGCTTGTTACGCATGACGGTGCACACGCCACCGATGTGGATGCGCTTGCGGCGGATGTTACCGAAAAAGTTTTCGATGCAACTAGCATTCGCATCGAACGCGAAGTGCGAACGCTCGCATAAATTTTTTTGTTATCCACATTCGTTTCGTTTTGCTCACACAAATTTTACGTTTGCGCGCAATAATACTGATAGAACATTCGCGTGTAGAAATTTTTGCACAAGAACTTTTTACGCACGGATGGGTCGACATTAGTCATTGGTCACACTTCACCTAAAGATCTATGGCAGCAAAGAAGAAGGCAGCAAAGCGCCCGGCAAAGAAGGCCGCTGCAAAGCGTCCTGCCAAGAAGGCCGCTGCAAAGCGTCCTGCCAAGAAGGCAGCTAAGCGTCCTGCAAAGAAGGCAGCCGCAAAGCGCCCGGCAAAGAAGGCCGCTGCAAAGCGTCCTGCAAAGCGCCGCACTGCAACCAAGCGCAAGTAGCGCATGGCGAAAACGCCTCCCCAAGCGGGGAGGCGTTTTCGGTTTTTGGTGCAGCTAGAATAATGCGTAGATACGCGGTATAGTGGCCGCACTATGGCTAATTTCCTGGGGCGCATATTCTCGAAGAATCAGTCTGCTACCTTCCTTAAAAGGGCACAGATCGTGGTAGATGGTGCCGCACGTTTCTCAGAGGAGTTTGAGAGCCTGTCGCAGGAAGACCTGAGCGCCCGCCTTCAAGCGGTCCGGGAGCGTACGAGTGGGATGCCTGAAAGCGATGCAGATATTGCTGAAGTGTTCGCTATCGTACGCGAAGCCGCGCGACGCACGCTGAATGAGCGGCACTACGACGTGCAGATCATGGGAGGCCTCGCGCTTGCAAGCGGCAAGATCGCAGAGATGCGTACTGGTGAGGGAAAGACGTTGGTCGCGACGCTTCCAACCGCGCTCAGGGCGCTTGCCGGGAAGGGTGTGCACCTCGTGACGGTGAACGATTATCTCGCGCGACGCGATGCTGCATGGATGGGCCAGGTGTACGACTACCTCGGGTTCTCCGTAGGTGTCGTCACGTCCTCTGGTGCATACCTTTATGACCCGTCACACATCAGCACTGACGAAGATGAGGCTCGCGACGAGACCGGCTCGTTCCGTGTCTTCTATGAGTTCCTGCGCCCGGCGACCAAGAAGGAGGCGTACGCGGCTGATATCACCTACGCTACCAACAACGAGATCGGCTTCGACTACTTGAGGGATAACACTGCCTACGACCCGTCACAGATGGTGCAGCGCGGCCACCACTACGCGGTTGTCGACGAGATCGACTCCATTCTTATTGATGAGGCGCGTACGCCGCTCATCATCTCTGGCCCTGCGGCCGATGCCGAAGGACTGTATGAGCGCTTTGCACAGATCGTCCGCAGCTTCAACCAGGAGGAAGACTACACGGTAGACGAGAAGCAGCGGGCCGTGCAGCTTACCGAGACTGGTATCACAAAGGCTGAGCAGGCGCTCAATATAGAGAACCTCTATACCGAAGGCGGTATGAAGCTCGCACACCACCTTGAGACCGCCGTGCGGGCAAAGGCTCTCTTCGCTAAGGACAAGGAGTACGTCGTCCAAGACAATCAGATCGTCATCGTGGATGAGTTTACGGGACGCCTGCAGCCAGGCCGTCGCTGGAGCGAAGGCCTGCACCAGGCGATCGAGGCGAAGGAAGGGGTACCCGTGCAGCGCGAGACCCGCACATACGCGAGCGTGACGTATCAGAATCTCTTCCGCATGTACGACCGGCTCTCGGGAATGACGGGTACCGCACTCTCTTCAGAAGAGGAGTTCTACACGGTCTATGGGCTTGAAGTGGTTGTCGTGCCCACCAACCGTCAGATACAGCGTGTCGACCACCACGACAACATCTTCCAGACCGCACGTGGTAAATACCAGGCCCTCACGAGGGAGGTGAAGCGTCTCCACGAGAAGGGACAGCCGGTCCTCGTAGGTACGGTATCCATCGAGGATAACGAGGTCGTGAGCTCCTTCCTTAAGGACGCAGGTGTCCCGCACGAGGTACTGAACGCGAAGAACCACGAGCGAGAGGGAGAGCTCATCGCGCAAGCAGGACGAAAGGGCAGGGTGACTGTAGCAACGAACCTCGCTGGCCGCGGCGTGGATATCAAGCTCGGCGGCTCTCCCTCAGACCCTCAGGAGCGTGAGGAGGTGCTCGCGCTTGGAGGTCTTGCGGTCATCGGTACCGAGCGGCACGAAGCTCGACGTATCGATAACCAGCTGCGCGGACGTGCTGGCCGACAGGGCGACCCAGGCGAGACCCGATTCTACGTATCTCTTGAGGACAAGCTCATGAGGGTGTTCGCAAGCGATTTCGTTAAGGGCGTCATGTCCACCTTCAATCTTCCGGAGGATGAGCCCATCGCAAGCGGATCAATTAGCAAGGCGCTCGAGACCGCCCAGAAGAGGATCGAAGGCTTCAACTTCGATTCCCGTAAGCAGGTTCTCGCGTACGATGACGTCCTCAATACCCAGCGGCTCGCGATCTATTCCCGCCGCCGAAACGCCCTTCTCGGCTCACCTGAGGAGTTCGAAGCGACGCTCAGGGAGCTGATGATGGGTGATGAGGCAGCTACGAAGGCGTACGAGGACAAGCGGGCAGAGCTTGGGGAGGCGTTCGTGCCCCTCATGCGAAGGGTGGTGCTCCAGGTCATAGATGCGTTCTGGCTCGAACACTTGGAGACCATGGAGTACATGCGTCGAAGCGTATCGCTGCGGGCGTACGGCCAGCGCGACCCTCTGATCGAGTATCGCAGGGAGGGTCTTGCACGGTTCCGCCAGATGGAGGATGGCATCGCAAACGCGGTTCGCGACGCGCTCCCGCGCATCCAGGTAGCAGATGATAGCCGCATCCGCCAAGAGGAAGCAAAGACCAGGAAGGCCCTTGTTGCCGCGTCTGAAGGAGGAGACGGCTCAGAGGCAGGCACTCCAATTATTAAAGGAGAAGCCTATGGAAGGAATGACCTCGTTACCATCAAAAAAGGCGAGGAAATACAGACGCTCAAGTTCAAGAAGGCAGAGGCACTCCTCGAGGAGGGCTGGGAGATCGTAAAGGGCTAGCGGTTTATCATAACTGGGCTACTCTCTTATATATGGCATTCGTCGACGAAGTAAGCATCAAAGCATCTGCAGGAAAAGGCGGCGACGGCGTCGTAAGGTGGTTACATCTTAAAGGTAAGGAGAAGGCGGGCCCAGCCGGCGGCAACGGCGGTAGGGGAGGAGATGTCATTCTCGAGGGCGTACGGGATCTCGCCGCACTCGCCTCGTTCAGGTACATGAAGTCCGTTCGCGCCCAGAACGGGCAGTCCGGCGCTAATAACAATAAATACGGTGCTGATGGGGCTCCAGTCATCCTGAAGGTTCCTGTGGGAAGCGTCGCAACCGATACCGCAACTGGCCAGACCTACGAGATCCTCCACGAAGGGGAGCAGCAGGTCATTTATAAGGGTGGTTCCGGAGGGCTCGGGAACGCACATTTTAAGGGTGCCGCAAACCAGAACCCGATCCAGTCGACCCCTGGAAAGCAGGGAGAATCTGGCCAGCTCGAGATTACCCTCAAGATAATTGCTGATGTGGGGTTTGTCGGGTACCCGAACGCAGGGAAATCATCCCTCCTAAACGCCCTTACGCGAGCCCGCTCGAAGGTCGGCGCATACCCCTTTACCACGCTCGATCCGCATCTCGGTGACTTCTACGGCTACGTCCTAGCAGATATTCCGGGTCTTATCGAGGGCGCCTCGGCCGGACGAGGTCTCGGTTCGAAGTTCCTTAGGCATATCGAGCGCACGAGATTCCTCGCTCACCTTATCTCGGCAGAGCAAGAGGACGTCGTCCTTTCATACCAAAACATCCGCGGGGAGCTTGAGGCCTTTGGAGACGCGCTCAAGGGGAAGCCGGAGATCGTCGTGCTTACCAAGGCCGATATGGTCTCAGGGGAGGAGCTTGTAGGAAAGCAGAAAGCGCTCATGACAGCTACAGGAGGGGAAGTACTCACCGTATCCATCCTTGATGACGAGCTCCTCAAGGCGTTCTCAGACCGCCTAGCACAGCTCCTGTCCGCCCAGGAGGGGACCTAATCCCCGCTACCCTCAAGGCGTCCTTTGCGTTAAGCTGGAGGCTATGAGCTATCGGCCCACGATCGGTCTCGAGATTCACGCGGAACTGTCTACCAAGACAAAGATGTTCTGCGCGTGCGCGAACGACTCATCTGAAAGGGAGCCGAATGTGAACGTTTGCCCGGTCTGTCTCGCGCATCCGGGAACCCTTCCGTCGATAAACGAGGAAGCGGTGCGGCATGTGCTCCGTGTCGGGATCGCTTTGGGAGGCACACTCGCCGACTATACCGAGTCCGATCGCAAGTCGTATTTCTACCCGGACATTCCTAAGGGGTACCAGATAAGTCAGTACGAGCATCCGTTGGTCTCGGGTGGCTCGCTGTGCGGCACGGAAATCACCCGCATTCATCTTGAGGAAGACACCGCTCGATCTTCGCACGGCGAAGGTGTCAGCCTCGTAGACTTCAATCGTGCAGGCGTACCGCTCATGGAGCTCGTCACGGAGCCGGTCATCCATGATGCGAAGACCGCTGGTGAATTTGCAAGGGAGCTTCAGCTCCTCCTCCGTACGCTAGGCGCATCACATGCGAACCTCGAGAAGGGGGAGATGCGCGTAGAGGCGAACGTGTCGGTAAGTAGCAGTGATAAGTTCGGTACGAAGGTGGAGGTCAAGAACCTCAACTCATTCAGGTCAGTCGAGCGCGCCATCATGTTCGAGATAGAACGCCAGGTTGAGCTCCTTGAGAACGGGGGAGAGGTGCAGCAGGAGACACGCGGCTGGGACGAGAGCGCGCAGAAGACCTTCCGGCAGCGGTCTAAGGAAGGGAGCGCCGATTACCGATACTTCCCAGAACCAGATCTCCCAAAACTGCGTATCTCGGCAATGCCAGAATTCTCGGCTGAGTCGCTGCATGCAACACTTCCCGAGCTTCCATGGGATAGACGAGCTCGCTATGAATCATTGGGGCTAAGTCCTGCCGACGCAGTCTATCTAAGCTCAACGGTAGAGAGGAATATATTCTTCGACCGCGTCACATCGCTCATTGGAGATCACACTGCACTTCTTAAGCTTTCTGCAAACTACATCATCTCCGATATTGGAGGATGGTATGCAAAGAATGATGGCGTTGAATTTGAGATCCTAACTCCGGAATCATTCGTGTCACTCATGCGCATGGTCGACGAAGGCAAACTATCATCCAGGGGTGCAAAGGACGCGCTCATGGTGCTTCTCGCGGAGGGTGGCGATGCTGAGGCCATAGTCAAGAAACTGGGATTAGAGCAGGTGAGCGATGAAGGGGCGATACGCGGTGTCGTCCAGAAGGTTCTCACCGACCATCCGGGCCCTGTAGAGGAGTTCAAGCAGGGGAAAGAGTCCGCCATCCAATTCCTCATCGGACAGGCTATGAAAGCTATGAGGGGGGCAGGGAATCCCGGTCTGATAAAGGCAATCCTGATCGAAGAGTTATCAAAGTAGGTGGGATTTCAGAACCAAAGACCGTCCGGAAATGCGGACGGTCTTTGGTTTTATCCCGAGGTTTATATCTTTCCCATTCGAGACGAGATACCGTATTATTACGGTATGGATGAACTGACTATTGGAGACAAGGTATATATCTCGTCTAAGCGTGCAGCCGCAGTTACTGGTTACGCGAAGGACTATATTGGCCAACTATGTCGAGAGGGCCGTGTTGAGGCGACCCTCGTAGGCAGAAGCTGGTATGTGCTTGAGTCTTCAATTAGGGCCCACAGGTTCGGTCCTGAGGTTTCGTCTGCTGCTAAGTATGCTCAGGAGGAAGATCCGTCTGCGAATTCCACGTGGGAGGCGCCTAATTATATGGCTGAAGAGGTCCAGACACTGCCTTCCGTGGAGAGGAAAGGCGTGAATTTGCTAGATGCGGATAAACCGAGCATTCCCGAGCGTATTGAACTACCTACGGCTAGCCCTGAAACTGTCGAGGACATGCAGTCGGCGTGGCGAGAATGGTTCGCCACGCGTGAAAATGCAAGGCAGGAAGAGGACCCCTCTATTGAAGAATCTGAAGAAATTGATGAAGCAGTAGATGAGGATTACGAAGACGTATCGTCACAGGAGGAAGAAATTGAAATTCGGAGGATCGAAACCGAGGAGTTAGAGGACGAGCAGATGGATGATCCAGTGCCGTTAACACCTGAAATGGAAGAGGAGGTGCCAATCCAGCGTAACTACAGGGCCGAGGTAGCTGAGTTGCACCATTCTGATGCTAGTGTGCGTACCCAAGTAGCACAGGATCCAGTAGCGCCAGTGGCGAGCGCAATTCGATGGAGCGAACCTAGGACAAGGCGATCTAAGAAGGGAAGGGGGAGTGTAGCCTCTACGGTAGCTCTCATTTGCCTCTCAATATTTGCTATTGCAATCGCGCTAATTGGGACCGGTGCAGCAGATGCGTATATCAGTGAGCCAGGCATCGAGTATTCGATGATTAGGTTCCTCGCGGGAGCATCAATTCTAGATTGATTCTAAATGTTTTCTCGTCTCGTCGAGACGAGAAGAAAAAGCCGGCCTTGTTCCGGCTTTTTCTGTTTATTAAATCGCTCGCCGTACACTATTCCAAGCAACTCTGTCTGCCCTTCTATCCCCGCTTAGCTGGTATCCACAAACAAACACACTTCATTTTTATTAAGGAGATAGAATGTAGATAAGCAAAAAAGACGCTCCTTTTCATAAAAATGATCACCTCCTCGATAGGAAACCACTTCCAAGCACATCAGACTCCCATGTATGGGGCAACTCATACTGCGAGAGTGCTTGGAGGCCATTTAGGCTCTTCATTGGTAGCCATGTCAGTGCTATTTGGCTCAATGTTTGCGGCACACTCAGCGTTGGTGCAGGTTAATGTAGACTCAATCCTTTCCAGCGGACTAGGCTTCGTATACGAAACACGCTCAATAATTTCCTCAATTCCGGAGAAGGCAGCTGCCCACATGCAGGTTGTGCATGAAAACTATGAGCAGCAGGGACTTGCTACGGCCTATCAAGCGGAAATCTCGAGTTCTCTCTCAGGAATCAATCTAGGAACGATTCTGACTCCAGGTCATGCACTAAGCGTAGATATTGAACCTTTCGTAACCATCCCGCCAGATTACGGTATAAATCTGGATATCTCGGGAAATTCGATAAGTAATGAGTCCGTGCCCAGCGATATGGGAATATTGGCGCTCTCATTGGGCGAATCAATAAGGGATAATGGACAGGCTGGATTAAGAGCGTCTGCTGCAGCGTGGGCAGGTGTTGTGCCTGACCACTACGCCCTTAGCGATCGTCTAACTATCGCCAATGCAAACGCGATTGAAGCGTTTATTAGGGGTTCGCACGTAGTGTCTAAAACGCTCATACTAAGCGCGTACACAGTAGGTGACACGCTTATAAGGGGTCTGGCGATAGGCATTCCGGAGTTTAAGAGCGCATACGCTTGGGCAATAGGCACCTGGGTTGAACAGACGCCGCATGTAGCCCGGCAAATAACTGCGCAGCAGATCGCTTTCGGAGACAAAGTTCTAAGTAGTATGGAAGCTATTAGGAAGTTCAGCGCTCGCTCACAGGAGGCTTTAGGAGTTGAGATAGCTACAGCATCGGAACGCATAGGTGCTCAAGCAGCAGGGCTTGTATCCGAGTTCACTCTCGAATCGACCGCATCTCTAGGGAACTTCCTAATTCTCGAGCCGGAATAGGAACGACGTAGCACAAGCAAACTAAGAAGGAGAAAGACAGCAAGCTCGACAATATACAGTAAATAAGCCCTATTCAATCTCGTGTAAGCGAGATTCTTGCTATTACGAGGAGAGTTTCGACCTACAAAATCCCAATCTTGCGCCGAACTTAGGCGCAGCTATAGCTCCGTGCGAGGAGATGCAATGTCTACATACAAAGCGGCAATACGCACACGCTGTCGTCCTATTTGAGTGACAACCCTATGTTCGCGGTAATAGGCAAGCATTTTAGACCCATTTGTGGCTCACACGATTCACTTCATACGGACGAGAATGTAATAACGGAGATGGCAGGGCTCGAAGGTTGCAAGGGTCTACAGAGGCCTTCCGGATATCACGATCCACTGCGGTTCGGTACATCCGAGTCGAGTCGGTGCATAGTACTCCGCTATCCCCAGAGGAAGAATAGGTGAACGTGAGATAGCTATATAAAATATAGTTATCTCACGTACCTTTCAGGATGCCTTCTAAGCGCGAACAAAATCTGCTCTCCACCTTCGAAGCTGCTAAGGCATCTGGATACACGCCTGCATACATCAGTTCTCTCTGCCGCTCTGGCGAGCTTGCGTCCACTCGCAAGGGGAAGGCGTGGATGATCAAACGCTCCGACCTCAAGGCGTACCTAGCGAAGGCCGAAGAAGAGAAGAGGAGACTCGCCGAGGACCTCGCACAGAAGCGCAAGAGCGAGTACTGGGAGCGCCAGCGCCGCGAACAAAATCTGCTCTCCACCTTCGAAGCTGCTAAGGCATCTGGATACACGCCTGCGTACATCAGTTCTCTCTGCCGCTCTGGCGAGCTTGCGTCCACTCGCAAAGGGAAGGCGTGGGTAATAAAGGCCGCCGATCTAGAGAGCTACCTCGCAAAGGTCGAAGAAGAAAAGAAGAAGTTACATAAAGAGCTTGCAGAGAAGCGCAAGAGCGAATATCAGGAAATCCAGCCGATAGTACCTGTTGCGCCGGTCACGCATGTTCGAGTTCACACCTATAGTGCGACTCATGCGTACTTGCGAGCCGTAGCAGTGCTCCTCGTTACTTTCGCAGTAGTCTCTGTATCGACCGGAGCGTTTTTGCCGAGGAAGTCCGAGAATCTTGCAGAGGTGCACGAGGCTCAAGGGTCAACCCAGCAGATGGCATTGGCTGCTGCAGCCGGACAGAACACCTCGCCGGTTATCGCTGTCGGTCGGGCGATAGCAACATTTACGTACAACACGATAGACATGCTTTTCTCGAGCACTGAGCGAAGGGTGGCAGCATTTTTCATGCCCCGCACGAATGTCCAATTTACGGTCGTCGAAAGCCCATCACTCTTGCCGCCTCAAGTACCTGCGCAGGAGATAGCTGTCTCGACTACGACCTATGCAACGACAACGAATGTCGAAAACATCACCCAGCACATAACGCAGAACATCACCCAATACACCACCGAACGTTCAGTGGTAAGCGGTGTGAATGTTGAGTTCCTTTCACTCGCACTGCATCGCTTTGGCGAGTATCTGCTACGTCCGGTCTGGCTCTCGTTCTACCGGCTCGACGATAGGTTCGCTGACCTTTCGTCCCGCATAGACGATATCGACACATCAGGCGGCGGAAGCGTTTCTGGAGATATCACGGGAGACTCGATCACCATCTCCGGTGACGGTGTCATCGGAGGCTCGTTTGAGGCTGGAAATACGACCATTAATGGCGGCCTGACCGTAAACGGAGATACGAACATCACCGGTGCACTTTCCGTAGGGTCGTTCACGGTATCTGATCTGAATGTCACAAGTTCAATTACGGCGCCGTCGTTTAATGCGACATCAACTACAGCGACCTCGACATTTGCAGGACCTATACAGTTCGCTTCTGCGCATGGCGATTCGCTTACGGTGAACACGCTTACTGCGACATCGTCCACATTCGCGAACATGCTCGCTACCTATGCGACTACGACTAATGCGACCTCGACCAACCTATTTGCGTCATTCTTCCGCGCCACCAATGGCACGATAGACACGTTCTCTTCGACGCTCGCGACTATCACGAGCGCGGTGATTTCCACACTTACCGCAACCGATGCGACGTTCACGAATGCAACTACCACTAACGCGACCTCTACAAATCTCACGGTCTCGAACCTCTTCCGTCTCGCAGGCGTCACCCCGTCACGTCTGCTGTTTACCGATAGTGAAGGGTACGCAAGCTCCACCGACCTCTCGGTTTGGGTCACTGGTACACCTAACCAGATAACCGTCACGGATAACGGCATCGGTGGTGTCGCACTTTCGTTCCCGTCCTCCGTCCAGTTCGGCAACGCGAGTGCAACCTCGTTCTCCGCTGACAGCGCATCGTTTGGTGTAACTGGCACGACTACCATCTCTTCGACCGGAGCGCTCTCGACCCCGTCGCTTTCTATCGGGTCGTTGAACGGCATCCTGCGTGCAACCGGAGGTGCTATCGCTACGTCGCTCATCTCGCTCGCGACTGATGTAGAGGACGTCCTCCCGGTTTCAAATGGAGGAACCGGAACCGGAACCGCACCGACCTACGGACAGCTCCTTGTGGGCGATGGTGCAGGCGGCTACACGCTCATGGCGACCTCGACGCTCGGTCTTGTCGGCAACAGCTCGTTCGTGTGGGGCAACATCGGAGGCACGCTTACGGACCAGACCGATCTCAACGACGCGTTCAATGCACGCCTAACGCTTAACGACTGGTACGCAACGACTACCGACGCGTTGACCGAAGGGTCGACTAATCTGTATTACACCAGTGCCCGCGTCTCCAGCTTCCTTGATACGTACGACAAGGGATACTTCTTCTCGACCACCTCCGCAAACTACTGGGAGACTCAGCAGGTCGCGCGCACTGCAGACGACCTCACGGATAATTCCATTGAGGACCTCTCGGATGTCATGGCGATGACGCCAAATGCGAACGACCTTCTCGCTTGGAACGGAAGCGCATGGACGAATGTAGCGACGAGCACCTTCGGCTTCCTTACGGGCGTCACCTGGGGCACGATCACGGGTAGCATCACCGACCAGATTGACCTCAGTAATGCGCTCAACGCACGCCTGACGCTTAACGACTGGTACGCAACGACGACGCATACGGGTATCACTTCGCTTCCGAGCCTCTCGACCGTCGGCACCATCATCTCCGGCGTCTGGCAGGGCAGCGCGATTACGCCGGCGTATCTCGATCCTGTGGTGCTGCTTCAGACGGAGACTGACACCTCCTTTGAGCTTGCGGGCATACTCTCGGATGAAGTTGGCACCGGCTCCGTCGTCTTCTCAGATACACCCACCTTCTCGGGCATCGCAAACTTCGATGATGTCATCGCTACCAATGCCACAACCTCGAGCCTCTTCGTCTCAGGTCAGGCCCGCTTCGGATCTCTCGACGGTATGCTCAGAGCCGATGGTGGAGTGGTGTCGGTCGCGACGCCCGGCGTCGATTACGTGGAGACCGCCGCCGGCAACTGGACCGGTACCTTCGACGGCCAGGAGGGAAGCTACTACCTCGCCAACTCCTTCTCAACCACCTCTGCGAATTCGTGGCTTGCGACCAGGTCTACTTCCGATCTTGCGGAAGGTTCTAATCTCTACTACACCGATAGCCGTGTTCTTTCGTATGTCGATTCGCTCGGCAAGGGGTACTTCTTCTCCACCACCTCTGCGAATTCGTGGCTTGCGACCAGGTCTACTTCCGATCTTGCGGAAGGTTCTAATCTCTACTACACGCTCAACCGCTTCGCCGAGGCACTCTCAGGTACGACGACCGACGCGCTTCTCGAGGGATCGACCAATCTCTACTACACGAACGCGCGTGCGCGTGCTGCCATCTCCTCGAACGCTGCCGGTCTCGCATACGACTCGTCGACCGGTATTCTTTCGCTTTCTTCCGGTTACACCATCCCGCTTGCAGCATCCACGACCGAGTGGAGCCTTGCGTACGGCTGGGGCGACCATGCGTCACAGAATTACTTCGACCTAGACCTGAACGACTCGGACGATATCAATGAGGGCGGCACGAATCTCTTCTACACGAACACACGCGTGCAGACCTATCTCGACTCGCTCAGCAAGGGCTACTTCTTCTCGACCACTTCCGCAAACTACTGGGAGAGCACACTGACCGCCCGGAACGCGGACAATCTTGCGGACAACTCGATCGAAGACCTCATGGACGTAGCTACCATGACCGAGAGCTGGGGCGATTTGCTGCTCTGGAACGGATCTTCCTGGACGAACGTCGCGACCTCATCGCTCGGCCTGACCTCCACGTTCACCGCGACCTACCCGCTCCAATACTCGGGTAACATCCTCTCGCTTGCGTTTGGCACGACTACGGCTAACACCTGGGGCCCTCTGCAGACGTTCGCATCCGGCTTCCTCTCGCATGCGTCTTCGACGATCGCGGGCGACCTCACCGTTACCGGCACCACGACGCTCGCGGACATCTCGATCTCTGGCGACATCATTCCCTCGGTCGACAACACCTACTCGCTCGGCTCCGAGGACTACATGTGGCGCGACGTGTACATCGGTCCCGGTTCGCTCTACATCAACGGCCAGAAGGTGCTCGAGGAGGACGTCACCACCGACATCGTCGTCACCGCGGACCCGACCCAGAACCTCAAGGTGAAGACCTCGGGCGGCGGTAACATCGAGCTCAACGCCAACAGCACCGGCCAGGTGCTCGTAAAGAGCAATCTCAACATTACCGGCGGCAAGAGCATCGTCACATCCGACCTGACCCCGCTACTCGTGCCAAACGGAATCGCAGCAGGGAACCTCACTACATCTGTTAACACCATCACCGCGACGAACATGAACGGCGGCATCTCGCTTGCGGGTAATGGCTCGGGCGGCGTGTACGTGACCTCGGGCAACTTCGGCGTTGGAAGCACCAGTCCGATGGCGAAGCTCTCGGTCGCAGGGGATTCCTATCTCGGGGGCAACCTCACCGCGACCGGCACGGTGACCTTCTCCTCGCTTGGGACCGGATTCGTGAAGTCGACCGGCGGCGTGCTCGGTATCGCAACACCAGGCGTTGATTACCTCACCGACACCTCCGGCAACTGGACCGGCACCTTCGACGGCCAGGAGGGAAGCTACTACCTCGCCAACTCCTTCTCCACCACCTCCGCAAACTACTGGGAGACCCAGCAGACATCCCGTCTTGCAGACGACCTCTCCGACAACTCCATCGAGAACCTCTCAGATGTCGCAAGCATGACCGAGACGCTCGGCGATCTGCTCTCCTGGAACGGCTCCACCTGGACGAACGTTGCGACGAGTTCGCTCGGATTTGTGAGCGAGGTCACCTGGGGCTCTATCGTCGGCACACTCTCGGACCAGACAGATCTTCAGAACGCGCTTAACGCCAAGCTCTCCCTCAACGACTGGTTCTCGACAACCACTCACGCGAACCTTTCAACGCTCCCGAGCCTGACGAGCATCGGCACTATCACAACGGGCGCTTGGCAGGGTTCCGCGATCGCGCCTGCATACCTTGATTCGGTCGTTCTTCTTGAGACGGAGACGGACACCTCGTCTGAGCTTGCCTCACTCCTATCTGACGAGGTAGGCACGGGATCGGTCGTATTCTCGAATGCGCCGACCTTTACGGGCGTGACGAATGTAGCAGATCTTGTCGTAACCAATGCGACCTCGACGAACCTCTTCGTATCTGGACAGGCCAGGCTAGGGACCATCGACGGCATCCTGAAGGCAACCAACGGCATCGTATCGGCTGCCGTTGCGGGAACTGACTACTTGGTCAGCACCTCCGGCAACTGGACCGGCACCTTCGACGGCCAGGAGGGAAGCTACTACCTCGCCAACTCCTTCTCCACCACCTCCGCAAACTACTGGGAGACCCAGCAGACATCCCGTCTTGCAGACGACCTCTCCGACAACTCCATCGAGAACCTCTCAGATGTCGCAAGCATGACCGAGACGCTCGGCGATCTGCTCTCCTGGAACGGCTCCACCTGGACGAACGTTGCGACGAGTTCGCTCGGGCTCACGTTCACAAGCTTCAGCGGCGTGCTCGCGCAGGACCAGGGAGGTACGGGACTCTCGAGCTACGCTCCTGGAGATATCCTCTACGCAGATAATGCGGGGAACCTCACCACCCTTCCGAAGGGCGCTAACGGGCAGGTGCTTAAGCTCACCGGCGGTCTTCCGGCATGGGGCACCGATATCATGACTGGAGGCGGAGGTGGGGCAGGCGCATGGTCGACGACGACGGACAGTCTCGGGGTCTACCCGACTGATACCTCAGATGTGATCATCGTCGGCGGAAGCGCGACGACGACCGCAAATAGCATCCTTGAGGTGTTCGGCACTTCCTACTTCTCTAACACTCTTGGTATCGCGACCACCTCACCGTCTCCGCTCCACAAGCTTGCGGTGCAGGGCAACGCACTCTTCTCTGGTGATGTAACGGCGGCAGGCCTAAACGCAAGCGGTACGGTGACCTTCTCCGGCCTTGGATCCGGTCTCCTTAAGGCAACCGCAGGCGTCCTCTCGCTTGCTACAGCCGGTATCGATTACGTAGCAACAACAACCGGCAACTGGACCGGCACCTTCGACGGCCAGGAAGGTTCGTACTACCTCGCCAACTCCTTCAGCACGACGAGCGCAAACGCATGGCTCGCAACCAAGAGCACCACGGACCTTGCAGAGGGTACGA
>Ga0196971_1000279_pt1 | contig 46246 bp, 47 predicted proteins | sample S1v_1013CmetaG_FD_148660 | JGI IMG/M metagenome (GOLD analysis project Ga0196971, IMG submission 148660) | Soil microbial communities from Anza Borrego desert, Southern California, United States - S1+v_10-13C | ecosystem: Environmental > Terrestrial > Soil > Desert | place: USA: California... | reverse complement strand
ATAACCAAAAAATTTAAAAATATGCCGGTAAAAACAATCCTGAAGGCGATTGTACCCCAGTTAAAATATATACCTATGAAAAGGAGCATATAAGATAAGCCGTGTATGAACAAAATGTTCTCCCTGAAGAACCCTGCACCTTTTGATGCCATATAGACCGCTGCAAATTCCACAAGAAATCCGGAAACAAAAAAATACCACTTCTCCAAGCTGGCATCCTTAATGTTTGAAAGGCTTCCCCCTCTTAGCTTCCCTACAACAATCGAAGTACCTAAGCTTTCAACCAGCAATCCTTTTCATCTCCTTATTTTCCTTAATCATCTTGATAAAAGCATCCGCAAGCCTGTAATCAAACTGGCTGCCCTTTCCGTTCTCAATGATCTGCAGAGCTTCCTCAACGGTCATTGCATTACGGTATGGCCGTTCCGAGGTCAAAGCATCAAACACATCTGCAAGGCTGAGTATCTGTGATTCAATTATTATATCTTCATGCTTCCTGCCTTCAGGATAGCCTGTACCATCATACCTTTCATGATGGCTGAGAATAATCTCCGACGCATCCTTTAAAAAGTCAATATCCTTTATGATCTTCACTCCAATTTCGGGGTGCTGCTTGATCTTATCAAACTCTTCTTCCGTAAGCCTTCCCGGTTTATTGAGTATGCCTTCCTCCACACCGATCTTCCCTACATCATGAAGTATCGCCGCTATCTTGAGATTCTCTACTCTTCTCCGTGACAATCCAAGCCTTTCAGCTAGGCTGCATGCATATTCTCCTACTCTTATGGAATGGCCGTTGGTATAGGGATCCTTCGCTTCAACTGCCTGGGACAGGGATTTAACCGTATCTATATATATGTTTCTCATATCGATATATAGCTTAAAAGAATATCTGGCAAAAAGAAGCGGCCCGAAGAAAAGCAAAACACCAACAAATTTGTAGTTTATGTAAGCTATTGCCATAAGAATTGCAAGAGGTGCCATGGCAAAGTAATCCCTTACTACCCAGACTATGTCCTTGCAGAGACTGGTTATGAATTTTTCTCCGGTAATAAGATGCATGAGAATTGACATGATTATCGCATTGGTCAGTATGTAGACTATTATGCTTGCAATTATGGCAAGGATTGACGAGTTCAGATCTATTATGCCTGGAGTAGCTCCAAACCCTTCATAGCAAAGTCCGGCTAATCCTATTGATATAATAATATTAGCTCCGTTAAATAAGCTTTTATAGACAGGATAATTGAATATATGATACCTTTTATCTCCTATTTTTATTATTCTTAACATAACACCGGCACTTGTTATCCAAGCAGCTTCAGGTATACCAAATACAAGTATTGATGCAAGTGATATCGCGAACCCGACAGATAAACCTCTTTCACCTGGAGTTATGATCAGAAGGGATTCTGCGACAATCGACAACATGGCAAATATTAAGACACCCATAATGTCAAGATTTTGAGCATTATCTATTGTATAAATAAAAAATGCAAACCCTAATAGAACGACTAAAGTTACATATGCTTTGAGCTTACTAGTCATATATTCACCTCATTATTATGGCCGATATATCTTATACAGTTACTAGACCCAAGTCTGGTTAGCTCCCCCGGCTAAAACTAACATAAGAATAGTCATAAGGATGCCAATTATCTTTTTCACTGTTTGCCCCTCCCTTTTATCTAGGCTCTGCCTCACCGCTATATAAGGCAGGCAAACTCTCCGCTAAATAATATATCGGCCATATTTTACCATTTGTTTACGCTACTGTATTTATTTTTCTATTTAATGCTGCAAGCACAGCTTTGACTGCAGACTCATTTTCATCAAGGCTAATTATTGAACTGCCTGAAAGAGACTCTTCAATATTATCCTGAGAAAAGCCTACCAAAGATACATATACCTCCTTACCGGAAACCCTTAGACTTTCCAAGCCTTCCAAATACAAAATACCGCTTATGCCCATATAGGCTTCCAGTGCTGCCAGTGTTGCCTCAGCTACCGCTTTAGATCTGTTGGACCTGGATTTCACTTTACTGCTCTTCCCTTCGTAGATCTTATCTTCATAGGAAAGCGCTACTGTTGCTTCTATCATGTTGTCTATATTTTTCACAGCAATGCTTTCTATTCTTACCCTTGCTTCCTTAAACTCAGCTTCATTTATCTGAGCAATGCTCACTTTCTTATAATCCACGGAAATGTTGAATTTCGCATTTATTGCGGACTGAACATCTCTGACTATCTGCTTGATATTCTTTCCTACGGCAGCCAGTACATGTATCTCTTCGATGCTTCCTTCCTCATCGCATACGACACCGCAGTTTATTATATCCGGGAGCTTACATATAAGGGCTTTGACATCATTTTGCAAACAGGTTTTTAAATTGCTCAAAGGAAATTCCTCCTAAAGTGAAATGCGATGTATCTATTTCTATTAAAATATCCTAATCCCTGCTTGATTTATATGAACTACCAATAAAATACTATTTATAAGCTGATATATACTATATATATATTAATCAATACCAAATAAATGTCTTATTATCGCCTCAGGCTACAGATTCTCTAACTTCATATCTATTTTCTGTATTTTTTCACATCTTGACAAAAGCTATAGCTTGCACTATAGCTTTGAAATTATATATGTGTTGAATACCTCCTTGAGCGGTGTAGGCGCTATCCATAAAAAAACAGCCGAGTTGCTCGGCTGTTCCGTTAGAACTCCGGTTCTATCAAACCGTAGTTTCCATCCTTTCTTTTATATACAACATTTACCTCTTCTGTTTCAGCATTTGAGAATACGAAGAAATTGTGTCCGAGAAGCTCCATTTGCAGCACTGCCTCTTCGGTGGGCATTGGCTTCATGGCAAATCTCTTTGTCCTTACTATTCTTATTTCTTCATCCTCATACTCTTCAACCGGTGCAGTCCAATTCTCGAACTTAATGTTTCCGTCCTTGATCCTTCTTTCCAGCTTCGTTTTCTGACGCCTCATCTGCCTTTCCAATTTATCTACTACGTTATCTATAGAAGTATACATATCGCCGGTAGCTTCTTCTCCCCTTAAGATAACACCATTAAAAGGAATTGTGACCTCAATGATGTGCCTGTTCTTTTCAACGCTTAAAGTTGCGTGTGCCTCAGTATCAGGGCCGAAATATTTTTCGAATTTTGAAAGCTTCTTTTCCACCCTATCCTTGAGAGCATTGGTAACATCAATATTTTTCCCACTGACTTTCGTACGCATAAACACATCTCCTTTCGCAACTATTATGCTACCGTCTATACATATTTTATTCTACATCTGAGAAAATAATCCTTCTGATTTTTTTCAATTTTCAAATAATTTTCACTGACCTATATGTTTTGCACTAAACATCTCACAATTGAATTCAGATGTGCAAAACATTTTCCTTGATTCATATGTTGCAAAAAATTCATATCTGATATTGCATAAGTAGATGCTTCTACTGCTTATGCTAATGATAAGTCTTTTTTGCAACATATATGGAAATAAGCGCCTACAATATTTTTTTGCAGTTTGCTGTATATATAAGTAATGCTCAAATTATTGCATTATGTAAAGCGAACATGTTCATAACTTAGTTGAAACTTAGTTGTCATCCCCGACTATTCTGAGTTAATCACACTATCCACATAGTTATGCACAGGTTTTTTATGTTATCTGTGCATAATGTTAATAAGTCTGTTGATAACTTGAATCTCTTAGATTTCTATTGTTGAAAAAATGTGTACTGGCTTGGGATAGAAATTTGTCGAGCGAACACAGTGTAAATTCTTTTTTGGAGTTATTGCGTCGATTTTTAGATTTGATATCTTACTAATATGGCGCCTACTGTCGGTTTTTACAATTTCAGTTATTCACATTTTTACCCATAATATTCCTTAATGTGAAAATCCTATGGATAAGTGGACAAATAAAAAAACCGCCTATAAGGCGGTTTCAATTACTGTCTCTTTGCGTCAAAACACTCTTTGCAATATACAGGTCTTGCATTTGTAGGTTTGAATGGAACCTGAGTTTCCTTGCCGCAATCTGCACATACTGTGTCATACATAACAACTTCTCTTCTCTGGCCGTTTCTTCCGCTGGCATTCTTTCTGTTTGTTCTGCAGTCTTTGCATCTTGCCGGCTCGTTCTGGAAGCCCTTTTCTGCGTAGAACTCCTGTTCACCTGCTGTGAATGTGAACTCGTTTCCACAGTCTTTGCAAATTAACGTTTTGTCTTCGAACATGTAAAAATCCCTCTCTTTTCTCTCCAGGTTGGTGTTGGGTAAGAAGAACTTTCTGGGATGATTACTGCTATGTAAAACGTTCTTGCACCGCCCACTCATACCTTTAAATATTTATGGCATTATTCTAGCTGACCTGGTCTTTGACCCCACACTCGCCGTCAGGATGTTTCGCTACTAGGAATCAACCCCTCACTACAGCACCTCTCAATAAATGCATTTACTGGACGGACTTATTTCTAAGCCGCACCATGCTCACAGGAGCTTCTCCTGCTTACGTGGATCGTTTTGCCTGCGACTGGCTTCGACTTTCAACCACAGACCTAGATAATACACCACAGGTTATATTATATAATGTTATTTTTATTTATACAAGTACTTTTAACAATTAATAGGAAAATTAATCTAAGAAAAACGATTCTATTTCTTTTTATCTATGTATATTCCGTCATTGTATACTGCTGGCTTATCATATGCCTTTATGGATCTCTTCCCGATACTCATCTGTTTCATTTCCGCTTTAAGCCCATTCATTATCAAAGTAAGCTTTTCCTTATTATAATTCTCAATTTCCATTATTTTCTGAGCCAATACCACAATTTCTCCGACTTTGAGCTTTAATGCTTTCAGCATAGGATATTTTGTAAAATCTGCGTCTTCCAATGAATTTATGCCCAGACCTTTTTTCAGCATATTAAGTCTGTCTGAAAAAACCTTGTCGATTTTATCTATGCTATCTATCAGGGATTGTTTATTACCTACAAGCTTCTCAATGTTTTCTGCTTTGTTTTCTTCTATATCCTTTTTTTGCTCTAAAGTTACAACCATTATTTCATCGAACAACTGCTTTTTCTTTTCAAGCAGGCTCATTAGCTCAGCAATCATATTATTTGCAGTATCCATAGAAACCTCCAAAAAATTAGGGAACGGCGGCGGCACTGTTCCCTATCCGTATCTGAATCTAAACCCTAGAGCGAAGCAGCCGTCTGCTGTTTTGCCAGTTTCATAGCCTGAGCCCAGGTATCTCTCAGCTCTTCTGCCAGGCCTATTATCTCTTCCACTATGGCATTATCCTTATGCAGGTTAGCTTCTATAAGTCTCCGGTTCATATAGTCATATAACGCCATAAGCCCGTTGGATACTTCATACTGCATATCGAGAGTAGCGGCAAACTCCATGATTATATCCTGGGACCTTATAATATTATTGTTTGCTTTTTCAATATTTTTTTCCGTTATTCCTTCATGGGCAAGTTTCAAAAACCTTATCAACCCGTTATAAAGCATAAAGGTCAGTTCCTGGGGTGAGGCTGTATTTACAGAGTTCTGCTGATACTGCTTGTACGCACTGCTGCTGGAAACACCGTTGCTGCTGAATGCTCTGCTCTGGGTACTCTCTTTGCTGTCAGTCACCCTTCTGCCTGAACCCATTTGTGTATATCTTTGGTATGTATTATTCATTACTGCCATTTATATCCCCTCACCTTTTCTATTATTGCTGGCTTCCGCCAAACTGCTGCGACAGCCATGCGGACTGACTGTTCATCTGGTTTATAGCGGTCTCCATTGCCGTAAACTTTCTATAAAGAGCATCTTCTTTGTCAACTAATTTGAGCAAAAGTGTATCAATCAGTGTATCCTTCTTATCGATCTCTTTACTCAGTATATTCTCAAATTCTGATAAATCACCGGTGATACCTGCCTTCTCCAGTAAGATACCTTTATTTCCATCAGCATCCCTTGTTGTTCTGATGTTATCCTGAATTATATCATATAGCCGCTGACCGAGTCCTATTTCTTTATATCTTGTTTGTCTTTTGGATGAGTCTGAAAATGATTCCTCGTAAGATATCTCAGAATCATTTGTAAAAAGCTGTGTTACTGCATCAATATTGTTCGTTATTGCTGTCTTTAGTTTATCCTCATCAATAACCAATTTTCCTTTTTGTTCATAAGTACCTGTCGTAATACCTATCTTGTATAAGCTTGCAGAAGCTCCGTCAACAGGATCATAGAGGGCCTTTCTCATATCTCCAATAATTTTACCTAATATACTGTCACCTTTTAATAATCCTTCTTTGGTTTTTTCTTCCCACTTTTTAATATCATCTTCACTCATGGCTTCTTTTTGTTCATCTGTAAGAGGAAGATAATCTCTATCCCTTTTCTCCGAGTATTCTGCATTTAACTTGTCAATCAGCTCATTATACTTACCCACGAACTCTTTAATTTTCTCTACCAGTGCATCCGCATTTGCCTTTACACTAATGCTGACTTCCTTAACCGGATCGGGTACATCTTTTAAGGTATAGGATACACCGTCTATGGTAAATTCATTAGTGCCTCTTTTCATCCCTGTTACGCCGTCCAGATCAAATTCTGCATCTTCACCCGGTTTTAAGTTGGCTATTTCTATTCCTAATGCTTTAAGCAATCCATTTACAGCGTCAGTATCAGCGATAGAAATCGTCTCTGCCACCCCTGTCGTCTTTGAAGCTAATGTAAATTTGTCATTCAAGGAATCGTATTTTAATTCCACATTTGCACTACTGGTATTTACTGCATTCATTACATCCTGTGTAGTTGCTTCAGAAAATGTCTTCTTCAAATTTATATTTACGCCATTGATTACAAAGGATACATTTGCTGCCGGATTAAAATCAACTGCTGTTGAAAAATACTTCTCTATGCTTTCAAGGCTTGAATCAAGGGGGATCCTATTGCCTTTATTGTCAGCAGCAGTAAATCCAAGCTTCTCCAGAGTGTTTTCCGGTCCTTTTTTAAACTCCAGCTTATCCCCTGCAGCAGCTGCAAAGTTTAACTTACCATCTACAACAGACACATCCACTCCGGTTAACTTTGACTCTATATATACCGCCAGGTCATTCAAACTACCGTAATTTTTATCAATTATTATTTCCTTATCAGCACCGTTCACACTCAAGATAAAAGATTTATATTGCTCATCGCCACTTAGATCTATGACTGATGAGCTTACGGCGGCAGCGCTTGCACCATTATTAATGCCTAATTGACCTAATACATCATTATCAGCAGCAGATGACATAACTAATCCTGCTCCGGTATTAGATATGATTTCCAACTTATCGCCGTTTAATTTTACAGATACCGAACCTGCACCAAATCCGCTTGCATTATCATTTAATGCAGCTTCAAGGGTGTATCGCAGATCATCCAGGGTTGATACCCCAGTAAGTCCTGCAATCTCTATTTCTTTTTCATCAGCTCCAAGCTTAACCTTTATTTTGCCGTTTGCCACAGATAAGTCCGGATGTGTCAGGCTTGAGCCTGTGATATAGTTTTTCTGACCATCGGAAAAACCTATAGTAGGCAAAAGATTATTGGAGACTTCCGACAACATAAAAGTACTTCCATCCACCAGCGGTTCAAACTCCAGCTTGCTCCCATTTGCTATTACGTCAATTTTCCCTGTCCCTACGGCTCTATCCACGGCTATCTGGAGCTTTGATTCCAGGTCGGCCATACCGGTATAATCTTCTAATGTTATGATCTTTGAAGTACCGTCATAGTTAATTTTCATTTGTTTACCCTTTAAGTTAAAGTCAGTAATGTCGGCACTTCCTTCAACACTGCTGGTAACATGATAATCAGCAACCGTCTTCTCAATTCTAGCTGCCGTTGCCAATTTTCTTACTGTGATGCTATGGGTCGTCGAAGCTGCTCCTGTAACTGCCTTAGCTGTAACAACAGATTCATCTCCGGAAGTCACATCATAGGTCGCAAAAGCACTTTCAGATCTGAAATTTGACGCCGGCTTTAAAACATCAAAGTAACTGTCTTTAAAGCCTCTGATGAGATTAGTAACATCTCTGTAGTTATCCCTCTTCCATTCAAGCATCTGCCTGTCCTGCTTAACCTTATCCACTTTCATGCTTTCAATACGCATTAATTGTTTGATAATTGAGTCTGTATCAAGACCGGATGCTAGTCCTGAAAACCGGAGTCTGCTGTTTAACATGCTTGATATGTTATTTGCCATATCAACTACCTTCTTTCGTCAACTAATAAGCCTGCAAGCTCCCACATCTTTGCAATCATATCCTGGATTTTCTTTGGTGGAAACTCTCTTATTATCTCTTTGGTTTCCATATCCCTGAGAACATACATAATTGCATGTGTCTTCTCGTGTATAGATCGCTCAATATACTTGTTGTATACCCCTAAAGCCTTATTTGCCTGTTCTACTGCATTTTCCAGCATATCGTCATTAATGACATTCTCCGAATCTACATCGGTTCGTGCTTCATTTGAGACCTTTTTGACTGTTATGTCCGTCTCTGTAGTTCCTTTCTGCCGTGTGATCCGATCCTCCTGAATACTGCTATTTTGCATATTTATACCATTGGAAACAATTGAGTCAATTTTCATAATCATCCCTCCTTGGAAATTTAAGAATCCGTTCTTTTATATATTTATCGAACAATTTTCCCAATTTCTTTAGTAAAATTATTTTATATATGAAAAAAGACTCCGGAATTTCCGGAGCCTTTAGGTAAGCCATAACTATCTGAGTAACTGAAGTACTCCCTGTGGCTGCTGATTAGCCTGTGCTAGCATAGCCTGAGCTGCCTGGGAGAGAATGTTGTTCTTTGTGAACTCCATCATTTCCTTCGCCATGTCTACGTCACGAACACGAGATTCTGCAGCTGTCAGATTCTCGGAAGAAGTACCCAGGTTGTTTATTGTATGCTCAAGACGGTTCTGGAAGGCACCAAGCTTTGAACGCTCACCGGAAACTTGTGCCAGAGCTTTGTCAATAGCCTCTATTGCATCGTTTGCACCGGTTTGTGTCTGTACATTTATGTCTTTAACAAAACCAACTGTACTATCTCCAAGCGTAAGTGTGCTCATTTCATTCATATCTACCAGCATTGCTTGATCCTTGTTTGCACCAATCTGTAGTGTTGCGCCAGCAGAAGTCACAGTAAAGGTTGTGGCGGAAGCATCCACTGCAGCAGTTGCAGAGAATTCAGCACTCTGATATACAACTGAACGACCTACGCCTGTAACAGTCTGTGAAATAGCATCAGGGCTTGTGAATGTTACAACTGCATCAGCACCAGCTGCTGCTGTAGATAGTGCGCCACCTGTACCAAGAGCAGCACTGGCCAACCAATCAGCATGTGAGCCGGACAGGTCGATTTGTACTGTACTACCGTATTCTACAGCTGTCAGTTCCAATGCCGCACTACCAGCAGTACCAGCTGTTGTAGTAACACCAGTACTATCACTGTATGAATCGATAAGTGTTCTCAAACCCGCAACTGTTGTTAAACCTGTTGTGTCGATAGAGACACCATTGATTACGAGAGCATCACCAGCACCAGCAACAACAGCAGCATCAGTGGCATTTGCACCACCTGCGTAAGTAGTCTGGGTAGCTGCAGTATCAACAGTAACATTATATGTACCGGTTTTTAAACCTGTTGTGCTTACAATGTCTAAGGTAGCAGCATTGGCAGAATTACCTTTTGATCCCAAACTGCCATTCAATAGCTTCTGTGTGTTGAACTCTGTTGTTTCAGAAATTCTATTGACTTCTGACTTCAACTGTTCAATTTCCTTCTGGATCTCTTTACGGTCATCAGCAGTGTTGGTATCATTCGCGGACTGCACTGAGAGTTCACGCATCCTCTGCAATATACTGTGAGTTTCATTCAAAGCACCTTCAGCAGTCTGTATAAGCGAAATACCATCCTGTGCATTTCTTGATGCCTGGTCGAGGCCACGAATCTGGCCTCTCATTTTTTCACTGATGGCAAGACCTGCTGCATCGTCACCAGCACGGTTGATACGAAGCCCTGAAGAAAGCTTCTCGATAGACTTTTGACTATTGGTACCATTAGCAGACAACTGCCTGTAAGTGTTTAATGAAGCTATGTTGTGGTTTATTCTCATGATTTTTCCTCCTTGAATTTTAATTATCGGAATCCTTTCCGATATTTATTTGCAAATACTGCATCCTCTTTTCCATGGGCCCTATGGTCGAAGAAGACAGTATATTGCTTCTAATTCATATATCGGCCTGTAAACAACAAACTTTAGCGTTTTTAAAAACTTTTTTACAATTTTCCCTAAAATAATCGACAAGGTTAGTGCTGCTATGTAAAGTTAAAATGACTCCATTGCCTTGCCTGTGTCATTCCGAGTGTGCGAGGAATCTTATGCTTATAAGTATGACCCTGGCAAATATTCATGGGTATTCCTTTAGGGTTAAGATCCTTCGGTCGTTCCTCCCTCAGGATGACACAGAAAAAGAACATGTATAGCGGCGATATCAGTCGCTTTACATGTTCTTTACTACTTATCCTTATTAATTATGTCGGCCAATTCATTGATATCAACTTTAACCGCAAGGTTTGATTTGACATTTTCCTCCTGGATCTCTTCTATAAGCTCCTTCCGGAAAATCTTCAAATTCCTGGGTGCTTTTATACCGATTCTTACCTTGTCTTCAGATACATCGGTGATGATAATTTCTATATTGTCGCCTATCATTATCGACTGGTTTTTCTTTCTTGATAGTACTAGCAAGAGGCATCAGCCTCCTTTATTATTCTGTACTTGATCGGATAACTCTCATCATCTATAAGCTCCTGCATTGCCTTTCTGTTTTTCAAATTGACAACCAGCGGCGCTTTCAAGTTGACTGTCATTTGCTTCATATCCTCAGGTATCGTTACAATTGAAAACAACATTACATCTTTCTCTTCTTCAATCCCAAGCTTCTTCACCGAATCATCACTGATATCCACGCTGTAATCAGGTATTATAAAGTAGGGAGATGTAATAATAAAACATACATTTTCTTCCTCTATTGCTTGCAAATATTGGAAATACTCATTGCTGTCATCATTAATCATAATATATTCCTTCAAACCAGGAAAACCCGGTATACCTTCCTCAAAAGCTATTATATCCTTTTCCTGGACTTCCAATTCACCGAAAAACTTTGTTTTTACCTTCATACCGGCACCTCTTTCATACTTTCGTATCAAGCTTATTATCAACAAATTTGAAGCTTATGCTTGGTTCCTGCTTCAGGAATATTTCAACATCGCCAAGCACAACATCAATTATAGGTGGGTTTGTCTCAGCATTTGTACTGACTTTGCCCTCATCTATCCTTATATCCACAGTACCGCCAACGACCTCTATCTTTGGCCTGCTTCCGGGCATTGTGACCATGTTGAATTCTTTGTTGTCAAAAGAATTATTAAAGGAAATATTCGGTATAGCTTTCCCCCCGCTTTCCACTGAAGCCATAAAATTGCCTTCAAAAACCCGCCTCCCTATGCCTTCAATAGCCGCCTGCCGGCCTCTTTGTGCTACATCTTCTGCCAGTGTTCCATTATCCATAAGTCCTGATTCATTAAAACACTGCCCTTGGTCAATTAACACCTTTACAGGTTCAGTATGTATTTCTATTTTGGGGGATTCCGTATCAATCATAAGCTCCGCAGACGGTTGTGCTATGTACTGCTTTGGATTTGTGGTGTTTATTCCTATTTCACCATTAACCCTGTTAATACTTATCATCAGACCACCCTACCTTAGAAAATCAATAAGAGATGGTTGTATAATTTTAGCCCCTGTCGCAAGGGAAGCCTGGTAGACATTCTCCTCCATTTTCATGTTCATTATGACTTCTGCCATATCAGCATCTTCATTCTTTGAAAGAAGTCCCTCCAGGTTGAGGGTATCGTCCAATATCCTGTTGGTGGTAAGCTCAACCCTATTGGTCTTTACTCCTATTTCAGATCTTATTGCTCCAATATTGGTTGCCTGGTTGCTTATTCTTGTTATGGCACTGCTTATCCCCGCTGTATTGCCGCTTGTTAGGTCTGAAACCAATTGATCAAATATAGCTATCAGCTGAGATTCATTCCCCGTATCAACCCTGGATACAGATGCCTGGTTGTTGGTCATACCCATTGCTTCCACATTTAGTGTATCTGATTGGATTATCACTTCTCTGTCTGATTCAAATATCAGTTTATTATCTTTAACTGAAGCAGTTACATGCGTGTTTAACCCGGAGAGAGCTATCTGACTGTTGATATCATTCTTCAAGGCCGTCAGATCGCTATATGGTACATTTGACAGAGTCAGTGTTGCGCTTGTTGTCCCATCAGTGAGTATAAAGTTACCTGCTGCATTAATAGGGTTCGCCGCCAGATCCACATATTTGCCCTTCATACTTTGCTGCTGCTTAAGTGTATCGGCAGTCATCACATCCAGGTCTGCAGTGCCTGAGTAGAGACCAAATATTCTTTGCCCCACCGAATTCATGCCTATTCTGTCTCCCAGACCGACATTGGTCTCTATGACCTCGTCGAGGGTGAGTCTGGTTGTGCCTCCACCCAAATCATATTTCCCATTTGAGTCAAAAAGTGCTTTGTCAGTCTTAAACCCAGAAAATATGTAGCTGCCTGCATAGGTTGTATTTCCTATCTGTAAAAGCTGATTTCTGAGTTCTGTTATCTCATCAGCTATTGCATTTCTCTCATCTACAGAATTTGTCTCGCTTGCAGCTTGAACAGTAAGCTCATTTGCCCTGTGGAGTATTGTTACTATATTGCTGATAGCCATTTCTGTAGTATCCAGCCAGGACTGCGTATCATCCGCATTCCTCTTATACTGCTCCATGGTTGCTACTTCGGTATTGAGCCTTAAGCTTCTGGATACCCCTATGGGATCATCGGAAGGGTGTGAAAACTTCTTGCCGCTTGCCATCTGCTGCTGCATACGCTCCATTCTGCCAAGGTTTCTGGTGAGATTTCTCATCATATTGTTTGCCATCATGGTATTTGTAACCCGCATTATATCACCTCACTATCTTCCTATTATCCCGAGCCTGTTCACTGTAGTATCAAGTATACTATCCAAGGTCGTTATCAATCTGGCCGATGCGTTATAAGCCTGCTGAAACTTCACCATATTGGTCATCTCCTCATCCAGAGAAACTCCTGATTCCGAAAGTCGTCTGTTCTCTGTCTGACTTACCAGTGCTTCAGAATTGGTAGTCATCCTTTTTGCCTGATTGCTGTCAACTGCTAATGCTGAAAGCAATGCTTTAATATAATCGTCGGGAGTACCCTTTACTGACGAAAACATCGTTGTACTCTGGCGCAGCTCTATCAAAAACTTGGCATTGCCGTTATTGCTCTCTCCATCATCAAGGGAAGCTGCTGCGACTTTGTCAGGATTGGCATAAACGTCAGGATTCACTTTAAAGTTGATACTGTTTACTGCAGGAGTCCCAGGCTCATAGAAGAAATTAACACCCTGGTTTCCCTCAATATCTATTCCCTGAGCGTGCTGTTTATTGAAGCTGCTTGCAAAACTTCGGGCAAAATCATTCAGTTTGTTCAGATAATATGGCAGACCCCTGTAGTTAAAGCCGGTTCCATCGCCATCCCTTATATCCAGCAGGCCCTTCAGCTCTCCGCCTTCAATACTGACCTCCTGGTCCTGCACCCCATCCCATACCACTTTGCTGATCTTTCCGCCGCCAATATCAGAAATCCCCGTGACAGTCTCATCCTGGGTGGTCAGCTTATTGCAGCTGATGTGGTTTATCAGTGTTATACCACCGATTTTTACATCCATATAATTGTTCCCGTTTGGTCCGGGCATTTCGGAAACCGTTATGTTCACAATAGATGAAAGCTGATCCAGAAGGACGTTTCTCTGGTCCCTCAAGTCATTTGCCTTGTGGCCTCCCAGCTCAAAACCAAAGATATGCTTATTCAGGTTAGTAATCTGTTCAGCCAGAGAATTTATTTCACTGACCTTATTTTTTATGGAGAAGTTCACATCTCTGATCGAATTCAGTAATTCATTTCCGTTCCTGTTTATTGAAGCTGTGAGTACATTGGCTTTTTCCAGCACCGCTACTCTGCAGGTGCTGTCACCCGGCTTCTTCGAAAGTTCTTCTAGTGCAGCGAAGAATTCATCCATGACCACTCTTATTCCGGTGTCCGACGGTTCATTGAATATGCCTTCCATCTGCTCCAGATTCTCCTGTTTTACGCTCCACTCCTGGTACGACTTGTTCTGACCCCAATATTTCTGGTCAAGATAACTGCTTCTCATTCTTACTATATCATAGGTTTCCACGCCGGTGCCTATGACCCCCGTAGGATCCCCATAGGTCGGCATTGTAGCCCTTTGCAGCACCGATTGCCTTGAATACCCTACAGTATTTGCATTGGAAATATTATGACTGGTGATGTCAAGAGACCTCTGGCTGGCAAAGAGCCCTGATGTTGCAATATTAAAGGTTCCAAACGTTGTTCTCATTCATTAATCACTACCTTCCGACCAAACCGATTTTATTGACTATTATCTCAAGCATCTCATCCATGACATTTACTATTCTTGCAGCTGCATTATATGAATGCTCGTATTTTATAAGGTTGCTCATCTCTTCATCCATTGATACGGCACTCACAGACTGCCTGCGGTATTCTATCTGATCTACCAGAAGCTTCTGTGCGTCTACTGCGGTAGAAGCTTCCCGGCCTTTATTTCCCAATTCGGAAATTATGTTTCTGTAAAACTCATCAAAGTTATGCTTTCTATCTGTAGGATTGGTTGTATAACTGCCATCGGAAAAATAATCACTCAGCCTCAGTTCCGAGATTCTCAACGCTACCCTATTGTCCTCATTGTTGAACGCTTCCTCAGCTGAGGCAATATTGTCAAAATCATTCAAATCAGGATTGAAGGCTATTGTGGAAAGATCTATATTATTGGCTGTACCATCCAATCCGTTGATAAAGAAATACCTATGGGTATCATCTTTTACTCCATATCCGGTTATATGTATTGCATTGATTTCTGTTGCTACACCCTTGACAAACTCATTCAACTTTTCCCTGAAGTCCTTTACCAGAACATCCCTTGCTTCCACAAGGGACTTAATGCTTCCCCCGCTAAGCTCCAGACCTTCAGCGCCGCCTTTCCAGACGAGCTTTACGAATCCGCTGTTGCCGGCATCCGGAATCGTTCCGATCTGCTCATATCTGCTTCCCTCTACCAGCAATCGTCCTTCCAGTGCGATATTGACTGTACTTCCTTCTATTACTTGGATCTTAGCCTTCCTGGAAAGCTCATCAATGAGATAATTTCTTTCATCCCTGAGATCATTTGCCGTTACTCCGTGGGCTTCTATCTTCTGTATATCCAGGTTCAGTGCTGCGACCTTTCTTGCTATCTCATTTACTCTACCAATGTTTTCGGCAATTTCCTTATCCTTGCTTTTTCTGAAGTTAACAAGCATATTGTCGGTGTTTTTTACAGTCTCGACAAAGGCAATAGCATTCTCTTTGACAAGTGATCTTGCGACCAATCCCCCTGTGGGCTTGGAAAGCTGTTCCCATGAATTCCAGAAGTTGTTCATTACTGCCTGCAGCCCATCTTCCGAATTATCGCTGAATACCGTCTCAAGCTCTGCTATGCTTGAATACCTTCCTTCCCAATAGCCAAGCTCGGTACTTTCCTTTTTGTACTTCTTGTCCAGGAATTCATCCCTGTACTGCCTTATTTCCTGTACATCAACACCATAGCCCAGCTGCATTATTTTACCATTGCCGGATTGCCCGAGCCTCTGATAAAACGCTGATGAATTGGATATCATCTGTCTGGTGTACCCTGGAGTATTGACATTACTTATATTATGGCCAGTGACATCCAACGCCCTCTGGTTTGCAAAAACTGCCGATATCCCTATTCCCAATCCTCTAAATGTCGACGACATGTATAATCACCTCTATTTTAACTAGTGCCCCGTAAAGTATATCCCTTCTTGAGCACGCGAGGCACTGAATCAAGGTTGTGATTTTTAACACCATGAAAGAATAGAAAGTTGTTGTGTTAATAATCACTAGACCTTTGTATCGAAAATATTCTTTTTGCTCTGCTTGCTTTTATTCTTACCAATGTCCTCATATAAAGAGCCTGTCTCCATACCTGCTCCGGAAACAATATTTATGGAATAATCTATATATTCCAGCGACTGCTCTATCAGCTGCCCGTTAATGTCATTTACTTCCTTGAGCTCTGAGAAAGTTTCCTGAAGCTTGTCCTGAATATCCTCCAGCTCTTTTTTTAATTCAGGCTGCAGTTCCTTTGCCAGTTGGGAGATTGTAACCTGTGCGCTGTTGAAATTAAGTGCTGCCCTGAGCCTGGTTACTTCTTCCTCCCTTTTCCTCTCCAATTGTCCTATGTCAAAAATCATATTCTGCTCAAGCTTGACTATCTTATCCAGTTCTGTTACTTTTCCTTCAACTATTATCCTCTTCTTGGATTTTGAAAGCTCAAGCATGTCCTTATAATATCCATGCTCCTTCTTAAGTATATCTATTATCGCATTTATTTCCTTACCAACATTTAACATAGACAACACACCCCTTTTGGATAAATAAGGCTCCCATTAAAGCATTATCATACTAAGGAAGCCTTCTATGAAACTTATTATATAAATAACCACAGCCAGGTATGGCCTTAAGCTGTGGCTATTCTCACATTTTTATATTAAACTTGCGGGCTAAAAGCTTATCAGCTATACTGCTGCTGTCTACTTCATAGGTTCCGTTATCAAGCTTTTCCTTGATGGGAGCAATAACTTCTTCCCTTACGTCCGGCACATCCCTGGCAGCCTTTGCCGCTTTCATTACCAATTGAAAGTCCATAGCTTCCTTTGATATCTGCACTTCATCCTTTTTCCCCTTTATATTGGCTGCTCCCGAAACTTCCTTTTTGGATTCCACCTTCTGATTGCTGTAGACTCCACTCACACCGCCGATTTTATTAATATTGAATCCCATGCTAACACCCCGTTCGAATTTCTTCTTTCAATTAAATTATCGGTACTACTTATATATTAGTTTAGTATTATTTCATTTATTTTTGAAAAAAAAAGCAGCATTATGCTGCTTAATCATCTCTTCTTCTTGTAGCTGTGTACATTTTATCTCTTTCAGTTTTTGTCTGCGGCTTTGGCTCGGGTGCCTTCCTGTCCAGACCGAACTCCCTCTTGAAGTCCTTATTGATCTGCCCCTTGCAGTTTTCACAAAACCTTCCTGACTTGATCGCTCTTCCGCATCTCTCACATTCCAGGAGAAGATTGCTGTTTTCCGACTTTATCTCAAGCCTTTCCTCTCTGAGGAATCTCATAATTTTCTCAACTGTGACCTCAGTCTCCTGTGACACCTCTGATATAGTAGCTCCCGGATTGTCATATATGTATTCCTTAACTATCTTGAATTCATTCTCTTCAGTCTCCAAACACTTGTGGCATATGGGCCTTCCCATATAAGTGAATATCTTTCCGCACCTGGGACAGTTTCTTATTTCCGCCATAATTGACCTCCTCACCTAGGTAATTTTCTCTCTGTACGGGCGAACAGTGTTCGCCCCTACCTTACGTATTACTGCCTGTAGCTGCAGTTATTACATATATTGTGTCCGCTCCTGACTGTTTCAGTACTTTGCTGCATTCATTAGCTGTGCTTCCTGTTGTATATATGTCATCAACCAGCAAAATACTCTTATATTTATCAATATTATACATTAACCCGACAGAAAATGCATTAACTATATTCAAATACCGCTGATTTCTATCAAGATTATACTGCTCCTTCGTTTCCTTTGTTCTCTCCAGACAGTCTATAACGGGCTTGCCCAGTCTTTCCCCCAATTCCCCGGCTATTAAATATGATTGGTTGAAACCTCTTGCTTCAAGCTTCTTCTTATGCATCGGCACAGGTACGATCACATCTATTTTCAGTCCCTCAGTCCTTAACCTGTCTTCCATCAGAGCTGCAATAACCTTAGCCAGCTGCAGCTTTCCTTCATATTTGAGCTTATATATCAATTCCTTTCCCATGCCGCTGTAAGCAAAGCAGGAATAAGCCCTGTCATAGTAAAAAATACCGGCTTTGCAGTCCGGACAGGTACTATCCATGTATTGCTCATTAAGCAGCTTGCCGCAGTGAAGGCAGGTTATTCCCTGAAGATAATCCAGGGAAGCCATGCATCTGTCACAGACCGCTTCCGTACAATCCCGGCCGCATATATTGCACCTTGACCTTACTGGATATAGCAGGTCCAGAATCCTCTTAATCATACCCCTGTCTGCCCCCTAAATCAGATTCATCTTGTCAAGTCTTCCCCGCAGTCCCGAATTACGTGCAGTTATATGGTTGTTATTGATCATCTGCTGAAGGAAATGTTCTTTTCCTACCAGCACTACCATACTTTTAGCCCTTGTCAGTCCGGTATATAGAAGGTTCCTTGTCATAAGCATCGGAGGGCCAAAGGTCAGCGGCATGACAAGTACCGGAAACTCAGAGCCCTGGCTTTTATGCACTGTGAGCGCATAGGCATGCTCCAGTTCATCCAGCATTGTAAAATCGTATCTCACTAATCTCTCTCTGTCAAATATGACCTCCAGATACTGCTCCTCATTATCTATGTCCATTATAGTGCCCAGATCACCGTTGAACACTCCCTCCCCTTCCTTTTCGAAATCATTCAGGCTTTGCCATTTCATTTTGTAATTGTTTTTTATCTGCATTACTTTGTCTCCGACCCTGAAGATTGCTTCCTTGTGAGGTTTTTCGGATTTGTTATGCTCCTTGGGGTTCAACGCCTTCTGCAGCTCCTTATTAAGGTTCAGTACACCGCACAAGCCCTTTTTCATAGGTGACAGCACCTGTATCCCGTCATAGAAATCAAGACCTGTATATTTGGGGAGACGTTCAGTACAAAGTTCAATTATTGTAGAAACAATATTCTCCTGGTTCTCCTGTCTTATAAGAAAAAAGTCACCATTCCTTGAGCTTATTACCGGAGGCTCTCCACGGTTTATTCTATGAGCATTGACAACTATCATACTGCTCTCAGCCTGTCTGAATATTTCATCCAGCCTTACCACAGGCAGTACCCCGCTTTCTATGATATCTCTCAGCACATTCCCCGGGCCAACGGAGGGAAGCTGATCGACATCACCTACAAGAATCACCCTGGTGCCCTCCGCTATAGCCTTCAGCAGGTTGTTCATAAGCAATATGTCAATCATTGATACTTCATCAACTATAATTACATCGCATTCCAGAGGCGATTCTTCATTTTTCTGGAAGAACATTTCCTCATCATTGTCTCCGTATCCGAATTCAAGCAGTCTGTGAATGGTCTTTGCATTTCTCCCGGTTGCCTCCTGCATCCTTTTTGCGGCTCTCCCGGTAGGAGCAGCCAGCAGTACCTCAAGTCCCTGCTTCTCAAAAAGGCTTATTATCGTCCTTATAGTTGTGGTTTTACCAGTACCCGGTCCTCCTGTTATAACAAGTATTCCTTTGGTCAGGGCTTCCCTTACTGCAAGCTTCTGCTTTTCTGCCAGCTCTATTCCTTCTGAGCTTTCTACAGCTGATATCTCACTGTCAATATCTATATCCATCGGCGGTATTTTAAAGTACAACAGCTGCATGAGCCTTCTTGCCGTCCCGGATTCCGCCTTGAAGAAAGGAATTGAGTAGACTCCCCTTATGTCACCGATATTCTCCACAACCAGTTTTTTATCTATGAAGAGCTTTACAATTGTGTCCTCAACAAAGGTTTCATCAACTCCAAGCAGTGCGGCCGACGATCTCACAAGCTCTTCCTGCGGCACAAAGGTATGTCCGTTTCCATGGTACTGATTAAGTACATACCTGGTGCCTGAAGCAACACGGTATTCCGAAGCTTTTGAAACTCCCATGGAAAGGGCAACCCGGTCAGCCATTTTGAAGCCTATACCGAATATATCATCTGCGAGCTTATATGGGTTTTCTTTTATTTCATTTATTGTATTTGCTCCATAGGTCTTATATATCCTTACTGCATAAGCAGCTCCTATACCATACTGCTCCAGGAACATCATAATGTCCTTCAGCTCTTTCTGCTCCTGGAAGGCCTCAAATATTTTCTCCGCCTTTTTGGGGCCTATTCCCTCTACCTCTGTAAGACGGTCAGGATTGTACTGTATGATATCAAGAGTGTCCAGTCCGAACCTCTCCACCAGCTTCCTGGCTGTATGGGGTCCTATCCCCTGTATCAAGCCTGAAGCCAGATACTTTTCTATCCCGTTGACAGTTGCCGGGGTAACTGCGGTATAGGTCTACACCTTGAACTGATTGCCGTAATCAGGGTGCTGCACCCACTTTCCATAAGCTTTGATAGTCTCACCTATATTCAGAAAGGAGAAATACCCAACCAGTGTCAGCAGCTCTTTATCCTGCTCCAGTTCAAGTACTGTATATCCGTTTTGTTCATTCCTGAACACAACCTCATATATCGTTCCCTGTACTTCATCCATTGTTTACACCTCGAAACGAGTCTACAAATATTATTGCTTTATATTATAGCATAATAAGGCAATAGGCGATAGGCAATGGGCAATGGGTTTTTGGCACGCGGCACGTGGCTCGAGGCTCGTGCAAAGCCTTGGGATTTCTGCCGGGTCTTGTAAGGGCGATTCATGAATCGCCCCTACATCCCGAAACCTCGCAACCTCGAAACCTCGCAACCATAAATAAAAACGCAGTTCGCTCTGAACTGCGTTTTTATTTATATCCCTGCTAATTTCTTTATCTCTTCAACTTTATCGGTTTTTTCCCATGGCACGTCGATATCAGTTCTGCCCATGTGTCCGTAGGCTGCTACCTGCTTGTAGATAGGTCTTCTGAGATCAAGGCACTTTATTATTGCAGCCGGTCTCAAATCAAATACCTGCATTGCTATTCTGGCGATCTCGTCATCGGTCAGCTTTCCTGTTCCAAAGGTTTCAACCAATACCGATACCGGTTTTGCCACACCTATTGCATAAGCCACCTGCACTTCACACTTGGATGCGAGGCCTGCTGCAACTAAATTCTTTGCTACATATCTCGCTGCATAGGAAGCAGATCTGTCTACTTTAGTCGGATCCTTTCCTGAGAAAGCTCCACCTCCATGTCTTGCATATCCTCCATAGGTATCAACTATTATCTTTCTTCCGGTAAGGCCTGAATCACCGTGAGGCCCTCCTATAACAAACCTTCCTGTCGGATTTATATAGAATTTTGTATCTTTGTCAATCATCCCTTCAGGAATAACAGGCTTTATTATATTTTCAAGTATGTCCTTTTCTATGGTATCATGATCGACCTCAGGACTATGCTGTGAGGAAACAACTATTGTATCTATTCTTACAGGTTTTCCGTCATCGTATTCCACTGTAACCTGGGTCTTGCCATCAGGCCTGAGATAATCCAGAATACCTTCCTTTCTTACCACTGAAAGCCTTCTAGCCAGCTTATGAGCCAATGAAATGGGCATCGGCATTAGCTCCGGAGTCTCATCGCAAGCATAACCGAACATCATACCCTGGTCCCCTGCACCCGTAGCAGCTATATCCTTTTCTGTCATTTCACCTTTTTTGGCTTCCAGAGCTTTATCAACACCAAGGGCAATATCAGCCGACTGTTCATCTATTGCGGTGATAACACCGCAGGTGTCTGAATCAAAGCCATACTTGGCCCTTGTGTATCCAATATCTTCAATGGTTTTTCTTACTATCTTGGGAATATCTACATAGCAATTGGTCGATATCTCTCCCATAACCAATACCAGCCCTGTTGTGACAGAGACCTCACATGCCACTCTTCCCATTGGATCCTGTTCGAGTATGGCATCCAAAACAGCGTCAGATATCTGATCGCATATTTTATCCGGATGTCCTTCAGTAACAGACTCAGATGTAAATAATTTTCTGATCATAATTAACCTCCTCGTATTTGCATTCCAACAAGCTGCAAAAAACATAAAACTCCTTCTGACGAAGGAGTTGCATACTATTATAATACTCCCTCATCTTTCAGGATCGAATATTATAATCCTGCAGGAATTGGCACCGTACATCTGCCGGTTGCCGGGTTTCATTGGGCCCTTCCCTCCACCTCTCTTGATGAGTTTTTTGCTATTTAGTTGACAGCATAATACTATCATAGCGAAATCTCTATGTCAATATGTACATTCCCGTCGAAAAAATACCTTATATATTTTGATCCTCTTTCAATCAAAATATATTATAACCAAAAACTTTTTGATTATTTAAATCAAAAGTACGGCAATAGGCTATAGGCAATGGGCAATAGGTTTAAGTATGCCTTCGAAGCCCGGCCCGAATCTAGTGACTAGCGACTATTTTGCGCTCACGCAAAATAAAAAAAGTCCAAAAGGACTTTTTGATTTCAATGGTGGGGAAAGGTGGATTCGAACCACCGAAGTCTGAGACAACAGATTTACAGTCTGCCCCCTTTGGCCGCTCGGGAATTTCCCCATGATGGAGCTGGTGATGGGACTCGAACCCGCGACCTGCTGATTACAAATCAGCTGCTCTACCGATTGAGCTACACCAGCATATTGAATTTTCTTCGAAGCCTCCAAGCTTACTCCGCAAGTGCTCCGTATCACGTTAAGGAATGTCGGTCTTTTTTCCTCCGCTACGCTGCGAAAAAAAGTTGGTGGGGACAATAGGGCTCGAACCTATGACCCTCTGCTTGTAAGGCAGATGCTCTCCCAGCTGAGCTATGCCCCCATGTAATGGTGACCCATAGGAGACTCGAACTCCTGTTACCGCCGTGAAAGGGCGGTGTCTTAACCGCTTGACCAATGGGCCATATATAATTTTTGTGGATGGTCGGGGTGACAGGACTTGAACCTGCGGCCCCATGGTCCCAAACCACGTGCGCTACCATCTGCGCTACACCCCGACGCGACTTCTCTATTATACAAAAGATAATAACATCAATCAATTATCAAATTAGGCTGAAAACCACTAAAAACAAAGATTACATCACTCATGATTTAATATGCTTAATCATGATACTAATTATTCATAATTATAAAGCCTCTAATTCAAAAAATCAATAGCTAAAATTAAAATTCCTCTCTGCCGTCAAGGACCGTGTCAGTATTGATTTTACTGCTGTGGCAGCTTCCCATTCCATGCAAATGAAGGAAGGACTGACAGTCTATGCATTTTTACAACTATTACGACCAGTATATCTATAATATAACAAACACAGAACAGGTTAACCTGTGGGAAAAGAAATAGAATATTTGCGCTTGACCTCTTATATATTTATATTAGTCTCAATATAATTTGCGGCAGACAACAGCTAATGAAAAATTGGCTGCCGCAAAGCAAATCAAGGAAATCGAAGTCGGTTTAAGCTGGCCTTAAACCGATTCGATATTGTTCCCGGGCTTTGAAATAATTATTGGGAGGTCAGATTTTGATTGAAGGTTACAGCACTCCCGAGGATATATGCGTTTACTATACGGATGACCGTGCGCATCTTATGATCTCCGAGTTCTTGAAGCAATACAGCTGTGATAAATGTATAGTCCTTTGCATCGGCACCGACAGGTTTATAGGCGACTGCCTGGGACCACTGACCGGCACCTTGCTCAGTAAGCTGAACCTCTCAGTACCTGTCATGGGCACTCTTGAAAACCTTGTCCATGCGGTAAACCTCAGAAGGACATTATCCTATATAAAAACATATTATAAAGATCATAAGATCCTTGCTGTTGATGCCTGCCTCGGAACAAGCCAAAGTGTGGGCTATATACAGGTAAAGAGAGGTAGTATCCAGCCTGGCAGAGGTGTCGGCAAGAAGCTCACCCATGTGGGAGACTGTTCTATTGTGGGAGTGGTTGATGAAGCAGTTGGCTCTGATGATTATGAGTATGAAAACTATCTGAGAATCAATAATGTAAGATTGGGATTGGTAATGAAAATGGCTGAAACGATTGCGAAAGGCGTATATTGTGCCTTTCAGATGCCAGGTACGAGGTTTTAGAAGAGCTTCGAAGCCTTGCCTGAATCCTCGAACCTCGTACCTCGTACCTAAAATAAAAAAAAGCGGGAACCGCTTCTTTTTATTTATTTACTATCGCAAACATCAGCTCTCCTGAGGCTGCGAGTCCGTCCTCCACATAGGCTTCCGCCTTCGCTTTGCCTATGCCCCTTTTAAAATTAAGCATCTCTACTTCCATCCTAAGTGTATCTCCAGGTACAACCTGTCTCCTGAACCTCAAGCCGTCAATTCCTGTAAACACAGCCAGTTTGCCTTTGTGCTCCTCCTGCCCCAATATGGCTACGGCACCTACCTGCGCCATGGCTTCTACGATAAGCACTCCCGGCATTATCGGGTTTCCAGGGAAGTGTCCCTGGAAGAAGGGCTCATTAGCTGTAACATTCTTTATTCCTACAGCCTTTTTGCCATATTCTATCTCTGTTATTTTATCCACCAGCAGGAATGGATACCTGTGTGGTATAATTCCCTGTATATCAATATTACTCAGCATTGTTCTCCCCGCCTTCCTTCTTCATGCTCTTTGAAAGCTGCCGGTAAAGTATATCTCCCAGTCCCATGCCCTTGTTCCTTGAAACCTCTTCTGCGTACTTGTCAAAAAGCATATCCTCAAACATTTCCTCTGCATAGCCGCCGCCGAGCAAATCGCTCTTTTGCACTGTACTGCGCATTTGCTTGAACATCATGTTGACAAATACTGCTTCCAGGTCACTGCAGGCTTTCTTCAGCTTTTTTTCGTCCTTTTCCTCAATAGCCTTTTCCAAAGCTCTCTCGAACTCTCCCTGTTCAGCTTCCTGCGCCTTAGCGTTGGCATTATTGTAATTCATTATATTATTTCCATTACCAATCGGATTAATCATTTATTATCTCCTCAGGTTATTTGCCATTCCCAGCATCTCGTCTGCCGTCTGTATGGATTTGGAGTTTATTTCATAAGCCCTCTGGGCCTGGATAAGCTTAACCATTTCCTCTACTATCTGGACATTGGAGTATTCCAGATAGCCCTGCAGCACATTTCCTCCCGTACCATCGTTCTGAGTATCATTTGGCTCTCCGCTGGCTTCTGTGGTTATATACAGGTTTTTGCCTATACTCTCAAGCCCTGCAGGATTAACAAAGGTCGTTATTGAAAGGCTTCCCAGCTCCTCTATGGTACCGTCCTCTCTCTTCACTGTGATCAAGCCTCTCGCATCTATAGTCACTTCTTTAATCTCCGAACCCAGCTCTACATTGCCGTTCTCTCCCTGTACGTAATAGCCTTCCGAGGTTACCAGATTGAAGTTCTCTCCATCTGCTGATATTTTGAAGCTTCCATCCTTTGTATAATACTCCTGGCCTTCAGGTCCAAGCACCTTGAAAAAACCTGGTCCGTCAATTGCCAGATCATAAGGGTTGTTTGTTATATCAAGGCTTCCGGTAGTAAAAAATTTGACTGTAGCAGCCGTCATAACTCCATGACCTACCTGCAGATTGACCGGTTTGCCCTGCCCATCTCTTACCATTCCTCTTTCCATTGTCTCATAAAGCAGATCTTTAAATTCCGCCCTGGTTTTTTTGTATGAAATAGTGTTAACATTTGCCATATTGTTGGATATAGTATCAACATTAAGCTGTTGGGCCTGCATTCCTGTGCTGGCCGTCCAAAGTGCTCTCATCATAATTAATTACCTCCTACACCCTCGCAATCTCATTTACAGCCTTCCCTACAAGCTCATCATGTATCTTTATCATCTTCTGATTGGCTTCATATGTACGCATCATCGTCAGCATTTCCACCATTTCCTTTACTGAATTGACATTGGAGCTTTCAAGAAAGCCCTGCTGCACCATTCCAGCAGCTTCTACAGGTTCTGCTTCAATGCCCTCTTCAAGCCTTACAAGTCCATTGCCCTCCTTGCGGAGAACTGTATAGTCGTCAAAATCCACCAGCTTTAATTTTCCAGCCGGCTGTGCATCTGAATACACTTCTCCCTTTTCATTCACTATCAGGTCACTTCCATTAACATTTATATATCCATTATCTTCGGCAAGGACTTTATATCCTTCCTTTGTTACAAGGTAACCCTCTGCATCCTTTGTAAAATCACCGCTTCTTGTATATCTTTCCCCCTCGGGGGTCTCTATGCAGAAGAAGCCCTTTCCTCTCAAAGCCAGGTCAAAGCTGTTCTCCGTCGGAAACAGCTGTCCCTGCTCAAAATTTATCTTTACTTCACTGCTTCGTATCCCATAGCTCAGATGGCCTAATACATTTAAAGGCTTTGAAACCTTTAGTCTGTCCACTGCAGTGCCATCCACAAGAACCTGTCCTGAGGCATCCACCGTTACAGCAGCTCCACCTGTATTGATCCGCCCATTCTGCCCCAATATGTAGTTGCCTTGTGGCGTCACAAGGAAGCCTTCTTCATTGACACTGAAGCCTATCCTGCTGCTTCTGCTTATGCCTTGCCGGGTTTCTACATTGAAATAGCCGGAAGGAGTACTGGCAGTATATATAGTTCCGTTATTCCCGCTCTCTATTCCGGTGTCTGAAGCTTTCCTGGCAAGCAGATCCTTGTCGGGCCATCCGTTTATCTTGGATATGAGGATCTCCGGAAAGCTCTGGGTCACCATGACATCCTTCTTATAGCCTGTGGTATTCACGTTCGCTATATTATTGGCTATCACATCTATTCTCTTTGTTTCAGCTACCGCCGAGGATGCCGATATGTAAAGTCCTCTAATCATATTTCCACCTGCAAATGTATTATTTTTCGGTACATAATGTTTATCGGCAGCCAAAAGCAGATACTTTAGGGGATACAATACTTTTTTGGCACGTGACGTACAGCACATATTACAACGGGCGGGCATGGAAACCCGCCCCTACAACGCCTTGCTCAACACTCGCATCTCGTATCTCGCATCTCGTATCTGAACTATTAAAAAAGACAACCTCTCGGTTGTCATTTTTAATAGTTCATCGTTATTATCTTTCTGTTTGCGTTTATATCCGCATCTTCAAGCATGTCTATATGTTCCAGGGCTTTTCCCGTTCCTATGGCTACACAGGATATTGCATCCTGGGCTACATACACCGGTATGCCTGTCCTTTTGCTGATCAGCTTGTCAAGTCCGTTCAAGAGCGAACCTCCGCCTGTCATGACTATGCCTCTGTCGCTTATGTCCGCGGAAAGCTCCGGCGGTGTTCTTTCCAATACCGAATGCACTGCATCTGCAATGGCGGAAACCGGCTCAGAAAGCGCTTCAAGCATTTCATCCGAACTAACTTCTATAGTCTTTGGAAGTCCGGAAATGAGGTTCCTTCCCCTTACTTCAACCTTGATCTGTTCATCTCTGGGGAATGCGGTGCCGACATTTATCTTCAGCTCTTCTGCCGTCCTTTCACCGACCATTATGTTATGCTTCTTTCTCATGTACCTTACTATGGCTTCATCAAATTTGTCCCCTGCGATCTTGATGGAGGTTGATACAACTATCCCGCCAAGTGATATAACAGCTATATCCGTAGTTCCTCCGCCTATATCTATCACCATGTTGCCGCTTGCTTTGGCTATGTCCAGACCTGCCCCGATAGCTGATGCTATAGGTTCTTCGATAAGACGTGTCGTCCTGGCACCTGCATTATTGGCAGCGTCAATAACCGCTCTCTTTTCAACCTCTGTAACGCCGCTGGGCACACAGACAACCATCCTCGGCTTGAATATCCTTCTTCTTCCGATTGCCTTATCTATGAAGTATCTTAACATTTTCTCAGTTACGTCATAATCCGAAATGACGCCCTCTCTTAGAGGTCTTATAGCAACAATATTGCCGGGTGTCCTGCCCAGCATCAGCCTTGCATCTTCACCTACCGCCAATATTTTGTTTGAATTCCTGTCAATGGCAACAACTGAGGGTTCTCTCAGTACGATGCCCTTCCCTTTTATGTAGACTAACACACTAGCTGTTCCCAAATCGATGCCTATGTCTTGTCCTCCGAACATTTCAATACCTCCATAATATTTCAAATACAATTTCTAAAGCTAAATAACAAAAGCATACATTAATCTTGCATAATCAATTACATATTCTATATAAATATCAAAATTCCTGCAATTATCGATAATATACGATAAAAAACTTAGTCATGAAATATGGTTTCACATTGCGCGTTTTAGCATAGCTTCGAAGCCTTGCTGAAGTCTCGCATCTCGTATCTCGAATCTCGCATCTGAATTATAGCTTGTCTACCTCAATTATAAAGTAAATACCCTCAAATAACAAGCTCCGGCAATTATATTGTGCAATTGCCAGCATTAGCACACAATAACTGCCGGAGCCTGAACTTTCTTCACTACAGGCTTATGGACTGGTACTTCATCTTTGTTGCTCTTCCGCCTCTTATATGTCTTTCAGCCTTGTTCTGATCCATAATTTCTTTAACTTGGAGTGCAACACTTGGATTTATCCTTGGAAGCCTTTCTGTGACATCTTTATGTACTGTACTTTTACTTACCCCGAATATTTTTGCTGCATCTCTGACTGTTGTCTTACTGCTTATTATATATTTCGCAATTTCCAATGCTCTTTCTTCGATATAATCCTTCAATTACTACTACCCCCTTATTGGTGTCTTTTTACATTAATATGCTGTTTTTTTGCTAATTAGAACACTCGCATTCGCTCATTAATCAATGCTTTTTAACATAAGAGATTTTCGAGTTATTCAAGTGTTAAAAAGCATTACGCTGTTTGGTGTCCCGGCAGTGCTATTTTTTTAGAGATTGTTTAGGCAAGTACTTTTTGGGGTCAATATTCTTGCCTTCCTTGATTACTTCAAAGTGCAGATGGGGATCATCCGCGATTTCATATAGGGCTGTTTTTCCAACACCGCTGATTACATCACCTTTTTTGATCTTCTGATTTATTGTAACCAAATCAAGAGTGGAAAGGTTGCTGTATTTGGTATATACTTTACCTCCATGGTTTATGGTGATAGTCAAACCAAGCTGTGGGTCATTCACGAGTTCCTCTACTATACCATCCATAGCTGCTCTTACCGGGCTTCCTTCTTCTGCTTTTATATCAATTCCGACATGTGTGCTCCACTGATCCAGTGTTTTTGAATAGATAAGTGCATCTTCTGAAAACTCGGTATATGCAGTCCCGAATACAGGAACCACCATTGTCTCCATCTTTGGTTCTTCCATCTTTATTGCAGAAATGGATTTATCTTCATTTACTTTTTTGCTTTCTTCCGGTTTATCTGCTGCCTTGCTGTTCTGTTCATTATTTGCTATCTTAACTGAGCTGCTGTTTGAGACTTCTGTTGCATCCTGTACATCGGGTGTTTCGACCTCTGTTTTTTCTTCAATCACCTGTGCAATGGATTCCGGATCAGTCTCCCCGGTAAACTCCTCAAGACTCTTTTCAAACTCCAGCTGCGCCCGCCTATCCTCAATATAGCTCCTGTACTGCAATAACCCTCCTGCAGTAAGCAATGCAGCTATCAGTAAGACAAGAAAATATATATACCTATTCTTGAATTCCCTGTTAAATTTCATAATTTACACCTCCGCTTGTATTATTTCCAATAGTTTTAAAAATAATACAGGCGAAAGATAGAATTTTTTCTCGTATCTCGCATCTAATTTATCAGGTCTGACATGGATACTACGTCTACGCCCTGGTAATAATGCATTACTATATCACGGTAGCCTGCTCCGTTTTTTGCCATACCGTCTGCTCCATACTGGCTCATTCCAATACCATGTCCGTTGCCGACCACTGTAAATATAATTGAACTTCCGACAATAGAGTAATTGAAGTTTGCTGAATTCAGGCCCAGAGCATTTCTTATATCCGTACCGCTGAATATCTTGTCTCCTACGTTGAGCTTTGTTATTCTTCCCCCTTCGCTTCTTTCCAATACCTTTATCCCATTCTTTATATTCTTTTTGCTGATTGTCACACTGGAGTCAAGCTTCTTCATGCACTGTATGAAATTATCAATACTTACCTCCTGCTGGGTTATATATTTAGGGGAGTGTTCCTCGTACTGACTCATGACACTTCTCAAATACGGCACTCTGTTTGACCATATCTCCTCCGAATTCTCTGTTTTACCTCCGCTGGTAGAATGGAATACCGCATCTATAAGCTTGTTATCATAGACTATTACCTCACCTGCTGTCCCATAGACAGCTTCCTTAAGCTTATCCATATCCTTATTTATGGTGGCCGGATTCCTATATGCCTGACAGTGGGCAGGGTCAGTGCATATTTCCGCTCCCGGGTGTTTGCTGCAGCCGCTCCCTCCAAACCGGTTCATACGCAGCATTGTGTAAGTTCTGGCAGCCAGAGCCTGCGCCTTAAGTGCCTCCGGATGAAAGCTCAAGGGCATTTCTCCAGCTACGACACCTAATATATAATCCTCAAGCTTCATAGTTACAATCTTGTCTATATCACACATATATACCTCTATAGACAAATCGGTACCCGGCCTTAGATCCTTTTCCGGCTTCTTTTCGCTGTCCTCCAGCAAAACCAGTGGAATGATGAATAGCAGCAGCATCAGTACTGCAATGGCTGCAGCCAGCCTCTTCAAAAGCTGTCCCTCCCTTCCGGTGGTATTGCACATTATATGTTACTATAAATATTATTTGGGAGGACCAGGTTATATGTCACAAAAAAGCAAAAAACCCGGTACATTGTACCGGGAAGTTATCATTCCTCTATTCTTTTTATATCTGCACCGAGCTTTTTCAGTTTCTCTTCAATTTTTATATATCCCCTGTCAATATGATATATGTCGGTTATTTCCGTTCTCCCCTCGGCACAAAGTCCTGCTATCGCCAATGCTGCTCCCGCTCTCAGATCGGTCGCCTTAACCTTTGCGCCGCTTAGTCTGTCGCAGCCCTCAATAATTGCACTGCGTCCATCTACCTTTATCAGCGCCCCCATCAGCTTCAGCTCATTAATGTGCATGAACCTGTTTTCAAAAACAGTCTCAGTTGCTATGCTTGTTCCCTTGGCCAGGCACATAGCAGTCATTATCTGTGACTGCATATCAGTAGGAAATCCCGGATAGGGCATCGTCTTGATATCCACTGAGTTTAACCGTTCAGGAGCTTTTACCCTTATAGCCCTTTCATATTCCTGCACCTCAGCACCCATTTCCTTGAGTTTTGCGGTGACAGGCTTCAAATGCTCAGGTACTACTCCCTCCACAGTTACATCCCCACCTGTAGCTGCTGCCGCAACCATAAAGGTGCCGGCTTCTATCCTGTCAGGTATGGCTGTATGGGTGGTCCCTTTCAGTTCCTTTACCCCTTCGATCCTTATTGTATCGGTACCGGCTCCTTTAATCACTGCTCCCATCTTGCTTAAAAAACCGGCCAGATCTACTATCTCCGGCTCCTCTGCCGCATTCTCTATGATAGTCGTACCTGCTGCCAGACAGCCTGCCATCATAAGGTTTTCTGTAGCTCCTACGCTTGGGAAGTCCAGATATATGGTTTCACCCTTCAGCTTTTCAGCATATGCTTCAATATACCCGTGTCCCAGTGTAATATTTGCACCCATCAGGGAAAACCCTTTAAGATGCAGGTCTATTGGCCTTGTTCCTATGGCACAGCCACCCGGAAGTGATATCTTCACCCTGCCTATCCTTGCCAGCATGGGACCCATAATCAGAAAGGATGCTCTCATCTTGCGTATCAGTTCGTAGGTCGCTTCAAAACTGTTTAAGCTTTCCGCCTTGATAGTCAGACTGCTGTCCGTCCGCTCCACCTCTGCGCCTATGGATCTCACAACCTCTTCCATTATATCAACATCATCAAGGCAAGGCACTTCCTCAAGCATGGAGGCCTCAGACGTAAGCATCGATGCTGCTATTATAGGGAGTATGGCATTTTTTGCACTGTGTACCCTCACATCACCTTTTAGAATGCATCTATCTTCAATGATTATTTTTGTCAATATTCTTCCTCCCATTGTAACATCTTGCTGCGCTGTCAACTCCCTAATATCCCATGGGAATCAACGGTGTACCTATCCAGATATAGGTTTTATCGTCGTAGGAGCTGTATCTAATGGCAAGCTGAACATTCACTCTGGCCTGTTCGGACATAACATAGCCGCCTACATTGGTGCTGAAGGCAGATATGCTTTTCAATTCATCATCTTCAATACCTTCCACCTTTTTTGCATTTATAGACTGCAGTGCAATTCTGGACTTCTTTTCCATTTCCTTCTCCTCCAGCCGGCCTTCATAAGTACCTATAATGCAGCTGCTGAAGTTAATAGAGCTTTCATCCAACTGTACAGCATTAATTATATTTTGTCTTTCATTTATTAAATCCTTACAATCTTTGCCCATGGACACATCAATAACAATATAAGTCTCCCCGCCGGCTTCCTGTTTTACTGATTCTATTGCTATATTGCAGGCCTTATCACCACTGGAACCATACAATACTATCTTATTTATCTGATCATCACTCTCTATATTTTTCTCTACTGTTGTCCTGTCAAGGTTTATACGGCTTACTATTCTGCCCATTTCAGCTTCAACCTGCGTTATAGAAAGAAACTTGCTGTTGAGCTTTGTCCAGCAGCTTATCGTAGTTTCCAGCACATCTGCCCCGGTACTCTTAAAGGAAGTTATAAGCGCTTCCTCTTCCGTATAAACTTTGGCTGGATATGCCGCCGCATCGAAGCTTCCTGAAGTGAGCAGTGCACAGACAAGCAGCAGTAAAATTCTTTTCCTCATATTGATTCCTCCCATTCTTTTAAATTATTGCCTCATGAGAGGATTTATATTCAGTTTGGAAGGAATGAAAAAATGGCGGCAATTGTTTTGCCGCCATTTTTTCAATTGGCATGTTATATGCTTTTAAACATCCATAACCCTAAGATCTTTTGATATAATAAGTTCTGCTTCAGTAGCAGCCACTATTTCCTCAACTGTTGTCTCTGGCGCTAATTCAGTCAGAAGCAAGCCTTCCGGTGTTACTTTAATGACTCCCATATCGGTAACAATAAGGTCAACCTCTCCTTTAGCCGTCAGAGGGAGATTACACTTCTTCAGTATCTTGGGACTTCCCTTGGCTGTATGCTCCATAGCTATTATAACCTGCTTTGCCCCTGCAACCAGGTCCATAGCGCCGCCCATTCCGGGAACCATTTTACCGGGAATCATCCAATTGGCCAGATTTCCCTCCTGATCCACCTGAAGAGCGCCAAGAACAGTTACATCAAGGTGTCCGCCCCTTATTACAGTAAAAGACATGGCACTGTCGAAAAATGCGCCTCCGGGTACAACGCTTGAGGGCTGTCCTCCTGCATTCACTATATCAGGATCTTCATTTCCCGGCTCAGGTGTCGGTCCCAACCCTACATAGCCGTTTTCAGATTGAAGCAGTATATCAATTCCCTCCGGGATGTAATTAGCAACTAAGGTTGGCATTCCAATACCCAAATTGACCAAGTCTCCATCCTTCAGTTCTTTAGCAACTCTCTTGACTATGACTTCTCTTTTTCTATCCTTATCCTGGATCACTTGATTCACTCCTTTACATTGTTATTACATCCACAAATACTGATGGTGTCATTACATCAGAGGCCTCCAGCTCTCCCACTTCCACTAATTTCTCAGCTTCGACTATAACTATGTCAGCTGCTGTTGCAATTATCGGGTTAAAATTCCTTGTGGCCTTGCTGTAATATACATTCCCTTTTTTATCTACAATACTGCCTCTTAGAAGGGCCACATCCGCCTTCAGGGGTAGTTCCAGCAGATATTCCTTTCCGTCAACAGTTATTTTCTGCTTGCCTTCTTCTACCACCGTACCAACACCTGTATGTGTCAATATTCCACCAAGTCCCGCTCCTGCAGCCCTTATCCTCTCTGCAAGAGTTCCCTGAGGCACCAGTTCCACTATAAGCTCTCCAGCATTCATCTGCCTTCCTGTCTCCGGATTAGTTCCTACATGGGATACTATTGCCTTGCTTAATATCCTGTTTACAACCCACTTGCCGACTCCCTTGTCTGTAAAAGCCGTATCATTGCAGATAAGTGTAAGGTTCTTAATGCCTTTAGCAATAACAGCATCAACGAGTTTTTCAGGAGTACCTGCGCCCATAAATCCTCCGACAGCAACAGTCATGCCGTCCTTTATGCAGGCAACTGCTTCATCAATTGTCTTTATTTTGTTCACAACTCCACCTCCAAAATGTTAATGATCAAACGTGATTTCCCATATTTTAACGCATGAATATTGTGCATACTTTGTTAATAAATAAGCAAGTAATATGCCAACTGCAACACAAATCAACACCCGTATTCAAACGTCCGTTTATCAATAAGTTCTCTCATCAGGTCATAAGGAATAGTTCCAGTTATAGCCTAAATTTCGGCATTGAATGCACTTCATCCCCTGCACTTATAGTATACCTCGAGGTAAAGAATCAGAAAGAAGCAGACAATTCAAGGCAGTATCCAAATGCTGCCGATTATTCGGCATAAGATCCGGTTATAACTAACAGTGCGGCTCAAAATCCACAGGCCTGACCTTCGTCACTCCAAAATGGAACAGCAGGCTGTCAATTATTCTGGCCGACGCATGACCATCACCGTATGGATTCACCGCATTGGCCATTTTAAGATACTCTTTTTCATCGGTGAGCAAGGTCTCTGCAAGCTCAAGGATGTCCTTCTCGTTTACCCCTGCCAGCTTCAGGGTTCCGAATTCAATAGCCTCAGGTCTTTCTGTTTCTGTCCGGAGCACCAGCACCGGTTTGCCAAGGGAGGGAGCCTCCTCCTGAAGACCTCCCGAGTCTGTGAGAACCATATAGCATCTATCCATAAGGTTGTGCGCTTCATCTACATCCAGGGGATCGAGAAGATGCACCCTCGGGATGTTGTCCAAAATGCCGAAAGCAATCTCTCTGACCGCAGGATTCTTGTGTACGGCATATACTATTTCAACATCCTCATATTTTTCTGCTATTACCATTAACGCCCTGCAGATGTTCTCCAGGGGCTCACCCAGGTTCTCCCGCCTGTGGGCTGTCACCATTATAACTCTTTTACCATTATAATCGAGCTCCATCAATTCTTCAGAATTGAATCTAAAATCTTTTTTTACCGTAGTCTTTAATGCATCTATGGCAGTATTGCCTGTTATGTATATACTGTCTCCTCCGACACCTTCCCTCAGAAGGTTCGCCTTTGAAGTGGATGTAGGTGAGAAGTGTATATCGGCCATTGCTCCGGTAAGCTTCCTGTTCATCTCCTCCGGGTAAGGGGAGTATTTATTGAAGGTCCTGAGGCCTGCTTCCACATGACCGATCTGAACCTTATTGTAAAAGGCTGCCAGGGAGCCTACAAAGGTTGTTGTTGTATCCCCGTGCACCAGTATGATATCAGGCTGCAGCTCCTTTATCACCTTTTCAAGCCCTGTAAGCGCATTTATCGTTATATCTGAAAGAGTCTGCCTGTCCTTCATTATGTCCAGGTCAAAATCAGGCTTTATATCGAATATCTCCAGAACCTGGTCAAGCATATCCCTGTGCTGTGCTGTCACACATACGTAAGAATCAAAACGGCTGTCCGCCTTCAGCGCTTTCACAAGGGGTGCCATCTTAACCGCCTCAGGCCTTGTCCCGAATATTGACAAAACTTTTATCAAAATCTCAACTCCTTAAATATAAATATAGGTGAGAATATAACTACACTTACTCTCACCTGCTATTTTGCATATTATATGAAGGATGCGAGATACGAGATTCGAGATGCGAGAAAAGCTTTGGTATTTCTTACGGGTCCAGGTTCCCTTTTTTCCGATACCCTTAAGGAATACCAAGACCTCCTCGTATCCCGCATCTCGAATCTCGTATCTGTAGAAGATTGCTGCGCAATCTTCTATAAATCCGCTTTATTGCTTCCGTGATCCACCCCTATTAGACCTAAGTATTTTGCCCCCATAGAGGCTAAGAGAAAAACCGCAAATACCACTATGAATGCTACCTTCAAAGTCACCTCTACCAGTGCAACGGCACTGAAGCCCAATACTGCGCTTATACTGTACAGAGTAAGCACAGCCTGCCTTTGACTCATTCCTGCATCCAGAAGCTTATGATGCAGATGTCCTTTGTCTGCCTGCATCATGGGCTTACCGCTCAGAGTTCTGCGTATCATTGCAAACAGTGTATCAAATATCGGCAGCCCAATCGCAAAAATCGGCACCATGATTGACAACGCCGCTGCTCCCTTTAAGACACCAATTACAGAAATTACAGAAAGCATATAGCCGAGGAATAGCGCTCCGGAATCTCCCATGAATATCTTGGCAGGATTGAAGTTATACGGCAGAAAGCCTAAGGTTGAAGCCGCAAGTATAGCTGCCAGAGGCGCAGCCAGATACTGCTGCGTACTTATAGCCGCCACAAATAATGTTACCGCTGATATAGTAGATATCCCTGCCGCGAGACCATCAAGTCCATCTACAAGGTTAATGGCATTAGTCACCCCAACAATCCAAAAAAGAGTAAGAGGGTATGACCACATACCAAATTCGATAAACTGCGAATCCCCGAGTATAAAATATAACGGGTTGCTGACGCGGGGTATTATTACTCCGCTGTGTATAGCAATTGCAGCTGCTATCACCTGAACTACAAATTTAAACTTCGCAGGAAGAGGTTTTATATCATCGAAAAAACCCAAAGTAACAATTATCGCTGCACCAATAAGCACTCCAAACATCCTTGAGTCTATATCCACCAAATATAGTAATCCTGCCATAAAGCCAAGAAAAATCGCAAGTCCTCCTAATCTCGGGATAGGAACGGTATGCACTCTTCTGTTGTCTTTAGGTACATCTATAGCACCCACAAGCTTTGCTATCCTTATCATAAGCGGTGTAGCCAAATATGCAACAGCCGCAGCTATTATGAATGCTATAATGCTTCTTGTCATTTTATCACTCCCAAGTACTCGTATTTCCTATGTAATTTTCATCCATTCAATAAACATTCTACTGCAAGGACATTTTATTGTCAATTTCAACCTATGTGATATACTTAGTATTCAGCAGAATTATTTTCCCCGATTAAACCAAAAATAAAACATTAAACAAAATCATACAATTTTATTGTTTTTTGTCATTATTCTATCGCCTCGAAACCCCGTACCCCGTACCCTCGTACCCTCGAAACCCCGCAGCCCCGAAACCTCGTACCCCGTACCCCGTACCTCGCACCCCGTATCTCGTATCTCGTATCTCGCATCTCGTATCTCAATATCCCATAAGCTCACTCATTGAATCATCATCCTCGATCCATTTGCTTACCACAATTGCCCGGTATTTGTCGGACGAATCCCTGATAATGACTCTTTCTATACCGGCGTTTAATATCAATCTTTTACACATTGAGCAGGAATTCGAATCCTTAATATATTCACCGGATTCCATTTCTTTTCCTACAAGGTATAATGTAGCTCCTATCATGTCCCTTCTGCTTGCCGATATTATGCAGTTGGCCTCAGCATGTACACTTCTGCATTTCTCATAGTTCTGTCCTCTTGGTATATTCAGTTTCTGCCTGATGCAATAGCCAAGATCGCTGCAGTTTACTCTGCCTCTGGGTGCTCCACTATAACCGGTAGATATTATTTCATCGTTTTTAACAAGAATAGCTCCGTAATTCCTTCTAAGGCATGTCCCTCTTTCCAATACAGTCTCTGCAATATCCAGATAGTAATTGTATTTGTCTCTCCTATCCACGCCTTTCACTCCTTTACCGCTATTAATGTCCTTACCTATTTTGTTCCGAAAAGTCTGTCTCCTGCGTCTCCAAGTCCGGGAACTATGTATCCGTGATCATTAAGCTTCTCATCCACTGCTGCAACATATATCTCTACATCCGGATGGGCCTCCACAACAGTCTTTATACCCTCCGGAGCAGCAATCAGATTTACCAGCTTTATGCTTTTTGCTCCTTTTTCTTTAAGGAAGGATATTGCTGCTGCTGCAGAACCTCCGGTAGCCAGCATCGGATCAAGCACTATAAGATCTCTTTCTGCTACATCGGAAGGAAGCTTGCAATAATATTCAACCGGCTTCAAGGTTTCAGGATCCCGGTATAGTCCTATGTGTCCCACCTTTGCAGCGGGAATCAGGCGCAGCATTCCATCCACCATACCCAGCCCAGCCCTCAATATGGGTATTATTCCAAGCTTTTTGCCTGATATGACCTTGGACTTGGTCCTGCATATCGGAGTCTCAACCTCTGTATCCTCAACCATAAGATTCCTTGTTACCTCATAACCCATAAGCAGGGACAGCTCTTCAACAAGTTCCCTGAATTCCTTCACCCCTGTGCTCTTATCTCTCAGAATTGTAAGCTTGTGCAGAATCAAGGGATGCTCCATTACTGTAACATTTTTATACTTGATCATTTTATTCCCTCCTTGCAATATTTCTCCTCTATCTTAGCTATTTTATCCACTCTTCTGCCATGCCTTCCACCCAGGAACTCAGAGCTCAGCCATATATCAACTATCATTTTTGCCAGTCCTGCTCCGATAGTTCTCTCCCCAAGAGCAAGCACATTGGCATTATTATGTTCTATTGATGCCCTGGCTGAGAAGCAGTCTCCGCATAAAGCCGCCCTTACACCGGGTACTTTGTTCGCAGATATTGATATGCCTATACCCGTTCCACAGCAGATTATTCCTTTGTCATATTCGCCTCTGACAACTGCTTCCCCTACAGCTTGCCCAATATCCGGATAATCAACTGATTCCGTAGTAAAGCAGCCTAAGTCAGTAAAATCAATATTTTTCTCTTTCAAATGCTTCATAATTTCATCTTTTAACAAAAAACCTCCATGGTCGCTTCCAATTGCAATTCTCAAATTAGTTTTCCCCTTTCTCCTTAAGCTTTTTGATTAATTTCTCCAAATGCCTTCTGATTTCATCACGGCAATTTATGTACGTATCGATATCTCCTCCAAAGGGATCGTAAATATCAGTTTTACCTGCCGCATCACAGTATTCTGCCAGGGTAAATATCTTGAAAGCGGCATCAGGCCGGTGCTGCAGCAAACGCAGCTTATGAGAAGCGGTCATTGTAAGTATGATATCAGCACTATCGATTGAAGCATTATCAACACAGCTTGAGGAATGCTGTGATAAGTCAATGCCTATATCATACAGAGCCTGTACAGCATTGTGTGAGGCAGGCATCCCGGGAAAAGCGGATGTACCTGCAGAGCTGACCACATATTTTCCCGCCAATCCTTCCATATCCAGCAAGTGTCTCAAAAGTGCTTCAGCCATACTGCTTCTGCATGTATTCCCGGTACAGACGAACAATATCCTTTTCATATCTACACCTCAATAATATTGAAGCCTGCTGCCTTATTCATCCTGTTCATTACAGCCATGCCCATATGTTTTTCATCCAAAGCCTCTGCAAATATTATATCCACTCCCAGCTTGTCAAACTCCCGCAGCTTCTCAAAAACATTTGACGCAATAACCTCAGTTTTTGTTCTGCTTCCGAGAGAAAGCACCCTGCAGTCCGTGTAGCTGCTCTCTGTCTCATCAGAAGCAAGCACTCCCACCTTCAGGCCTTTAACTGCATTTTCGCTGACCAGCTCCTGTATTTTCTTCTTTATATTCTCCAATTCCCCTTTGACAATAATCATATCAGCCTGGGGAGCATAGTGGGTATATTTCATGCCCGGAGCCTTAGGTATTCCCGACCCGCTGACGCTACCACGGTCAAGTATCACGGGACCAAGCACGCTTTCCAGTTCTTCCAGTGTCACACCTCCGGGTCTTAATATCACCGGCATGTCTCCTGAAAGGTCCAGAACCGTTGACTCTACTCCTATCCTGCTTTTACTGCCGCATAATATCATATCCACTCTACCCTGCATATCATCTATAACATGCTCAGGCAGTGTAGGACTCGGTTTGCCGGAAATATTGGCGCTGGGTGCTGCTATTGGCAGCTCGCTTCTTTTAATAAGCTCCAGAGCAATTTTATTATCAGGCATCCTTACAGCAACAGTATCCAGGCCTGCCGTCACTTCATAGGGTACTTTCCGTGATTTCCTGAAAATAAGTGTCAGAGGTCCAGGCCAGTATTTCTCAATCAGGAGCTTTGCCGCCTCACTAAGCGGGCTCCCGATAAGGTATAGAAGCATATTTATAGATGAAATATGTACTATCAGAGGATTATCGCTGGGCCTTCCCTTAGCAGTGAATATCCCTTTTACGGCTTCCCCCGACAATGCATTGGCTCCAAGCCCGTATACCGTTTCGGTAGGAAACACCACTGTTCCGTTATTTCTTATTATCTCTGCAGCCCTGTCTATTATATCAAAATCAATACTGTTTTCATCCAGAAAAAAAACATCCGTGTTCAAAATTACTCCTCCGATAAAATGAGTGTCATAGTCACTATGATATTATTAGTCACATTATCAATATTTAGTCGTGAGTACCCTTGTACGGGCGATTCATGAATCGCCCCTACACCCCGGCATTGTGCAACATACAAAAAAAGTGCTATTATGTTCAAATACATAATAACACAGCAAAATATCATATACAACTTTCAGTATGTATGTTTATAGACTGGTTGTAATAATTATCCCGCATATTATACCCACTATCATACCAATAGTGGATATTCTCCCCTTATAAATATTGTGGGTTTTTGGTATCAGCTCCCCGCAGGTTATATACAGCATGGACCCTCCTGCAAAACTCAGGCACAGGCAGATAAAGGTGTGGGATATTTCACCCAGAAGTTCTCCTGTAAAGGCTCCAAGGCCCATAGGTATTCCTGCCAGTACCGTATATAAAAGTATCTTAAGCCTGTTGATACCGCCGATCTTAAGGGGTGCTGCCATAGCAATCCCTTCCGGCATATCATGAAAGCCTATTACGATCGCAAGCCCCAGGCCTAAATAATCGCTTGCAGCAAAGCCTGACCCTACTGCAAGCCCTTCCGGAAAGTTATGTATGGCAATACCGATTCCCAGCAGTATTCCACTTCTTATAAAATCAAAGCCGTCACTGTATTTTTCACTTACCCTTTCCGGTATGAAATACTCCACTCCCAGTATCATTCCCACTCCAAGCACTATCCCGATGAGGCTTATGAAAACACCGCCCATATCAAAGGCTTCAGGGAGAAGGTCAAAGCATACTACCGATATCATAACTCCACTGGTGAATCCAAGTAGAACAGCCATAAACCTTTTTGTAGGATTTCCCAAAAATAATGTTATCAATCCACCCAGGCCGGTACCAATCATTCCGCATAAAAAGCCTATGCAAGTCACAGCAAACAGTCTGCTCACTTTATTGCCCCCAATTCAAGAATATGCAATCGCTCTCTATATTTATATTCAGAAGGGGGATATATAGAACGGCTACTCTGCCTTATACATTTGGTCCAGACCTTTTCTGCTGATGCTTCCGCCTCTCACCATATCAATCGGTATAGTGAACATTATCCCGGTACCGGGTTTTGACATGTCACCACCGCAGATCTTCTCTATTTCATCCATAATCTTTATCGCTTGTTTCTTACTGTCAACGACCGTAAACATGGTTTTATTGTTATCGCCGACTTCGTCCAGACTCCTCATAAGGCTTCCTATAAAGGGTATCTCCTTCCCCATGCTGCTCCTCAGTTGGGCAGTTCCAACGCTGTCTATTATTGTAGCGCTGTGTATGCCTACATCCTTAAGCTTTCTTACTATCTCTCCCAAATGCTCCGGCTGGTTCAATACCACGAATAGTACATACATAAGAATCACTCCTACAATTCATATATATTTGTCCTTCACTTATACACTAACACAATAGTAGTCGCTAGTCACTAGTCTCCGGTCTCCAGATTTCCATTCCCTATGCCACCAGCCTTTCGCTTCTGTCAAATGAAGATTTTAGTACCGGCGGTGTTATGATAGTCGTAGCCAGTATTATAAATATGACTGCTGCAAATACGCTGTCAGGTATAACTCCGAGGCGAAGACCCATATCGGTTATTATAAGAACCACCTCACCTCTGGGTATCATACCGATTCCGACCTGAATGGACTCATGCCCTTTGAAGCCCGCCAGCCGCGCAATTGCACCGCACCCCACAAGCTTCCCTATTACAGCCGCCGCAAGCAGTGCCAGTCCAAATACCCAGCCCTTCATCAAATATTCTACATCAACCTTCATACCTGTCACAACAAAGAATACCGGGGTAAGCAGTATGTAGGACAACTCCTGGACACTTTTTGTAACCTTATTTCTGAAAGGAGTCACTGAAAGTATTATCCCCGCAATATATGCTCCGGTAATTGCTGCTACCCCGAGCTCTTCAGATACAAATCCCATGACAAGGCAGAATATGAGTCCCACTATGGCAATCTGACCGGTAATAACCTTTGATCTGAAAAACCACTTAGCAAGCTTTACCGCAATGATACCAATAAATACCGCCAATACAAAGAAGCATATTATTTTCAGGATCACTGCAGCAGCACTTTGTCCTGCTCCGGGTTTTACAAAACCGGTTACCAGCGAGAGCAGTACAATTCCTATGACGTCATCTATCACTGCCGCACTTAGAATGGCAATTCCCTGCTTTGTTTTCAGCTTATCGATTTCCCTCAGAGTTTCCACAGAAATGCTGACACTGGTTGCACACAGGATGACGCCTACGAACACCCCTTCTACCGCACTCATTCCGAACAGCATTGATACACCGGTGCCTAATGCCAGTGGTAGCAGCACACCTCCCATGGCAATCAGCGAAGAGGATTTTCCCGACTCCAGAAGCTGTCTGATGTCTGTCTCCAGTCCCGCAATGAACATCAACAGTATGACTCCCAATTCTGACATATGTACCAAAGTTTCAGTAGGTTCTACAAGATCCAGAACCGAAGGTCCTATCACAACACCCATCAGCAGCCTGCCGAGCACTGTCGGCTGCTTGAGCTTTCTGCTTATATATCCCCCTATTTCAGCCGCTATCAATACAATTGCAAGCTTCATTATAAACATATACTCCATCTCCCTCACATATACCTGCATAAAAAATAACAAAAATTGAAAACACAAATATAAATTATATATCTTTACAGCTGCTATTTCAAAATTGCTGAGAGGTAATCTGGACTCGTAATACTCAATATATAGCTGTCTGTGCAAATAATGTCGGTATTTCTGTAAAATACATGAAAAAGTAGAGGCAAAGCTGTTTGCCTCTACTTCTGTTTACATGTGCATTTGTATAACGGAACGCATACGTACGGGCGATTCATGAATCGCCCCTACAACAACGCCCTGCCCTTATTCTCGAATCTCGCATCTCGCATCCCGTATCTATTCTACCCCCTGGAGCTTTTCGGCCTGTGCGCTTGTTATCAGTGAATCTATCATACCGTCAAGGTCTCCGTCCATGAAGGAATCCAACTGATACAGAGTCAGCCCTATCCTATGATCCGTCACTCTGCCCTGAGGGAAATTGTAGGTCCTTATTCTTTCGCTTCTGTCCCCTGTCCCTACCTGGCTCTTCCTGTCGCTTGCAATCTCTGCATTATGCCTTTCTATCTCAATATCCAGGAGTCTTGATTTTAGTATCCTTATGGCCTTATCCTTGTTCTTCAGCTGTGATTTTTCGTCCTGGCAGGATACCACCAGCCCTGTAGGAAGGTGGGTCACCCTTACGGCACTGTCTGTCGTGTTAACGCTCTGTCCGCCGTGTCCGCTGGAACGGAACACGTCGATCCTCAGGTCATTCATGTTTATTTCCACATCTACATCTTCAGCTTCCGGAAGCACTGCAACCGTTGAAGTCGAAGTGTGTATCCTCCCGCTGGCCTCCGTTGAAGGAATCCTCTGAACCCTGTGGGCTCCGCTCTCATATTTGAGCCTGCTGTATGCGCCCTTGCCGTTGATCTCAAATATAACTTCCTTATATCCACCTATATCTGTAGGATTTGAGCTAAGCATTTCTATCTTCCAGCCCATTCTCTCCGCATATCTTACATACATCCTGAGCAGGTCTCCGGCAAATAACGCCGCTTCTTCCCCTCCTGCAGCACCTCTGATCTCCACAATAACATTTTTGTCATCATTTGGGTCTTTGGGAAGCAGCATTATCTTGAGCTCCTCTTCAATACTCTCCTTTTTTTCCTGCAGCTCTGAAAGCTCAAGCCTGAGCATCTCTTCAAAATCCTTGTCAGGCTTATCTGAAAGCATCCCTTTTGTATCTTCAATTTCCTTAAGTACAGACTTATACTCCTTGAACTTTGTAACTATAGGCTCAAGGTTGGCATGTTCCTTTACAAGCTTCTGCCACATGCTTTGATCTCCTATGACTTCAGGGTCGCTTATCTTATGGCTCAGATCCTCATATTTTTCTTCAATAAACTCCAGTTTATCCAGCATCCTATCACTCTCCTATATGTTTCGCACTAAATCCATTACATATAGTTCAATAGTGCGAAACGTTTTCATTGATGTTATAAATCGCAGCTATTCCATATAATCTTCTTTGTGCGATTTATATAGTTAATACTTTTTATATCCCCATACACATCTATCATAACCCGCAAGGTCTTTTTCAATATTTATGCCGTCATAACAACCGCTCTCTTCCATGATATTTTTTACTTTATCCCCCTGATCATGACCAATCTCAAAGGCGAGTATACCTTTTTTCCTGAGAAATTCTACACTGTCTTTCACAATCCTTCTATAGTATACAAGTCCGTCTTTGCCTCCGTCAAGAGCAAGGTGAGGCTCATAATACCTTACATTTATATCCAGCTCCTGTATAACAGCGCTTTCTATATAAGGAGGATTGGACACTATGATGTCAACATTGCCCATAAGTCTTTCCTCCCTTATATTATCAAACAAGTCACTCTTCACTATGTTAATTTTGTCCTCCAGATCGTGTTTCCTGACATTTATACTACAGCATTCCATCGCATAGTCGGAAATATCCACAGCCCATACCCCTGCACCGGGTATATTCCCTGCAAGACTCACTGCTATTGCCCCGCTGCCGGTGCACATATCAACTATAACAGGCTTATCCATTCCTTTTGACAGCTCAATGACCTTTTCCACGACTGTTTCAGTGTCCGCACGGGGTATCAGTACCCCTGGCCTTACATATAAATCAAAGCCCATGAATTCCTGCCTCCGGGTAATATACTGAACAGGCTTGCCCTTGCTCCGCTCATCAATAAGCTCCATATATCGAGCGGCAGCTTGCCCTTCAAGCAAGCTCTGCTGCTGTGTCACCAGCTTTATTCTGTCAAAAGCCATACCGGATTGGTTAAGGGCAAATATAAGCAGCAGCTCTGCATCAAGTACCGGAGTATCTGAACTCCCGCTCTTCTTCAGGACTTCCGCTGCCTTTTTCAGAAGCTCCCTGATGCTTATGCTATCCATCACCAGTTATCCGCCTCCGAATCAGCAACAAGAACATTCTTAAGGGCTTCAACAGCTACCTCTATCTGCTTGTCATCCGGTTCTCTGGTTGTTATCTTCTGCAGCCACATTCCGGGAGCCGACACAATACAGGACAGCCTGCTCCGGCTTTTTCCCGCCCATTTTATGATTTCGTAGGATATGCCGGCTACAAATGGTATCAGCACTATCCTTGTAAGAAGTCTCATCAACACTCCCGACCAGCTGAACATTGAGAAAAGAAGTATGCTCACTATCATCACTATGAAAAGAAAGCTGGTGCCGCATCTCGGATGCAGCCTGCCGTATTTTTTTACATTCTGCACAGTCAATTCTTCACCATGCTCATAACAGAATATGCTCTTGTGCTCTGCACCGTGATATTCAAATACTCTCCTTATGTCCTTCATCTTTGAAACCGCCAGTATATAGCCCAGGAAAATGACTATCCTCACTATCCCTTCAATTCCATTAAGCATGACGGTATTTTGGGTATAAGTCTTAAAAACATCCACAATCACAGTAGGAAGCAGTATAAAAAGACCTACCGAGA
>Ga0196971_1000278_pt1 | contig 46327 bp, 63 predicted proteins | sample S1v_1013CmetaG_FD_148660 | JGI IMG/M metagenome (GOLD analysis project Ga0196971, IMG submission 148660) | Soil microbial communities from Anza Borrego desert, Southern California, United States - S1+v_10-13C | ecosystem: Environmental > Terrestrial > Soil > Desert | place: USA: California... | reverse complement strand
TTGCGGAGCCTCTCAACGTGCGCATCAACAAGCCAACCATCAACGCGCTCATAGAGGCGTTCGGTGAAGATAGCCGTCAGTGGATGGGTCAGACACTTCGTACCCACATTGAGCCTATGAACGTGGGCGGTCGTCGCGTCCGTGCTATGTACCTTCTTCCAGAGGGATACGAGGTGGGCGAGGACGAGGGCGGGTACGTCGTTATCCGTCGCATTGGTTCGGCAACGCCAGGTGCAGCTACACCCGCAGCAGCAACGGGCGCAGCAGGTGTCGCGACACCAGCACGTGACCCATTAGCAGAAGAGTTTGACGCGCCGCTTCCGGCTTCAGATTACCCGGAGGAGGAGCTCGACCCTGCGGATATTCCCTTCTAGCGTATGGCCTCGCGAGCACGACCAGACCGACGCGAGGTACGCCTGAAGAACGGGGTCATCATCGGCATGCTGGTAGGCAAGGTGTTCAAGAAACGCGTAAAGCAGTCTCGACACCTCTACCACAAAGTTGGTGACAACGGCTCGTGGGGAATGGACTATGACATTCTCTTCAATGAGCTCCCCGAGGATGGAAGCGTGTATATCCACGACATAGAACTTGGTGTGCTCTACATGGTGAAGAATCGTGTATGGCGCGAGAAGGGCATCATCATGCACTTCAAACAGGACACCAAGGACCATTACACGCAGGTGTTCCTTCCCGTCGAGTACTTCGACAAAGTAAAGAGCTCGTAGCGTATGGCTTTCCGAAAAAGCTGCGACAACTGCGAGCGCCTCGTCGACCGGTCAGACCAGCCATTCATCCAGATTCACTTGCACGGCTCTATAAGCGAGCAGGTGGAGCACGAGAACGGCGACCTACAGTTCAGGTATCTGACTGAGCGCGACAACATGAAAGTGGTCTTCTGCAACGGCCCATGCTTCCTAGAGTGGCTTGATAAGCAGCGGCAGAAGTTCCCCTTTCAGTGGAAATAGTTATCCACAGGTAGGTTATACACACCCCGCTTGTGAAGGTATACAAGTTGTGATAGTATACCTGTATGTGAGTGATATCACATCCCATTAGACAGCTAACACAATTCAATTATGCGTAGCAACCCAGAATCATCTATCAAGGTTATCGTCTCTCGCCTCGGTTCCGAGGAAATTGAGGTCTCGCTCCCGGTTGATTCAACCGTTCGTGAGGCTCTCGAGAAGGCAGGTGTTCCGGTCTCTGACCGCACCGAGATTTTCGTCTCCGGCGTACGCGCTGAGATGGACAACCTCCTTGATGACGGTGACGTGCTCGCGCTCACCACGCCTAAGCAGGCAGGTAGCCGCTAGTAGGCCCGTAGGAGCTCTCACCCTCGTGGGGGCTCCCATCGGTTCGATTAGTCATAACTGGAAAACACAATGAGAAAACCAGACGGTAAAGAAGTGAAGCAGGCAGCCATCAAGGTATCGGATACAGCAGTGAAGAACATGCTCGCGTATCTCGATACCCGTTCCGGCGAGCGCAAGGACGTGGAGACGCATATTGCGAACACGGACCTTACCATCGAGGCGTTGCAGAAGGAGATAGTGCGCTACACCGAGCGCAAGAATACTTTGCTTGAGCAACTAGCAAAGATGCCCGAAGGAGAGATGACCGCAGATGACATGCGCGCCGTCCTCGAACGAGTGGCAAGCATGCCATGGGTCGACACTGTTGCGGTGCAGGGCGAGTACATGACCGTACGCACGCGCAAGGGTCAGCTCAAGACACCTTTCTACTCTGGCATCGCGTACACATCAGACGGACGCCGCCAGGAGTTCATGCTCGATGAGGTCACATACGCAGAGATGCCGCAGTACTTCATTCGTATCAGCCTTGCGGGAATCGCCAACAAGGATATGTGGTACGACAAGAACGTACGAGCAGTGGCTATCCGCTTTGCTGATGAGGACCAGTTCAAGGACTTCATCGCTGAGACCGGACTGTACCATCATCTGAACGCACACTGGGGTTGCAACGGCGACGCTTTCGAGTGGGACGACCTTTGCCTTGGTGGGTACGCTGACGGGTTCCGCGCTGAGGCGAACAAGGGCATCCCGGAACTTCTGTCCGCAGTCTCGCTGTACCTCCAGAGCTCTGGCTGGGCAAGCGCCTACCGTCACCGCCTCCAGTGGGCATCGACACTTGGCTTTGCGCCTATCAACGAGGTCATCTTCAAGAAGGTAGCCGACCGCGATGCGCTCGAAGAGATACGCACGCAGTACCAGCAGGACGTGCGCAACGTAGCTACCAAGCTGGGTATATCAGTCAGTATGTTCTTCAACGGGTCAGAAGGTCGCAGCGATGACGCTGGGGACTACGGCTACGACGACGAGAGCTTCTAATCACTAACAAATACAATTATGCTTACCAAACCAAAACTCATTATCCCAAAGCACATCGAGGAGCGCCTCAACCAGTATGTGCAGTCTGTCCCTTCTGAAATCGCTGGCATGGGTGCCGTCGAGTACAACCAGGAGACCGGCGAGATAACCGTCACGGAAATTGCCATCTACGAACAGAAGGTGACCGGCGGTACCGCAGACCTCTCGAGTGAGGCACTCGCAAAGTTCCAGATGGACCTTATCAAAGCGGGCAAGTCTCCTTCCAAGTGGCGTCTCTGGTGGCACTCGCACAACGACATGCAGGCGTTCTTCTCTGGCACTGACACCGGCACCATCGACGGCTCTGACGAGTTCGACTGGCTTGTGTCGCTCGTGGTCAACAAGAGGCGCGACCGCGAGGCTCGTATGGATACGTACCGCCCGTTCCGTCTTACGCACGAGGATATGGAAATCGTGGTCGAGGAGCCGGAGCCAGAGCTCTGTCCTACGTGTCATCGCGAGGTGGAGGAAGAAGATAAGCCGCTCATCATTCCTGATGACATCCGCGAGGAGGTGAAGGCAAAGGTAGAGCAAAAGAGCTTTCGCTACACTCCCAGCTCCTACCAGCCGCAGGCTAATCTTGGGTTTGGCGCTTACAGCGGGTATGACCTTGATTCTATTGAGGTTCCTCCTGGGCACAAACTGACCTCTATAAAGCACATGGGTGGTGTGGTCGCGATGGATGAAGACGGAGACCCCTACATCATCTACCAGAGCGGGTACAAGAGCTACAACATTACTTGGGATGAGCTCTCACGCATGGGAAAACTCGACGACACGGCAAACGAAAGCGACGAGGCAAACGACGACGTAATCGTTGATACGTATGACCTGTCTGCCGTGTCAGACCCAAACGAGCTACGTCGCTACATCGCAGGCATCACTGAACAGATGCGCATTTACGAGCAGACCAACGCCACTGATGACGATGAGTACTCATGGCTAAAGGAGCAACTCGTCGATGCACAGGCGCGCCTGACAGAACTTACTTACGGAATCAACTAACCAAACACAATATGTCTACTTCTCTCGTCAAACCTCTCAACGGCATGCGCCACACAATGATTTACGACCCGTCACAGTACCAGAACAAGAAGGTCGCAGTGGTAGGTGTCGGAACCATCGGTTCCCACCTTGCACACACCTTGGCACGCATGCAGGTACCCATGACACTTTTCGACCACGACACGGTCGAGGAGCATAACCTCGCAACACAGACCTATGGCGCATCTGACATCGGACGTAACAAGGTAGATGCGGTGCTCGACCAACTCTTACACATTCAGCCTGACAACGCACACGCGGTCTACGCTGAAATGTTTGAGCTCAAGGAGGGCAGCACGTACGACATCATCGTGTCGGCAGTTGATAGCCTGGATGCACGCCGCGCGATTGCAGAGCTTCTTATTGAGAAAGGCATAGAAGTGCCGATTGTGGATGGGCGCGTGGGCGCAGAGCAGGTGGAGGTGTATTACTTCCCTAACGCAGAGGCATGGCTTGCTCAGATTCCACCGGCTGGGGATGAGGACCCGTGCGGCGCACGCTTCACGGCGTACACTGCAAACATCTGTGCAGGTCTCATGGCGAACAACGTCAAGAAGATTCTGATGCAGAACCGCTCTATCCCGAGCCGCATTATTTACGATGCTGCAACCAGCATATTCATCAAAGAGAATTAGCTTATGGCTTACTGGACTGAACAACAGATGCGGCTTGACCTCCCTCGCATCCTCAAACTCAAGGGAGTAGACAACGCGGTGCTGACCCATGACGGGATTCGTTTCGTCACCAAGAAGGGCCTCAGGCACCACAAGTCATTGTTCCCACTGCCTCAAATTGAGGTGAAGCTCGATTACGACAACCCATGGGAGATGCAATTGCGTCACGCGCATGAAACGCTCTTGCGGCATCCTGCTATGGTGAGGTGGAACGCGTTGCGTGCCGACCGCTGGCGCATGCTGTGTCTGGGTGAGTACGCCGACGACTTCACACAGGCTCACCGGAAGGGACCGTATGCGGCAGTCATCGCATCCCTCGCTATCATTCAGACGATAGAGAAGGACCCGCGTGCTCGTTTTCGCTGGTCTTCGCTACCGCTCCTCGAGGTCGTTGTCTTTGCAGCCATAATTGGTATGGCAGTCTCAGTGCTAGGTATCTCATTCTCCTAACATGGCACGTAAGTTTGAACGCCTCGTACACTACGGACAACTGAAGGACGGCAAGCTCGAGCTTGCAAATCCGCGCTGGTTCCGGGGGATGATGCAGCTCTTTGCAGACTGCGACGTGGTGGTCACCATCGAACGCAAGAAGCGCAGCAAGAGCCAGGAGCAGCTCGGATACCTATGGGGTGTAGTGTATCCGTACATCAGCGACCACACCGGGCACGCGCCAGAAGAGCTCCACGAGATATTCAAGTCGAAGTTCCTACGGGAGCGCAAGCAGTGGAGGGGAGGGGAAATCACTACCCTCAAATCGACTGCCGACATGAGCACCAACGAGATGGCAGAGTTCATCACAAATGTCATCGTAGAGGCTGCTGAGCTCGGTATCGACGTGCCAGAGCCTGACAAGCTCTATCAGTTCCGCGAGGAATCCACAGAAGGATAACTTGTATAACTTGTTTACCAATGATAATATAGATATATGACAGCAAACAGTAAGACAGCCGAGAGGCAACCAGACGAGAAGATGGTGAAAGTACCTTCAAAGGTTCACCGTAGGCTCAAGATTCGGGCGGCCAAAGAAGGCAAGAGCATCGGAAAGGTAGTTGAGGAATTGGAAGCAGCGGCGAAAACTAATAAGTAACTTCACAATAATATGGGAAAAGTACAAGTATACGGGTGCGATAATTGTCACAGGGTGTTGTTTGGTCAGGACCGAGGCTCATACAAGAGCGAGAACTACGTCCAGATAAAAGGCCAGATAACCCTTCAGCTCAAAGACGAGGATACGCAGCGACGCTATTACGTCCACATCACCCCTCGAGCTGATTCTGAGATGACATTCTGCTGGGAGAGTGACCGCTCTAAGCAGTGTCTGATGGAGGCAATTGAGACCGAACTTGAGCTTTACCATAACCGTCGCAAGGCCCACCTCATGGCAGAGGTGAGCTACCACGGAGGTGTGCAGAACATGCCAGCACGCGCGTACCCCAACGGTACCGTGCGTGTTCAAGAGGCACCACGTTACCAAGCGCCAGCACCGGCACCTCGTCCTCAGTCAACTAATGGAAGCTAGGGTATGAAGCAAACACACTGTGAGACTCACGGACTAGAGCTAGAGCGCATGAAAATAAGTGATGCAATAAAACGCTCGTGGTTCTTCAAGCTGTGCTTTTGGTTCAGTTCCAGGGCAACACGCTTTGACCGATGGGGAGACGAAAGGATTGTTCTTGTGTGTCCACGCAATGACTTTCTAGTTGAAGAGTAGTATGACCCAAACCCCCAACAACACCAACGAGAAGTGCTGTGAGAAACCAAAGCAGTCAACCAATGTACTTGGTGACTATAGCGGTGAGTGCATGAATTGTGGAGGCGCGTACAAAGACACCGCCACTACGGAGGAGTGGGAGGAGTTTGATAAAGAGTTTCCTCACAAGTACGAAAACGACGTAATCACCATAGCTCAAGCACGATGGGGATTCGCTAACCTCATCACCCAGGAACGCGAGAAGGCGAGGCAGGAAGTAGCACTCATGGTGTCTCAAGCAGGGATGAACAAGATACCTCTTCGCTCCGATTCTGAGACGTTCACCGGCACGTACTGGATAAGCGCCAATATGCTGTACTTCTACCTCACTGGAAGGCATCTCAACGCTGACTTTGAGAACGGCGTCATTCCGAGGAATCCGCATATAGACGAGTTGAACGAGGAGAGCACCCCAGAGCGTAAGGGAGAGGGAGACATTACCAATAACGAGTAGGGGTATGACGAGAGATATCTACTGCGTTGGGTGCAACACTACCGTCTCTGCACGACTGACAAACGGCAAGGAACGATACCCGCACAGGCCAGACCTCTATGACATTCCGTTTTGGAGGTGCGATGGATGCGGCAATTATGTCGGGTGCCACTGGAAGACAAGCAAGCCTACACGGCCGCTAGGGTGTATCGCCACTCCAGAACTTCTAAAGGCACGCAAGGCAATACACGCGCTCCTAGACCCATTGTGGGAATCAGGACGGATGCCACGCGGGAAGGCATACGCTCGTATCAGTCGTGAGCTCGGGCATGAGTACCACACAGGTGAACTACGGTCGCTTGAAGAAGCACGAGATGTGTATAGAATTGTCGCACGCATGCACAACGAGTTGCTGCGATAGATATTGGGATGTCGTCTAATGGTAGGACAAGCGGTTCTGGACCGCTGAATCGGGGTCCGAATCCCTGCGTCCCAGCAGATGTGGATAACGTAAAAAGTGCGATGGTATACTAAAAAAAGCGCGGGTGAGGGATGGTAACTCGCCTGGCTCATAACCAGGAGATAACCGGTTCGATTCCGGTCTGCGCAACGGGCCTGACTGGCTTTGACCTCACTAGAACCTTACAGCCTGCATAGCTACTGAGGCGACATACAGATGGTCGCACAAACAAACGCAAAGAGCATCGTCTCTCCGTTCTTCGCGACAGTTGGTTCCCTCGGAACCCCTGCTTTCGCGCGAGCCTAACGGCGTGGCCTGGGACAGATACTGCTGGTATCCCAGACTGCGGCATCACTAGCAGTTGGTGGAGGTGTACCCGCCCGCCTTCATCGTCAAACGATGGGCAGGGCAGCTTGCTCGGCAAGCAACACGAGCTGACGCGGTACGTCAGATATGCTATGTAGAGTGGTTGTAGGGCTGGTGTTGGGACGGGGGTTCGATTCCCCCCAGGTCCACAAGAATACAAGTACTGTCTCGTTAGGGGGAGTAATTCTCCCCTGGAGTGTGGAAACACTGCGCCTAGGGAACTGAATCGTTGGTATCTTCCATCACGGACGCGTGGTGTATAGGCTCCGCCAAGCGATTCAGTCTCCCTAACGGGATAGTTACTTTCGTAATATAGCCATGTAGCTCAGCGGTAGAGCGCCCGGTTGTTACCCGGAGGGTCGCAGGTCCGAATCCTGCCGTGGCTGCCAAACCTCGCGTACTGGGTACGGCTTGGTCTCCAAAACCGAGCTTGCTAGGTTCAATTCCTAGGCGGGGTGCCGTGGCTCACACATACAACGAATGTGAGAAGGGGCACTTCGTAACTGGAAGGTACGTGCAGATGTGGATATGCGAGCACACCGACGAGGAGCTTCTGGCTCTGGGTTTTTACCGTGGAGAATCACACGCGACAAACAAGGAGTTACACTAAAATAGGAATAGCAAGGGAGGACTGCATGCGCTTGTTCCACTGCACTACCTGCGGCAAGGACACCCTGAAAGGGGTCTGCTACCACGGCCCGCGTTTCCGGCAACTCAACCTGCCGTTCCCGCGTCCGCAGGTCGCGCCTCGCAAAATCTGAAAGGAGGTGGTCGTATCTCATGCCGTCACCCAGATGACGCATGGTGGTTATCCACAACTTATCCACAGGTCCCTATTTGGGGCCTGTACTTTCCCCCTATACTGATAGTGGCCTCTCCAGGTACCCAGCCATACGCTGTCAGCTCAACATACAGCAAAAGGATTTTCTTCATCCCCCAACCCCCAGTGGTACCAAGCAAAACACCCCGGACATAGCGCCGGGGTGTTGCCATTTCACGTGGAACGCTTATGCGTCGCGGTACGTCTCGCGTGCGTCGAGCACCTGTGGGGTCTTCACCTTGAAGAAGTCGAGCTTCGAGAGAAGAACCTCGTACATGGTCACTGCGAGTGAGAAGAGACCAAGGGCCGATACGACGAGGCTGCCAATTTCAGGCACGAAGCGGCCGTAGAGCCAGAACCATGCGCCGATAAGGGCGAGCACGAAACACACCACCTGCACGCCAAGCGGACCAAACTGTGGGTATACCCAGCGCTTGAGGAGCGAGGTAAGCACGTTGATAGCGAACGCGACGGCCACTGCCGACAATGTGAGTTCAGTAATCATGTGGTTACGTTAGCGAGTTGATAGACTGCGGCCCCCAGCTCTCACCCTTTAGCTCGAGGAGCTCAGGGATAGTGCTCTTGAACTTCTGCCACCGTGAGAGCTGGTACCACAGTACTGCTTTTGCAGTAAGTGGACCATAGAAGCCTGTGACGTGCTGTGCTGCGAGTTTTCCGTCATCAAAGAGGAACCGCTGAAGCGCGAGCACGGCCTCTCCCCGGTCATTGAGCTTGCATGCCACGTCCGGGATACGGTCAACGACAGGCGGCTCTACCGGGACAGGCGGCTGCTTAGATTCTGCACGGCCCGCGTAGTAACAACGCTTGAGCAAGAAGTCGAGCGGCATGTAGCGTAGGTGGCGGTTACCGAACGCAGCACTGTCATGGACGGTTAGATACTTGATACCGTCCTCGGTGAAGTCTCCCTTAGGCACGAGAGTGATGCAGTGGCGCACGTACGCATCATGGATGTTGAGGTTCGGCTCTATGAGGCGCACGTACTCGCGAGACCACTCGGACTTGGTCGCGTAGAAGAAAACAGGGATAGCCTTACCCGCAGCAACGTACTCGGGGATACGGTTGTAATCCGTGATGTTGTAATAGTTGAAACGGTCCTTGAGCACCGGGTCACCAAGCACGAGAGGCATAGCTGCTGCCTGGGCCTCGGTCATGCGTTCCTTGGTCGGAGCATCTGCAAGCGGAGATACGCCGCCACGAATCTTGTCCCACATATCCACGGCGATACTGCCCTCTCCAGGGTAGTTGCTGCGCTTACGGTATGCGCGGAGCTGGGACTTGAGCTCGTCCTTGGTAATGATTCCCTCGTACTCGAGCGCAGTCAGGAAACCGTGCGGCACACATGAGCCTACATACCACTGGTTGAAGACCGTGGCAGTGAGTTTGGTAATACGCTTGTTCTTGAAGGGTACGACTTCCCCTGCGCCTGCTGGCGGCATTACTTCCTCGTCCTTGTAATCGTTCTTACGTGCCTCTTCTGGTCGGTTGTCGGGCAAGGCAGACCCGGGAGCGATAAGGTCTTCGTCTATCATGGGGTAATTGTACTACGGTATCCACAGTCCAGGATTTCCAACATCTTGACTTATGTGCATAATTACAGCATGGATAGCCTCACTAATGGACGCACTCACCCTCGACCCCGTCATGGGGACAAAGCTGTGTTCGTTTACGAGAAGGACGAGCAGGAGTATGAAGGCCAAATCTTCATCGACAACATGAATCGCGTGCTGTTCGGGTTCAACTCTCCTAAGGTCGGTATAAAAAACGAGCTTGAGTGGATACCGTACCGCCGCACCGTCGTCATGGGTGAAGCCGGTCTCATAAAAACTCCGGTACTATGGTTCGATGCCCGAGACTTTTATCTCAAGGAGCGCAACGGTGTGAAAATCTACTACCCAGGCGATGAGTACTTCTCGGAAGAGTTCAACCGGGTCTTCGTGGTAGCAGAGACGATAGGAGATGCGATGGTGTGCTGCGCCAATGGCATGTGCCTCACCATCCTCCAACCATCCTTGAAGCCCTAAGCGGTGTATCCGCGCTGAGCAAGAGGGATATATCCGCCGCCGCCACGTGCGGTTGCGATAGCTGGGCGCACCTGTGAGCCCGCGCCACCCTGACCTGCCATGCCGATTTTGAATAGCTCCTGGTACTCATTGTTGCTGGTACCAGTATCGTCTTGAGGCGAGCCACCGGCCTTAGCAAGCGGCCTACCGGTAAACCAGACCGAGGCGACGTCTTCTGGGGTGCCGTACTGCTGCAACAGCTCGCTCATGCGGGCACGGGCCAGTTTCTCCTGCGCTTCTGGGTTTGCAATAAACTGCTCCGGGGTCATCTCGACACCCAGATACTGCTTGGTCCAGGGTCCTACGTTCTTCCCCATGACCTGGTATTTGCCGAGCGCGCGGTCTCCGGCGTACATGCCCTTGCTGACCACGACCCCTTTCTTTGAATATGCGTCAGGAGCGCCTCGTGTCTCCACATAAGCGATTCCCTTCATTACGTCCTCTACAGAGCCGCTAAGGCCCATTTTGGAGCTCTGAGGGCCTGCCTGGATGCCTCGCTGGGCGAGAGAGCGGTATGCCATAGGGTAATTATAGTGCCAAACGAGAAAACCGCCGTTTAGGCGGTCTTCTTCTTACCCTGGCGGGCGAGCATCTGCTCGAGGGTCTCGCTCTTCGCAGAAATCTCGCGGTTTGCCTTGAGCATGTCGGTCATCACCTTAGCTACAGCAGGCTTGAGCGGACGTCCCTGCCCGTCGTGCGTTATCTTCTGTGTCTGAGTGATTTCCTTTGCCATATAGCAATACTATACCCTACTATTGCGCTTTCTGCAAGTCGTCGAACTCGGTGTGCGGTAGGCCACGAAGAAGCTCGTCGTACTGCTCCTTTGTGAAGGCACCGTCTCGAGCAAGCCGTTCAGTCTCCTGAATGAGCTTGTTCTCAATGTCGACCGGGATAGAAAGCTCCTTGAGCTCATCCATAGAGATGGGCGTATCTATCTCACCTGGCATCTTCTTGAAGCCCACGTACGGGATACCCTCGCTCGCCAGGCGACGTACGACGTCAAGGGCTCCTGTCGTATTCTCAATGAATGTCTTGAGCGGAACAACGCGGCCAAAGTCTGGGTGCTCAGGGTCGAGCATGCGCTTGATGACACCGTTGACCCAGGCATCGCGTGGCTCACGGAAGACGTACGGAATCGTCACATTGAGACCCGCATCCTCTACCTGCTTTATCTGCTTGCGTGCTGAATCGTACTTAGAGAGGTTGCCGTCGACGACCATGGCCGCCTTGCGCATCTCCTCCTCAAGCACCTTGGTCGCTGTAGACTTGCCCGCGCCTGAGCCACCAGCCATGAAGTACACATGCTGACCCGGCTCTGATTTGCTCAGAAGCTCGTTGAACGCACGTGTAGCAATAGCCTTAGACGCGCTGTGGACCGCAGCAGAGTTGCTGCCACGATAGCCAACGTCAGTGAAGTACTTGCGGGCCTCGTCGGTGTTCACGACGTTGCCGTTATCAGCCAGGTACGTCTCCACCATCCCTTCCGGGTCGGCTTCGTACTTAGCAATAGAGCGCTCCTGGACCTCTGCGGCTTCTCCAGAGAGTGAGGGGTCTCGCGAGAGTGCTGTTTGAGGGACAGCTCCCGAGCTAAAACCCTCGGGCTCTATTACTTCTTCTTGGATGACGGCTGCTCCGCCTTCTGGTCCTTCAGGACGCCCTTCTCCCGGAGCTGCGTTAGCATCTCCTTCTTGAGCTGTTCCCGAGTTTTCCCCTCGGCGGGTATAAGAGCCACTAGACTTTTCATAATCATTTAGATAATGCGTCTCGAACGCTGATAAGTCAAATACCGCAAGCTGGTCAGCCTCCTCCGCCAAGCGCATAGCTTCGTTGAAGTCCTTGGCGACGATGGAGACGTCCATGTACACCTTGCCATCGTCTACCCACGAACCGAAGTGCGCTCCAGGCATCGCAAGGACCTCGTCGAACTCCTGCATGTAGGAATCTATGTCCTTGTCAGAGAATCGGTCAGCCGGGATGATGCGCTCAGTATCCTTGCGGGGCGCGAACGCAAAACCATCCTCAGGAATGTCCCCCTTCTTCGTAATGGTGATGCCACCGTTTGCCTTGGTCATCTGCGCAGCCGTCTTAGCAACACCAGACGGACCGGCCGTAGCCACCACTCCAGGACCGGTGTACTCGATGCGAGCTCCAGCCGGTGCTACCTGGATAGGAAGACCATTGTTGAGTGGTGAGATGCTTGGGTCACCCGCAGGCAAGCGGAGCTGCATGTCGCGCTCAAGGCCCTTATCCTCGAGCCACTTCACTGCGCGGTCGTATGCAACTGGGTTGCTCTCCTGCATGCCCTTCAAGATGAGGCGCTTCACCGGACCAGCAACTGAGTTGGAGATAAGGATGTTAGCGACCATGTCACCGCCTGCCATACCGAGGATAGAGCCGAGCGTGCCGCCTGGCGCGCCAAGGATACCGCCGCTGATGCGGGCCATGTAGCGACCGAGGCGTCCGCCCTTCACCGTTTGACCATCGAGGCTCTGAAGCGTTCGAGCTGCCTCAAGGCGGTCACCGATGACGCGGTTGAGCTGTGCAACGTCCTCGAAGCCAGCGCCACGTGCTGCGTCCTCGATGTACTGCTGGAAGGACTTACCGATGAGGTAGTTGCCATCGCCACGGAACGGACGAGTGCTATCAAACTTCGTCTGGCCCCAACGTGCGCTCTTGATGTCGTCGGCGGTCGTAAGGACCACAGTGTCACCGTACTGCTCACGAAGGTTTGCGAACTCCTGCTCGATTTCTTTGACGAGGTCCTTTGCTGTACCCGCGTTCACGTTGTCAGAGTTCTGGGCCATCTTCTTAGCCATCTCCTCGATGACATAGAGGTCTGCCGGGTCAGTGGACTGCTGGACCTCGCGGAGTGCGCGGCGGTTAGCCTCACGAAGCGGTGCGATTTTACGACGCAGGACTTCAGCCTGGTCCGTCGTGCGGAAACGAGAACCCTCCTGATTAGGGATGATGCCCTGCTCAGCAAGGATGCGCTGCGGTGGCTGACCCTCAGTACCGGCCTTGTTCTTGTTGCGCGCTGCGCTCTGTGAGCGGTCGAACTTCTTGTTCTTAGATACGGTACCGGTGAGGATTTCCTCGTACGTCGCCTCAAGCTCATCGACTGCCTTGCTCTGGAGCTCTTCACGCTTCTTAGCGGCAAGCTCGCGTGCGGCGCGGGTAGCATCATCAACAGCACCAGTGACGGTCTCTGTTGCGACACGAGTTCCTGCACGAGCAGCACCGACTGCCTCATCAGCAACCGTACGGCTAAGAGCACCCACGCGTGTAGCACCGAGGGTTCCTGTAGCACCTTCTCCCACACCAGCGGTAGCAACGGTGAAGGCATCGACGAGGTTACGTGCGGCATCTGGGTTTGCCTTTGCCCACTCACGGACAGGCTCAGAAGCCCACTCGAGTGTGTCGAGGGTCTCTCCTACTGGCTTGCTCGTCGCAGCCTTCTGTACGTTCGGGTCATCAGATGCGGTCTCAATGGTCTCCTGGATGACTGCGGTAAGCGGAGCGAAGAGGCCACGTACACCTGCGGACGCGACACCAAGGCCGGATTCAAGAAGGGCACCGGTCTTATCTACCTGGCCTTCAACAGACGTGCCATCACCCTCTGCAAAGCGCTCTGCACCGCGAGCGACTGCTTCTCGTCCCTGCTCAAACGCACCGAGCCATTCGCCCTGGACCTTGGCACCAACACGCTCAGACACGCGTTTATACGCGTCACCAATAGCCTTGGTAACAGGGTTATCTGGCTGGGGCGGTAGCTTCTGGCGCTCCTCTTCAGAAAGGTATGCGTCAAGACCGACAATGTTCGTGGCATCGTCTGGGTAGCGAGCTATCATGCGCTTCAACAGCGCACGGTCGTTCATGTCGCGGATGAGCTGGCCGTCACGCGTGGTCTGCGTGCCGAACTTCTCTTTGACCTGGAGGATGTAGTCTTCGGGTGTCATGGTTTAGATGTCGAGGCCGCCGCCATTCTTAGGAGTAAAGATGCCAGAGCTCGTATCGTTAGAATACAACTGAAGGCGCTCCTCTGGGATAAGGAACTGGCGATACGATGCAGGCGGCAACGAGACGCTCTCACGAGTTGAGTTCGCCTGGGTCATGATGCGATTCTGGAAGGCGTTGATTTTCTCTCCGAAGTTCGCCTTGCTATCCGTGAGGTCTGCGATGAGAGGCTCGAGGAACTTCGCCTCAGCTTCAGTCACTGCGGCACCGGAGATGTCGTTACGGAAGTCTGCGGTGAGGTCAGCGATAGCGGCCTGAAGGGCGATAGCGTCCTTGCTCTTGAATCGCTTGAGGACCTTCTGGTATGAACCCTCGATAGGACCGACAAAGCCTGCGTCGGCAAGAAGCGTGCGCACACGGTCGATTTTAGCGAGGTACGTCTTCGCGGTGTTCGTGCCCATGTAGCCGTCTGGGTCGAGCTTCTTCGCGTTCTTCATCGCCTGGTTCTCCACAGCAGTCATAGAGCCCATGTAGTTACCGGTAGAGAGGAGCTGGGACACTTTGCCCATGAGCTGGCTCTGCTGGTCGTTGGTGTCAGTGTTCGCGACGATAAGGTCACGGAACGCTCCGTTGTATGCAGAGTTCACGCCGACCGAGAAGCCGGAGAGCTCATCAAGAATCTCCTGCTCTGAAAGGCCAGCACCACGGAAGGTAGAGATGGCACCGTTGATACGCTCAGCGTCGCTCTCAGAGAGAGGACCCTTGTTCAAAATGGTCTGGAGCTTGTTGAAGAGACGGGTACGAATCATCTGCTCCTTGATAGGGTCGCCATCTGCACCAACACCTGGAGTGACGGACTGCGTAGGGTCGACACCAAGGGCCTTCTTGACCGCTGCCGCCTGCTCTGGAGAGAGGCCGCTGTCAGGTCCAAGAATCGTCTCAATAGGAAGACCCGAGTTGAGGTCCTGCTGAATTGCAGAAAGCTCAGTCATGGTGAGGTTTGCGCCAAGGAGTGCGGCGGTTGTCTTCTCATCGAATGAGAACGCACCTGCGACACCGAGCTCGGGCATCTTGAGGAAACCGAGGGTCTCGGACACCTCCTTCAATGTGAAGTCACCAACACGGTTACCCTCGTCGTCATAGTTGAGGAAGTCGAGAATCTGAGCAGGGTTTGTGATGCCCTCTGCAACAAGACCAGCGATGGCGTTGTCACGTGTAGACTTCTCTTCCTGCTCGACAATGGCGTCCTGAATCTTTTTGAACTCGTCGTACTGCTCCGTGATGACAGAGACGCGCTCCTCCTCGATTTTATCGAGCTCGTCCATGTGCTTGGCAAGCGCATCGTAGTCGTTCTTGTCGCGAGCAAGGCGTGCTTTTGCTACCTCTGCGTTCTCACGCTGTGCGAGGTCTTCAAGACGAGAGAGGGTGTACTGCTCTGCGTTGTAGATAGAACCGGCGGTAATCTGCGGCGTGTACCGGAACGCATCACTTGCGTATCCCGCCTGATTCATCTGTCCCAAGTAAGACTTGTTCGATGCCTCCATCTGCTGGCGAAGACCTGAGTAGGTGTTCGCGATGTCATCAAGGGTAGCGTTGTATGTGGCGTCGTTGAGACGCTTTTGCTTATCGTAAAGAGACTTGCGACGCTTCTCTTCTTTATCAAGACGCTCGAGCTCGAGCTGGCCTCCGTAATCAACGTCAAAACCCTCCGGTGCTGCCGGGGCGTTTGGGTCGAGACCTTCCTTACGCATGCGCATCTTGGACCAGGCCATGTCCTTCTTCTGCTCCTCATCCTCGTCGCTGCCAGGAACAGGGGGCGTCATCGCACGCTGGAGCATGAGCTCCTCTAGGCGCTGCGCGTTGGTCTTGAATGTAGCGCGGTCAGAAGAGGTGGTCTGCACAACAGGTACGGGCGGAGTGGTCACCGGACCACCTGCACCACGAAGCCCCTCTATACGGGCGTTGTACGCGTCCACGCTCTCGCCAGGCTTGAGCTGGTAGTCCTTCATCGCCACACCAGAAGAGCCCTTGCTTCCTGCGGTTGTTGAGCGGCGCGCGAGAATCTGAGACGTGGGGACGGTTCCGTAATCCTGTGCGTCCTTTCCAGTAAGGGTGGTGCCATCACGAAGAGTAACCGTCTTTCCAGACGATTTGCTCGAAGAAGACGACGAGCTTGAACTCGTCCCGTACTTCCTGTGTAGGTCAGAACCAATTTTGACGTTGAGCGTGTTTCCGCTCTTGGTCTTGACCCGCACTTTTCCGGTTGATTTCTTAGCCATGTTTTAGAAGTAGAAGTGCTTGACCACCACAAGACCGTTTGCACCCGCTCCTCCGTAGAAGGTACCGGAGCTGCTATCATTCTCACCACCACCACCACCAGAGCCGTAACCAAGAGCATCTCCACCTGAGCCACTATTTCCAAGCCCGCCAGTTCCATACGGGGAACTTGCACCGTTACCACCAACGGTCGGACCTGTTGAGCTTGATACAGGGCTGATACCGTAATCTCCCTGGATGTTGAAATCACCACCTGTAGCGGTACCGCCAGTCTGACTGGACGCACCGTTTGCAGTAAGGATAGAACCAAAGGTTGTCGCGGATGGCTGGTACCTACTGTTGCCTGAAGAGGTGGTATCACCCCAGTAACCGCCGATACCAATTTTGACAGTCTCGGTTGCAGCAAGAGAAGCTGCGGCGATGAGCTTGCGGGCGTAACCTCCGGCACCACCTCCGGCACCTGCACTGTCTCCGCCTGCTTCCTGACCCGCTGCGCCTCCACCCAGTACTTCGACTTCTACGTACTTGAGACCTGCTGGCTTGGTCCAGGTCTGGCTCTGGTAGACCGTAATCTGGTTCGCACCTCCAAGCTGTACGTTGCTTTGGCTGCTGCCAGAAGCGTTCGTAACCTCGAAGTAGTTAGACCCTGAGCCTGTGATGGCAAAGATGCCCTGGTTGCCCGAGAAGAAGGAAGAGACGTCCTTTATGCGTACCTGTGCACCTATAGGGAAGGTGGTTGAGTTGATGTTAGGGTCAGTGCCCGTTCCATCCCACGTGTAACGCCATGTCGTGCCCGTTGGGTTGGTGATGTCGAACTGTGTACCCGACACACCATGGCTCGTGCCACTTGCCGTGAACGTCTGGATGGTTGGAATCTTGAAAATCGTAGTCGACGCGATGGTCGCTGCGGTGAGGAACTTGTTTGAGCTAGATGGAGTGCCGTAATCTCCACCACCGGCAAGCGCAGCAGACTGGTCCGCAGTGAGCGTGCGGGCCATGTATGGGTCAAAGATGACGGTCGTAGCTGAGACCGCAACACCGACCTGCACTGAGATGGTGCCAGGTGTGTTTGTGATGGTTCCGGTATCAGAGATGTAAACCGGGCCTACCGAGAGGCCGCTGAAGTTAGCGGACTGACCCTGGATGAGCACACCACCAGGAATGGCGATACCATCGCTTGCGGTGCCCTGTGCGATACCGAGCTTGGTACCCGATACCTCAGCAGACACGTTTGCATGCGCAACAGCCCAACCGCTGTTAGCGGTATCCCAGAAAAGTACTGCGTTCTCTGTCACCGCTCCCTGTGCGTCACCATCGACAATGAGGGAGCCGATGAGGAAGGAACCGAGCGCGGCATCGAGGATGTCCTGCTTGGTAGCAACGGCCGTCACGTCAGCGGAAGTGCCGGTGATGAGCGGGCGCACCGCGAAAGTCCACGTGTCGTTGATGGTTGCCGTCTCCTCGGTAGATGGGTACTCAGACCAGCGCTTAGCGGTGTCCGTAAGGATGATTTCAACGCCAGAAGCGTGCGCGATGGTACCCGTCTGGCCTCCGTACGGTGGCTGCGGGTTGATGTTACGCGTAACGCCAGTGACCGTGATGTAGCCACCTCCATTGTCCGTAATGCCTGTCCAAGAGACGATTTCCTGGTTTGTCGTGGAGCGCGGCTCAATAGTCGCGTGCATCACGTCGCCTATCATGGACGTTATGTAGTTTCCTCGAGTGTCCTTTAGGCCGCGAATACTAAAGGACGTCTGTGTCGCGTCAATGGGAGCCCCGAGATAGGCTGGGAGTGCCTGGATGGCTTTGGACATATAACTAAGTATATAGGGTTTATGTCTTTATGAGATTTGAGATAACGGTGTCCGCAATAACCATGTTCTCACCGTGAGAGAGAATCTGGAGGAAGGCACCCGGGGTGTCGCACGTGATACTGAAGCGCATCTCGAAGAACTCCGTGCCAAGCGCAGGGAGTGCGATAACACCACGGTATTTTGATACGGCACCGAGCTCATCGTCATAGTCGACGTCTGCGTAAAAGCCGCCCGTTGGCGTTGAACCGGTCGGATTCACACCCGTACCACCGAAGGAAGCGGGCGGTTCGGTGTACGGAAGGCCGTCATTAGCTCCGAATGTTGCGGACTGGCTCGAAACTGCGCCGTTATAGCCCAAGTCTACGGTCGCGATGACGTCCTCAGTGGCCTGATTCATGCGCAACTCGACGAAGTACTTATCCGCAGTCTTGTACTCCGCGCGGGTATCACCGTTGCGGTAGTTGAAAACAGCAGCGAAGTTGATAGGTGCGCCGTCATCAAGAAGCGTCCTGAACATGGTGTAGCTTGTCGATTCTACGGCGGAGTGAATCGTGAGCTCGTTCTCAACGACCGAGAGGCAGGAGCCAGCGACAAGCTGAGGCGGCTGCCAAAGCTCGCGCTCCATGTCGTACATAAGGAGCATGCCTTCTGCTGGGAGCAGGAAGAAGGCGACGTCCTGGTGGTAGATGCTATCCACGTTCGTGGCGTCAAGACGGAAGAGCATCTGGCTAATAGGGTCTGAGAGCGGCACGCCCTGCTGGGTAGTGATTTGTGCGACACGAGCAAGGTAGTCGATGGATGGCTGCGTCGAGTAGTACACGAGGCCGTTCTTGGTGTTCGTAACGGCGCGGTGGTTGTTTGCAGCCTGACCGGTCGAGTTCTTGATTTTCTCAACCTTCAGCTCCTCACCAGGTGTGTCACCTGAGGTGGTGGATTCGAGCGTAATCTTGTAGATGTCCTTGATGCCCGCAGTAACGTGGATGGCACCTTCATCGGACACGTCGATAGACTTCACGCGGTTGTCGAGCGTGACCGTACCACCATCACCTGCAACGCGCACAGGCGTGGTGTACGCAAAGCTCTTGAAGTTATCCTGCTTGGAGAAGAAGACCTCACGACGCTGTGTAGAACCAAGCAATACCTGGTTTTTAGAGACGTCGAGGATGTCGTACTCAGCAACGCTCGGAATGTCACCGCCGGTAGGGCCATACGGGATAATCGGCGTCGTGATGATGTCTCCTGGCGTAATAGCAGGCAGGTTCGGCGTGATTCCTGTGAGAGTAGGCGAGTTTATGCCGCCCGTAGCGGTGTAAACCGTAGACCCGCCGTTGATGGTGAACTGGATGCTTTGCGTTGAGAAACGCTCGTTGTTCCACGTGGCACGTCCGTCAACAGCGATGTACATGCCTGAAGAAGCGGCACCCGGAACGGTACCGGCCTGGAGACTTGCAGAGCCGTCGTCCGTAAAGGACAAACCGCCAAGAGACGCTATCAAGGACGGTGTCGTATAGACGCCTGAGGTGGTTGACCTATAGACGTTGTACTTCACTGCGCCAGCAACCTGGGTCCACTGCACCTCCATCGTGCGTCGGGAGGTCGTTGTGGCTGCGCTCACCTCAGTTGAAGCAAGGGTCTCGCCCCCGAAAGCATCGACCGCTGACACGCGGTAGTAGTACGTGGTACTTGCTGTGAGAGAGCCATCGTCCGCGTTGGATACGGTAGCAGTAGGAGCTGCAACGGTACCGGTATTGGTCTCGTTGATGAGCGTATCGCTTGGAATGACCGTAAGTACGGTTGTGGTGACTGACTGGAGCGTATAGGTGCCCACGTTGGTGGAACCGCCGCCTGCGATGACGATAGTGTCACCGACCTCAAAGCCAGCCGCAACGAAATCTGCCCAGGAAGCCGTGATGGTCTTGGCAGTCGCGTCAAATACGGCTGTGTTTACGCCGGTTGTGGGGCCGACAATGAACTTCTTGGTGAGAGTGGTCGCCGTACCCGAAAGGGCCTCAGTGATACCGCCGTTCCAGGAGAACATTTGGTTCGTGCCGTTGACGAAGATGTACTTATCCTTCACCTCGGTCTTATCCCACCATGGAGCACCATCAAAGCGCACAAGCGCACCGAAGCCGCTCTTTATCGTAATCCAGTCGTCGTCGTAATAGCACTGGAACTCATCGTGACGAGAACGCATAGCGCGCTCAACTCCCGTGTTGGTCTGCCATGTGTCAGCCCAGCGAATAGCCGCAGTGCCGCTACCGCCTGCGGTTCCTTTTGGGGTCATGCCCTTACGGCTCTGTACGGTACCGTCACGTGCAAGAAGCATGTTCTGGGTACCACGGCAAAGCCACGTCTCGTTGACGAGGTCGGGAGCTACTTTCTCCTGGTAGCCCCTTGGCTGGGTTTGGATGTGGAAGGGGTATTCAGAAGCCATGGATTAGTACATGCCGGGGAAGAAGTACGTACCCGAGCGACCGCTCGCGTAGTTATCTGCCTTGAGCAACCGGCGGGAAGGGAACTCTGCTGCGAACTGGTCATAGAGCGCATCAAGACGCGTACCGCCGTATGTGCCAAGTGCTGCTGCGGCTCCAGCGGGGCGCACGTCGACGTTTGCGATTTCCGAGAACTGACGCAGGAAGAGTATGTATTCCCTCGGCGTCATGACCAAGTAATCAGTGTCCGCAGTCGGGATGTTGATACGGTGACCGGCGTTGTCGAGGAAGAGGCTCGTGCTGTAGTACTCCAGGTTGATGAACTCATCACCCATACCAAGCACGCTATCGAGGCGGAATGTGTACTCGCTCGTAAGGGTATCCAGAATCTCGAGCTTTACGTAGATGATGTTTGCGAGGTCTGGCGAGCCCGCAGAGCTGGCACTTGAGAGGTCCATCGAGAGTAGGTTGAAGCCTGCGGAGATGTCCTGGTAGAAGTACGTGGTCGAGATGTCCTGGTAGTAGTAGTCAGCAGTCGAAGAGCCTATGGTGAGGCGTACACTGTCAACGGCAATTGGAGAATCAAGCCAGATGAGGATGTTATCCGCATCAGACACGTCCACAGCGGTCATTGAAAGGTTCTGCACACCGTTTGAAGAGCCCGCCTGTGCGTCAAAGGCAACAGAGCCGTAACCCTCCATGAACGTCTGCGTGTCGATGCGTACGTTATCGGTCTGACCAACAGCGGACCACGTGCCGTTATCCTGGTCGTCGCATGAGTTGACGACTATAGGGGTTGGGAGCGTGAGCTGGGTCTGTAGGAACTGCACGCCATTCTTTATGGAAATGGTCGAGGTGTAGAGGAACTGCTCGATGTTGTACTGGTTGGTACCAATGAATGAGTTGTACTCAGTCTGCTCGCTGTAATCCTGCGGGCGAATCGCCACGAGACCGTCCAAAGAGAAGTCGTCAGGAAGCACCAACCAGTTTGAGTTGGTGTAGAGAGGCGCGATGAATGGCTCCACGCGGATGGCTGAAGGCAAATCGACACGCTGCATCATCGTCCACACCGTCTCCTGGAGGAGCGCGTAGAAGTTCGGGATGTTGGCCTGAGCGCGGCCACCGACCTTGGAGAGTAGCGAGTTACGTACCTGGGAGAGCGGTATCTGCATAGCCTTATTCTATCCCGTTGAGGGATTTTCGTGCTTTTCCATCAGGGCAGCCTCAACAGTCGCCTGCTGAGCGGCGTTCTGGTTGATTACTTTGTGCTTCACTTCAGAGACGGCACCGGTAATCTTCTGGAGGTCCTCCATGGCGTTTAGGTACTGGCCTTCGAGCTTTGTATACCGAATGGCCCACTCTGCGATGGTGTCGCGCGCCTTATCGAGTGCCTCCTGCATGCGCAAGATGTGCTCGTCTTTGGCGGCAATAACAGTGTTGAGACGGTCGATTTCCCGGATAAGCTCTTTGCGACGTTCTACGCCGTCATCGAACTCCTTACCGTGCATTTTTGACCGTTCCTCTTGCTTCTTGATGACACCGTCCCATACCTTTACACCAAAAATGGTAACGACAGAGACTGCTCCCGAGATGACTGCAATTAGGACGGCTTCATTCATGGGCTTGGACGAGTGATTTCCCGAACCTCGTCTTTTACTTGCTCACGAACACGCGAACGGCGAGCAACGCGGAGATGAATCCACACATATATGATAACGAGAAAAACAGAGTTCAGGAAAAGCCACGACCAAACAAATGCCGACGCAAACATGACAGAAACCCATACCCAGAAGAAGACCCCAGCCATCGAGACTATCTTTTTGATAGCCAAGTGCTCAGAAAAAACCACTGTCATGGAAACACAGCCCACACCCAAGAGCAGAGCTCCCCATACGGGTTCTGCCATCAACTGACCGATGTACTCGTACACGTTCGCGTTAGCAAGACGGAACGTGTTAGCAAGTGGGTTGAGGAACCAGAGACCGCTCAAGATGGAATACGTAGCGACCGCGAACTCCACGGTCGTCATATCGCATTTCCATAGCACGCTCTTTAGGTTGTGGATGATGGTTTTCATAACCTAATAGTACTCAGTCACCTGAACAACACCAGGCTGGCCGTCATTTCCGGGTGTGTCAGAGCCTCCAGAGCTACGCGTTCCTTGTGCGCCAGCACCATAACCAGTCGAGGACTGATACGTACTGCCAGAAGACCGACCACCAAAACCAAGTCCAAACGGTGCATCCCCTCCCCATCCACGTGTGTCTGAGGTATCTGCGCCACCGTCAATACCGTAACCGCCAGGCACATTTATGTCGCCGCCAGTTGCAGTACCACCTAGGACAATGGTAGAGGTTCCTCCACCAAGTCCTCCAGTCGCGCTCAGATGACTACCAAATGAGCTCGGGCCTCCGCGACCTCCAGTGGTACCGGTTCCACGTTTATCACCTGGTCCACCAGGGCCAGGTATAACGGTCTCCGTAGCTCCTAGTGCCGCTGCAAGGATGACTTTTCGCGCCCCACCTGCACCGCTACCACCTCCACCATACGAAGAACTCGATGTCGAACCGTTTGAGCCGCCGCCACCACCAACCAACACAACTTCCACGTGCTTCAAGTCCGCTGGTTTAGTCCAAGTCTGGCTGGCGTAGACACCAAGAGTGTTGGCCCCTCCAAGGAGCTGGTCGAGGTCCGACGTACCACTGGCGTTAGTCACCTCAAAATAGTTCGTGCCAGAACCAGTGATGAGGTACACGCCTTTGTTGGCTGGATTCATGAAGTAACCAGCTATATACACAGATGCCCCAACGGGGAAGTTGGTTGTGTTTATGTTCGGGTTGGTTCCGGTTCCGTCCCACGTATAGCGCCAGGTGCTGCCACCTGTGTTGGTGATGTCGATACGTGTCGTCGAATCTCCGTACCATGCTGGTGCGGGTACGGTGTACACACGCACGACCGGACCTGTGGAGGTTATGCCGAGATTAGCTCGAGCGGCGGCGGCAGTAGATGCTCCGGTACCACCGTTTGCTACGGAGACTGGAGTGCTGATGTTCTGTTTCTGAAAAGCTGAGTTTGCCATAGGTTAGTCAATTTTATATGCCCAGAACGTACAGTCCGCGTCGCCGGTGCTGTTCATCGTGGTGCCCGAGTAGCCCTGGAGCTCGACATAATCTCCAGCAGCAAACTGGTATATGGTACTGACATTCACGTGCTCAGGGTTGCCAGAGTTTCCCTGCTTCTGGGTGGCAAGGATAGTGGAACCGTTCAAGCGGATGCGAACGCCGACGACATTGTTTGTGTTACCGCGCCAACCCCCTCCAACCTGGTACTTACCAGCAGTCGTAAACGTGATGCGCGAGTTGTTGGTCGCGTTGTCGTGCATCGTATCCGTGTCGAAGTTCTCCGCTCCGAAGCTGAGCGCGTCCCACGAGGTCGTCACAGATGTGGACGCAGTCTGGTAGACACGCACTGAAGGATTCGTAACTGATGCCGCAAGCAGTTCGCCGCGCATGTTGACGAAGTAACCGGCAGTCGTAGACGAAGCGACGAAGACCGGCTTAGAGACCTGACCAGTTGTGGTTGGCTCGGTAGCAGTCATCGCTCCCGCTGAGGAAGGCGAGAGGAAGTAGACCGTGTTTGCGGTAAGGCCAGAGAGACCGCTTACATAGCCGCCAGTCGTAAGGGTGAAGGTGTTGGCATCCGCAACCGCAGAGACGATACCAACAACTTCAGCATTAGCAGCACTGTCTGCTTGTGCCTTTGTATACGTATCTGCTGCTGAGAGACGTACGAGTTCTCCAACTGCAAGACCGTGCGCAGCCTGGGTGATACTACGGGACGTCGCAGACCCACTGCCGCCGCCACTGGCTGCTGCCCATGAGGTACTACCATCAGTGTTACCAGTGAGCACGTAACCGTTGGCACCTGGGACTGCTGTTGGAAGTGTGTACGCGTTGTTGATAGTGAGCGCGCCGGTTGATGCCAGGCGAAGTCCCTCCGTGAGCGTACCCGCTCGCATGAGTTTCAACGTCCATGTCGCATCCTCAGAAGCGTTTGTGGCATCTGACCATGTGAGCTCCTGTGCGGACGCCACACGGTTGGTGCCTGAAGCGTTCTCGAGCTCAAACTCAATACCAGTACCGAAGTTCGTAGCTACCGTACTGGACGACACGTGTGAGAAACGTGCTGCGTATACTACGGTATTTGTCGCAGAACCAGACACCTCAACGTGGAAGAGACGGTCCGGCGCTGTCGTATTTACGCCGACCTCTCCCGTTGTGAGGACGCTGACGAACTTTGTCGCGAAGTTGTTGTTACCAATAGTGAACACTGCCGCGCCTGAGGGAAGGCCGACCTGGAAATCAGGTGCGCTTGGTGCGTTCGTCGAGAAGTTGAAGTACGCCGTGTTAGAGCTCGAGGAGCGGTCAAGACCAAAGTAAGCGTGCGTACCGCGCGAGTATGCAGAAGCAACGGCAGTACCGTCACCGATTTGCAATTTGTACACTGGGTTCGTTGTGCCGATACCCACGTTACCCGTTGAGGTAATGCGCATGCGCTCTGCTGCTGCGGTTGCAAGGGTCGTATCCTGCGTACTGAACACCAAGTGTGCCGGAGCGGCATCAGTAGAGTAGATAGCAGCAGCGACTGCCTTGATGCTTGCGGCCATCTGCTGCGATGTAACAGTCGTGTCGCGGGTATAGAAGCCGAGTGTACCGAGCGTATCGGCACTTGCGATGGATGTGTCACTCGAGCTGATGGCGATGTTGCCACCAGTTGAGCTCATGGCGTCTATCGAAGCGAGAGGCGCGCTGAGACCACCGAAGCCTACGTTTGCTGAGAAGTAGCTAACGGCTGTCGAGTTGTTGTAGAGCGAGTAGTTTGTGGTCGTTCCAGCACCGGCAGTACCTCCTACGCCTGAGATGTGGAGCGCGTAGTTGGTGGTAGTCCCGTCTCCTGAGCCCGTAGGCACGTTCACCGCAAGACCATAGTTGGTTATGGTGCCTCCCAAACCAGGCGCGGCCGTAGCTGAGACGATGCGCTGGCCGTAGTTGATGATGGTACCTGAGGTAATGCCGGTACCATTGGTGCCACCGACAAGGTAGGTACCGTAGTAGTTGGTCATCGGGAGCGTTCCTGCGATGGTAGGACCATCTATACGGAGAGCGTATCCGGTTGCTACTTGGCCGGTATAACTCGCTCCTGTCTCAATGGACAAACGCTGTCCAAAGAATGAGGTAACAGGGGTTGAGCCTGCCGTAAGAGAAGGGTTCACGTACTGACCGTAGAGGTTTCCGAGCGATGCACCTGTCGGACCAAAGTTCATCGCGTTCTGTATGCCGTACTGCGATGAGGTCACCGACGAGTTGAGCGTCACACCAAGAAGCACTGAACTACCATTTGCAGTTGTGTACGTACCCGACACTGCGAACCTCGCGATGCCCGACGTAGTCGAACCCACGACCACCTCCTGGCTGGCAGTGATGTGCATGGCCTGAGTACCTCCCGGACGGAAAGAGAACGTGGAAGCATCAAATACCAGGGCTGCGTATGCACTTGTGTTTCGGTTGTAGGACTGTACGAGGAGTGATGAAGTCGGCACCACTTCCAGACCAGCGTTACCGGTCTGCTGGCCTCCCACGACGAACATATTGACCGGAGCTGATGTGCCCACGCCAACGTGACCGCCTGAAGGGTTGAGGAGAATGTAGCTTGAGGTCTTGGTAGCGTGGCTGGTGCCATGAATCGTGAGGTCATCGTTCGCTGCGGTACCGCCATACATGGTCTGACCACCCGGTACACCGGTTGAAAGGTTCGCCGTGATGGTGTTCGTTGCACGAGTAAGGCCCGTAGAGAACGTCAGCGGCACTTCAGCGCCCACGTCGGCAGCGTCGAGTGACACAACGCCTGTCTGTCCGTTTACCGAGGTAACGCCTCCACCCGGGGTCGTAATCTGAGTGACGTCTGCGGGAATCGTCGGGTTATCTACGACGACGACGTAGCTACCATCAGATGTGGTGGTGAACCAGTCGCCGCGCTGAGATGCCTGCACACCTGCGTTGGCAAGTGCAGCAGTGAGGTCAGCAAAGTTGCCGAGGTACTCGGTAATGGCAAGTGGAGGGAGATACGCGCTCGGAATGAGCGTAGAAGCGTCAAGAGGAGCGTATCCGTTGGCTGCACCCTTCTCAGACGTATCCTGCTTCGCGTCAAGAGCGTTCTGGAGGTCAGTCTGGTCAGAGAGTGTGCCCGTAATGAGACCCCACTCAGCAGCGCCGCTACCTGTGCCGAAGTCCTCCCAAGTACCACCCTCATCTTTGAACTGGAGAACACCCCCGTTATCGCGGAATCCGTAGCCAGAATCGCCAGAAACACCCCCAAAGCCAATGTACTGGCCTTCAGGTAGAAGAATGGGTGCGTCGATGACGGGTACGAGGGCCCCGTTTCGCAGTATCCAGAGGGTGTCCCGGCGCATAAGGGGTTAGATACCCCTGTTAGCCGGGATATTCGAGACCAGCCTCGGTGTACCGCTGCTTGAGCACGGTCTCACGCTGGTCCAGCTCACGAGAACGGTCAGTGAGGGCAAATACCTCGCTCTTGCGGGCATCACGCTCCCGAATAGCCTCATCACGCTCAGTACGAGCGTCAATGGTCTCCTGCTTGAGTGCATCAAGCTCGTTGCGACGCTCTTCGAGCTCGTTGTTAGCGCTCTCCAGCGCAGCACGTGCCTCTGCCTCGTCGGTCTGAAGGCTCGAGATGGTGGATTCAAGCGTAGATGTCTGCTTGAGGATGTCTGCATGGCGCTTTTCAGCGTCACGATTAGCCTCTTCGATGCGTGCAGCCTCTCCCTGCTTGAACGCAAGGTCCTTCTGAGCCGCTGTGCGCTCGTTGGTGAGGCGTTCGAGGTCATTCTCTATCTCTGCCTTACGTGCCGCGTAAGACGCCTCTACGGCTCGTGTATCGGCCTCAAACGATGCCTTCTCATCCTCAAAACGGGTGCGCTGCTCGTCCCGCTCACGCTGGGTCTCATCACGCTCTGCTTCGAGCTCTGCAATTTCGCTGTTTAGGTCTGCTAGGTCGCTCTCAAGGTCTGAACGCTTAGCGGTAAGCTCTGTGTTGTCACGCACAAGCTGTGCGTTGGTGGTCTCAAGAGAAGAGTTGGACGCTTCGAGCTCGCGACCATGCTCACGACGGTCATCGTTCTCTTTGTCGAGCCTCTGCGCCTCCTCTTCCTTCTGACGAGCGAGTTCAAGAGCCTCATCGCGCTTGGCGATAGCATCCTCGAGCTCCTTTTTTGGGTCCTGTGCCATACGTTTTAGTATACGAGTGAATAAAAAATCCGTGGTTTAGCGCCTACGGTACGAACGGAGTACGGCCGTTACCGGTACAGCACTGCCCACCATCTTGAAATGCACGTCACGCACCGCGTTGACGTTGATTTCATAGAGCTTGGTGGTGTTTGCGACGACCGGGATACCGTCCGTGCCCACAAGAGCATCTAAGTCGTTGAGGTCGCGCACCATGAGCGCTGTGTACGGGTTCGTTGGGCTGTTCGCGTTGTCCGGGTCAATAGGCTGTCCCTCGTTGCCAGGTATGCCGATAGAGCCGTACACATAGAGGTACTGGCTCGTTGGCGTTCCTGCGCCCGTCGTGACCATGAGAAGGATGCTCTCGTCGTTGTCGACGGTGAAGGTCTCCGAGGTTTCGGGGCCGGTGATGCCTGAGAAGATGATTTGGCTTCCTGGTGAGTTCATAGGCTGTGTACCGGAGCCCTCCGTAGAGAGCTCCAAGCACAGGCTACGACTAGGTAGCGTTGAGGGAGCCGATGACGCCGCGACCAGAGACGACAGCGATGTCGTAACCGATGCGCACGCCGTAGGTCCACACGTCAGAGTGACGGTCAACAAGGTTGTTGCCCTCAGCCGGAGTAACGAGGTTCTCAGGCTCCCACTCAGCGAGGTAACCAGACCAGTTCTCGGAAACGAGGAACCAGTAGTTCTTCTTCGCTGAATCGTATGCACCCGTCGCGGTCGTAGCAAGGTACGGAAGCGCGATGTGGGTGTAGAGCGCGTTGAACACGTTGACAACGGCTGCGTTGGCAGCAGACACCTGCGCGGTTGACTGGAGCTGGCGCGCTACTTCGTTGGTTACCGTAGGGTAGTCCGAAGTGACGAGGTAGTTCCAAGTAAAGACGCGCTTCTCACCAAAGTCCGAGTAGATGCTCGAAGCACCAAGGAGCTGTGCAGCTTCAAGGGCGGTTGCAGAGAACACAGGGTTACCTGAGACCGCGTTCGAGTAGGTTACGGAGCTGTTAGCAAGGGTGTGGGCGGAGTTGACGAGTGAAAGACCGTCACCCGTGGAAATATCCACGGTCTCGCCGTCCATGTTCACGTATGAGGTTGCGCCTGCAAACGTGAAGCGATGGGTAAGGTCGAGCTCCTGACGCTGAGTACCGAAGCCAGCGAGAGACGTAAGCTCACGGATAACTTCTGGGTACTTGTTGAACTGGCGCATCTCAAGCGTGATGTCAATTTCAAGGCCGTAGCGCTTGAGCTTGGCGAGCTTGGAGTAACCAGTACCGACACGCGCCTTCTGCACGTTCGCACCCTCTACCTTACGCTTGGCGAAGGTCTCGGTATCGAACTCGCCGTAAAGGCGCTCGGTACCGTTGTTGAGACCTACAGGGTCAAGGCGGAAGAGGCGGCGTGCGCGCGCAGGAACACGGTTGCCCGGGTCCATCCACGCAGTACGCACAAGGTTGGTGAACTCAGTCTGAGTGAGCGTCGAGAGCTGAGTTGCGACCGATGGGTTGATGTAAGCCATAGTAAGGTTACAGAGTGTCTAATAAATAAAAGAACTACGCGGAGAACACGACCGTTGGGTTGAACTCGAAGACCGCAGAAGTGCTGTCACGGAGCTCAACGAGCTTTACATGGTCGAGGGTCGACGCTGCCATATCAACCGTAGTTGAGTTGGAAAGGTCGAAGAACTCGCCCACGTTGGTCTGAGCCGGAGTACCTCCAGTCACAGACATGACGAACCGGTCACCTGCGCGCGGAGCATCGAACGCGATAGGCGTTGCAGATGCGTAATCCGAGCTATCGGTGCCCACACGCTGAGCGGACACGCCGATGAGGTTGGTTGACGCTGCGACTGCCGGAAGGGCAAAGCCGTTCGTGTCGACCGTAAGAATCTCACCGACCGCAATTGCTGTAGACGCCTTCTTGGCGGTCGAGCGAATACGGTGCTTGTCATCCTTGCGATATACAGCCATAGGAATGAAGTACTAGGTAAATAAAAGGGACACACCCTGCTTCCAGGCTTGTGTCCTTGCGCCCATAACGAAGGGCTGTCGTGTGTCCTTTCGGACGCGAAGGCGCGGTATAACCCAACCGCCGGGGAATGAGGTTGTGGCCTCGATGTAGCGCACGTGATTTTCCGGGGATATTGGTCTGAAAGGGAGAAAGGTTCAGTTTCCGCCCGAGGGCTTCACATTCCCAGTCTCCGACCCCCACAAACTGCCGACCTCGTGAGAAGTGGGCACGCTCATGGTTCGTTCTCGCCTCAATCGAAGGTACTCTCCCATGCGCTACATTGAAGTCACAACCAGTGTGGTAACGAATCCACTTACGTTACCTATAAGCGTAGCACCATATTTTTTTCGTGTGATTTTGTGTGAAAAAGGAAAAAGGCCCCATGGGTGGGGGCCTCTTCCTTATCGGTTGCCGCCTTCGCGGACAGTGCGCTGCTCTTCCTCCGGGAGCTGGTCGGTACCGGTCTTCTCGGTATCGGTCGGCTTGAAGTCTGGGTCGCGCATATCCATGTTCCCCTTTCGGTCCTCTGCCATAAGCGTACGTACGTTACGGGTAGAGTTCCATTGTGGAACGTGGAGGCTGTAGAGCTTATGAAGCTGGCTCTTCTGTTTCCTCGAGGTCCTTAGGGTCAACGACCACAAGGCCGTGCTTCTCAAGTTCCGCCATAGGCATCTGCATGACCACGTCGGATACGCCGAACTTCTGGAGCATGGCGTTTGAGATAAGGGCACCGGAGAAGTTAGCGACACGGGAGAGCGTGAAGCCGAAGGCAACCTCCATGTGCTTCTTCACGTACTCGATGTCGCCAACCATCATCCCCTCGTCCTTCATGTACTGGTAGAGGTTGTTAGCGATAGGCTCGAAGGCTCCTTTGAGGGATTCCTCGGTAAGACCAGAGCCCATGACGAAGTCGTCCGGGAGCGCTGCTACCTGGCGGCAAAACTCGCGCATGAGGCGGGTCTGGCGTAGGTCGCGGGCCTGCTGGATTTCTTCTGCCTGCTCGGGGGTAAGTTTAGCTTCCATGAATGAGGGTAGTTAGGATAGGGGCAACGATAATAAGACCGACGACGACTGCGGACACTTTGAGAGCGAACGCAAGGACGCTGAAGAACGTGTGGTAAGCCATCAAGATACGCTCCTGACGCTGGGAACTGGAGAGGACGGACATACTACTTGATGTTCACTACGTCGCTTGAGAGCTCGAACGTACGGCCATTGAACTGCACGTTGAAGGTCTGAATCTTGCCGATGACAGACGCACGCACGCGCACACCAGAGCCCTGACGCTTTACGTAGCCGCCAACCTCAGTGTAGGTAGATACCTCGACCGTCTCATCTGAAGGCGTCATATCGACGTTCTTCTCGTTGGTCTTCACTGCCTCAGTCTGCACAGGGGTTGAGAGCTTGATGAAGTTCTCGTAGATGACCTCGAGGACCTTGATTTCGCCGGTCTCTACGTTTGCAACCTCAATAAGCGCCTTGTACACAGGCTTCTTGGTATCCGGGTCAACGCCGTCCTGGTAGACGCGTGCCTTCGTACCGTTCGGGAAGACGCGCTCCTTCATGCCGGTAACGAGGTACTGGGTACCATCATCCGTGCTGTAGAAGGTTGCGTTGATGAGCTTCTTGCGGTCGCCAAGGTTGAGCGGGTCGATGACCTGGTCGCCGTTAGACGCCTGGAGCTCTGCAATTTGGCGCTGCATGTTCTCGATAACCGAGAGCGGCACAGCGACGGTCTGCTCCTGCTGTGTCTCACGCTGGATGTCTGGGACACCTCCACCAAAGACGCTTGCCTCTGCCTGGGCGTCTGGAATGACCGGCGTATCCTGCATCGCTTCCTGGTCCGTGACCTCCTGCACCTGTGTCTGCTCGTCTGCACTTGAAACCTCCGTTACCGGAAGGGCCTGTGCTGCACCGTCACCAAAGACCTGCGCCTCTGCGTCCTGTGCTGCCTCTACGGCTGCGTTCTTAGTCGCGTTGCTGGTCTTCTTGCTGTTGTTAGCCATGAATCAAATGTTATTCGGTTGCCTGCCCCTCGGTCACTGCCTTGGAGTTAGGGAACATACGCTGGTAAACGTCCGCACCGGCGCTCGTGAGCTTACCGTCCTCACCCTGTGAGCCTCCATCGTTTGATGGTGCGAGGGTATCTACCTGTTGAGCAAGCGGGTTGACGCTCGTAAGGGTAGCAGACTGGTACGCCTTGAGTGCACGCGCGTCGATTTCCTCACGAGAGCCTTCCGGCATGTTGAGGATGCCGTACTCGGACTTGATTTTCTCCGCAATTTGCTCGTCTCCCTTAGCAATTGCCTTGATGCGGTCCTCTGTGTACTTGGTAAGCTCTGCGGCTGCCGCTGCATCGCGGTCTGCGATGGTCTTCTCGAGCTCTGCGGCCTTGGTCGCGAGCTGCTCCTTCTCTGCCTCATGCGCCTTGCGCTGGTTGGTGAGGTTGTTAGAGAGCTCGGAGTTCTTGGCCTTCAAGCTCTCGATTTCTGCGAGTGCTTCGTCTAGGGTCATAGAAAGTGGTTATTAGTATGCTGACAGGTCCTGCCGGTTACCCGGTCCCGTAGGTAGCGGACGGCTACCACGAGCAGGGCGCTGGTCTTCAAATGCTTCAAGGCCAACGCTCTGCTCACGGTCTACTGTGTCTGCTGCCATGTCGACGCCCACAAGGACACCACGGCCGTAGTCCGCCACCACTACTTCACCAGGCGCGAACCCTGGGAAGTTGCGGATAACTGTGTGTGCTGTTGAGAGTAAAGGTGCTCCGTCTGACGTTGTGATGGTTGAGTTCTCCATACCAGCGCCATCCTCGAGCATCTCGTCTATGATGTCCTCCATTTCATCTGTCGTCATACGAGGTGCACGGCGCTGAAGTTCTCGCATACGGTCGTCTAGCATGCGCTCTGCGGCACGCATCACTGGTCCAGGTACGGGAATACCGCGCTGTATATCCTCGAATACGCGCTCTGGAAGGCCGGTAACGACCTGCTCGTGCTGTATCTCGTTCATGTGCGTCGTAGCTGAAGCTCCCCTACGATGAAGGGCCTGCTGTTCTAGCCCTGCACGGCCAAACTCTAGTCCCTGTTGACGAGTACGTAGGTATGCTTCCTCAGAAATGGTCTCTCGATACGCCAAGTCTGTGCTCGTACGTATCTCTTGCCTCATGTGTCCTGCCGCTCGCATCACCTGCTCTGTGATAGGCCGTATGTATCCAACTGTTTCTGGTGATACCGCTACCCCCTCGTAACTCTCGAGGTAGCCTTGAATCCATGCAACGAGCATGAGAGGTGTCATGTCCCCATTCTATGGGCTAACTGTCAACCACACAATACCCACAGTACTGTGGATAACTATGGTTGTAGGTTTGCGTTGCGCATGAGCTCCGCACGCTCGTGTACGTAGTTCCAGAATATCTGCAAACCATCAAGCAAGCCTCGGAAGCGCTCGTCGGTTATCTCTACCGGCTCCATACCCTCTGCTCCGAAGAGTGCATCGTTGATGAGCTGCGTGCGCAAGTGGTCCACGAGCAAGTTACCCGTCTCCGTATCGGTCACGAGGGCGTACTTGTCGACCATGTCCTGCTGGTTCTGGTCAAGTTTGAGGAGTTTTGGCTTGTATGCGTGTTCCATAGCTACTGCATCGTGTTAGTGAGGTCCGGGCGCATGGCGTTTGCTGCCTGGCTGATAGGGCTCTGAATCTGCTTAGGGTTCGTACCCTCTGGGCCTGCTGGTGCGCCTCCTGCAGCGGCTGCTGCGGCCATCTGCTCCATCATAGCGTCCTTCTCTGCCTGCTCTCCGATGTTGTACGCCTTGGTCGGGTCCTCCTTCATGAACTCAGACACACGCTGAAGAGTGTAATCCGGGTTGAGTACCTCTGGACCAAAGAGGTTTGCCACACGCTGCTTAGCGTCAAGGTACGCGAGCATCTCTGCGGTTGAGCTGTTGGTGTCGCGTGGGATGATTTCGATGCGATACGACCAGTCAAAGAGGCGTGAGAGGGAAGGCGCATGCAGGTACGCGATACGCACAGGCACGCCGAAGAGGTCGGTAAGGTCGTCCTCCTCCTCCACATGCTTACCAAGAGCAGGAAGGCTTGACGCGTCCACGTCATGGAAGCGGATAATCTTCAGTCCCTCCTGGTTCTCGTTAGAGATTTTGGTGCGGATGGTCTCCTGACGGTACCGCTTCTCGACGTCACGCTTCTCTGAGAACTTAGGGATGCCGTCTACGACCTCCTCTACCATCTTGGTGATGATGGCGTTCTCATGACGCGTCCAGTTTGCGTAGATGTTGGCGATGCGTAGGCGCACAAGCTGGCGCTGAAGGCTCTTGTACCCGTCGATGACCTGGAAGAGCTTACCGATGGTGTTCTTCTGGCGCTCAAGGTAGACGGTAGCGGTCTCCTCGTTGATGTCTCCACCGCTGAAGGTGTCATCCACTGACTTGTCGTTGATGATTTCCTTCACTATCTCGAAGTACGAGACGTCCGAGTTGCCTATCATGCGCGCCTCGTCTGGTAGGAGCGGCTCTATCATGCTCTTACGCAGTCCACGGTACGCCATGCCAGGCTTTGCCCAGTTGCGCGGGAGCTCGCGGCCCGTGTTGTTGGCGATGGTAGGCTCTGCGCTCTGCATGAGCTTCTTCGCCATGGCCTGATACACGAAGTCGTACATTTTCTCGTCCACGAACGTGTTGCTCGGGATACCCTTTGAGTATGCAAAGCCCTGAATCTTCTCTGCGTCTCCCTTAGCAAGCGGAATAAGGCCCGAGGGAGAGACCTTGGTGAGCGGGAAGTCGATAGGAAGAAGCATCACGCCGTTAGCGATGACCATGTGACGGTTAGAGAACGGCTCGTATATCTTCACGATACCCACGTTCTTCCCTGGGTTGACCACGTTCCAGAAGTACTGAGAGCCCCACGCGCCGTATGAGGACGCGGTGTTGGTGTCTCCTACGTTGAAGACCTGGCTGATTTGGTCCTGGTAGCGCGTACCCTTGCGAATGGTCGAGAGCACGTACTCTGCACGGTCCCAGGTACCGTACACACGGGAGAACTCACCGCCTGAGATTTCGCGGTACGTTGCGACGATAGGCTGCTTCTGGATGTCCTCCTGCGTGAGAGAGGCGAGGTAGACGTACTTTCCGAGGATGAGGTTCGCTTCACAGTCCTCCTGTACGCGGATGAGGGGCATTTCATCCTTCTTGAAGGCTGTAATCTTCTGTCCCGGGGTCCACTCCTTGCCTTCATCGTTCTTGCTGTCTTTCTCGAACATGAACTTCTGCACGTACTCCTCCTCGACGAAGACGTTACCCTGCGCGATGAGCTCGCGGATGATGCTGACCTCCTTGTCTTTCCACTGCTCGATTTCACGAGAGCGCTTCACAAGGTCTGCCGTGTTCTCTCCGAGCTCCACGACGATGCGGTTCTGCTTGTCGAACGCCTCGATAGACGCCTCAAACTCAAAGGACATGATGTGCGAGAGGATGCTCGTATCCTTCTGGCGCGTAACGCCGGTGCGCATGTTGAAGCCCTTGTCGCGCTCGTCGATGTCTCCCACAAGCGAGTTGTAGCCAAGGTCTGCCTGCTTGTTTATCTCGTAGCGCTGCGAGTAGGTGAGGTTATCGAACTCCTTTACCGCGCGCTCGCGGTTATCACGCATCTGCTGGAGACGCGAACAGAGAGCGATTTGAAAGTCCTTCTCTTCCTTCGAGAGACTGTCCCAGTAGTCCTGCATCGTGAGCTCACGCTTTGCAGTACTCCCTTCCCTGCGCTTTTTTGGGGCTGCGGCCTTCGTTTTAGCCATAGTTATACAGAAAGTGTACTACGCATACTGCGATGCTGTGATTTTGCCCGTAGAAGGGGCACTGAGGCGCATATGCCACGCAATAGCAAGCGCCATGACGCGGTCGAAGTGTCCGAGCTCCTCGTCAAGCTGCAAGGTATCGAGCTGCTCGCGCTGGTACGAGCGCAACTCACGCAATACGGTCGAGGAAGGGATACGCAGTGCAAACGTGTTGAGTGCATCCTTGAGCGCGTGGAGTACGAGCGGCTTCGTGCGCGCGTCTGTACGGAAGCCCAGCACCTTCTTCTCCTCGTTCGTCTGTCGGTCGTACGTCGTATCCATGTAGAGGTTGCCGTACTTGAGGTTCTGACACTCGTACAGGGTCGCGAGGCCGTGGTTGTTGCTCTCAACGCCAAGCAAGCAGTTGTTATAGAGCTTTGCCTTGGTGACTGCCTCAAAGGCAAGGTCACGCGGGCTCGTGTACTTTGATACGAACTCCGCTGCAAGCTCCCCGGTCGTAAGGTCAAGCACGATGATGACGGCGTTGTCCTTCCCTACGCCTCCTGATGGGTCCACGCCCATGACATACACGTGCGAGGCGTCACGCTTTGAGTAGAACTTCCAGTCTCCAGCGACAATAGGGTCACGCCTAAACTGAAGGTCAAGGAACTGAGGGCTGAAGAACTTAGTACCGGATGACCTGAACGCCTCCTCTGGCGTGGTCGGGTACTGCTGGAGTAGCGCCTCAAAGTCACGGTTGAGCTGTAGCCACACCTGGTAGTAGTAGCTGACCTCTCGGTCACTCCATCCAAAGCGCTGTTGACGCTCAAGGAACCACTGCGCCTGGTCGCGTCCGGCAAGACTGATGACCGGGTACTTCTCGATTTCCTCGTCGTCATAGGTCCAGTTGAAGAAGAACGCCTTGAACTGCGTAGGTAGCGGGTCCTCCTTACGGTCCCACGCTTCCCAGAACATTTCATAGAACAAGCCCCAGTCGTCCTCTGCCGTACTCTCGATGGTGATGCGTCCAGTGAAGGGGACGGCTGGGATGGTACCGCGCACGAGCTCGATAGCCTTTGAGCGCTCCTCCTTCTCCATCTTCGAGAGCTCCGTGATGTGCACGTCGTCGTACGTACCAGAGCGGCCTGACGAGGCCACGCGTATAAAACTCTCTGAATCATCTCCGAAGTTGACGCGGAACTCTCCCCGGTTCTTTGAGACGAGCTTATAGAGCTGCTTGAGCGGGTAGTTGTCCCAGAGAACGGTGAGCTTGTTGTTGAGGATGTTCTCCGCTTCCCCTTTCAAGTGAGCCACGAAGAGCGCACGGTAGTGCTTGGTAAGCAACGTACGGATGAACTGCACGATGACGCCGTATGTAGTGAAGCCAAGCTGACGGGACTTGAGCACTATCTTACGCGGGTGCGGGTCTGCATCGAATATCTCCTGTGCACGATTAGGCTTGAAGCGCACGAGCTCTCCGGCCTTGTTGACGATGTACGCGCAGCGACGTATCTGCCAGCCCGGCTTACGCAGTGTCGCTTTCTGTTCGGGTGTGAGGGTGGTGAGGTCGAGCTGCATGTGCTTGCTTCGCTAGACGATGCGTACGATGCACCGCAAACGGCGGATTCTTCTTAGCCTCACTAAGCGCCTTCTTCAGTTGTGTCTTGTTCAGTCGCAGGTTCATCGAAAAGAATCGTCGAGGCGCTATGGAGCTTGTCCCCTCCTGAGGTGAGGTCGAGCTTCTCTCCGAACTTCTTAGGAAGGACCTTGGAGAGATACCACTTGCGGCTGTCCACACGAAGACGGGAACGCTGGATGTGGTCATGGTTGACGCGCACACCTCCGTCCTCGTCATCAGTCTCTACGTAGTCGTTAGAAGCATCGTCTGCAATATCGAGAATCTCGTCAAAGAGCGCTTCTGCCTGTGCTTCCCTCGCGCGCGCGTACTTCTTCTGAAACTCAGAGTAGATAGGATTACTCGACAATATCCACCTGTACACCGTCGACTGCACCGGCATGTGCTCGTCACGACAAATACGACGAACACTCTCCCCTTGAGAGAGACGGAAACATAGCTCTTCTGCTATCTCGTCTGTGTAGCTTGTTGGTCGTCCAGTTACTGCCATAGTGAAGTGATTATGCCACGTGCTTACTGGTTCTCAAATGCCTTCTGTTGCTCAGTGAGTGTATGGATGTCGTAACTCACGTATCCAAGTAGCACGATAAGGGCTGTAGTGAGGGCGATGAGTAGGCCAATGAGGTACTGCATACTACTTTGAACGCTTCTTAGGCTTCTTAGCATGCAGGGCGGTCGTCATGATGATGTCCCACGAGGTGAGGGTGAGGGCAAGCCACGAAAGGCTCAGAATGAACGGCGGTTCCTCGGTAAGCCAGATAGACAACGGCCAGCCAATGAGAGAGCCCACGAAGAGGACCCATGCAACGCCCAGTTTGAATCGTGGAGAGTGAAGCAGTCCCATGCTAGGAAAGCGAGAGAGTGCCCATTTTGTACGCCATGTAGAGCTTAGTCTCCTGCCGGGTGGGCTGCATGCGCTTGAGGCCCAGGCGGCGGCGATGCTTAGCCTGCTGGCTCTTCTTCAGTGCTCGGTTCATTTGTGGGTGCGGGCTCGGTCTGAGCTGGCTGTGCGAGTGCTTGGTCGCGAAGATACGAGAGCTTGCCAATAAGGATGGCGACGCCCTGGGATTCTGCGCCCTTGATGGAAGCGCGGTTGATGAGCGCGATGATGTTCTGGTAGTCCTGGACCTCCAGAGATACGTCTACGTTAGGCATGAGCTATGGTCGGGTTTATGAGTAAGTACATGAAAGTTGCGAGGGCAAGAGCGTACAGACAACGACGAACGAAGTCCGTGCGGTCCATGCCTAGAACGGCGACCTGCCCTGGATGAGACGGACGAGCACGATGATGACCGCCACAACGAGGAGCAAGTGCAGCAAACCGCCGAATGTCGCGCCGCCAACGAAGCCAAGGGCCCAGAGGACGAGCAAGACGATGAGGATAGTGGTGAGCATAACTGCTGAAATGGTTACCCTGTTACCTATACAGTATAGCGTACTTACTGGATTTGGTTATCCACAGGTACTTATCCCCATAGCTACTTGCATAGTTATACCTATAGTGATAGGATAAGAGTATAGGAGATAACCAAACACAATTATGTCAACCTCAAACTTTATGTACAGCAACGAACTCTTCATCGTCCCAGGCTCAGACGAGGAGCACTTTGAAGAGATGGACGCGGAGATGGTGCGCGAGGCCATCGTCACTGATGTTATGCAAGAGTTCGTAAACGACGAGAGCATCGACGTGTACGAGTTCGAGGGATACGACGACGAGCGCAACTACCCGGGCCTTGTCTTCCTCAAGCTCGAGTACACCAAGCACAACGTGCCGGGCGTTCTGAGTGAGGATGACATAACCATCCGAGGCCGGGTCATCATGCGAAGCGGCTACTACTCGGGGCTGAACGTGGATTACGTCATCGACGAAGCGGAGTACGACAACACATACGAGCCGGTACCAGAGACACCGGAGCTCGAGATGGTACGAAGTCGCATGCGCGCGGGTATCGAGAACGTGCTACACGAGCACTGCAAGCGCGCCATCCGCCTTGGCACCTTCTCTAACGGCGAGAGCGTCTACGAGTATGCCTAGTACCCTCGACCTCCTCGTGCTGCTTGGCATCGTGATAGGGGCAATAGTCCTCACGACCTGGCAACTGTTCCGAGAGGATGACCTGCCTGAGTTTGAGGATGCGTAGTTATCCACAGGTTGTGCACAACACTATAGTCATAGTTAGGTAGATAGTGTATAGTATAAGAGTATCAGTAACGCCAAACACAATATGCGACCAGCAAGAACCCCAGAAGCAAGTGAAGAAGTAAGCGAGGAACTCGAAGAGACCGTTGCGGCTCTTGACGAGGCGAACCCCACCATCGACCCTACACCTGAAGAGTACCGAGACTTCACGCGTCCTGCTCATCGAACCATCGTGCGTCGCTTGGTGAGCGACGCGATAGCCGCAAGCGGTCTCCCTGAAGAAGTGCGCAACGGCATGGAGAGCGCCTTCAGTGTGAGCTCAACCATCCGTTGGGCAGGAAGCACACGACAGATATTCACTCGTGTACGTATCGGATACGGCGGTGACTGGATTTCCTCACGAGCAAACCAGCGTATCGACATGGACCGAGTGCTGGCCGCGCTACGTGAGCATGCAGAGCGGTTGATAGCGATGCGTGCCACCCGGCAGACTGAAGCAGAGCGCTCACGAGCACGCCGTGAACGGCTTACAGAGATGCGTACTGAGCTTGGGTTTGGTGACCGCTACTCGAGCCGGAACATAACCCTGGACATAAACAGCGACGAAACGTACCAGGTGAGCTTCAGACTGGATGTTCCTGAGGAGCGAGTGCGTGGAATCATCGCGCTTCTAAAGGGAATTGCGGAGCTCTAAGAGTTATCCACACCCTGTACCTATAGCTATTGCATCAACTATAGCCATAGTGTATAGTATAAGAGTAAGACAAGTAACTAAACACAATGCCTATGAGAAAAATCACACGAGAAGCAGTAGCAGCGTTTATGGGAGGGTACGACTTCCGCAGCAGCAACACCGAGGTGTTGGTGAGCGAAGATACGGGAGCGGTGACCTTGTTCCTTCACGGAAACGCTATTGCGCGCCGGGACAGCAACGGACTTCGTGTGAGCAACGGCGGCTGGTCAAGCAACACCACCAAGGAGCGCTTGAACGGTATCCCGGGTGTCTCAGTAGCGCAGCGTAACTTCGAGTGGTTCCTCAATGGTCGTCCGTGGGATGGCTCCTGGACCCTCGTTTAGCCCCTAACCTTTCAATTATGAAGATGACACTAACAGAAGCGATGCAGAACATTGGCAAGAGGGGCACCATCCAGAATGGTCCGCTTACCATCGACGTAACCATCGTTGATTTCAAGAACTCCTACGGCAAGGACCGCTGGCTCATCGAGCCGGTTGCTGGGTCGGGCAAGGCATGGGTAGAGACCGTTACCATAAACGAAGATGCAGCATGAGGGCCGTCCGAGGAATCCAGAAGCTCGTAGGTACGACCGTCCTCGAGGTGTACATGAACAAGCGATACATTCGCTTTGTCACTGACCGAGGCAGCTACACCTTCGAGGCATACGGTGACTGCTGCTCGAGCACCGAGCTATACGACTTCATCGGCGTGCAGAAGCTCCTGTTGAACCGCGTGCTCGAAGTACACGAGATAAACCTTGACGGCTCGCACTTCAAGAAGCCTATGGACTACGAGGACGTTGTCGCGTACTACGGCATCAAGTTTGTGGTCGAGGACCCGCAGTGGGGTGAGATGACCGCTGTGCTTGCGTTCCGCAATAACAGCAACGGGTACTACGGCGGCTCCCTAGAAGACGCTCAGGACCGGGAAGTCTACCCGCGCGTGTTCGTCGATGTTATCGAAGCTGAAGACGCTCCTCGATAGCACGCTCCTCAAGAGGTAGCCCAGGCTCAACCGTAAGGATTACCCGGGCCTTCCCTTTCTCGTATCCCTTGCGGGTACCGAGCTCCACTATCTGTCCGTCGTCGAGCCATAAAATGCCCGTGAGCGCGTCGAGGAGGACCTTGATGTTATCCACGTCGTGGTTGGCACGTGTCGGCCACCACAGGTCAATTTTGACGCTCAAGGGGCCTTCCATGGGTGCGCCTCGATACTGCGAGCGAGCTTCCATAGCCAGCGCGTGCTTGTTGTCCTTGGCCTTGGAGGTGAGGAAGCGATGCCTTCCACGGTGAGCGTATAAGTTGTTCGTGCCAAGCGGCATAGTGCTGAACTCAATGATGTGCTTCATGCAAGGGAAAGGGAGAGTTGGCCGGTAGGTGTGTAAATGGGCGTGATGTAAACGTCGAGGCCGCGCTCGTGTATGAGCTGTTCTGCTCGCTCGAGAATCATGCGGCGGCGTTCTGCGTACTTCTTCCTCTGGAATCCGTAGTGCGCTCGAACATGGGCAAGCTCGCGCACAGAAACGAGGTTACCCTTGATGCTGTTACATTTGCGACATGCAAGGACGACGTTGAGCTTTTGCTTGATACGGTTTCCCCCTCGACACTGCGGAATGAGATGGTCGCGGGAAACATTTTTATCGTTGAGCTGCTCCTCGCAATAGACACACACCATGGCAGCTCCAGTCTGACGAATGAGTTTCACTATCCGCTTAGGAAGAGAAGAGGTGTGCATACGTGCTACATATCTTCACTTTAGCATCACGTTCTCTATGAACGGTTTTGTTATCCCCTATTCTCTTTTTTACTTTCAAAGAGCTTTATATAACACGTGCTCTTGCTAGATTTTGAGTATGCCCCCCTTTCCCCCCACACAGAGAGAAAGAGTTGCATACTGTCGCGCTCCCGCTGAGTTTTGGTCTGATGATAGACAGACGACGACAGCTCCCGTGACTTTTTTGCGCTGTTCACAGGACTTAGCCCCCTACAGCGTCCAGCAGTGCTGGAGGACGGGCGCGAGGTATTAGATATTCCCTCACTCATCCGCAAACGCGGAGTTATCTACCCGTCCTTCAGAACTTCTGGTCCCACTCGTGCTCCTTCAGGCTTCCCCAGAAGTACTTGCTCCAGGAGTAGCCCGAGCGCACGCGGTCCTCGCACATGCTCTTGAACGCGTACAGGTCCGTTACAGACAAGTGCGAGAGCTTCATCCCGATGAACCCGGGAGAGAGCGGGCGTCGTCCGGCCCAGTCACGTGCTGCATGCTCAAAGAAATAGCGCACTAGCTCTGTTCGTTCGCTAGTACGCTTTTTCTCTGTTGGCTGCGGCAACGTGTAGCCTGCAAAGAGGCTTCCAATTGAGACTGGACCTTCGACACGTGTGCTCATTTTTTCACTCTAGCACCTGGTCGCTCGAACCCCCTGTGGATAACCTACTGGTAGTAGTTATTGCGCCGTGCGGTGTTACGCGGGAGCTTGATGTTTTCTCGTTTCTCGATGTCCTGGACCAGTTTTGAGACGTAGCTGGAGTTGATGCGCGGGTTGAGCAGGCGGCTGATTTCAGTGTAGGTCTTGCCGTCAATGAGGTACGCGATGATTTGCTCCTCGCGGCGCTTCCTTAGCGCGACAGGGTCAGGTCGTGGAGGTAGTTCGGCCGGGAGCTTAGGCATCGGACGTTTTGCCGCAAGCCGTTTGCGGTCGGCCTTCCGCTTTTCGTCGCGCTCCCGCTTGTGCTGTGTCTTACACCCGAAGCAGGTTGCGGGTCGGTCGGTACGAGCTCGCTCTACCATCTCTGGGCAGTACTGACATTTCACTTTGAAGACAACGAGCTTTTGCATAAAGCAAATATATCACGGCTTAGTTGGGCCATTTCCGTTATCCACAGGCTGGTTGTTGACTGGGGGTGAGTATGGTATACTAGGTATACAAGTAAACAAACACAATGATTATGAACTACGACCCAGACCGCACCCCAGAAGACTACGGAGAGCCCCAAGAGACCGAGGGTATTCCTGTAGAAGCAACCGGAGACGTTGAAGTTGAACTCGGCAACGTCATCGTCGATATGCGAACCCTTCGCGTGGTTGAAGGCGCTCAGTGCGAAGAGTGCAACGACGAGGGAGAATACGAGATGATGACACTCGGATGGAACGGCGAACCAATCTATTGGACCGTGAAGTGCGAAGGATACGCGCACGAGATGACTGTGCAGGTGACACGGTTCGATGAGAACGGATTACGAGGTGTAGCAGTCGACGGTATATGAGGCTTTCCGCAACACAACGCTTTATCGAGAGGGCATTGGAAGGCGGATGGAAGAAGGGCCATTGGGAGTTCTTAGGGCTTGTGGATAGGACAGAAGAGCCGCTCGCTCGTTTCAGCAACCTCCGTACTGTTGGTGCTTCAGTCCACTCTGTGTCTGTCGCTTCAATACTCCTCGACCCCGCCGCATGGCAGGCCGTGGGGAAGGTGGAGTTCTGGCCGGACGAAAATCCAGACCCGGAAGATACCGGCTCATACATGCCTACGTGGTTGCTCTACATGCATGGCCTGATAGGCGCCCTGGCCGAAGGGAAGAGCGTCGAGGAGTATTTAGCAACTATCGTATGACCTATGGACCGACACAACGAGAACGCCAGCACCTCCACTCGGTTACGTACCGGGCCCGGCAACAGGCAGCCCGTGAGCTCCGAGCCCGCCTCACCATCCTCGGAATCCTATTGGTTCTTGGCTGGGCAGCCATCGGTTTGGCAGCCATTGTACGAGCCGGTGGCACCTGTGCAGATGTACCGAACACGGAGACTGACACAAGAGGGAATGACGGCGCAGAACCTTCACTACCTTGTGACCAACAGCATGGTGCTTATGTCGACAGGGACGGACGGGTCTATACCGAGGTCCAGGTCAACGGAGCGAAGCTCGCACTTGCGGACTTTTGTAAGCAAGCTGTGGCGGACCATCCAGAGGGTTTGGGAAACGGGGACTTAGCAAAGGTGTGCGGTAGGTATAAGTAACTAACACGATATGAAAAACAGGCGCTACACAAAAAAACAGAAGGACGCAATCGAGCACGTAGTGGTGATGCTTGATGAGCTCGACAATAAGCCGCGCAGGCTCTATTCCGCTCTTCGTGAGTTCGCTGCCGCTTTCAGTGGCAAGCACGAGGGTATGAACGCAGCCATCATAAACCGTATCGACCAGGCAGAGAGCGCGTGGTACGAGCAGTGGGACTTCGAACACCAAGTTGCAGAGATTCTAAATACCTTGCGCAGAAGGCACGCAGATATGACCAATTCTCTTGCCGAGGAGAAGTTCGTAAAAGATTATCGAAGCTACGGCAGAGAGAAGGCGTCAGATGAGGAAGTGCAGATTGCATGGCGAGCTTACACGAAGGGTGCAGAGGAGATGCGAGACCATGCTATGCGTGTATTCTTCCACTTCACTTATCCAGAACTAGATAAAAAGTTTGAACGGTATGACTGATTTCACCAAGAACGAGTTGATGGGACACTTGCGGACCGCCCTGATGCAATTGCAACAGGCGGGCGAGGGCTTCAAAGAAGCCTGGGAAGGGGAAGAGCTCATGCTCAACCCGCGTGAGGCGTCCGAGGTCCGTTCGCTTCTTATGGGCATCAAGGCAAACCTGATTCCCATTGAGGAGTACGCGGGCCAGTTCGAGAAATTAGCAGGTGCGCGTAAGGTAACAGAGTAGTTATGAAAACAAAGCATCTGTTCGTACTCGCATGTCTCTTGCTGGTCGCTGGGTTCACCGGCATTGGCGGAGCATCGGGGTTCTGGTTCGGCATCGGTATTGTGGGCTTTATGCTCGTAGTCGTTGCCCTTGTGCTCTGGGTGCTCGGTAAATAGACCATGCAACTACCTGCTGTACGTCCCAAAATAAGACGAGGCCAGCTCTGGAAGAAAAAGGACACTGGCCTTGTCGTAGAACTGACAGGACGAAACGGTAAGGGGCATTGGTCGTACAAAAAACTCTCGAACGGGTGCAGTGGCAAACAACACTCAGTATTCGAGAATGACTTGTACAGGTTCTGGGAGAAAATTAGCGGCTAACAAAACACAATGGGATACCTTTACACAGACGAGCGGCGGCAGCATCTCCACTCATTCGATGGGAAACCCTTGTTCGGCACCTCGACCGTCGCGAAGATGGCAGGTGGCGACAAGGGCGGCCTCATCTGGTGGGCGGCGGGCTGTGCAGCCGGTACGTTCGGATGGCTCAAGAAGCTCGACACGCGTAAGTTCTCTCCTGAGGAGTGCGCGCAACGGGAAATTGAGCGACGTGCAGCAGCGGTCGCAAAGCTCGAGGAGCTGCGCAATATGTCTATCGAGGCATACCAAACAATGCTCGATGCGGCGTACAAAGCGCACGACACCATCAAGCGTAAGAAGGCAGACGAGGGAACAGAGCGACACGCGAAGCTCGAGGATTACGTGAAGGCGTGTATCGCTGAGGGCGGAGCACCTAAGGCAGTTGACCATTGGCTTCCAGGGTTCTTCGCACCAGAGGTGGAATCGTTCATCACGTGGTCGCTCACAAACGTGCGCAAGTTCCTGTGGTGCGAGGTCAACTGTTATTCGACCACTCTCTGGACCGGCGGTATCGCTGATATTGGGTACGAGGATATGCAGGGGCGTGTGGTCGCAGGTGACCACAAGAGCTCTGACCAAGCGTACTTCGACCAGTTCATCCAGATAGCCGGTTACGACTTGCAGCTCTCAGAGAACGGCGGGTTCGATACTCAAGGCAATAAGGTCTTCGAGCTCCCGGCACCAGTGGATTACTACGTAGTTTTCCCCTTCCGTTCTGTTCCCTTCACTCCCATGTTCATCTACGATGTAGAAGGATACCGGGAAGGTTTCAAGTCTGCTCTCAAGCTGCATAAGCTCAATGAGCAGTTCAAGGAGTTACTCACTAACTAAAGACAATTATGGCTCTATACAAAAAGTCATCGGGCACTAGCGGGGCGTGGGCGAAAGCATCAGATATTCCTACAGGTACGCGTTTGCGTCTCGTGTCGGAGTGCCAGCCGATGCAGGGCGAGTTCGGTGAGCAGGACGTAGCAAAGGCCCGTTTCGAGGGATTTGCGGAGCCTCTCAACGTGCGCATCAACAAGCCAACCATCAACGCGCTCATAGAGGCGTTCGGTGAAGATAGCCGTCAGTGGATGGGTCAGACACTTCGTACCCACATTGAGCCTATGAACGTGGG
>Ga0196971_1000277_pt1 | contig 46349 bp, 31 predicted proteins | sample S1v_1013CmetaG_FD_148660 | JGI IMG/M metagenome (GOLD analysis project Ga0196971, IMG submission 148660) | Soil microbial communities from Anza Borrego desert, Southern California, United States - S1+v_10-13C | ecosystem: Environmental > Terrestrial > Soil > Desert | place: USA: California... | reverse complement strand
CGATGTACCCGCGAACATCTTCGGGGTGCCCGCGGCCCGCTTCGCGCGGACGGATCTCGTGCTGAGCAGCCAGAGAGCGCATCGCGGCCTGTTGGCTGCGCGAGGAACGCTGATGCTGCGGATCACCGACCGGCTGGCAAACGGAATCGTGGTGAACTGCCGCGCCATCGAGACGCACCTCATCCAGCACTACGGCGTGCCGCGGGAGAAGATCCACCTCTGCTACAACGGCATCGACGCATCCGCATTTCAGCCGGAGCCGCGGCAGTACATGGATATGCTCCGCGGCGCAGACGTGGTGATCGGAGTTGTTTGTGTGCTCCGGCCGGAGAAGAATCTGCCGGTACTGGTAGAGGCATTCGCCAGGATGAAAACGCACGCTCCGGGCGCGAAGCTGGCCATCGTTGGCGACGGGTCAATGCGAGCGGCGCTCGAAGCGCAGGCGTGCTCTCTCGGAGTGGGGGCCGACTGCGTATTCGCCGGCCGCGCTCACAACGTTGCCGACTGGCTCCGTTCCATCGACATCTTCGTGCTTCCGTCCACCTCGGAAGCATTGTCGAACTCACTCATGGAGGCCATGGCATGCGGCTGCGCGCCCGTTGCGTCGGACGTGGGCGGCAATCCCGAACTGGTGGAGCATGGTGTGAACGGTTTGCTGTTCCCGCCGGCCAACGTGGATGAACTCGCGAAATGTCTGGGAGATCTCGCCGTCAATAGAGAAATGCGGCGCCGATTTGCGGACGCCAGCGAGCGTATAGTCAAAGGCCGCTTTTCTCTCGATGCCGCCGCCCGCCGCATGGGCGATATCTACGCCTCTCTTCTGCGTTGACCGCAGGCGCGCGCTCATATGCGTATGGGAAAATGAGGAGTCTTACCGATCGATCCTTAAAACGACATGGATACAACTGCAACATCGCCGGAACGGTCCATTCCGGCCGCCTACACTGAACTGGCGGAAAAGATCCGGAACAAAACGGCGCGGGCTGGCATCATCGGCCTGGGTTACGTCGGGCTTCCGCTGGCTGTCGAGTTAGGAAAGGTCGGCTACAGTGTCACGGGCCTTGACGTTCAGGATTCAAAGGTCAGCTCCATCAACGCCGGAACCTCCTACATCCAGGATGTGGCGGACGACGATGTCCGCGAACTCGTTGCCGCTGGAAAGCTGCGGGCGACCGCCGATTTTTCGGTTGTAGCCGAACTGGACACGATCAATATCTGCGTGCCAACTCCCCTTCGGAAGACGAAGGATCCGGACATGAGCTACGTGGTGGCGGCTTGCGAGCAGATCGCGAAGTACTTCCACCCCGGTATGCTCGTGATCCTGGAATCCACGACCTACCCCGGCACGACCGACGAGCTGCTCCGGCCCAGGCTTGAGAAAAACGGTCTCAAGGCCGGCGTGGACTTCTTCCTGTGTTTCTCGCCCGAGCGTGTGGATCCGGGCAATGCTCAGTTCCAGACGCACAACATACCCAAAGTAGTCGGCGGTACGACAGCGCTTTGTACCGCGCTCGGGCATGCGTTCTATTCGCAGGCACTCGAGACCGTGGTGCCCGTCTCGTCAACGCAGGTGGCTGAGATGGTGAAGCTGCTCGAGAATACGTTCCGCATGATCAACATCGGCCTTGTGAACGAACTGGCGGTCATGTGCGGACGCATGGGCATCAACGTATGGGAAGTGATTGAAGCGGCGGCGACGAAGCCGTTCGGCTTTATGCCCTTCTATCCGGGCCCCGGCCTCGGCGGGCACTGCATTCCGATCGACCCGTTCTATTTGTCGTGGAAGAGCAAGCAGGCCGGCGTCGAAGCGCGATTCATCGAGTTGGCGGGTTACATCAACGGACAGATGCCGCATTTCGTGGCCGACAAGGTACAGAATGCGCTGAACGATCACGCCAAGCCGCTGCGCAATTCCCACATCCACATCATGGGTGTCGCGTACAAGAAGAACATCGACGATGTTCGTGAATCGCCCGCGCTCGATGTCATTCACCTGCTGGCGACGCGCGGAGCGCGTATCACATACTCAGACCCGTTCGTTCCGGCACTGCTCATCGACGGGCTCGATATGAAGTCGCAGGATGCATCCGCTGCCGCCGCGGCTGACTGTGTGGTCATCGTGACGGATCATAGCAGTGTGGACTATGCGGCACTGGTCCGCGGCGCGAAGCTCATCGTCGACACGCGGAACGCACTGAAGGGCTTCAGCGGCGACCACATCGTGCGGCTGTAAACGAAGCCTTCGTGTTCGAGTTCGCAGCGCGGTAATCGTGACGACACAGGCTGGCTCACCCGGCGGGATGGAAAGCCTGAATGGTCCCGACCACGATCCGCAGGTACAACGACTGCCGTGGGCACCGGTAACTGACCTGCGAGGGATTATTCGAACGATGCGCTGGACCCGCGGTATGCGTCAGACCAACCACACGGTTGATGATCGGCGTTGTTTTCCGCCGCTGGTTACGTTCGCGATGCCGTCCATCCCGCCTCTCGTCGGCCGGTAATGACTCATCAGCACGAATCCCAGCAGCATTGCGAGCACCGGGTCAGTCGTGCCCGGCGACCGCCCAGGGATCCAAAGCTGGGCGGCTTCAATGGCACCGAGCAGCACCGCGATGCTCATTGTTGCCACGATGCTGCGCAGGCCGCTGCGTCGCAGCATCCATATGGAAGTACCATCGTACACAATCTTATCCATCAAGACGCGCAGAGCGGCGAACCAATCCTGTTGTACGAACCCGATGAACGGTATCCAGGAAAATCCAGCGGGGTGGTGAGTGCTCCGACCGGGCATGAGGCCAAGCACCAGCAGCATGGCTACCAGCATGGCCGCGCACACGCGTGGCCCAGCGCCGCCCGCGAAGAGCGCGCAACCAGCCCACGCACCAATGAGATCCAGTAGTGCAGGCTGCCTGCCCGAAATCAAAATCTGACCCGGAATCAGAGCGGTGGCTGCTATCTGAATCGCCACTGCCCGGCGCGGCAGCACCGCACGGATCATGTGACCGGCGGCCAGCCAAATCACTGCCATTGATGCGACAGGCACCAGGTCCGTCATCGCCGGGTCAAGGAATGCCGCAAACTTCTTGGCCAGAGCTGTCGTTCCGCGTATAGGAAGGAACGGCACGAACAGCCACGCAACCATCGCTATCAGCAATGTTGCGGCTGCTGAGTCCGCCCGGCGATTATTCCTGTTCTGCGATCCCAAGAACCCGAGTGCTGCGTGCCCAAAGCCTACGCCGATGCCGGTTCCTGCCGTGTTTGTCAGAATATCCCGAATGCTTGATGCCCGCGAAGGCGTCCACAACTGCAATATCTCCACAGCGGATGAAAGGACAGCTCCAATGGCGATGGCGAGGGGAGCAGCGACACGTGCGCTGAGATGATTCCGCAGCATGCCGTAAGCAGCCACTCCGAGCGGCATGTAGAGGACAAGATTGACCACAATGTCACGGATTATCCATCGGTCTGTCGAAAATACCAGGCGGCTCCACAGGGTAGAGAACGAGCGCGGATCAGACATGAAGCGCCACGGATATAAAGACCCGTAGAGGATCAAGGCGGCTGCAACGATAAATGCGCGTTTCAGAACTTCATGGTAGAGCCCGCGGGTCGGTCCCCCGTCAGGTTCCGAATGGCATCCGTGGCTCGCGACGGCGTCGGCAGATCCGTGGCGACGACATACGGAACCACGCCGCCCGGCCACCGAAAGCCCGCCCCGGTGACGCCCACCGCATCGCGCCTGTAGTCGTTCTTTACGCTGGCCCAGCGGCTGAGTCCATCCGGTGTGCAGCACGATGTCGGCCTCAAAGATCACGAGACCGCGGCAGCGCCTTCGAAAGGAGTATCGCCCGGCACTTCGTCTCCCCACTGGACTTCGATGAATGCCGTGTCGTCTGGCAGCGTGTCTGTCCAGAAGCCCTCAGATCCGTCTGAGGGCCGCTGAGCTTTCGGACTGAGCCGCCTTCATCGACGCTGCAGGCGAATCATGCCGCGCCTTCGGGCAACCGCACGTCGCGGATGTGGGACCGAACACGACGAGCGTGGCACGCACGCCGTGCTCTCGGAAGCGAGGAAGATGATCGTGCTCGAGCAGGCGGGGTTCTAACCCGGACTGGCTTTTACACGCGTCAGGCGGGCACGCGCCGGGCCGGGAGCCGGTCGCGGTCGATGACGCCCGCTACGTCGATCACCGGAAGCGAGCTGGCTTCAAGGGCCTCCAGCATGGCACCTGACGGCTTTTGCGTGACCACAAGGTAATCCGCCCATGCGGTGACCTCCGCCGCGCTGCTCACCAGCAGACGGCCGATGTGCGGGATGGCGTTCAGCAGGTAATTTCGGTTCGTGCCGTAGATACTGTCGAGGCTGACGTGCGCATCGTAAATGCGCACATCGCGCCCCTTGCCGATCAGGTACTCGAGCATCGTGATCACCGGGCTTTCGCGCAGATCGTCCGTGTTCTCCTTAAATGTCAGGCCGAGTACGCCGATGCGCTTCGCGGGCGAATCCAGAATGGTATCCACCGCGCGCTGAAGCTGAGCCTGGTTACTGGGAAGAGCGGACTCCAGCAGCGGCAGTTCCAGATCGAGCCGCGCCGCGCGGTAGGTGAGCGCACGCAGATCCTTCGGCAGGCAGGAGCCGCCGAACGCGAAGCCCGGCTTCAGATATGCCGGCGAGATGTTCAGCCGTGTGTCGCGGCAGAACGTCGCCATCACTTCGCGGCCATCCACGCCCATGGCTTCGCTCAGAGCGCCGATCTCGTTCGCAAAACAGATCTTCACGGCATGATACGCGTTGCAGGCGTACTTGATCATCTCGGCCGTGCGCAGCGAGACAAGGCACGGCTCGATTCCGAGCGGTGCGTACAGGTCGGCCACGCGGCGGACCGCATCGGCATCGGAGCCGCCCACCACGATCAGCGCGGGCTCGACGAAGTCCTTCATGGCGGTGCCTTCGCGCAGAAACTCGGGATTCGAGACAACATGCACGTTCGGAAACTGCGCGACCGCGGATTCCACGACGTCCTCGGAAGTGCCGGGAAACACCGTGCTGCGAACCGCAATCACGAGCGGCTTCGAACGGCCGGAGAGATGAGGAACGATTTCCTCCACCACGCGGCGGAGCTGATCGAGCCCGAGATTGCCGTTGCGCTCGGACGGCGTCCCGACACACAGCAGAGCCACATCGGCATTCCGCACCGCTTCCTCGGTGGAGGTTGTGGCGGTAAGCAGCCCGCTCGCTACGCTCTCCCGGACAACCTCATCGAGCCCCGGCTCGAAAAAAGGGGCCTCGCCGGCACGGACTTTTTCTACTTTGTAGCTGTCTTTATCGACCCCGGTGACGTGGTGGCCGACGCGGGCAAAGCAGGCCGCGGTCACACAGCCCACGTATCCGAGCCCGAAGACGGCGATATGGTTCTGTTGTTCTGACGGTAAAGCCATTCTGCCCCAGTATATTCGGTGATAAGACGACCTTTCGGCGCGGAACGTGTCTGTGGGCGATTGCAAATTCCGTGTTCGCGACCGCAGTCAGGCAGACGTGACTACTATGGTGATGTGCTGCCGGCACCGTGGCCATGTTTAACCTTGAGCAACCTGCGATCCGATCGAGCATGATGACTATAGATGAATAGGGCTCTCATAACCGGCATCACGGGCCAGGACGGATCGTACCTCGCGGAGCTTCTGCTGAGCGAGGAATACGAGGTACACGGAATCGTACGCCGGTGTTCCACGTTCAACACTACGCGTATCGATCACATCTATGTGGATGCACATGAGCCTGATGCGCGCTTGTTCCTGCACGCGGGAGACATGTCGGACGGAACAGGCCTCCGGCACATCCTGGAGAAGGTACAGCCCGACGAAGTCTACAACTTGGCGGCCCAGTCGCATGTCCGCGTTTCGTTTGAGCAGCCAGAGTATACAGCCGACGTTACCGCCACGGGCGTGCTGCGGCTGCTTGATGCAATCCGCGATTATTGCAAGCAATCCGGCCGTACGGTTCGCTTCTACCAGGCGGGCTCGTCGGAAATGTTCGGCGCCGCCCGGCCCCCGCAGGATGAAAGAACGGCGTTTCATCCGCGCAGTCCGTACGCCGTCAGCAAGGTTGCCGCCCATTGGTATGCCGTCAATTACAGGGAGGGCTATAACCTCTTCATTTGCAACGGCATCATGTTCAATCACGAGTCTCCGCGGCGCGGTGCCACGTTTGTCACGAGGAAAATTACGCGAGGCCTGACACGGATTAAAGCCGGACTTCAGCAGAAGCTCTATTTGGGAAATCTTGACGCGAAGAGAGACTGGGGATTTGCGGGTGACTACGTCCGCGCAATGTGGATGATGTTGCGAGGAGACAGGCCGGACGATTATGTGATTGCCACCGGAGAGGCATGGAGCGTTCGCGACTTCCTGGATTTAGCGGGCGAACGGCTCAATCTGGACTGGCGCGAGCACGTTGAGGTGGACCCGCGCTACTTCCGTCCCACGGAAGTCGATTACCTCCTCGGGGACGCCTCCAAGGCACGACGGGAACTCGGATGGGAGCCGCGGATATCATTCCGCGAACTGGTCCACATGATGGTTGACGACGACTTGAAAACGGCGGAGCGGGACAGCATGCTTGTCAATGCCGGCTACGCTGTCACGGGCGTTCAGCAGCGTTAAGCGACGCGATGCCTGTTGCACTGATTACCGGCGTAACCGGGCAGGACGGAACTTACCTCGCCGAGTTTTTGCATGGCCGTCGGTACCAGGTGCACGGTCTCGTCAGGCCCGGGCAGCAGGACGATGGCGAGTTTGACCGGCTCCTAATCAGCCGGCTGGTTCACCAGCACGAAGCCGGCATCACTGACGAAAAAGGTGTCCTTCGAGTGATAGCGGCGGTCCGGCCCGACGAGTGCTATCACTTGGCTGCCTGCACGTTTGCGGGTGCTGAGGATCATCCCGCGATGCTCGACGTAAACGTACTCGGTACGCAGCACGTCCTGCATGCGGTCCGCCAGCATGCCCCTTCGTGTCGTGTGTTCGTGGCTGGATCGAGCGAGATCTTTGGTGCGGCCGACGTATACCCGCAGACGGAGGAAACCCCCAGGCGGCCGCAAACGCTGTACGGCGTGAGCAAGGCCGCCGCGTATGACCTGACACGGTACTACCGCGATGTTCGGGCCGTGCATGCATCGTGCGGGATTCTTTACAATCACGAGTCGCCCCGCCGGGGCCGGCAGTTTGTGACGCGAAAGATTACGTCCGCGGTCGCTTGTATCAAAGAAGGTCTGCAATCCGAACTCCTTCTCGGGAATCTCGAGGATCAGCGGGACTGGGGGCATGCGCGCGATTACGTTCGTGCCATGTGGCTGATGCTGCAGCAGTCTTCTCCTGACGACTACGTCATCGCCACGGGCGAGCTCCACTCGGTCCGGGAGTTCGTCCAGCGGGCGTTTGAACGTGCGGGTTTAGAGTGGCGGCAGTATGTGAGAACAGACCCGCAGTTCTACCGTCCGTCGCGGCAGGTGCCTTTAGCGGGGTGTGCGCGAAAGGCGCGTGAAACACTCGGATGGACGACGGAGCTCGACTTCACGCAATTGGTCAGCGAGATGGTTGATGAGGACCTCGCGAAAACTGATAAACACTGTATCGGACGGTGAACCCGGCGGGCTCGCCGACATGCCGTGGGATTCTTGTGGAGTGTTCTGGAAGAACTGGACGGACTGGATCTGTACGACTGCGAACCGGCTCGCGCCGAACGCGGGCCGGGTGCTGGAGATTGGCGGCCGTGGACAGGAATTGGCCGACTTCATCCCTGGCCGTGAGTTCCGTACTTTCAATTCGCCGGCGGAGGATATCTGCCGGCGGACGCCTTTTCCGGATGGACATTTCGACTTGATTGTGTCCAAGATGTCGTTCGAACACTTTTACGAGCCGTTCGCCGCTGCTGACGAGGTCACCCGCCTTCTTGCACCGGGCGGAACTCTGCTTGTCATGACGGTTTGGTCATGGCGATACCACACCGCGCCGGGCGTGGAGGACTACTTCCGGTTCTCGGTGCCGGCTCTGCGACAGCTCTTCCCGCGTCTCAGGGAAGTTGAATCGGGGTACGACCTTGCGGACCGGCGTGCGGATTGCCGGTTAGACAATGTGGCCATCGACGAGTTAGGCGGATGGCGTGAACACTGGTATGTCTACTTGGCCGCATGCAAGCCTCGTCTGAGCAGCACGCCGGCGCCGGTTGCACGCTATCGTGCGAACGTGTCGGTGCTCAGTTACAGCTTCGATGACATAAGGTCTGCTTACGAAGGGCTGCTCAGCTATGACAGCGTAGCGGAAGCCGCAAACGCAGTCCTGTCGATGAAGCAAAGCGACATTGACCCGACGTTGCTGGACGATGGTGAACGCGGGCTCCCGTCCGAGGATCGTTTCTTTAGCACCGGCTATTCGCGCATGATGCTGGGACGTTACTTGTTTGCGGCAGCGCAGTTCTGCCGCGGCGCGGAGGTCCTCGACACGTGTGCCGGCCTTGGATGGGGAACATTCCTCGTTGCGCAGTATGCGGCTCGTGTGACGGCGTTCGATCTGGACGATGAGGTGGTGTCATTTTGCCGGCAGGCGTGGCCACAGCCGAACATCGAGTGGCTGTCCGGAAACGCGCTGAAACTTGACTTCCTGCCGGACGGCTTCTTCGATGTCGCGCTCGCGATGGAAACAGTAGAGCACTTTTCCGCCGCCGACGCGCGTGTGTACATCGCCAACATCGAAGGGCGCCTCAGAACAGGCGGCGTGTTGATCGGAACGTCGGCCTTTCCGGCGACGCGGGAAGAAGCAGATGCAATTGCCGCGAGAAACCAGCACCACCCGCATATATTTACCAACGACGAATTTCTCGCACTGCTGCACACGTATTTCAGCCGGGCTGCCGTCATTGGCGGATGGATGTTCATCGCCATAAAGTGATCTGCGCGAGCAGTCCTGTGATACACTTCGTTTTCACCGCCAGCCCTGCGCAACACATTGGTCTCCCGGGAGTTGTGTGTGTCCGCGATTTCTAAACAGCAACCAGCAGCTTCGGGTCGCAACGAACAGGAGATGACATGGTGGTCACCGCTGTCTTCCATTGAAGTCCGTGTCGCCGTTATCACTCTGATTGCCAGTCTCATCGCCCGATGGCATGCCTTCGCGCCAGCCTATTCAATTGACGACTATGGGCTGATGACGGGGGGCGACAGCGGCCTTTTGAGTGGCGCGATCGCACAAGGCCGTTCGCTTGTTTTCTTTCTGCGCGCTGCACTGACGAGTCTGGGTGCGTTGCCGCCACATTCGTTTGTGCTCGGCTCCGTGATCATGCATGCGACGCTCGTTGGCATTGCCCTGTTCTGTTGCCGGCTGTGGGGGATCGAGCATCGGTTCTCGATTGCAGCCGCGGCTTCGCTGCTGTTCATTCTGCACCCTTATCAGGCAGAAATATTCACCTTCAAGACTGCGGTTTTCTTCGTGGCACTTGCGCTCGCACTGGCTTTCGCCGCACTCGCCGCCGCGGCGTCTCGCGGATGGCGGTTCGGAGCGGGTGTACTCGCGTTCACCGCTGCGTTGATGTTGTATCAGGCGGTCCTGAATTACGCCGCAGTGGCTCTGCTTTTCGGTGCGCTCATCTATTTCGCGAGGGGAGAGGCAGCGTGGTTCTTCCGCAACGTGGCTGCCCGGCAAATCACGTTGATCGCGGTGGCGGTTGTGTTGTACTTCGCCGCGACGGCTGCAATCGCAGCGGCTGCAGCGGTCGGGATGAACGAGCGTACGGAACTGCTGGGCATAGCTGGCATCGGAACACGACTCGGTCTGGCCGGTGAGCAACTGTGGCGGATGTTCACGCAACCGGAGCCGATCATGCCGCGTGTGCCGAAGCTCTTGCTGGTGTTTGCGACGGCGGTTGCCGCTGCGGGCGCCATCGCAGCCTCAAGGCATCGTGGCCGTACCGCGGGCGCTATCGGCCTTGCGGTTCTTGTCGGTGTTCCGTTGTGTCTCGGCGTAGTTCTGGTTTTGAAGCAATGGTGGCCCGTACCGCGCGTGTTCGCCCACACTGGACTGATGTGGGCCGGCATGTTCGCGCTGTGTGCCGCGTCGGCTGCTCCCGTGTTCCGGCGCATTGCGCTCGGTATCGCGGCCGTCGTGGTGTTCTCGTTCATCGGAACGAACAATCATGTATTCAGCGATCAATTGCGCATGCAGATGCGGGATGTTTCCAAAACGAACCGCATCCTTGGCCGTGTCGAAATGCTGCCCGATTTCCGGTCTCTGCAGGGCATCGTCGTTCACGGCGGATATTGGACCTACGCGTTGCCTCTGGCAACACAGCAGGGCGACATGAACGTGTCGCTTCTGTATCCGGCATGGACCAAGCGGGCGCTGGTCAACGAGGTCTCCGGCTATAACTTCCAGCCCGCTCCCGATGCTGTAGCAGGTAAGGCTGCCGCGTGGTGTACGGCTGAAAGAAAATGGCCAGCGCCCGAAGCGGTGACCGCGATTGAGAAGTTCGCGGTGGTCTGCCTGCCGGAGTGAGTCTCTCACGTCCCTGCCGATCAATCTGTGCAAGGGCGGTATGCGGCGCGGCTATTGCGCGATAACCGGTGCCCACCCTTCCAGAACCTGACGGATCGAAATTGCCCTCGTGACTTGCAGAGTTGGCGGCGGCCAGAACGGGAGAGCCACGACCGACCGGGAACTGCGGCCATGAACAAGCACGGCGGCATAACTGCCGAATCGTATGACCCTGACGGGTTTCCAGTTTTCATCGGACGTACAATCCCCGTACGAGAACTCATGGCAGGGTTGCATAGGGAACACCGTGTTCTTCATCACCGCGAACGACAGTAGCTGGTTGCCGTTCGTTCCGCCCATCAGCCACACGCTGATCGATCGAGAGGTCCTGTTGTACAGGACGAGGTCAGGGACCTGGTTGCCGTCGAGATCGATGGAATCGAAAACGACCCAGCCGTAGGACGCTGTAGCGACGATGGGATCAGACAGTACTGTGGTCCGTTCCGGACCGCCGAGATACCAGATCACCACAGCGTTCGAGTATCCATTCTGCAAGACTACGTCAGTCACACCATCGCGGTTGAAATCGGCGGTCGCGCGCACTTTCCAGTCCGGGAACGGGGTTGGAAGAAACGAGTCGGACTTCCACGTCAGACCTTTCGGTCCGCCGAGCTGCCAAACTGCGACCTGGTTGCTAATGTAATTTTGAAGTACGATGTCCAGCAACCCGTCTCCCGACATGTCGCCCGCAGTGACAGGCTTCCAGCCGGGGTAAGCGTAATATACGATCGGCGCATCAGTCAGAGACGGCTGCGGGATATTGTCAACTAGGCGCCAGATGCTCACGGGTGTGTGAAGGTAAGTGGAGGTCATCAGAAGCATAGGCCATTCGAGGTACAGGACAGCGGCGGAATTGCAGGTTACAGGTCCGGTAATTTGAAGCCAATGCATGGTTGCCGGATCAAATCTGTACCCGTTGCGTGTGAAGGCTATCTGATATTGCCCGCCCGCGGTTACCCCGCCGATGCTGTAGCATCCGATTGCGTCTGTCACGGTGCTGGCGGAAAACGGACCGCTGAGTGTGACAGTAACCCCCGGAAGGGATCGCCCGTTGTAGCGAACACAGCCGGAGATCGACGGGCCTGCTTGTTGGGATACCACCCCTAGGCGGGTAGTGTCGGCTCGTGCTTCTTTGGCAACGCGGCTCCAGGTGTACCCGCCGTCTTTCGTTACGATTGCGTCTGCTGCGATGCCGGCAACAGGCGTGATTCTCCCGTGTGACGCGGATTCGAAGATCGCTTGCCCGGAGACCGGCGGTGAAGGCAATGAGGTCCATGTCTGTCCCGCGTCACCGGTATGCAGCAGCACTGTGGAGTTGTAGCGCGTCAGGAACAGCCACGCTGTCCAGCTGTCGCCAAAGACAACGGATGCTTCCATATCAAGAACAGGTGCCGGGAGGTCCGGCGCCTTTGCTCCCGACCAATGGGTGCCTCCGTCGGTCGTAAAGAGGAGTTTCCATTCGCTGCTTTCGAGGTTGCTGACAAGAGCGGCGCCGGTGCGGCCGAAGAACGAGACGGCATGTACCTTGCGTGGATCAGCGGTTGGCGCTATGTCGCGCCACGTAACGCCTGCATCGTCACTCCACAGCAACGTATCCGCGGACTGCACCCACGCTTCCGTTCCGCTGACCAGGCCGCCGCGCCTGATCTCAGGGATATGTGTCCGCACGCTGGATGTATCGGCCCAGGAGTACTCGCTCGCATTCAAAAGGCCCAGGATACTGAACATGACTCGCGCGAACGGCATCGCGCGACGTGCAATCAGGATCATACTCATGTTCCTGGTTTACGCGTTAACGATCCGCTGTGTCTATAACCGCCAAGTGTTATGGACTATAGAAGAGGCGAGTTGTGTTGCCTTTACCCTGCGGCTGCCCGCCGACTTCTTCGCGCGGCCGCCGGCATGGCAGGAACAGATGCGGACTTCGGGTCGATACACACGGCAGCCACCGAATGCGCCAGAACATACCTGAAGATGAGGGTTGTGAGACCGACGATCCCTGCTTGCATGAGGTACCACTGTGGCATCATTCCCGGGCCGTTATTCATGAACAGAAGCTGGTTATCGACTAGGAAGTCGCGCGTGAGCTTGCCCGGATGCACGACGAGGGGATCAATCGTGAGCCACACCTTCGAGGCGGCAACCGATACAACGGCGAAACTTGCGAGGAACCAACGGCTCAGCTTCGCGCGCTCAAACGCACCGGCAGCACAGAACACGAACAACGGATAGAAGTTGATGATGCCGCGCGATTCGGAGTTCAGTCCGTTCAGCAGGGCGAACGTAATCAAACGGCAATGCCGTTGTAATGGCGACCAAATTCGGCAGCGTCACTCCAGCGGAGGATCAGCAGCAGCACCAACGGCCCGAAGTAAACTGCGTGCGACACAAGGTGCGCCGCGGGGTACATCATCGCCGAGAGGACCGTCACGTCCAGATATGCACCTACTGCGTACGTGCGTGTCATCGATGCCAGATCAGCCTGAACGATCTTGACGACAATGATGGCGGCAGCGACCGAAAGAACCCGCACGGCGGTATCAGGCGTGAGATATCGCATCAGCGCCCGCCGGGACGGCACGATGTGCCCGATGCCGTACCACAGGTATGCCGCAGCCGCCGCGAGCGACAGCGGCACGGCCGGCATATACGCAGGCATCGTCAGCGTCGCACCTTTGGCCAGCAGATATGCCGCGGCCGCGACAAATACGATGGCTGCACCGCCACTGCATATTCGCATCCACCCGCTATCCCGTGCGTCTGCCTCTTTGTCAACGCAGGCGAAGACGATGAGCAGCGTGCCTTGAATGATAAGCGTGGGCCAAGTGAATGCCCCGAGGACCGTCAGCACGCCCAGCAGCAGGTTGCGGCGTTCGAGGTAACAGCAGAGCATGGCTGTGCCGATCGTGAATGCCGTCGAGTCCGTGAGAATGGCGTCGTACGTTCGATGCTTCATCGGCGAAGTTCAGCAGCAGACCGCACCCTCCAAGCAGAACAGCTTGAGGCGAGAAGGCTGACCGGCGGCAGATGCGCAGCCACAGCGCCGCCACTCCGATAACCATGAGGGCGTTCAGAATGCTAAACCCCGTGACGATAGTGGCGTCATTCGGTTTAACATCGGCCACCTGGTGACCGGCCCAGACAAGCGAACTCGGAAGGATGCGCTGTACGTTGTACGGGGTAAACCACTTCTGCTCGAGAAACATGGGCAGGTATGCGGCCACGCCAGAGTAGAAGTGGGCGTCCCATCGCGGGGGATCGGTTTTATAGATCGAATCATTTGAGGCGGCACCGAGTGCCGCGACCAGAATCGCGCATCCGAGGACGGCCCATGTCACCAATCGGCGGCGTAGCTGAAGTTCAGGTTGCTGTATCAGGGTTTCCCTCGCCTGTGTCCTATCTGCATCGGGGCGTCTTGAATGGCAAGGCAGACCCTATTGAACCACCGAGATTGACCAGTTGGCGGCAGACGCACCGATGACAGGCGAAGACCCGATCTGTGCGCCAGCAGAACCGGTCATGTACCACACGCTGACGGCATTCGTGATCTCGTTCTGAAACACGATGTCTGCCCAGCTATCGCGATTGAAGTCGCTGATGCCTCGGACCCGCCACCCAGCCGCTGCCGTGCCGATAACGGGCGCGGCCTTTGGCACCATGCTATCCGCGGTGGCCATGTACCAGACACTGATCGCATATGTAGTCTGATTCTGGAAAACGATATCCGGGATGCCATTGCGGTCGAAATCGCCGGTTCCGACCACGCGCCAGCCGCTGATCGGGTACCCGAAAACGGGCGCGGAGAGCAGTGTCGTCCCGTTTGTTCCGGACAGGTACCAGATGCTGAGCGCGTTCGTCGTTCGGTTCTGCAGAATCAAGTCGGGAGTGCCATTTACATCGAAATCGGCGGCGGCGACAACATCCCATCCAGCGACCGGAGATGCGACGACAGGAGCTGAGAACAGCGTCGTCTGGTCCGGTCCCGTCATGTACCAGAAACTGAGCTGGAACGTGCTCTGATTCTGCAACACGAGATCGGTTGTTCCGTTCTTGTCGAAGTCGCCGCGTGCCACCAGACGCCATCCGGCCATAGGCGTTTGCACGACGGGACTGCTTAGCAATTCCGCACCGTTGGTTCCGCCCATGAACCAGACACTGACTGCATTCGTCGTCTGGTTCTGCAAGTAGATTCGGCGGATATCGGAGAGTGTTCCTGTCGTAAACGACCAGACTGGCGACTCCGCGATCCCCATGCTGCTGCGGGCGACTACCTTCCAGAAATACTGCTGCCCCTGAAGCACGGGACCAACCGGCAAATACGTGCTCGGCGCGGTGCCAGCGAGCGGCGGATTTGACGTGGTACCGAAGTACACGTCATAGCTCGTCGCATTTGCGCTTGCGTTCCAGCTGAGCAGCACATTCGGTGCACGTCCGGTTGACGCGTGGGCCGGGCTGGGTCCAGTCGGAACCGCCGGGGCACCAACAGCGGGCGCTATTGTCAGCGTGATCGGCACGGTGCCCGCCGATGTGGACAGCGTGCCGGCCAGACTGCCCTGTGCAGCGTTGGCCGCAACCGTAACAGGGGTTGTCCATGTTGTGGAGTTCACCGGCGCGACAATGCCCGCCGCCACCCCCGCAGTTGTGAAGTTGACCGCGCCAACCGACGCCATGCAGGCCGCATTTGCCGACTGAATCGTCAAGTTCGTTGTGGTACCCGCCGTCAGCGTGGCTGGCGCAACGGAAATCCCGCCGAAATTGTTGTAGGCGGACAGCGTTGTCGCGGCCGAAGAGGAGAAGCGCGGAATAGGGAACGAACTTGATTGCACCGGATCGCCTGCGGGCGTATAAGAGGGGCCGAGGTAGCCACGTACCTGAACCTGACCGAGTCCGGATGGCGCCGAGTGTGCGTACGCTACACCGAACGTAATCGAGGCATCGGGCACCATGGGTGCCGCTGTTACCTCCCAGACCGCGGTGCCGGAGCCACTGGTGATCGGCACCTCGACAGCCGGGAATGACATCCCCGGTGAATCGGGACAGGAGAGTATGTGAGTGTTCCCGAGGGGCGCGGGCGTATTCGGCTGTAACGGCAGTTGAAGCGGAGCGCCGGAGACGTCGATCAAAGCCGCCCCAAATCCGGGAGTGGTGCCCACCGACCACGTTGTGGTTACAAACACACGAACACCCTGAGGCACATTTTCAAACCGGGCGTAGAGCCTTGTGCCATGATTCGCCATGCCGACCTCATTTCCAAAAGTCGCGGTGTGCACGAATCCCGATTCGCTGCGGTATACGTTTCCAGGGTTGGATGCGGTCTGACCTGTATCGAGTTGCGCCCTCAGGGAACCCCAGAATCCCATCTTGTACCGCAGGCTCATGTGCATGTTGCCTGTTGTCCCGGCGATCAGGTTGCGATCGCCTGCGTTGTTTTGTCCGCTGCAGGAACCGCTCGCGCTGGTGGTCAGAGGGGATGTGCCAGCACACGAAGTCGTATCGAAAACCATTCCCTGCTGGATGAATCCGAGGATCTGTTGCGGATTATCGACGGGCAGGAAGCCGACTGGGGAGATGCTCACGAACGAGACAACCTGCGTCGGAGTCAAAGCGGGACCGAGTCCCAGTCCCGCGGCGTGGACGCGGATATTGGTGAATCTGAATGTTCGAGTAGCGTTCTGGCCGGGTGGCGTGACCAGCACATTGCTCCACACGAGTTGATTCGCGCCGGCACCTTTCAAAGCCCGCTGCATGGCAGGAGTGGGTGTGGTGCCCTGCGGGTACTGACCCAATCCGCCTTCATCAACGAGCAAGAGAGCGTCTGTTTCCACGCCGTTCACAGACCGGCTCGTAACGTTTGTGTTGAAGTACAGCGTGAACGTCGCGTAGAACGCAGCACCGGCATTTCCACCCGTACATGTGAGTACCAGGTCACCGACAAGTTCGGTAAGTCCCTCGGCACGCAGAACCGGCGGCACACCGGAATTCGCCGTGCACTGCAGGGGTGCTCCTGGCGTCTGTGCGGTGCAGGGCAGTACGAATAACGCGAGTGAAACGATCAGGAAGGCAGTCCAATACTGGAGCCGTCGAACAGACGTCCGCCGACGTCCATTCGCTTCGTCGCCGCAGGAAAGGCGGGAAGCAGCAGCTGACATTTTTGTATCCAGTATATCTTGTGCCGGCACGTTTAACTGATAAAATGTTCGGTTGCCGACCATGCAAAAGATGGCGTTTGGGCTCCGCTGCAGCCTCTTTGCGGGTTGCGCTCTGTTGAGTTTTGCCCAAACTGCGGATCTCGGCCCCGCGCCGGTCTCACGGTCCGGCGAGCCAGTCACTCGCAAATCCGTTGCCGGCACGCGGACCGCGCATGGTGCTGCCGCCGCAGCGTGGCTGGACACAACGGATCGGAGGGCCGTCTCCGCGTCATATGCCCAGTTCTCTGCCCTTGCGACCGTGCCGGTCGAGTTCACAGGCAATGTGGCGGGAGGACTGCCCGGGCATACAGGTCAGGCACACAAGGACGCGGTGCTCGCCCGAATCAACTGGTACAGGCGGATGGCGGGCGTCCCCGACGTCACAACCCTCGACGCTGAATTGAATCGAAAGGCTCAGTTAGGCGCGCTCATGCTGGGCGCAAACGGGCAACTCAGTCACACTCCTCCGCCGACATGGACTTTCTATACAGTAGAAGGCGCCGAGGCGCTGTCGCATTCGAACGTTTGTACCTTCAGGGGGTTCAGCGATCCGGGCTGCATTGCTTTGTATATAGAAGACACTGGCACGTCGAACGATCTTGTTGGCCATCGCAGATGGCTGTTGTTCCCGAAAACGGAAACGATGGGCACCGGCGATGTCGCTGACGCGACCGGGCGGATTTGGAACGCAAACTGGGTCGTAATCGACGGATTCTGGAATCAGCCCCGCCCGCAGACGCGATCCGAGTTTGTCGCTTGGCCGCCTCCCGGCTATGTGCCGTACCAAGTTGTTTCGCCTCGCTGGTCATTCTCGCTTCCGGCTGCGAATTTCAGCTCCGCCACCGTCACGATGATCAGGGGCGGGGTCACGGTTCCGCTCCGGTATGAGCGCATCGAATCGGGGTACGGTGACGATACGCTCGTGTGGGTCCCGGATCATCTCAATGCAAATGAACTCGCTAAGCCGCTTGCACCTGCCGCGGACACACCGGTCCAGGTGACGATTAACAACGTGATCGTAAACGGGCAGGTTCGATCGTTCAGTTACACAGTCATTGTCTTCGACCCTTCGACCACCAGACCTCCGCAGTTTTTCCTGCAAAATGAGACGTCGAACGCCGTTGCAGGATGGGTGATGGCCGGTTTGAACGGCGCAACGATTCAATACTCGCCTGTCATCCATGCCGCCGCCGCGGGCTGGAGAGTGGCTGCTGCCGCGGATTTCGACAATAACGGATGGGCGGACGTGGTGTTCCAGAACGATGCTACGGGGCAGGTCAGTATCTGGTATCTCGGGGGCGGTCAGGGGATGACCCTGCTGTCCGCACCGCTCTTATACACTGCGGTGCCGGGGTGGAAAATTGTTGCCGCCGGGGACTTCGACCGCAACGGCGTGCCTGATCTGGTTCTACAGAGCATGACAACGAATGCCGTCAGCTTTTGGTATCTTGCGGCGAATGGCGCAAGCCGTCTTTCCGCACCTGTCATCTACACAGCTGCGAGCGGCTGGCGAGTCGTCGGCGCTGCCGATTTTGACCGCAACGGCGTCCCGGATCTGGTTTTGAACCACACGGCATCGAACGCGATCAGTCTCTGGTATCTGGGCGGAGCGAACGGTTCAACACTCTTGTCGGCACCCGTCATCCGGACCGCCACGCCGGGCTGGACGCCTGTCGGAGCAAGCGATGTGAATGGCGACGGTACAGGAGACCTCGTGTTTCAGAACGAAGCCACGCGTGCAGTCAGCGTCTGGTACATGGGCGGAACAACGGGCTCCGCGCTGCTGTCCGCACCGGTCATCGCCACCGCTGCGGCTAACTGGAAAATGACCGCGACGAAGTAGCCCTACGGTTCAAACGTTCCCGGACCCGACCGTGCGGCGCAGGCCCTCGATCAGGTCTGTTGAAGGACGCCATTCGAGGTCGGCGTTCGCCCGAGAGACATCCGCGACTACATCCATGACCTCGGCGAGACGCTCATGCGCGCGAGAGACCAGCCTCTTCGGTCTGGGCAGCAGCGAGTTCACGGCCGCGACGATTTCCGCGACACTGACCGACGAACCCGACCCTGCGTTCCAGACGCCGATCCGGCCGCGGACACGCACGAGCAGATCGATCAGATCGTCGATGTACAGGTAGTCGCGGCGAGGGCGGTCATCGGCTACCTCGATGACATCGGTCTCCGCCGAAACAGCCTGCCGGATCACGACTGGAATCAGGAACGATGCAGCCTGACCGGGACCGTAGATGTTGAACGGACGAACAACGGCTGCTCGCACCCCGAACTGCGTGGAATAATACCGGACCAGCTCCTCGCCCATGATCTTCGTATGGCTGTAGGGATTCGTTGCGCGCAGCGGGTGGTCCTCACGAATCGGCAGGTATTCCGGCTGTCCGTACACATACGAACTCAGAAAAGTAATGGATGCGCCGGTGCGCCGGCAGAACTCGAGTACGGACGCTGTGCCGAGCACATTCGTCCTGTAATACGCGTGAGTGTCCGTCCAGCTCTCGGGCACGAACGATCGCGCGGCGAGATGGTAGACGTGTGTCACATCATCCGCTGCGTTCAGCGGCATTGATGCGATATCGCCGTCGCGTGACGAAAGCGGACGGACCTCACAGCCTTGTTCCGACAGCGCCGACACCAAAGGTGTTCCGATGAAACCCGTTGCGCCGGTAACGAGCACGACCTCAGGCATTGTGTGCCAGGAACGTGGAGCGGCCCTTGTCGAACTCCTCGATCGCCTGCATATAGTCGTCCGGGCGGCCGATGTCGAGCCAGTATCCTTTGTACGGTTCGACATGCACCGGCAAGTGTGCAGCGAGCATATCCAGCATCAGGTCATCGAAGCTGAACTTCCGTCCGGCAGGCACGCGATCGAGTAGGCGGCGATTGAGGATGTACACACCCATACTGACGAGGTACTCCACTGCGGGCTTTTCACGGAACCCGGCCAGTTCGCCTGAACCGTTCACTTCGAGCACGCCGTAATCAATGATGTGGCGGCGGACCGCGGCCGAAATCGTGAAGAGTTTCCCCTGCGTGATGTGCTTTGCCGAGAGCTCCTGGAAGTTCAGGTCCGTCAGGACATCGCCATTCATGAGCAGGAAGGTTTCCGGCAAATCCGGAATCAGCGTCAGAGGCGCAATAGTGCCGAGAGGCTGCTGCTCAAGCGAGTAGTCGATATGCAGACCCCATTTGCTGCCATCGCCGAAGAAGGCTTCGATGAGAGCGGCCTGATGATTGACCGCCATCGTGATGTGCCGAAAACCTTGCGCGGCGAGCTGGCGAATGATGACCTCGAGAATCGGATAATCCCCGATCGGCATCAGCGGCTTCGGCAGCACGACCGTGTATGGGCGCAGGCGCGTGCCCATGCCGCCGGCGAGGATCACAGCGCGGTCACACGTTGTAGATGCCAACTTTGTACCTCTTCAGATTGTTCTCGTCCTGGAACCAGGCGATCGTGCGGCTCAGTCCCTCACGCAGCGTGACCTGTGGCGTGAAGCCCGTGCTGTCCTTCAATTTCGAGTTCTCGCACCAGAGGCGGAACACCTCACTGGCACCGGGCCGCAGACGCTCATCGCGTGTAACCGGACGCGCGTCGCTGCCCATCAGTCCGGCGATTGTGGTGAACAGATCGCCGATGCTGACCTCAAAATTGCTTCCGACATGGAACACATCACCAGCGCCGCCTTCCATCCGCGCGGCCGCAAGGAAGCCGCGGCATGTATCCTCGACGAATGTGAAGTCCCGCGTCGCCGATAAATCGCCCAGATCGATTTCGCTTTTACCCGACGCAATCTGCGCAATGATTGTCGGGATCACCGCCCGCGCCGATTGTCTTGGGCCGTACGTGTTGAACGGCCGCACGACCGTTACGGGCAGGCCAAAAGCATAGTGAAAGCTGAGTGCCATTGCATCGGCGGCAATCTTGCTCGCGCTGTAAGGCGATTGCGGAGTGAGCGGATGGTTCTCGTCGATAGGAACGTAACGCGCGGTCCCGTACACTTCGCTCGTCGAAGTGTGCAGCACTCTTTTAACGCCGTTCGTAAGAGCCGCCTGGCAGATATTGACGGTTCCGCGGACATTCGTATCCACGTAGCTGTCGGGCGCTCTGTACGAATAAGGAATGGCGATGAGCGCCGCGAGGTGAAAGACGATGTCGGCGTCTTTCGCGAGCGCCATGCAGAAGTGCGGATCGCGAATATCGCCTGAAACCACCTGTATCCGGTCCAGACACGACACCGATTCCAGCCAGCCCCAGTTGTTAAAGGAGTTGTACTGCGAGAGCGCGGTAACCTGCGCACCTTCAGCAACGAGCAACTCCACCAGGTGCGAGCCAATAAAGCCGTCGGCGCCAGTCACGACTACCCGAGTATTGTTCAGATCCATCCGCGTGAGTTGAACCTCCAGCATACCTGAGGCACCCTGCGAGTTACGGCTCAGGATACAATGATTGCTTCATCTCACATCATGCTTTCCATCGGACTCGGCATCGCAGCCGCTCTTCTGATCGCGGCGGCGATTCTTTCAGGCCGCCGCGGCAACAGACGCAACGCACTCTTTGCCGGCGCCACCGCCGCTGTTCTGGCGGCAGCCGCAGTCGTTCTGCAACTCGGGAACACTCAGCAGACGCAATCTTCCCTCGATAAAGCGACTGTGCGTTTGCCCGATTTTGACGGAAACGGCGTTCCGGATCTTGTCTTCTTCAATCGTGAAACGCACGCGGTCAGCATGTGGCTTCTCGCGGCTGGCGCGCCAGTGTCCGTTGCGTCAACTCCTCTTACGCAGCCTGCAGCCACCGATTGGGAGCCTGTCGCAGTAGCCGCCTCGGTTGCGGGCGAGAGGAAACCGGGAATCATTCTGCAGAACAGGAAAACGCGTCAGATCAGCATGTGGGTGATGAGCGGCGCGAACGGCACGGAGATGAAGCGGTCCATCGAACTCGGTACCGTTCCTGCCGAGGGGTGGACGGTCTTTGCAGCGGCCGACGTGGATCGCAATGGAATCACCGATCTGCTGTTGTGGAACGGTGCCACTCAGCAGGTGAGCGCGTGGCTGCTCGCAGACGGAGAGTCCGGCGCGACTGTGACGGAGAGTCCGGTGATCGGAACCGTTGTACAGGGCTGGACACCGCAAGCTGCCTGCGACCTGGATGGCAATGGCCGCGCGGACCTTGTCCTGCAAAACGGCGAAACACGGCAAGTCAGCTTCTGGCTTTTCGGCGGAGCCTCGGGTTTTCAAAGACTCGATACGCCGGTCATTCAGGCAGCGGCCGAGGGCTGGGCGGTAAGGGGTTGTACGGACCTGGATAAGAGCGGCGGGCCCGATATCATTTTGCAAAACTCTCATTCCGGCGGACTCAGTGCCTGGCTTATGGGCGGAGACAAGGGCCTGACAACCTTGTCGACTCCGACAATGCAGCCAGTTTCCGCCGGTTGGCTGATGGTGCCAACCGGCTTTTGAAGGCGCCAAGGCACGGCATTGCGCTATTCGCTTTTCAGATCCGCCGCAGCTCGTTCACGCACAGCACGGTCGAGCCATTCGTGAACCGTCAGCCCGGCGCGCTTTGCGGCCTCGAACGCCATATTTTTGGCGTCTAGCGTAACTCCTTCGAGCTTTCCGTAATACCGAGTGCGGTGTGTGCCGCCTCGCGCGCCGAGAATCGGGAGATCCAGATCGACAGCGGGCGCGCCGGAACCGACCCGAAACTCAATGACGTAAAACGCGTTGCCGATCACCCAGCGCAAACAAGCGTCGGTCGCATTCTCCGGAAGGAGATCCATGGGCGGCTGATATGTGTAGAGGTGGTTCGAATTCAGAAGGATCCGGCCGAGCTCGGTATCGCGCAGCCAAGGAGCGAGACCTTCGTCGCCGATAACTACCTTTCCGCCGACGCGCACTACGCGCGCCATCTCTGTGAGTGCGGCACGCTTATCGGAGAACAGGTTCAGTCCTCCGAAATGGTATGCGGCATCGAAAAAGCCGTCGGCGAACGGCAGCCGGCATGCGTTTCCGACAGCAAATTCCGATTGACATAAGCCAGACGCCGCCTGCATGCGCGACCGGCCGACACGTAACATGCCCGGTGATAAATCCTGAAGATACAACTCGCCCCTCGGGAGCTGTGCGGCGATTCGTATCGAGTCGCGACACGTTCCACACCCTGTCTCGAGGACACGAGAGTCGGGCTTGAGCTCCAGCAGTGAGATCATCTTTTCGCGAACTTCACCCTCGTCAGCGAAGAAGTTCTGAAAGAGCCAGTCGATTACCTGATCGTAGGAAGCGGCTGTTGCTTCGTAGTACTCCGCTTCCCGCTTCTCCTCCGCTGTCAGTGTTTCCTCCGCGTAATCGATGAGGTGCGGAATGCCGTCCGATACCTCATAAGTGCGGCCCGATTCGCTCTTCAGCGAGCCAGAAACGATCTCTGAACCTTCGGCCTTCGTGATATGGTCCAGCCGCAGCGGTTCGTGAGTATACGGACACCGATACTGGCGAACCGTTTGTTCGCGCATGCGCGTCGCTCCTCCATTTGCAATGTGATGTGAAGCTGGATTATAGCAGTCGGGCACTGGGGTGCGGTTGTGCTAGAAACAACAAGCGATTGCGATAAAATCGAACACATCCCCGTGAAAGTTGCCACGCGAGCCGGTATCATTCCAGTCAACGACCTCGACCGCCGTATCAGCCCGATGCGCGAGCGCTTGGCGAATGCTGCAGCCCGGGTCGTCGAAAGTGGCTGGTACATTCTCGGCCCGCGTGTAAAGGAGTTCGAGTCTGTGTTTGCGGCGTACTGCGGTGTCTCTCACTGCGTTGGAACCGCGAACGGGACTGACGCGCTGGAACTCGCGCTCCGGGCTTGCGGCGCCGGTCCTGGGAAGTGCGTTGTGACGGTAGCGAACGCGGGCGGGTATAGTACGACGGCGATTCTCGCGGCGGCTGCCGAGCCGAGATATGTCGATATCGATCCCGCCACGCTTCTAATGGATGTCGGAGCGCTGGAAACGGCGATTACGAAGGAAACGGCAGCCATTGTAGTCACCCACTTGTATGGCCGGATGGCTGATATGCCTGCCATCATGCACGTTGCGCAGCGTGCCGGCGTCCCCGTGATCGAGGATTGCGCGCAGGCGCACGGCGCGAGACTGGACGGCAGGGCCGCAGGTTCATGGGGTCTGTTCGGCTGCTTCAGTTTTTATCCGACGAAGAATCTGGGCGCGCTCGGCGACGGCGGTGCGGTAGTCACAGCCGATGCTGACGCCGCCACACGCGTCCGCGAGTTGCGGCAGTACGGATGGCGCGAAAAATACCGGACCGCCGTCACAGGCGGCTGCAACAGCCGGCTTGACGAAATGCAGGCCGCTATCCTGCTGGAGCAGCTGCCGTTGCTCGATGGCTGGAACGAGCGCCGGAGGAGTATCGCCCGCCGGTATTCCGAAGAACTCCCTGCCGCGGTTGTGAAACCGCCGAATGCGGCGGGCGCGGATTTCGTGGCCCATCTGTATGTAGTTCGCTCGGCCGGCCGGAACGGGTTGCGCGAGCGGCTGACGGGCAGCGGCATTCAGACGGACATCCATTACCCCGTTCCAGATCATCTGCAGCAGGGGTGGAGTTCTTATCGGTGGGCCGCCGTATCATTACCGCGCTGTGAGGCCGCGTGTGCAGAGGTGCTCACCCTGCCATGTTTCCCCGAACTGACTGATGAAGAAGCAGCTGCCGTGGTAACGGCTGTTCGCGAAGCCGCGGAAGCGAGGTAGCTGTTGTCCGCCGATCAATACACCCGGTTCAAGCATCTCACCTACGAAGGATTCCGGGACCTCGCTGCCGACGCCTCCCTCACTCCGTACGAAAAGATTGGTTTTCCAGACTCGTATCGCGCAGGTAAGGAGACGGAGATCTTTGCGGACATCCGGCGGAAGCTGCCGGACCTTGACAAGCACCGGCAAGTCGTTCTGGATATCGGTCCCGGGTGCACCGATGTTCCTAGCATGATGGTGGACTTATGTGCTGCAAACGACCACACGCTTCTGCTTGTGGACGCACCCGAGATGCTGTCGCTGATTCCGGACGCTCCGCACGTTCACAAACACGCGGGGCGATTTCCGGACGATTGCGCCGGCCTGATTTCCGAGAATGCCGGCCGCGTCGATGTTCTGGTCACATACAGCGTTTTTCACTATGTGTACGCGGAGGGGAATGTTTTTCGATTCGTCGACGAATGCATCCGGCTCTTGGCCGAGGGCGGAACCATGCTGATCGGCGATATTCCGAATGTCGCGAAGCGCAAGCGATTCTTCGCTTCACCAGCCGGCGTGCGGTTTCATCAGGAGTTCATGAAGACGGACGACGTCCCGTCTGTCACATTCAACTGCCCTGAACCGGGCGAGATCGATGACGCGGTGTTGCTTGCGCTCATTATGCGGGCCCGATCCTCCGGATGCGATGCATACATCATGCCGCAGCCGCCCGAGTTGCCGATGGCAAACCGCCGCGAGGACATCCTGATCTGCAAGCCATGACCAAACAGCACAAGCTTGTCATTGTCGGAGACAGCGCATTCGCAGAAATCGCGTTCGAGTATTTCACCTGGGATTCGCCGTATCAAGTGGCGGCGTTTGCCGTTGAGCGACAGTACCTCACACGAACCGAGTTCCTTGGCGTCCCGGTAGTGGCCTTCGAAGATGTGCAGGGTATGTATGCTCCCGCGGAGCATCATTTTTTCGCCGCCCTCGTTTATACCCAGCAGAACAAACTCAGGACCCGGCTTTACCGCGCCGCGAAGGAGAAAGGATACAAGCCGGCATCGTACATCAGCCCGCACGCGTTCATCTGGCGTGACGTTCAGATCGGCGAGCACTGCTTCATCTTTGAGCACAACGTGATCCAGCCTCGCGTGACAATCGGGAACAACGTCATATTGTGGAGCGGAAACCACGTCGGCCATCACTCCAGCGTGAACGATAACTGCTTCATTTCCTCGCACGTTGTTGTTTCAGGATTCTGCACCATTGGCGAGAGCTGCTTCATGGGCGTGAACGCGACGGTGGCGAACAACATCACCATCGGCAATCATGTTCTTGTAGGTGCCGGAGCCCTTGTCCTGAGCGATGTCCCTCATCGTAAGGTAGTCGCCGGAAAATGGCACAACCCCGCACCGGCTTCACCGGCCGCCCCTGCTTCACCGCCGGTGAGCGATCAATCATGAATTGGGCGAAGCGGGGCTTAATCTACTGCCCCGACGGTCGGCACGGGTGGGACCGTTCCTACGCGCACCTGCCCACCGCGTACGGCGTCGATTCGGTTACCCTGCGAATTTACTTCGCTTCTCTGGACGAACAGAAGTACGGGCGCATCGGCTGCATTGATGTCGATGGCGAGAACCCGTCTCAAATTCTGCGGATACATCCGGAGCCGGTTCTGGATCTCGGCGAACCCGGCACGTTCGATGACGCAGGTGTCAATCCTTCCTGCGTGATGAACCGCGGCGGCGACATCTACCTCTACTATGTCGGATGGCAGCGGTCACACAGAGTTCCGTACCTGCTTTTTGCCGGGCTCGCAGTGTCGTCCAACGGCGTGCGCTTCCGCCGGTTCTCGCGGACGCCCGTGCTGGAGCGAACTGCCGAAGAGCCGTTCATCCGGTCGGCAGTGACGATCATTGTGGACAATGGAACGTTCCGGTGCTGGTACGTTTCCGCTCGCGGGTGGACCACCATCGATGACCAGCAGTATCCGGAGTACGTCATCCGATACGCGGAATCAGCCGACGGACTGAGATGGAAAGCATATGAACATATCTGCATCCCTGTTGTGGGCGACGAGTTCGGCATCGGTCGCCCGTGGGTTGTCCAGGACGGCAAGTTGTACCGGATGTGGTACTCGATCCGCTCAAGAGTCGAACCGTACCGCATTGGCTACGCGGAATCATCGGACGGTTTGCAGTGGACACGAAAGGACGACATGAGCGGGCTTTGCCGGTCTGAAACCGGGTGGGATTCCGAGATGATTTGCTACCCCTGTGTTTACGATTTCGCACATCATAGATATGTCTTCTATAACGGCAACCGGCATGGCTCAACAGGATTCGGCTACGCAGTCGGCGACGCTCACGGCGGATAGAGTGGACCGGTACGCGCCGGACCAGAAGGCCGTGTGGGACGAGTTCGTGCGCAACAGCAAGAACGGATCGTTCCTGTTCCTGCGCGACTACATGGACCACATGCAGGATCGGGTGCAGGATTGTTCTCTCATAGTCCGGGATGGCGACGGACGTGTGTCGGGCCTTCTGCCGGGGTATATCGAGGAGGACAGCTACTTCAGCCATGGCCGGCTTACGTACGGGGGGCTTGTCACGGGGAGGGGCACAAGACTGTCCGCCGTACTGAGCGCCCTCGATGCTGTCGCCACGTGGCTTGTCCAGGCTGGAGTTCGCACGTTGTGGTACAAGCCGGTTCCGCACATCTATCACCGTATGCCCGCGGACGAGGATCGCTATGCTCTGTTCCTCCTGGGCGCACAGTGTGTCCGTTCAGGGATGCTCGCGGTAGTGAGCCTACGCGATGAGCCCGAGTATCAGGAGCGTCGGCGCCGCGCGGTAAAGAAAGCGCAGCAGAACGGGCTTACTGTACAGGTATCCACCGATTATCCGGCGTACTGGGGGATCCTGACGGAACTCCTTCGCGAGCGCTATGGCGTGACGCCGGTCCACTCTGTAGCGGAAATGGAGCATCTCACCGCACTGTTTCCGAACAACATGAAGCTGTTCGCATGTTACTCAGGTACTGAGATGCTCGCTGGAATTATTGTCTACACATCCGCCCGCGTGATGAGGGCGCAGTACATAGCGTCGTCGGCCGCGGGACGCAAGGCCGGCGCGCTGGACCTTGTCATCGATCACCTGATCAGGGCGGGGGCTGCCGCTGTGGACTACATCGATCTGGGTACTAGCGATGAGCAGAGCGGACGTGTGCTGAATGCCGGACTGATGGATCAGAAGGAAGGCTTCGGCGCACGTTCTGTGGCGCTCGAACAGTATCGCGTCGATCTGACTCGTTGGCAACCGGGCACCCTCACGAGTGTTCTCAGATGAAGCATAAGCTCTCGATTGTCATTCCGGTCTACTACAATTCGGAGTCACTCCCGCATCTGTTTGGCGAGTTGCAAAAGGTTGAAAGCGAACTCAATCGGCGCGACTGTGCTCTCGAACTGATCTTCGTGGATGATGGATCCGGCGACAATTCGCTTGCCGAACTGTTTCAAATCAAGCGGACGCGTCCGGAAACCACAGTCGTAAAGCTGGCCCGCAATTTTGGCGCAGTACATGCCACCAAGGCCGGTCTCAGCCGCGTCTCGGGCGATTGCTTTCTCGCACTCGCGGCTGACCTTCAGGACCCTCCCGAGCTGATCATCGACGCCTTAGAGCATTGGCGTGGGGGCTCGAAGTTTGTCCTGTTTGCACGGCGGAACCGGCACGATCCGCCACTCAGCAAGTTCCTGGCGTCGATGTACTACAAACTGGTCCGCGCTATGGTCGTCCCTCATTACCCTGAGGGCGGGTACGACCTTGCGTTGATGGATAAGATCTTCCTGCCGTACATTGTAAACAGCAGCAAGAATGTCAACACACCGCTGTTTGCTTACTGGCTGGGCTTTACGCCGACCATCGTTTCGTACGATCGTCGTGAGCGCAAGCACGGCCGGTCACGATGGACGTTCTCGAAGCGGCTGAAGTTTTTTATCGACTCGCTTCTCGGATTCTCGGTCACTCCCATTCGCATCATCCTGCTGATCGGCGTGTTCGTGTCCGTGATGAGCATGATCTACGGTTTCACAATTGTGCTGAACGCGTTCCGCGGACACGTCGACGTGCAAGGGTTTCCCACGCTCGCGGCCCTGATGTCTTTTCTGTTGGGAATGATCATCATCATGCTTGGCATCATCGGCGAGTACATCTGGAGAATTTTCGATGAGGTGAACAAGCGCCCGGAGTCGGTGATCGATGAGATCTACTGATCCGCCGACCGGGCGGGCCTCGACCGCCCAGTTCGTCCGCTTTATCGTTGCTGGTGCAATCAATTCCGGTCTGACCTACGTTCTTTACTTGCTGCTCCTGCGGATTCTTCCGTACGCTGCTGCTTACACGCTGTCGTTCGCAGCTGGAATTGCCCTGTCGCTGATGCTGCAAGGCACGTGGGTGTTTCGCTCCCGCATCACGGTACGGAGGGCTGTCCAGTTTCCGCTGGTGTATGCAGTTCAGTATGTGACTGGCCTTGTTCTGCTTATGGTGTTTGTGGAGAAACTTCGCCTGCCTCGCGAGTTCGCGCCACTGCTGGTGGTAGCGTGCACTATACCGCTCACATTCCTTCTCACCCGGTGTATATTTCGCCCCGCGTGATTCAAAGCCGACTGTTCGGCGGCAGGTAACTGAAGGCGGCGGGCCGGGCGGAGACACTCCGGCAGCGTGATAGCATATGAGTTCCGGGCAGCATCGTCAGGTACGCGGTGTGTCCGCACGTGGCTGTTGGCCGGCGGAGCAGCAAAACATGTTCGTTGAGCAGTGCCAGATCATCAGCTTCCCGAAAATTTGTGACGCACGTGGCAATCTCACTTTTATTGAAGCTGAGCGCCATGTGCCGTTTGAAGTCAAGCGGGTGTTCTATCTGTACGATGTTCCCACCGGTGAATCGCGCGGGGCTCATGCGCATAAGCAATTACATCAGGTGCTAGTCTGCCTGTCGGGAAGTTTTGACGTACTCGTCAGTGACGGCGATAAAGAAACCCGCTTCCATCTGAACCGGCCGTGGCTGGGTCTTCACATCCCGCCGATGATCTGGGGCGCTGAGGTCAATTTCGACCCCGGATCCGTGTGCATGGTTCTTGCTTCCGAGTATTACAACGAATCGGACTACTACCGCGAATACGACGCTTACCTCGAAGCCGTCACTGTAGCGCGTCAGCGTGCTTCGATCGCGGCCGGAGCCTGACCAGTACCAGTTCCTAGTGCTTCAGCCCCGGTCTGCGGCAGCCCGGCCGCGGGATTCGAGCAGTATGCAAGGTAGTCCTTCATCACTCTTCCCGAGTCGCCGTCCATCACGACCTGCCCGTGATCGAGCCAAACAGCACGATCGCAGAAATCGAGGACCATCCGGGGACTGTGTGAAACACACAAAAGAGTACGGCCCTGCGCGCGCAGCTCAGTGATGCGTGCGAGGCACTTTTCCTGAAAATGGGTGTCGCCGACTCCGAGCACCTCGTCGACTATGAGAATGGTCGGATCGACGTGCACCGCTATGGAAAACGCCAGGCGCACGACCATGCCGCTCGAGTATGTACGGATGGGCTCGTGGATGAAGTCTCCGATTTCCGCGAACTTTACAATCTCGGGCAAGGCATCATTGGCCTGACGCTCAGTGAATCCGAGCAGGGCTGCGTTCAGCGTGACGTTTTCCACGCCGGTGAGGTCGGGGTGAAAGCCAGATCCGAGTTCGAGCAGTGCCGCCACGCGTCCGTTGACCCGTATGGATCCCTGGTCGGGACGTGTCAGGCCGGCGATCAGGCTGAGCAGCGTGCTTTTACCCGCCCCGTTCGATCCTACAATTGCTACGCCTTCGGCCGCTGCGACAGTGAACGATACGTTGCGGAGCGCATGCAGGAGGTTGCCCGGCTTCGGCCGGAACAGCTCACGGATCCGTTCGCGCAACAGCTTGCTTGCACTGTGCAGCCGGAACACCTTTGAAACGTTTTGTACCTCGATTACATGCATGGCTACAGGTAGTCGTAGAACCGGGACTTCAGTCGGCGAAACACAAACCACCCTCCCGCAAATGTCACAACAGAAACGCCTGCCAGCTTGATGAGGAGTGACGAAGGTGGCGCTTGTGCTTCGAGGAGGATATTGCGGAGCGCCAGAACCAGAGCGGCGACGGGATTGAATTGGTAGACTTCTTTGTACTGCTGGGGGATGATCGCAAACGAATAGAAGATCGGGACCAGCCAGAACAGGACGGTATTGATCGATTCCACGATGTAGCGTGTATCCCGGACGTACACGTTCACCGCCGACGACACCAAGGTAAGCCCGCAAACGAAGACGATCTCACACGCCCAGATTACCGGCAGCCAAAACCATTGCGCGTTCACGCCTCTGCCAAAGAAAATCGCAATCGTTAGCAGCAGCGCGATCTGAATCAGCAGATGGACACAGTTCGATAGGACGCTTGCGATAGGGACTATTTCTCGTGGAACGGGCACTCGTTTGATCAGGCCGGCGTTCTCCACCACCGAGCTGGTTCCCGACGCCCACGCTAGCGAAAAAAAGCTGTACGGCACGAGGCCACAGAGAACGAAGATCGGAAAGTTCTCAACGGGAGCGGGAAAAATCCCCGTGAAGACGAAAGTCAGCACACCCATCATGACGATGGGATTAAGGAGGGACCAGAAGGCCCCCAAAGACATGTTCCTATAACGGATTCTGAAATCTTTGAGGATGAGCTTCTTCAGCAGGAAGCGGTAGTCGCCAGTCCACATGTAACAACCCTGGGTGACTCGCGGCAGAGCACGTCGCTGCTTGTTTCACCGCATCTGTATTGGAGGGACAACTCGCATTATAGCAACGTGAAGCGGTGCGCCGGCATACGGTCGTATGCCGGCGCATCCGCGAACTACCGGACAGCTATGGTGACGTTGCCCTGGCTCATGCCGGAGCCGACGTGCACCGTAACAGGCACTGCCGTACCAGTCGCCGCGCTTTGCGGGACCACTGCGTTGATCTGTATCGCACCGGAGATGAGGCCGGGAGCAGGACCGGCGTACAGTACCTGCGCCTCCACACCGCCGATGAGGACGCGTACCGGTGCAGCCACGAGCGATCCGCTGCTGGTTGCAACCTGCCCGGTCACCGCGAGAGGACTGGTGAGTCCGCCGCCGGTTGCGTAGATCACGACGACGTTGCCGCGTGCTTCTGCGTTGTTAGGACCGTTCACGGTATTGTTCTGGTTGAGAACAGCACCTTGGCCAAACCCGCGGGCTCCTTCTGTAAAGATGGCGGGTGAGGCTTCTGCGACCCGCAACTCGATCTCCCGCGAACGCTGGCCGCGGTATTCGACCTGCATGCGGGTGCTAAAGCGTCCTGCGAGTTCGAAAGGCATGACGCCATTGATCTGGTTGGCGGAAACATACAACAAAGGTGCGGCGATGCCGTCAAAGAGGACGCGAACCTCACCCAGCGTGGTACCGAGCTGAACGCCGGACGGCTGGCCGGAAACTCCTGTTGCCGGCCCGAGGTCCGTTCCGAAGATGCTGAAGATCAGACCAGGCACGGCTACAGTCGGTGAGAGGGAAGCCGAGTTTTGAAGCGACGTGATCTGCGGCAGGGCCGGAGTCGTGACGGTCAGCGTTACGTTGATCGTTCGCGGGCTGTTCGTAACGCCGGAACTGGAGACCGTGACCGTACCGTTGTAGGTGCCGGCACTCAACCCGGCTGGATTGACACCCACCGCCACCGCCCCCGGCGTTACGCCGGACTGCGGAGTGACGGTCAGCCAGTTAGCCGTTGAAGATGCTGTCCAGTTCGCCGTTGTGCCCGTGCTGGTGATCTGCACGGTTTGCGACGGAGGATTAGCGGAACCCGTCGTTTGATGCGTGAACGTCATCACCGCCGGAGTCACCTGTAGCGTCGCCGATGCTCCGACAGTCAGCGTGACGGGGATGGTACCGACTGTGACGCCCCCTGAGACGATAGCTACAGAGCCGGTGTACGTGCCCTGCGACAAACCGACCGGATTCGCTGTCACAATGACCGACGCAGGCAGTGTGGAAGTTGACGAAACAGCACTCAGCCATCCTGAACCGATGTCCGTGGTCACGGTTGTGCTGAAGGAAGGATTTCCGGTACTCGGTGTCACCTGAACTGTTGTGCTTACTGCGCTCGACCCGGCCGCACCCGTTAGCGAAAGCGGGGTCGGATTCGCAGTGATCGTGAACGACTGAGTGAGATTCAGCGTTACCGGGATATTGACGGGGAACCCGGCTCCGATGCCGGTTTGCGGTGTGACCGTGATGCTGCCCTGGTAAGTTCCTGCAGCTGTAAGCGCGTTCGGGTTCACACTGACGTTCAGTGTCGTCGGCGTGATTCCCGATTGCGGAGTTACGGTAAGCCAATTCCCGCTTGAAGTCGCTGTCGCAAAGAAGTACTGCGACGTGAAGAAGTCGGAACTCGTGATGGATAGCGTCTGTGTGGCAGGCTGAGTGCCGCCGATCGCTCCGTTAAATGCAAGACTGAATGGATTGACGGTGAGTGTACCTGCACCCGTGCCACCGCCGTTTACAGTAACGGGGATGTTCACAGCGCCATAGTTGCTCGACGGTTGAATCGTGAGGGTTCCCGACAGGCCCGCAGGCACCGAAGATGGCGCGAGCAGCGTGAATGTAAACGTTCCGCCCGTACCGGGTATCTGAATCGTTGGGCCGATGATGGACAGCCACCCGTTATTAACGAGGGTTTGAAGGTTCTGCGACAGCAGCAGAGTGTACGGCACCGCCTCGTTGACGGACGGCGTTACCGATACATTCGTCGTCGTCGTGAAGGAATTGAGATTGACTTGATTCGGGTTTGCCGTCAGGAACCTCGACGCCCCACTGGGGTTGACGGTGATCGGAACTGTAACCGCGTTTACTCCCGTCGACGGCGTCGGCGTAAGAGTCAGCGTAGCCGTGCCAAAGCCTGAGGTGGTGGGCACAAGCCAGATTTTGCCGCCGTTCGTCAGGTAGACCGGAGGATCAGCCGCATATCCCACGACGGTGCGCGGCTGCAAGTCTATGGTGTAAGGGACTTGTGCGCCCGCAGCGATACCGGACAATGTGATCGTCACCGGAACGGCTTCCGTGCCCGTCATGGTTACGGGATTGGGCGACACAGACAAAAAGTTTCCGGTTCCACCGGTGGCGACCGTCAGCGTAATAGGCACGGACACAGTCGGACTGAACGATGTCGTTGGCGTGAGACTCAGATTTGCCGTGTGTGTGCCAGCACTGAGTCCGGCCGGATTGACGGTCACAGAAAATGCCGGATTATTGTTCGGCCCGTACGTCGTTCCGGTATTCGGAGCCGGCGAGACCGTAACCCATGAGCCGTTTGTCGCACCCGTGAGACCGACGGTGTAATTGGGCATGGTTCCGGTCGTGCTGGCAAATGTGATTGAGCCGGTTCCACTCTGATTGAACGTGAGGACATTAGGAGTCGCGAAGACGGTTCCCGTGGACCCGGATCCCGGCAGATTAACGAAGAGCTGTCTCGGTTGCAGGCCTGTTCCGCCGAGGACAATCCAACCCGATGTTACTCCGGTTGGAACGCGGTCGGCCATGAGGCGCACGGTAAATGTGCCGGGGACTACACAGGCAGTGCAGGCAGTTCCCGGTGTCGAGCCAGGCGCTTCCAGAATTGCCCAAGGCCCGCCGACCCCCATGATATTGTCGTAAATCGCCGTGAACGATGAGGTGAGAGCGTTGTCCGACCTCGTCAGCGAGACGGAGGCAGCCGCGCCGGAGCTTCCGCCGAGGTTTACAGTCGAGGGATTGGCGACTATGTGAAGCGTCTGGGCAGAGGCCTGCCATGGTGCGGTCGCACAGAACAAACTCAATAATGCGACACGGCAAAGTGACTCGGAGTTCAAGTGTTCCTCCATCTAGCCTTTACGGGCTGCTGAAATATGACAATATCAGATTCTATCGATGCATGACAGACATGCGCCGAATAGGGGTGTTCGGGCCCATCGCGCGGCGAATTCCCTGGCACGTGCAGAGCGAATCGCAGCCCCCGGCGCGTATCTGTGGTCGATGCAGACTGTCCGGAGTGAACGTGTGTGAATGATAACCCGTGTTACACCTTATAAACAAGTAGGTAAGAATGCTGGTGAAACATTGGGTCCCACTTTTGTATCTCATGGTCGTTTAGCAGCGTGCAGGTGCCGTCCGGTGTCGGACGGAGTAGATCGAGCCGTCTGCTGCGAGAGGAGATGCTTTGGGGAAACAGAATCTGCGCGGAAGCCGGTGTCGTTACGGAGTACTAGCAGCCTTGGCTGTCCTTCCGATGGCTGCCGCCGTACACCAGTACGCACCGAAGGGCGTACCGTTGCCGATCGTTTTCGAGCCGAATCAGGGACAAGCGGGCGAGACTGTCCGGTACGTGTCACGCTCTGCCCGGACAGTGCTTCTCCTCGGCGACACGGAGGCCGTATTGTCCATGCGTGCCGGAGAGGGGCGGATCGAATCGCTGCGGATGAGCCTTGTCGGCGCGACACGGCGTGCTCCCAATGGTCTAGACCAGCTGCCGGGCCGGACGAACTACTTACTAGGCGAGCGGTCGCAGTGGCACACCGCGGTGCCGCACTATAGCAAGGTCCGGTACCGCGAAGTGTATCCTGGCATTGACTGGGTGTATTACGGCACCGAGGGTCAGTTCGAGTACGATTTTGTGGTGCAACCCGGTGCCGATCCTTCGCTGATCCGCCTCCGCATCGACGGAGCAACGGCCCTGTCTCTGACTCCCGGTGGCGATCTGGTCATCCGTATGAATGACGGCGAGTTGGTGCAGCGGGCTCCTGTGGTTTTCCAGGATACTCCGCACGGACGCACCCACGTTGCCGGTCGATATGTCGTTGCTGACGACAACGAGGTCCGGTTCACAATTGCAGCGTACGATGCCTCTCTTCCCCTCGTCATCGACCCGGTGCTTAGTTATGCGACTTATGTAGGCGGCAACAGCGCCGACGTCGGCAAAGCTGTCTCCGTAGACTCCGCGGGCAATGCTTACATCGCCGGGGTGACGTTCTCAACCGCGCAACTTGCTACCACCGGACAGACCACACATGGCGGGTTGGCGGACACATTTGTCGCAAAACTCAGCCCCGCCGGCGCAATTCTGTTTGCAACCTACTTCGGCGGAACGGGTAACGATGATGCCACAGCATTGACGGTCGCAAGTGACGGTTCTGTTTATGTAACGGGAACTACCGAATCGGTGCTCCCGACGACTCCCAATCCCATCCGAGCTGCACCGGTCGGTTTGGATGCGTTCCTGCTGCGCCTGAACAGTACAGGGGCCATGATGCAGTTCACTTACCTCGGCGGTGCCGGCACAGACGCTGGGAGCGGCATTGCGGTCAACGGCGAGTCTGTGTATCTTGCTGGACAGACGAATTCCGCCGATTGGACGAATGCGCTTGGCGGCCCGGGAGGGGGTTTGGACGGCTGGGTCGCGAAGGTGACGGGCACGGCGCTGGTCTGGGTGAGATATCTCGGCGGTACCGGAGACGACTGGATCAATGCACTCGCCACACGGGCAGGTAATTTGTATGTTGCCGGGGAAACGCGTTCGGCGACATTTGGGATCCTACAGCCATCCGGGTTTGCCGGCGGAACATCCGATGCTTTCGCGGCCGGGTTAACCATCGATGGTGGAATCGTCTACGGCCGACGGATCGGCGGCGCAGGTAACGATACTGCCTATGCGATCGCTGTGGATACGTACGGCAAAGCTCATGTCGGCGGAGAAACCACCTCGGCAGACATCGCAACCCTGAATGGCTGGATCCCGACACCGCCTGGCGGCACAGACGGGTTTCTGACCATTCTCGGGACCACAGGTGCGATTTCGTATTCAACTTTTGTCGGCGGTACCGGGACGGACAGGGTGAGGGGCATCGCCATCGATCCTGCGGTCGGAGTTGTGTTCATGACGGGCGATACCACGTCCAGCGGCTGGACGTTTACGCACGCGCTCACGACGAGGGGACTCACGGATGCGTTTGTAGTGGGCTTGCAGCCGGCGACAAATACCGTCGAATACTCGACCGCGATCGGCGGCACGCAAAACGATCTCGGTTTGGGCATCGCAGCGACTACAGGCAACGTATATATGGTCGGATACACCGTCTCGGCGGGTATAACCGGAGCCACTAATTCACTGAACACCACACCGCCAACAATTCAGGATGCGCTTGTGGTGCGCATACAGCATACAATCTACCGGCCCCGGCTGGTACTGCAGAACGAGGCGAGCAACGGTGTCGCGATGTGGGTGCTTGGCGGAAACGGACAGACGCTGCTGCATTCGCCGTTCATACTGACGGCAGCAGCGAACTGGTCGGTGGTCGCCAGCGGCGATTTCAACCGCGACGGAATTCCCGACATCGTATTCCAGAATCAAACGAACAACATGATCAGCATCTGGTACATGGGGGCACCCAACGGAACGGGTATCGTGACGGCTCCGATTGCCGCCACATCATCGCCCAACTGGCAGGTGGTTGGCAGCGGAGACCTGAACGAAGACGGTACACATGACCTGTTGTTCCAGAACAGCGTCACGAATCAAATTGCAATCTGGTATATGGGTGGCGCAACCGGCACTACGGTTCTCTCCGATGCAATTGTCGCGTCGCCGGTCAGCGGGTGGCGTGTGACGGGAGTAGGCGACCTCGATGGCAATGGCGCCTCGGATATTGTGTTTACGAATGCGACGTCGAACGGCGTGAGTGTCTGGTACCGCGCACCAGGCCAGGCTTTCAACGTCATGTCATCGCCGATCATCTACTATGCAGCACCAGACTGGCGGCTCGTCGGCGTAACAAACATCGACGAGACAGGGAGAAACGAACTGGTGTTCCAGAACAACACGAACGGTATGTTGAGTGTCTGGTATCTGGGGAACAACGGCACAAGCTACTCCAGTTCCGCGTACCTGCAAACACCCGTGTCCGGCTGGCGCGTGCGAGCCACAAACTAATCCGCTGACGACAGGGGAACTGCTGACTCACAGCAGTTCCCTGCCCCTTTGGCCTCCGGCCTCGTCCTGTGCGGTGATATCATCGCAGCAGTTCCTTCACAATGTCTCTTCCGGCGGCTGTTCTTGCCGCTGTAGCCGCGTGTGCGCTCGTTTCCCAAGTCACGAACGCACAGATGGCGCCGTTGTCATACAGGCCAATTGATGCGGAGTACAGCCAGGCTCTCGATTCCATCGTCTTCGTTTCGGCGAACCCGCATCAGCTTCACATTTATCAGCCCAAATCGCAGGTGGACACGACGGTCGCGCTTCCAAAGGCGCCTCTGAACGTTTCGGTCGGTCCGACGGGCTGGTTTGCGGCAGTCATGCACGACGGGCTCATCTCCTACGTGAATCTGGGAACCGCAAACCTCGAACGGATATACCCGATCAGTGTCAGCACGGGTGATGTGGTGCTGGCGAATGACTATATTTACGTGCCGCCTTCCGTCAGCGTGCGCATTTCCACAGGTGCGGTGCAGAACGGAAACGGCTGGGGTTACGCGAGTTCGGCCGCCAAATTGCATCCGTCGGGCACTGCAATCTACACGACTCGCGATGGAGTCTCGCCGAACGACATACATAAGTACGACGTCTCAACTGGTACTCTGAACGGCAACGTTGATTCGATCTACCACGGCGACTACCCGATTTGCGGGCCGCTATGGCCGTCCGCCGATGGCAAGAGGGTCTTTACCGGCTGTGGAACGGCGTTTGCCGCGTCACCGCAGGCACCCGCTCAGGACATGCGGTACTGGAGCAGCTTGCCGGAGCCTGGTGGCATTATCGCTCTCGCTGAATCAGTCAGCCGGCGTCAGCTCGCGGTGGTGCGGCGGTCATTCTATCCCGACACGACGACGCGCGATGCCGAGGTACTGCTTTACGATACCGATTACCTTACGTGGGCTGGGCGCTTCCGCGTACCTGATTTCACCGCCTCGACAAAAACCTTCGCCGCACATAGCAAGTGGGTCTTTTTCGACAATACCTCTTCGCTCATCTACGTAGTGGCGCAGGCGGACAGAAGTTCGGGAATGCTGAATGACTTCGGCGTATATTCGATTCCACTCGCGGCACCTGAACCGTGCATGCCTGCTTTGTCGGCCACCTCCATAACGGCAGCAGGGAATGGAGAGATCCGAACGATTTTGATTACCGCGCCCGCGTCGTGCCAGTACCGGGCCACCGCCACCTCAAGTTCGATCGTTCTTCTCAGCGGCTTCTACGGTTCCGGGAATGCGACGCTCCGTTTCCTTGTGCGATCCAACCCGGCACCGCAGTCACGAACAGTGGGTTCAATCAACATCGGGTCGCAAATGATAACCGTCGAACAGGATGTTCGCCCAGTATACGGTCCTGCGCGGTTTAGCGCGCCAGTAGTGGACGCCGAGTACGACAAACCTCTCGACCGGGTAATCTACGTAACCGCAGACCCTCCCGAACTGCATGTTCTCAATCCGCCGACCGGGATCGACAGCTTTGTGTCGTTGCCGCTCAAGCCGCTATCCGTGTCTGTCCGGCCTGATGGGCTATATGCCGCGATCGGACATGACGGCTGGATCTCGATCGTGAACCTCCAGTCCCGTGAATTCCTCGGTATTTACAAGCTGGAATGCGATGTTCAAGATCTCGTGCTCGCTGGCAACGGGTGGGTATATGCATTTCCGCGTCGTGACTGGTCCGATATCTACTCGCTGCAGCTTGCGACAGGATTAGTAAAGCCCGTTTCGGCCATCTATAACGGGCGTGTTCCGCGGCTGCATCCAAGCGGTGCCGCCCTATACGTTGGCGGGGACTGGACGTCTAAATGGAACATCGCTTCCGGCGAAGCGAAACTATCGAACAGCTTCACTTCCTACAGCCTCAGTACCTGTGGAAACCTCTGGATCAGCGAAGATGGCCAGCGGATCTTCACTGCGTGCGGCAATGTTTATCGTGCGTCAGATGTGAGTTCGGAGGACGGCGCATACAACGGGAACCTCGGTTCACAGGTTGGCGCGACGTGGGCTGCCCATACCTCTGTACGCGGGTCGGTCGCAGTGATTGGCTCGGGAACAATCGACACAGAAGTGAAGCTGTACGGGTACGAGTATCTGGATGTTGCCGCAGTTGTCCCGCTGCCGTCATTCCCGGTTGCGGTCGGAACCTTCTCGTCGCGTGGACGAATGGCGTTCTGGAACAAGGCGGCCGACCGCCTGTTCGTGCTGGTGCAGGCGGATCCCTCGGCAGAGCTGGAGTCGGACTGGGCGCTGGTTACGTTCTCAGGAGACGGAACGCAGCCTGGCTGCACGATCACGCCCGGCCAAGCCTCTGTTTCAATGCCCTCCAGCGGGATCGCGCAGTTCGGGGTTACATCCGGCTCCGGCTGTGCATGGACCGCTGCCAGCGACGCTGCGTGGCTGACGGTCACAGGCGGCGGCTTTGGGTTCGGCACCGGCAGCGTATCGCTGCGCGCTGCACCCAACACGACCGGGGCGACGCGTTCGGCAACGATTGCCGTGGGATCGCATCTGGTCACGCTCACGCAGGCTGCTCCATGCCATTACTCTATGTCGGGACCGGCCGTGTTCAGTGCGACAGGCGGAACGGGCACGCTGACGATCACGGCAGGTGCGGGGTGCACATGGACCGCCGCCACTCTTGGGGCTCCGGTGACCCTTACATCCCCCGTGTCGGGTTCCGGCACGGGTGCGGTCGGGTTTCAGATCGCCGCCAACACAGGCAACACCATTCAATTCGGAAGGATTGCAGCTGGCGGGCAGGTGTTTACCATCACGGTCCGGCCGGCGGGATATCAGCCGCGGTTTGTCTTCCAGAACCGGACGACGAATGCGGTGAGTTCGTGGCTGATGGGCGGCACGGGCAGTGCGGCCATCCTGCAGTCGCCGGTTATTTACACGGCTGCGGCGAACTGGCGTGTCGCCGCGTTTGCGGACTTCAACACGGACGGCATCCCTGACGTTGTTCTTCAGAATCGATCGACAGGTGCGGTGAGCATCTGGTACATGGGCGGACCGTCGGGCATGACGATCGTGTCGGCTCCGATCATCCACACGGCATACGCGGGGTGGAACGTGGCGGGTGCGGCTGATCTGGACAACAACGGCATTGCCGACATTGTCCTGCAGAATGCGACATCGAACGCAATCAGCGTCTGGTATCTCGGCGCCGGGGCGCAGTTGCAATCCACGCCGGTCATCGGAACACCGCTGTTGAACTGGCGTGTTGCGGCGACTGCCGATTTCGATGGCAATGGCACACCGGATCTGGTGCTGCAGAACGTGATGACGAACGGGATCAGCATCTGGTACATGGGCGGAGCACAGGGATCGACGATGCTGCGTGCTCCGTTCATCCGAACGGCGGCAGCGGGGTGGATTGTGGTGGGAGCCGCATTTCTGGACGGCAACACGACACCGGACCTCGTGCTGCACAACCCGACAACAGGCGGCGTGAGCTTCTGGTTCATGGACAACAGCGGCGAGAGCCTGCTGAACGCGCCGATCGTCGCGTGGTCAGCCGCCAACTGGTCGCTGCTCGGCGGACAGTAGCGCCGGACGCCGTTCCCGTTGCAGGGGAGGGAAAGAAAAAATGTTCTTGATTAAAGCGGCCGCTCGTGCCGTTGTTGTTGTGTGTGTGCTCGGATCCGGCGTGTCCTGCGCACAGACAGTGCCGTTGTCCTTTCGGCCTGTTGACGCTGAATACAGTCCGGCATTGAAGGCAATTATATTCGTTGCCTCGAACCCGCACGAACTGCACATTTACCGGCCTCAGTCCCGAACAGATGTGGCTGTCGCTTTGCCAGCGGCCCCGCTCGACGTATCGGTTGGGCCAACGGGTTTGTACGCGGCAGTTCTGCACGACGGTCTGATTTCGTATGTAAATCTGGCCGCGGCTGCGGTCGAGCGATCGTTCCAGGTTAATGGAATCGGTGGAACAGTGTTGCTGGCGTCGGACAACATCTACGTACCTCCGGACGTGACGGTCAGTCTCTCTCGCGGCGTAATCCAGAACGGCACGTCGGGTTCTTATGTTTCTTATATAACTCCTGGCGACATGACGTTGCATCCTTCAGGACAAGCCATATACGGCGGTGCTACTTCTGTAAACCGGTATGCTCTGTCGAGCAGCGGCATCGCTCCAAGCGCGCCGCTGAACCGGCAGCATGCGTACGGTCCAATGTGGTCATCGGCAGACGGGAAACGCTTGTATACCGGTGGTGAGGCCCGGGTGCTTACATCTTCACCCGCTGCGGCGGAAGAAGAGGATCTGCGCTATTGGGGTACTCTGCCAGGCATCGGGCGTTTCGGTGCGTTCGCAGAGTCGGTTAGCCGGAAGCAGATTGCCGTCGTGCCTGGAACGTATGACTCCAGCATTGTTGATAATCGGGTCCTGCTCTACAACTCTGATTACCTCACACCTGCCGGCCGATTTTTACTGCCGCCTTTTGTGGCTGGATCGACTTCTTACACGCCGCATGCGAGATGGCTGTTCATTGACGATACCTCGTCCGCTTTGCATGTCGTGATGCAGGCAGACAGCAGGTCGGGGCTGACGCAGGATTTCGCTCTCCATACGATTGATCTGTCGGACCGATGTACGCCTGTTGTCGGTACGACGTCGGTTTCGGCACCAGGCAGTGGGGGTATCCAAAGTTTCTCCATCAGCGCACCGGCGACGTGCCATTTCGAGGTACTGAGCGATGCGGACTGGGTGGTGCCGGTCAGCGGCTTCCGCGGCACGGGGGATACTATTCTGCGCTTCCTTGTCCGGCCGAATCCGATTCCTCAAGCCAGATCGGCCACTCTCAGGATCGGGTGGCACACCATATCCGTACAACAGAGTGTCAGGGGTGTGTCGGCCGGGCCGATACGTCTGCCGTCGGCGGTTGTCGCGGCGGAGTACAGCGGCACTCGCGACCGTCTGCTGTACGTGACATCTGAACCGCCGGAATTGCACATGCTGAACCCTGTTGATGACGAGGACAGAGCACTGCAGCTTCCTTTGAGTCCGCGGGCGGTATCTGTTCGTCCGGATGGGTTGTTTGCCGCTGTTGCACATGACGGCTGGATATCCATGGTCGACCTTACAAAGTGGACACTTCTCGGCGTGTACAAGATTGAAACCGATATAGGGGGCATCGTTCTAGCGGCAAATGGATGGGTATATGCGTTTCCGGCATCGAACTGGGGTGTATATTCGCTGCAACTTGCGACGGGCGTTGTAAAACGGCAATCTGACATCCATCGAGGTACGATTCCGCGACTTCACCCTAATGGCATGTCGGTGTATGCCAACGGGGGGACGGCGCCGTCGGACTCCTCGAAGTGGAATATAGACTCCGGGCCTGCAACACCGGATTATTCGTATCACGTCAATGCGTGTGGAAACATATGGCTGAGCGAGGATGGCGCGCGCCTGTTTACGGCGTGCGGTGAATTGTATCGCGATGTGCCGGAAGGCACGTTGTACAACGGCAGTTTCGGCACTCAGCTACGATGGGCGGCGCACAACAGTGCCAATTCGTCCATTGCGGTCATTCCGTTCAGTTATGTTTCTACAACCGATACCGAGGTCAGGCTGTTCGGTTACGAAACTTTGAGTCTCGCCGCCACGGTGCCGCTCCCCTCGTTTCCCGCACCGACCGGCGGTGTTGCTTCACGAGGGCAGATGGCATTCTGGAGCAGTTCTGGCGACAAGCTGTTCGTGCTTGTCCGTGCTGATCCCGCTGCCAAGCTCGAATCTGATTGGGCTGTGGTGAAGTTCAGCGCTAATGGCACACAGCCTGGATGCACGATCACTCCGGCATCGACGGCGGTGGCAATGCCGGCGACGGGACTTGCTCAGTTGAACGTAGTGGCTGCGTCGGGGTGCGCGTGGCGAGCCGCCACCACTGCATCATGGTTGCGCGTAATGGCGGGCGGGTTCGGGTTCGGAAATGGGGTTGTGAGTATCCGGGCGGATGCCAATACAACCGCATCGTCGCGCTCGGCAATCCTTACAATCGGGCCGCACACGGTTACCGTCACTCAACCGGGTGGAGGGCCAGGTGACAGCACGCCGGCAGGGTTGGCATTCCGGCCTGTTCATGCGGAGTACAGTGCGGCGCTGGATGCAATCGTTCTGGTCTCCGCCAATCCCAACACGCTTTATGTCTACTACCCGAAATCGCGGACCATGTCACAAGTGGGGCTGTCGAAGCCGCCGCTGAACGTAGCCGTCTCGCCAAACGGGCTGTTTGCTGCTGTGATGCATGACCGCCTTGTTTCTTATGTCAACCTGGCGAGTGCCTCTGTGGAGCGGACGTTTCCCACAACAGCGACTCACGGCAGAGTTCTGCTCACAAGCAATTACGTGTACCTGCCTCCGCGGCTAAGCATCAATCTGTCCACGGGCGCAGTGCACGACGCGGCACCGTGGGCCGACATGTACAAAACCGCTGCCCTGCATCCTTCCGGCACTGCAATTTATGGCGGTTCTTCGGATTCAACCGCAGTGTCCGGTCACGACATCCTGAGCGGTACGTTTGGCCAGCGGCAAACACGATCGTACAGCGTTTACGTCAGTGGCAATGTTTGGGCGTCCGGTGACGGTAAGCGAATCTACACCAGTTCCGGACCCGTTCTGTCTGCCGCGCCGGCCGACGAGCAGACCGATCTGCGCTATTGGGCCGGGTTCGTACCAATAGAAGCATTCGCCGAATCGAATGTCCGAAGGCAAATTGCTGTTGCCCTGCGTCCGAACTACGGCGAGACGACAGAAGTTGCGTCCGAGATCCTCTTTTTCAACTCTGATTACTTAAATCTCGCCGCACGGTTCCGGCTCCCTCCGCTTCCGGCCGCCCCTGCTTCCTACGCACATGCACGATGGATCTTCTTCGACAGCAGTTCGCAGACTCTTTACGCGGTTGTGCAAGCGGCCAGCAGTGCAGGCCTGCTCGAAGACTTTGCCGTTCAGACGATTCCGATTTCGCAGCCAGCACCGTGTACCCCAAGCTCCGCTACGGCGTCCGTTTCAGTGACAGGAAGCGGTGCTATCTATTCCGTTGTCGTCACCGCGCCCCCAACGTGCCAATATCGAACCGTGACAAATGCCGACTGGGTGGAACTGCTAAGCGGGTTCCACGGTTCGGGAAACGGTACGCTCCGGTTTCTCGTACGACCGAATGCCTCGCTGCAGCCAAGAACAGCCGCCATTACCATCGGCTCACATACCGTACTGGTCACCCAGAGCAGCCGGCCCTCTGGCGGCCCGATACGTCTGCCCGCACCCGTTATCGATGCAAAGTACAGCAAGGCTCTCGATCGGCTGGTATATGTGACAGCCGAGCCTGCCGAACTGCATATCCTGGATCCTGTTGACTTGGGTGATAAGGTCGTCCGCCTGCCCGTGAAGCCTCAGAAGCTGTCAATCCGGCCAGACGGGTTGTACGCCGCGGTGGGACACGATGGCTGGATATCTATCGTGAACCTTGAAACTGCGGCGTTCCTCGGAATGTACAAGATCGAAGCGAATGTGGCAGACCTGCTGCTTGGTTCGAATGGGTGGATATATGCGTTCCGAGCCCAGGGGTCCGACGCCTACTCATTACAACTCTCGACCGGCATTGTGAAATCAACCTACGTTCCGTCCGGGAATGTTCCCCGGTTGCATCCGAATAATGTGTGGTTGTATTTGGGTGGCTTTCATGGTGAATCCAAATGGACCATCGGTTCCGGTGAACTTCAGCGCATGCCGCCGTCTTTCTCCTCTTCGTACGATACATGCGGAAATTTGTGGCTGAGCGAGGACGGCGGTCGAATTTTTACTGTATGCGGATCGGTTTACCGTACGGCAGAAGGTCAGCCGGAAGATCTCTCATACGTAGCAAGCCTTCAAACGATGGCGTGGTTCGTCGCCGATTCAGCCGCTCGTCAAACCGTGGCTGTGATTCCAACCGATGATTATTACTCGACAAAGCTGCGGAACGAATTGCGGCTCTACGGCTCTGAGTATCTAGAGGTTGCTGCAACTGTCGCATTGCCGCCATTCCCAGTGACCGGCACAACAGTCGCGTCACAGGGTCAAATGGCGTTCTGGAACAAGGCGGCCGACCGCCTGTTCGTTCTGGTGCAGGCGGATCCCTTGGCAAAGCTGGAGTCGGACTGGGCGCTGGTTACGTTCTCGGGAGACGGAACGCAGGCTGGCTGCACGATCACGCCCGGCCAAGCCTCTGTTTCAATGCCCTCCAGCGGGATCGCGCAGTTCGGGGTGACATCCGGCTCCGGCTGTGCATGGACCGCTGCCAGCGACGCTGCGTGGCTGACGGTCACAGGTGGCGGCTTCGGGTTCGGCACCGGGACCGTGATGCTGCGGGCTGCATCGAACACGACCGGCGCAACGCGCTCGGCAACGGTCACAGTCGGATCGCAGCTGGTCACAGTCACGCAGGCTGCCCCCTGCCAGTACTCTTTGTCGGGACCGGCCGTGTTCAGTGCGACCGGCGGCACCGGCACGGTGACGATCACGGCTGGTGCGGGGTGCCCATGGACCGCCGCCACCCTTGGGGCTCCGGTGACCCTTACATCCCCCGTGTCGGGCTCCGGCACGGGTACGGTCGGTTTTCAGATCGCGGCTAACACAGGCAACACGATTCAATTTGGAAGGATCGCGGCTGGCGGGCAGGTGTTTACCATCACGGTCCGGCCGGCGGGATATCAGCCGCGGTTTGTCTTCCAGAACCGGACGACGAATGCGGTGAGTTCGTGGCTG
>Ga0196971_1000276_pt1 | contig 46468 bp, 41 predicted proteins | sample S1v_1013CmetaG_FD_148660 | JGI IMG/M metagenome (GOLD analysis project Ga0196971, IMG submission 148660) | Soil microbial communities from Anza Borrego desert, Southern California, United States - S1+v_10-13C | ecosystem: Environmental > Terrestrial > Soil > Desert | place: USA: California... | reverse complement strand
TAAGGCAGGTACAGCGTAAAGGTGCTGCCCACACCGACCGTGCTTTCGACGCGGATCTCGCCGCTCAGCAGGCGCGCCAGTTCGCGGCTGATTGACAGCCCCAGCCCGGTGCCGCCGTACTTGCGCGCGGTGCTGCCGTCGGCCTGCTGGAACGCCTCGAAGATCAATTGCAGCTTGTCGGCCGGAATGCCGACGCCGGTGTCGGTCACCGAGAACGCCAGCACCGCATCGGCAGTCGCCAGGCTCGGATGCTCCGGCGTCCAGCCGCCCTGTGCGATGCCGATCCGCATCGATACCGTGCCGTGGCTGGTGAACTTGAACGCATTCGACAGCAGGTTCTTCAGGATCTGCTGCAGGCGGGTAGTGTCGGTGCGCAACGACGGCGGCAGCGTGCGCTCGAGCTCGATCGAGAAGTCGATCCGTTTCGCCTCTGCCATGTGGCGGAACGTGCGCTCCACATACGCGCGCAGCGTCTCGAAGCGGTATTCGCTGACTTCCAGCGTCACCGTGCCGGACTCGATCTTCGACAGGTCGAGGATGTCGTTAATCAAGGTCAACAAGTCGCTGCCGGAGCCGTAGATCGTCTTTGCAAACTCCACCTGCGTATCGGTCAGGTTGCCTTCCGGGTTGTCCGACAGTTGCTGCGCGAGGATCAGCAGGCTGTTCAATGGCGTGCGCAATTCATGCGACATGTTCGCCAGGAACTCCGACTTGTACTTCGACGACAAGGTCAGCTGCGTGGCTTTTTCTTCCAAGGCGCGCTTGGCCTGTTCCACTTCGCGGTTCTTGCGTTCCACTTCGATGTTCTGGTCCGACAGCAGGCGTGCCTTGTCCGCCAGTTCCTGGTTGGTCTGCTGCAACTCCTGCGCCAGCGACTGCGACTGCGTCAACAGGCTTTCGGTACGGCTGTTCGCTTCGATCGTGTTCAACACCACGCCGATCGATTCCATCAACTGGTCGAGGAACGACAAATGGGTTTCGGTGAAGCGGTCCAGCGACGCGATCTCGATGACCGCCTTCACCTGCTGCTCGAACAGGATTGGCAGCACGACGATATTGGTCGGCGGCGCCGCGCCGAGCCCGGACGACACCTTGATGTAGTCGCGCGGCACGTTGGTCAGCCAGATCCGCTGTTTTTCCAGTGCGCACTGGCCGACCAGGCCTTCACCCGGTGCAAATGCGTTCGGCACCTTGTTGCTGGTGCGGTAACCGTAGGACGCAATCATGCGTAGCCGTGCTTCTTGCTCCTGTGCATCCATCATGTAGAACACGCCATGGTGCGCCGACACCAGCGGCGCCAGTTCCGACAGGATCAACGTGGTCACCGCCGACAGGTCGCGCTGGCCCTGCAGCAGGCGCGTGAAGCGCGCGAGGTTGGTTTTGAGCCAGTCCTGCTGCGCATTCTTTTGCGTGGTTTCCTTCAGGTTGCGGATCATTTCGTTGATGTTGTCCTTCAGGTCCGCCACTTCGCCGCGCGCTTCGACCTGGATCGAGCGCGACAGGTCGCCGCGTGTGACCGCGGTCGCCACTTCGGCAATCGCGCGCACCTGCGTGGTCAGGTTCGCCGCCAGCTGGTTCACGTTTTCGGTCAGGTCTTTCCAGGTGCCGGCCGCGCCCGGCACGCTGGCCTGGCCGCCGAGCTTGCCTTCGACACCCACTTCGCGCGCGACCGTGATCGCCTGTTCCGCGAACACCGCCAGCGTGTCGGTCATTTCGTTGATGGTGTTGGCCAGTGCCGCGATCTCGCCGCGCGCGGCCACCGTCAGTTTCTTCTTCAGGTCGCCGTTCGCGACCGCAGTCACCACGCCGGCGATGCCGCGCACCTGCGCGGTGAGGTTTGCCGCCATGAAGTTCACGTTGTCGGTCAGGTCCTTCCAGGTGCCGGCCGCGCCTTCGACCTGCGCCTGGCCGCCGAGCTTGCCTTCGGTGCCCACTTCGCGCGCGACACGCGTGACTTCCGACGCAAAGGACGACAGCTGGTCCACCATCACGTTGATCGTGTCCTTCAGTTCCAGGATCTCGCCCTTCACATCCACCGTGATCTTCTTCGACAGGTCGCCGCGGGCCACCGCGGTGGTCACGGCAGCGATATTCCGAACCTGGCCGGTCAAATTGGACGCCATGAAGTTCACGTTGTCGGTCAGGTCCTTCCATGTACCGGATGCGCCGGGCACATTTGCCTGGCCGCCAAGTCGCCCCTCGGTGCCCACTTCACGCGCCACGCGCGTGACTTCGGACGCAAACGAGCGCAGCTGGTCCACCATCACGTTGATGGTGTTTTTCAGCTCCAGGATTTCTCCCTTCACGTCCACCGTGATCTTCTTGGACAAGTCGCCGTTCGCGACCGCCGTCGTCACTTCGGCGATGTTGCGCACCTGGCCGGTCAGGTTTCCGGCCATGAAGTTGACCGAGTCGGTCAGATCTTTCCATGTTCCCGCCACACCGGAAACATTTGCCTGTCCGCCGAGCTTGCCTTCTGTACCCACTTCACGCGCCACGCGCGTGACTTCGGAGGCGAACGAGGAGAGCTGGTCCACCATCACGTTGATCGTGTTCTTCAGCTCCAGGATTTCGCCCTTGACGTCCACCGTGATCTTCTTCGACAAATCACCGCGCGCCACCGCAGTGGTGACCTCTGCGATGTTGCGCACCTGCCCAGTCAGGTTGGACGCCATGAAGTTCACGTTGTCGGTCAGGTCCTTCCACGTGCCGCCAACGCCGCGCACCTGCGCCTGTCCGCCGAGCTTGCCCTCGGTGCCCACTTCGCGCGCCACGCGCGTGACTTCGGATGCAAAGGAGTTGAGCTGATCCACCATCACGTTGATCGTGTTTTTCAGTTCCAGGATCTCGCCTTTGACATCCACCGTAATCTTCTTCGACAGGTCGCCATTTGCTACCGCGGTGGTCACGTCGGCGATGTTTCGCACCTGTGCGGTCAGGTTGCCTGCCATCGAGTTCACCGAATCGGTCAGGTCCTTCCAGGTGCCCGCTACGCCAGAGACGTTTGCCTGCCCACCGAGCTTGCCTTCGGTACCCACCTCGCGCGCGACACGAGTCACCTCGGACGCGAAGGATGAGAGCTGGTCCACCATCACGTTGATGGTGTCTTTCAGTTCGCGAATCTCGCCTTTCACATCCACCGTGATCTTCTTTGAAAGATCACCGCGCGCCACGGCGGTGGTCACTTCGGCGATGTTGCGCACCTGGCCGGTCAGGTTCGATGCCATGAAGTTCACGTTGTCGGTGAGATCCTTCCACGTGCCACCGACACCCGGTACGTTCGCTTGCCCGCCGAGCTTGCCTTCGGTACCCACCTCGCGCGCGACGCGCGTGACTTCGGACGCAAAGGAGGAGAGCTGGTCCACCATCACGTTGATGGTGTCTTTCAGCTCCAGGATTTCGCCTTTGACATCCACTGTGATTTTCTTCGACAGGTCGCCGCGCGCAACCGCGGTGGTGACCTCTGCGATGTTGCGCACCTGCGCTGTCAGGTTGGAGGCCATAAAGTTAACGTTGTCGGTCAAGTCCTTCCATGTGCCACCCACACCCGGCACATTGGCCTGTCCGCCGAGGCGGCCTTCGGTGCCGACTTCACGTGCCACACGCGTCACTTCTGACGCAAACGAGCGCAGCTGGTCCACCATCGTGTTGATCGTGTCTTTCAGCTGCAGGATTTCGCCGCGCACGTCGACGGTAATTTTCTTGGACAGGTCGCCGTTTGCGACCGCCGTCGTCACTTCCGCAATATTGCGGACTTGCGAGGTCAGGTTGCCTGCCATGAAGTTCACCGAATCGGTCAGGTCCTTCCAGGTGCCTGCCACGCCTTTTACCTGTGCCTGGCCGCCGAGCTTGCCTTCGGTACCCACTTCGCGTGCCACGCGCGTCACTTCGGACGCAAAAGAGGAGAGCTGGTCCACCATCGTGTTTGCCGTCGATGCCGCGCGGAGGAACTCGCCTTTAAGCGGCTGGCCGTCGACCTCGAGCGACATGGTCTGCGACAAATCACCTTTGGCCACGGCACCGATCACGCGCGCCATTTCCGTTGTTGGCCGCACCAGGTCATCGATCAGCGCATTGACGGATCTGACCATGTCGGACCAACCGCCGGAAACATTCGGCACCGAGGCACGCTGGCCAAGGCAGCCCTCGCGGCCCACCACGCGGCTGACGCTGGTGATGCCTTCTGCCATTTGTTCGTTGGTTTCGATGATGTCGTTAAGTGTGTCGGCTATCTTGCCTGCGAGGCCGGTCCAGTCGGACGGCATGCGTGCGGAAAAATCGCCTTTCTTCAGTGCTTTCAAGGTATCGAGCAGTACTTTGACATCGAACTCTTCGCACATGTCGGATCGCATGTCCATTGAGGCACATTCCTTTGGAGTGAAATTGTGGGTGTTTGGGAGCGCCGCTCAGGCGCCCTCTCAGGCGTTACTTGTCTGGAGCAGCTGTTCCGCGAGCACATCGGCGGGCAGGGGCTTGCTGTAGAAGTAGCCCTGATGCTCGTCGCAGCCCAGTTCGCGCAGGATGTTCAGTTGCTGTTCCGTCTCTACGCCCTCGGCGACGACATGCATCGCCAGTGCCCGGGCCATGTCGATGATCGCTTCGACGATCGCGTTGTCGCCAAGGTCCTTGCCGAGGTCGCGCACGAAGGACTGGTCGATCTTCAGGATGTCGATCGGCAGCGCCTTCAGTACCGACAGCGAGGAATAGCCTGTGCCGAAGTCGTCGATCGCAATCGAGATGCCGGTATCGCTGATCTGGCGCAGCACGGCAGTTGCCTTCTCGACGTCGCGGATCACAAGCGATTCGGTGATTTCGAGTTGCAGGCTGGACGGCGGTATTTCGTAACGGCGCAGGGCATTGGCAATGACCTCCGGCAGATCCGCATAAATCTGCGGAATCGCGATATTGACTGCTATCGGGATGCCTGGCAGCGGATGGCCTTCATCCTGCCAGCGGCGCGCCTGCGCACAGGCGGCTGAGATGACCCATTCGCCAATGGGAACGACTTGCTTGGTATCGGTTGCAGCGGGAATGAACTGTCCGCCACTCAACAGGCCAAGACGCGGATGATGCCAGCGCAGCAGTGCTTCCAGCCCGACGGTGCGCCCGCTGGCCGCGTCCACTTTGGGCTGGTAATACAGTTCGAACTCATCGTTCTCGAGGGCGTGTTGCAGCTCATGTTCGAGCAGCGCACGCTCGATCATGCGTGCATTCAGTTCGTCGTGGAAGAATTGCGCACCGCCGCGGTTTTCCTGCTTTGCGTGGTACATCGCGAGGTCGGCAGAACGCATCAACGCCTGCATTGTCGTGCCATCCTGGGGATACAGGCTGATGCCGACACTGGCGGATGTCCGGACGGTCTGCCCGTCGACGTCGAAGGACGTTGAGATTGCCTTGACGATCTTGTTTGCCACTTCACCCGCCGCTGCGTAGGAGGGAAGGTCTTCCATCAGCACCACGAACTCGTCGCCGCCGAGGCGCGCGACGATATCCGATTCGCGCACCGCACGGCGGATTCGTTCCGCGGCTTGCTGTAGCAGTTCGTCGCCAGCATGGTGTCCGTGTGCGTCGTTAATGCTCTTGAACTTGTCCATGTCGAGGAACAACAGCGCAAGCCGTTGTCCATGGCGCGCCGAGCGGAAAATCGCATGCTCCAGGTGCTCTGTCAGTGAGCGGCGGTTCATCAATCCGGTAAGCGGGTCGCGCGTCGCGAGTTCATGCGCACGTTCTTCCGCCTGGCGGCGTTCCATGATCTCCGTTTCCAGCGCAGCGTTGATACGTTTGAGATCCTTTACCTGCTGTAACTGCAGGTCGCGGTTCATGGCTGCCATCTGCTCGCGCTGCATTTGCAGCTGCATGTTTTTCTTCGCCAATTCGATAAAGACCGAAATCTTGCTATGAAGAATTTCCGGGATGACGGGGCTGATCAGGTAATCGGCTGCGCCATGCTGATAGCCCTTTAGGCGGTTGAGTTCATCCGCGTAGTGTGCAGTGACGAAAATGATCGGAACCGATGCGGCGCGCGGATGAGAGTGAATGGTTGCCGCAGTCTCAAAGCCGTCCATGCCAGGCATGCTGACGTCAAGCAATATGACTGCAAACTGGTGGTCCAGCACCGCGCGCAAGGCTTCCGCACCGGATGTCGCGGTCACTACCTGGTATTCATGCGAGGCCGGTGCCGACTTCAACAAGGTCTTTAAAGCGAGAAGACTGGCCGGATGATCGTTAACGAGGAGTATCTTGGGTTTTAGCAACTTTATCTCCGAATCCCTGTAAGCTGATCGCGAGCGCGATCCTCGAAAGCAACTTCGAGATTTCTTAGAAGGATGAATACGCCCAACGTTCCCTTAATTCATGACAAATCTTCTTTGCGGATTAGCAGTGGACGTGTCAGAAGAATGGCGCGCAGCGAAATGAACTCTAAGGAAAATGGGGTAGGAGGAAGTGAGCCGGATCAATATTCGGGGCGATGCAAGGCGAGGTTGAATGCGAGAAATTGAAATGGTGCAAAAAAGCAGCTCGCATCCAGACAGTGAATGGCGCGGGAATTACGCTGATGTAAACTTGCAAACCGACAATCTCTGCCATGCCGCCTTAACTCGCTCAACTAATCATGTCATCACTGCCTGTCGGCGATAGTCTCGATACCATTACCCGACCCATCAAGCTGATCCTGGCGATCGTGTTCGGCGGCTTTTGCATGACGGTCGGTGGAATCATCATGAAAGTGTCGCTGTCGGATTTGCTGGATGCGCGCGAGAGCCATCAATGGGTGCCCGCTGCCGCCACGCTCGACGTGGCGCGCGTCGTGCGCAATGCAGGGAGGGGAAGCAGCGGATATTCGCAGGAGATCAGGTATCACTTCCGTGTCGGCGGCGCATATTACGAAGGATCCCGCCTCAGTTTCAATCGCCAGTCGACGAAGACCAGTGAGGAATCGATGGCGATGCTGCCTTCCACGACGCCGGGCAGTCAAATCATCGTGTATTTCGATGCGAACGATCCATCGCGGAATGTCGTCTATCGCGGCATCGACAAGATGATGTTCATACCGCCGCTGTTCGCGCTAGTGAGCCTGCTTGTTGGCGCAGCGGTGGCAGGCCTTCAGGTGCGCAGGTTCTTGCTGCAGAAACGACATGCGCGCGGGTAAGATTCTTACCCCAGCGAAGCTGACTTCATCCCGTACGCTGCTAACTTGCGTAGATGGTTGAATGCGAGCTCGTTACCGCCACAGCCTTGCTTAACAAGTACCGAGCCCGTTCGTTCGGAAGGCAATCATGGCATTCAACGCAAGCGTGCCGGACTCAGTTCGTCTGCCCGTACGCCGTAGTCTGCAATGCGTGACGGCAGCGGCATCCCCCTGAGCATCGCAGCATAGGTTTCGCCTGCCGCAGCGGACGATTGGATACCATAGCCCCCTTGTCCGGCAGCCCAGAAGAAGCCGGGAAGGAGAGGGTCGAAGCCGCCGGCAAAACTGCCGTCTCCGACGAAAGAACGCAGTCCTGCCCAGACATGGCGTGGACGACGGATCGACAGCGTCGTCATCGTCTCGATGCGGTCAATCGCCACTGCAATATCCAGTTCTTCTGCCTGCACATCATGCGGCGCGACCGGATCGGCATTGGCGGGGGAGCCGAGCAACAGGCCGGCATCGGGTTTCACGTAATACGATTCATCCACGCCGATGAACATCGGCCATGCGGATACATCCATACCCTCCGGCGGTGCAAAAGTGAATGCGGAACGGCGCATCGGTACCAGCCCGAGCGAGGCAGCGCCCGCCAGCGAAGCGATGAGGTCGCACCAGGCGCCGGCGGCATTGACGACAACCGGCGCTTCATACTGGTTGCCGCCTGCAGTCACATGCCACGTCCCGCCGCTGTGCACCATTGCGGTGACCTCGGCATTGCAGCAGAGTGTGCCGCCCGCCGCGCGCACGCCCCGGATATATCCCTGGTGAAGGGCATGCACATCGATGTCGGCGGCGTCCGGCTCATACACGGCACCCAGCACCTGCTCGCGCCGGAGCACAGGCACCAGCGAACAGGCTTGTGCGGCATCCAAGCGCTGTGCGTGGGCCGAGACGGAACGCACGATTGCATCATGTTCGTCGAGCAGAGCGGATTGGCCTTGTGCGGCAACCATCAAGGCACCGCGTGGCGAAAGGATGGGATGGTCGGTAAAACCGGGCGGCGGATTCTCGAGAAAGGCCCGGCTGGCGCAGGTCAGGGCGCGCACCTGGGGCGGTCCGTAGCTCTCCATGAAGAGTGCGGCTGAGCGGCCGGTGCTGTGGTATCCGGGCTGGCTCTCACGCTCGAGCAGTACGACGCGCACATGTGGTGCCAACCAGTACGCGATGGACGCGCCGGCAATACCGGCGCCAATGACCAGAAAATCGGCCTGTGTTTTCTGCATATTCATAATCCCGCCTTGTTACTAATTCGTTTTTTCGTGCTCTAAGGCAATGTCGTGCCATATAAACACATCCCACCGCAGACGCGCGATGGAAAAGATCAAATGGAGCGGGTTCTCCGCGTTTTCCCTCTGTACATCGCAGTTGCAACCTACGGTGTTCCTTTGTTTGTTTCTAAAAGTGGAATAGTTATTTTCTTCGCGCCGTATTTATTGTTGAAAGTGGAGTGTATAGACTTCATTCCATCGATGAGCGCACAACGAATCTAGTGAGGCTCACCGTGGCAGGCAACAAGAAATGACGCATGCCCAGCCTGCCGAGCTCTTACTTACTTATCTATTTCTGGAGAAAAGAATGAAAACCAAACAATTGATCGTTGCTGTTGCTGCCGTTGCTGTTACCGGTTCCGTTTTTGCACAAGGCAATGCCGAATGGGTCGAATTCAACGACTTCGTGTCCACCAAGAGCCGTGCCGAAGTGAAGGCGGAATTGGCACAAGCCTACGCGCAAGGCGACCTCGCACGCAACACTGAGTATGTCGAGTTCACCCAGTTCGCATCGAGCGCGCCGCGTGCGCAAGTCCGCGCCGAGCTGGCCACCGATCATGGCCGCAATACCGAATGGGTTGAGCACACCAACGTTGCATCGACCAAGACCCGTGCGGAAGTGCGCAACGAAGTCCTGCAAGCAGCAAAGCCGACCCGCGCCAAGCTGGGCAGCTGATCTGTCCTTGCTTTAAGAGAGACGCCGGTCGCTTGATGCGACCGGCGTTTTTTTTATGGGCGTTTAGGCTGTTGGAAAACCGTCGCGAGCAGCCCGAGTTTGAGTGGGGCGCCCAGCCTGAGAAACACGGTCCTGCGTGAGGCACGATAAGCACCGCAGGGCTCGGCGCCCCCGGCCGACTCGGGCCGCACAGTAGCTTTATCAATACGCTCTCAGAAAAGTAGGCCGAGGGCGGCTGCCTTCACGGCGGCCTGCGTCTTGTTGGATGTCCCGAGTTTGCCGACGATATTGTTGATGTGGAAGTTGACGGTGCGCTCCGCGACGCTGAGGATTTGCGAGATCTCGTAAGCCGTTTTGCCTTCCGCGGTCCAGCGAAGTACTTCCTTTTCGCGCGCAGTCAGGACAACGCGCGACTCTGGCGCGAGCTTTGGCGTCAGCAGCCGTGTCATCGCTGCGTGCACATACTGAACCAGCCAGCTCAACTTCGCCTGGTTGATTGCGAGTTCTGCTTCGGTAAACGTTTCTGCGCTGCGCGCCAGCGTCAGCAGACCGACGGCGCCATTCGCATCCCGCGACGCCTGCGCCCATCCGACTTCAAGCCCGTGGCTGCGTGCGTCCTCCCAAAAATCCGGCGCATCCGCAAAGAGCTGGTCGGACCAGACGAGCGGCAGGCTGGACTTCAACGCGTGTCGCACGGTCGGATCGACCGCAAGGTAACCGCGCGCGCCGTAGCACTGTCGCCATTCTTCGGAATAGTTATTGAACAACGCAACATTCGGCCGCGATACCGGCACCGGCATCTGGATGCCGTATGCGCAGTATTCGAACCCCATGTTCTTTGCAATCCGCGCTGCCTCCGCAAAGAGCTCCTGCTCGGATTCGATGTTGAGCAAGGCATCAAAACATTCTTGTCGCCACGCGTCCATGGCATTCAACTTCCACTGATTCCAATCTGGAAGGCAATCGTAAAGGCGAAAACGCGCGTTCCGCGATTTCTTGAATCAAAGCTATCGACGATTGCGCAGCCTTGTTGTGGTGTCGCAACGCGGCATGCTGCGCCACGCGCCCTTTGTCAATTCTGACAGTAGTGCAATCATGCCTGCTTACTTAGTATCGACCGGATGCAGACTTATTCCTACAAGTCGCAGCCATCCATTCCTTAACTATTACGCATTCAGACATGGATACCAACCTGCACATTCGACCACTCGAGCACCGCGCGCCGGCCTTGTCACCCGACGGATACATCCGCATGCCACTGGCCAGCCTGAACAGGTTGACCTTCGTACACCTGTATTCCGACAGCGATGCGGACTTCCTCGACGAGCTGAGGGCGCAAACTATCCCCGCACGTTCAGCCGGATTCTCGGAATGGAAGAGTGAATCGCAACCATCGGTATCCCTCGGCTGGGGCTGGTTCATCCACAGTCCGAGCGAACGCATGATGCTCGCTCCGGATGGCGTGCGCAGCAACGTGATGTTGATCGATTCGCACGGTTACGACCTCGGACCGGTGAAGACATCGAGCCTGTTCAGCACCTGGCTCGCCACGTTCAGCTGGCAAGGCGATGTCAGCCTGGCATTGCGAGATGCGATGGCCTGTTAACCTTTACAGTTACCGGAAATTTCACCGGGAGATGTAATGGCGGCCAACAACAACCTGTTTGACCGACCATGCAAACGATCTCCGCACGCCGCAGCGAATTCGCTCCCGAAATGGAAAATGCACTCGCTGAATACCGACACAAGATTTTCATCGAGCGCCTCGGCTGGCCGCTCCCCGTAGAAGACGGCAAGGAGCGTGACCAGTTCGATCATCCGGATACGCTCTATGTCGTCACACGCGACGACAACGGTGCGATCTGCGGTTGCGCGCGCCTGCTGCCCACCATGAAGCCCTACCTGCTGAGCGAGGTGTTCCCCCATCTGCTGGGTGGTGCAGCAGTGCCGCACGCAACGGAAGTCTGGGAGCTCTCCCGTTTTGCTGCCGCCACCGTGGCGCCAAACCAAAATGTCGACGCTGCGGTCAATACCCGCAAGCTCCTCGCCGGCGCGGTCAAGATGGCGGCGGAGCAGGGCGCGCAGCGACTGATTACGGTGTCACCGCTCGGCATCGAGCGCCTGTTGCATCGCATGGGCGTGCACGCACACCGTGCCGGCGCACCGGTGCTGGTGGACGGCAAACCGGTGTTCGCCTGCTGGATCGAGATCGACCAGCAGACCTTGGATGCGCTTGGCATTACGACAGGCGACGAGGCGCAAGTCGCGGAAGGCAATGCTCCGCAATTGCACCGCGCTCCCAATCAAACCATGGAACTGCCTGCCAGCGCCTGCATGTAATTCCCTCCCGGAGTGAGCCGTGAAGCTTCCCCACTGGCGCGAACATGACGCCATTTACCTGCTGGCCTTCGGGTTGGCAGGTGCCGTTGCGGTCCTCGTTGCCGGCGGTCTGACCTGGCTCGCCATCTTGCTTGCGGTGCTGCTGCTTGCAACCGGCGTTTTCCTTGGACACCGTATGGCGGCCACTCAATCGCGCCGCCAACGCATGCTGGAAAATTACTTCACTGGACAGCACGAGTTTGGGGAAAAGGTGGTGCCGGTATGGGCTGGGCATATCGAAGCATCACGCCAACAGATGGAAACCGCCGTGTCGGCGCTCACCGAACGCTTCTCCGGAATTGTTGACCGGCTCGACCATGCAGTGCGCGCGTCGGGCATGGCAACCGAGTCCATCGATGATCGCGACCGCGGACTGGTCGCGATGTTTGCCGAAAGCGAACAGCGCCTGTCATCGGTTGTGACCGACCAACAAGATGCGATGGGCAGCATGACGGCGATGCTCGACAAGGTGCAGAGCCTGAGCCAGTTCATCGGTGAACTGCAGGACATGGCAACCGAGGTCGCAAAAATCGCTGCGCAATCCAACCTGCTTGCCCTCAATGCCGCCATCGAGGCGGCGCGTGCAGGCGAGCTCGGCCGGGGTTTTGCGGTCGTGGCAAAGGAATTTCGCATGCTGTCCAACCAGTCCGGCGACACCGGCAAGCGCATGGCCGAAAAAGTCGCTGTGATCAGCAATGCCATCACCACTACCTGCGCAGCGGCGCAGTCGTCGGTACAGGGGCAGGAAGCGTCGCTGGCTGCATCGCGCACGGTAATCGGCGAAGTGCTTGGCGAATTCAAGGAAACCGCGGACGGGCTGCTCGCATCGGGAGGCCTGCTCAAGTCGGAGGGCATCGGCATCAAGGCAGAAGTCGCGGAAGCGCTCGTGCAGCTGCAATTCCAGGACCGCGTCAACCAGATACTGAGCCATGTGATCGGCAACATCCGCGAGTTTCCGCTCCACCTGACCGATGGCTACAACAGTTTCAGGCATAACGGGGAGTTGCGTCCCATCGACGCGACTGCGTTGCTGGCGGACCTTAAGAAAGACTATGTCATGGCCGACCAGCATGCCGTTCACGATAACAACGCGCCCGGACGCGACACCGGCTCAAGCATCACTTTTTTCTGAGGTTAGTAATGAGCAAGACCATCATGGTAGTGGACGACTCCGCATCGATGCGCCAGGTCGTCGGGATCGCGCTCAAGGGCGCAGGGTATTCCGTGATCGAGGCACGTGACGGCACGGACGCGCTGTTCAAGCTGAACGGGCAGAAGGTGCATCTCATCATCAGCGACGTGAACATGCCGGTGATGGATGGCATCAGCTTCGTCAAGAAAGTGAAGCAACTGCCGAACTACCGTTTCACGCCGATCCTGATGCTGACCACCGAATCGGAAGAACAGAAGAAGCGCGAAGGACATGCCGCCGGGGCGCGCGCCTGGATGGTGAAGCCGTTCAAGTCGGAGCAGCTGCTGAACGCCGTGCAGAAGCTCTGCCTCGCTTGACGGAGCAGATCATGCACGCCAATAACAAGAACACGATCGCCGCGCTGCGCATACAGGGCGAGATGACCATCTACCGCGCGATCGAACTGAAACGAACGCTGATGGCGCCGTTGCAGGAGGGTGTCATTCTTGAAGCGAATCTCGCCGATGTGACCGAGATAGATACTACCGGCCTGCAACTTCTGATGCTGGCCAAGAAAACCGCGCAGGAACGCGGCGGCGAACTGCGTCTCGTCGAGCACAGTGCGGCGGTCATCGACGTTCTTGCGTTGCTGGACCTCGCGGATTGGTTCGGCGAACCGCTTCCTCTTAAAGCATCAGAGGGAATGCGCAATGCAGCTTGACCAGGCGCTGCCTACCTTCATCGCGGAAAGCAGAGAGCTGCTGGAAGACATGGAGAATGCGCTGCTCGTCGCCGAGCAGGCGGAAGACAAGACGGAAATCGTCAACGCGGTATTTCGTGCTGCGCACACCATTAAGGGTTCGGCCGGACTGTTCGGGCTCGACGATATCGTTGCGTTTACACATGTCGCGGAAAGCGTACTCGACCGCGTGCGGGGCGGCCAGCTTATCATCGCCGGCGAACTGGTGTCATTGTTGCTGTCGTGCTGCGACCATATCAATGCGCTGATCAATGGTGTCGAGGCAGGCCAGCTCGAGATGGACGAGGGCTTGCGCCCGCAGGGAGCGCAGCTTGCGGAGGCGCTCAGTGTCTACCTGGCCGCTCCGGTCGAAGAGCCCGATGAGGAGCCTGCGCGCGCGCAGGATAATTCCGGCGCCTCCGCTTCCGATGCCGGCATGTGGCACCTTTCCCTGCGCTTCGACCGCGAAGTGCTGCGCAACGGCATGGATCCGCTTTCCTTCATCCGTTACCTCGGTACGCTGGGTGAGATCGTCGGCATCCTGTCGCTGCACGACGCGCTGCCGCCTGAGGCGGAAATGGACCCCGAATGCAATTACCTGGGCTACGAGATCGCTTTCAGGAGCAGTGCCGACCAGGCAAGCATCGAAGGCGTGTTCGACTTCGTGACGGACTATTGCCAGTTGCGCATCCTGCCGCCGCAGAGCCCGCCTCGTGTGTATCGGGACATGATGCAGCGGCTGCCGGCACATGCGGACCGCCTGAGGCACATGCTGGTTGGCTGCGGCACGATTGGCGCCGGGGATCTTAGCTTTGCGGATGAACGTCCTGCAACGAGCACGGATGTGGGCGTTGCGGCAGCGAGCAAATGTCCCGCCCAGCCTGAAACAGCCGACCCAAGTGCGCTCCGCCAAAGGCCGGGGAAGGAACACGTTCAGGAAAGCCGCTCGATCCGCGTCGATGCGGACAAGCTCGACCAGCTGATCAATCTCGTCGGCGAACTCATCATTGCCGGCGCGTCGGCCAGCCTGGTCGCGCGGCGCGCACGGGCTTCCGATTTGCAGGAGGCGATGTCAAAAGTGTCCAGCCTGGTGGAGGACGTGCGCGACAGCGCCCTGCAACTGCGCATGGTCAAAATTGGCGCGACCTTCAACCGTTTCCAGCGCATCGTGCACGACGTGTCGCGTGATCTCGGCAAGGAGATTGCGCTGGTTATCGACGGCGAGGACACCGAACTGGACAAGACCGTGATCGAGAAGATCGGCGATCCGCTCACGCATCTGGTCCGGAATGCCATGGATCATGGCATCGAGCCGGCGGAGGTGCGGCTTGCGTCCGGCAAGCCGGCGCGCGGCACGGTAAGTCTCAACGCATATCACGATTCCGGCAGCATCGTCATTGCAGTGAGCGATGACGGTGGTGGTCTCAAGCGGGACCGGATACTGGCGAAAGCCATCGAACGCGGCCTGGTCGAACCCAGCCAGCATCTGGAAGACGATGAGATCTACAAATTGATCTTCGAGCCTGACTTTTCGACAGCCGACCAGGTCAGCAACCTGTCTGGCCGTGGCGTCGGCATGGATGTGGTCAAGCGCAACATCACCGCTCTGCGCGGCACCGTCGGCGTGCAGACCACCGAAGGCACCGGTACGACAATCACCGTTCGCCTGCCGTTGACGCTCGCAATCATAGACGGCTTTCTCGTGGAAGTCGGCAAATCCGTGTTTGCCATCCCGCTGGACATGATTGAAGAATGTGTCGCCTATTCTGCTGAGCCGGGACACGACTACACCAACCTGCGCGGACAGGTGCTGCCTTTCGTCCGCCTACGCGAACTGTTCAATGCCGAGGGCGAACCGCCTCGCCGCGAGAACATTGTCGTGCTCAAGCACGCCGGCAAGAAAGCCGGGCTGGTCGTGGACCGCCTGCTGGGCGAGTTCCAGACAGTCATCAAGCCGCTCGGAAAGATGTTCAGTGGTGTCAGATGCATCAGCGGATCGACCATCCTCGGCAGCGGGGAAGTGGCGCTCATCCTCGATGTGCCCGCACTGGTTCAGCAGGCCGGCCGGAGCGAGGCGGGCACCAGCAATTTAGCAGCGTAGCGCTTAAGTAACACAGCGGCGCGACCGACCAGTTTCATTCAGGAGAAATACCATGTTTGGCAATATCAAAATCTCGATCCGGCTGATTGTTGGATTCATGCTGGTTGCCTCGATCACTGTCGCCATCGGCGTGATCGGCATCAGCAACTCGAGCAAAATCAATGACATGGCGGACCAGATGTACTCGCAGGACCTGCTTGGCCTGTCGCACATCAAGGAAGCCAATATCAATCTGGTCTACATCGGGCGCGCGCGGTCGAACTACCTGCTTGCAACCACACAGGAAGAGCGTCAGGCGCAGGTGGCCGTAATCAACAAGCACATCGCCGCAGTGAAGGAGTACATGGAGAAGGCCAAGCCCTTGTTCATGACGGCCGCCGCACAGGAACAGTTCGTCGTATTTCAGAAACACTGGGTTGACTACGAGAAGGAGATGCAGAACATCATTTCACTCGGCGCCAACGAAAAACTCAATCAGCAAAGCGACACCGTCGCCCAGGTGCTTGCGAAGATCCGTGTACAGGCTACCGCACTGGACGACGTGATGAGCGATCTTTCGAAGCGCAAGGAAGTGCGTGCGAAAGAAAAATCCGATGAAACGACGGCGCTCTTTCTTGACAGCCGTGACCAGATGATCACTGCAATCGTGATTGCGGTTCTCCTCGGCATGACTCTCGGCATCCTCATTAGCCGTAGCGTGACCGTCCCGCTGAACCGGGCGAGAGACGCGGCAGTCCGCTTGTCCGAGGGTGACCTGACGGTGTGCATCGAGTCGAACGCCAAGGACGAAACCGGCCAGATGTTGCAGGCAATGCAGGCGATGATCACCAAGCTGTCGCAGGTCGTGTCCGACGTCAATTCTGGTGCACAGGCATTGGCCAGCGCTGCGGAAGAGGTGAGTGCCACTTCGCAATCGCTGTCGCAGGCATCGAGCGAGCAGGCCGCCAGCGTCGAACAGACCAGTGCGTCGGTGGAGCAAATGACCTCGTCGATCGCGCAGAACACGGAAAACGCCAAGGTGACCGACGCCATGGCGAGCAAGGCAGCGCAGGAAGCGACCGAAGGCGGCGAAGCAGTGAATGCCACCGTTGCCGCTATGCAGCAAATTGCGAAGAAGATCGGCATCATCGATGACATTGCGTACCAGACGAATCTGCTGGCACTTAATGCAGCGATCGAAGCCGCGCGCGCCGGCGAACATGGCAAGGGATTTGCGGTCGTTGCCGCAGAAGTGCGCAAGCTCGCCGAGCGCAGCCAGGTTGCCGCGCAGGAGATCGGCGAAGTTGCCTGCAACAGCGTGGAACTGGCCGAGAAGGCAGGCAAGCTGCTGGAAGAAATGGTGCCGAGCATCCGCAAGACCTCCGACCTCGTGCAGGAGATTGCCGCGGCATCCACCGAGCAGTCGTCCGGCGTTGGACAGATCAACGCTGCGGTGGGCCAATTGAGTCAGACGACGCAGCAGAACGCGTCAAGCTCGGAAGAGCTCGCGGCGACCGCCGAGGAAATGAGCAGCCAGGCGGAACAGCTTCAGCACACGATGGGATTCTTCAAGCTCGACAACAACCCTGCCAGCCAGGGCGGCAAGCGCCGCACCGGATCCGGCAACAACACATTCGCCGTAAAACAGCCTGCATACAAGGGGGCTGGCAAACTCGCGCTGGCATCCGCAGGCGGGGTGGATGAAGGCGAGTTCGTCAAATTCTGATCGGTGAAGCCATGAGTACATTCGCACAGGCTGCTGCCGAGCAGGCGGCCGTCGAGCAGAAGCAATACCTGACCTTCATGCTCGGAGGGGAAATGTTCGCCATCGGCATCCTGCATATCAAGGAGATCATCCAGTATGCGGGTTTGACCGAGGTGCCGATGATGCCGTCATGTATACGTGGTGTGATCAACCTGCGCGGCGCGGTGGTTCCGGTGATGGACTTGTCGGCGCGTTTTGGCAAGAAGACAACCGAGGTAACGCGCCGCACCTGCATCGTGATCGTGGAGGTCGAAAACGAAGACGGACGCCAGGACATGGGCGTGGTCGTCGATGCCGTCAATGCTGTGCTCGAGATTCCGTCATCCGAAATCGAGCCGGCGCCGGCATTCGGCGCGAGGATCCGCACCGATTTCATTGAAGGCATGGGCAAGGTCAACAACCGCTTTGTCATCCTGCTCGACGTCGGCCGCGTATTGTCAGCTGGCGAACTGGGGGCACTCGTGCAGGTTGGCGAGAGCGCGCAGCAGCTCCTTTCCGCCTGAGGCGACACGATGCAAGCGTGTATCGCCATGAACGACCGTGAGTTCGGCCTGTTTCAGCGATTTATTCATGATGCCGCCGGCATCTCGCTGGCACCATCGAAGAAATCGCTGGTGGGCGGGCGCCTGGCGCGCCGTGTCCAGCAATGCGCTGCCGGCAATTATGCGGAGTACTTTCGCCTGCTTGAGAGCGGGACCGCGCCCGAGGAAGTGCAGACTGCCATTGACCTGCTGACAACCAACGAAACCTACTTCTTTCGCGAGGCGCAGCATTTCGAGCGCTTGCGGGAACACGCGAATGCCGCAAGTGCGCGGCAGGGCGTTTGCCGCGTCTGGAGTGCAGCCTGCTCCAGCGGCGAAGAACCGTACAGCATCGCGATGGTGCTTGCCGAGTCGCTCGGCGCGGGACCGTGGGAAGTGGTCGGCACCGACATCAGCCGCCGCGTGCTGGAGGCGGCAACACGCGGCCTTTATCCCATCGAGCGCGGCCGCCATATCCCGCATGGCTATCTCCAGCGGTACTGCCTGAAAGGGATCAACAGCCAGCAGGGCACGCTGCTCGTCCACAAGAGCTTGCGCGACCGCGTGCTGTTTATGCAGGCAAACCTGAACGAGTCGTTGCCGCACCTGGGGATGTTCGATGTGATCTTCCTGCGCAACGTGATGATCTACTTTAACGACGAGACCAAGCGCGGCGTGGTGGAGCGGGTGCTGTCATTGCTCAAGCCCGGCGGACACCTGTACATCGGCCATTCCGAAACCCTTAACGGGCTGGACGTTCCAGCGGTTCCGCTCGCGCCATCCGTGTACCTGAGGGCCTAGGCCGGGCCTGACAGGCCAGTGGACATCGTGTCCTGCATGGAATCAATATGACCTCAATTAAAGTCATGATCGTCGACGACTCGGCCGTTGTGCGCCAGGTCGTGGCCGGGCTGCTACAGGCGGATCCGGGCATCGAGGTGATGTTCGCGGTCGCCGATCCGCTGCTGGCGATGGCGCGCATGAAGGTCCGCTGGCCGGACGTGATCGTTCTCGATATCGAAATGCCGCGCATGGACGGCATTACCTTTCTGCGCAAGATCATGAGCGAACGTCCGACACCAGTCGTCATCTGTTCAACGCTGGCGGAGAAGGGCGCGCGCGTCTCGATGGAAGCGCTGGCCGCAGGCGCGATCGCCGTCATCACCAAGCCACAGCTCGGGCTTAAACAATTTCTGATGGACAGTGGGAGCGACCTTGTCAGTACAGTCAAGGGGGCAGCGCGTGCCAACGTGCGCCTGCTCGCGGCACAGGAGAAACATTCCGCGGATGTGATCCTGCCGCCGGCCGGTGCGTACGGGGCGATGAGCCGGACCACCGAGCGTGTCGTCGCGCTCGGCACGTCCACCGGCGGCACACAGGCGCTGGAACGCGTGCTGACGGCCTTGCCCCGCGTGTGCCCAGGTATCGTCATCGTGCAGCACATGCCGGAAAAGTTCACCGCCGAGTTTGCGGTACGCCTCGACGGACTGTGCCGTATTGCCGTCAGGGAGGCAAAGGCCGGCGACCGCGTCGTGCCGGGACAGGCCCTGATCGCTCCCGGCGGCAAGCACATGCTGTTGCGGCGTAATGGCGCGCTGTACTTCGTGGACGTCATTGACGGTCCGTTGGTGAGCCGGCACCGGCCATCGGTCGATGTGCTGTTCCGCTCGGTGGCGAAATGCGCCGGAGCCAACGCGCTGGGCATCATCATGACCGGTATGGGCGACGATGGTGCCGCGGGCTTGCTGGAGATGCGCAACGCCGGTGCGCGTACCCTTGCGCAAGATGAGGAAAGCTGTGTCGTCTTCGGGATGCCAAAAGAAGCATTGCAGCGCGGCGCGGCGGAAAAGACCGTCTCCCTGGACGCGATTGCGGGACAGATTTTGCACCAGCTATCGGGACCCTAGGGACAGCCTAAGCGGGAGCCTAAGAACCTATTCCAGTAGGAGCGTATTTGCTGGCAATAATGGCAATACACCAGCCTAACAGGCCCTTCGGCCCGACTTGTCGGGCCCCGCCCAGCGCAAATCTAGGAATAAATAGGCTGATTTTGGCCCGGAAAGCGGCCGTTGGGGCTGACCTTTGGCGAAAGTCCGGGTAATATACCCCGCGTTGGCGGCGCGCCAAACGAGTCGTAACCACTCTAATACCGTAATTCCCGCCTTACGTCCCTGCACACTCGTGCGCCTGCCGCCGAAAAGAATCTATACAACGTACTGAGAAAGTCCCATGTCGAACTTCAACACCGAACGCGTCCTGAGTGTTCATCACTGGAATGACACCTTGTTCAGCTTCAGGACTACGCGCGACAAGAGCCTGCGTTTCCACAATGGCCATTTCGTGATGATCGGCCTGCAGGTGAACGGCAAGCCGCTGATGCGCGCCTACAGCATCGCCAGCCCGAACTACGAAGAGCATCTCGAATTCCTGAGCATCAAGGTTCAAAACGGCCCCTTGACCTCTCGCCTGCAACATCTGCAGGTAGGTGACGAGATCCTTGTCAGCCGCAAGCCGGTCGGCACGCTGGTGCTGGACGACGTTAAACCGGGCAAGAACCTTTACCTGTTCGGCACCGGCACCGGTCTTGCGCCGTTCATGAGCATCATCCAGGACCCGGACACCTACGAGCGCTTCGAGAAGGTCGTCCTGGTGCACGGCGTGCGTGTGGTGAGCGAGTTCGCCTATGCGGACTATATCAACGAGGAATTGCCGAAGAACGAATTCATCGGCGACATGGTCCGTGAAAAGCTGATCTACTATCCGACGGCCACCCGCGAGCCGTTCAAGTATCAGGGACGGCTGACCGACCTGATCGCCAGCGGCAAGCTGGCCGCCGACATCGGCCTTCCACCGCTCAACTCGGAGACCGACCGCGCGATGCTCTGCGGCAGCCCGGCCATGCTGGCCGATACCTGCAAGATCCTGGACGAGCGCGGCTTTGTCATTTCGCCTGCACAGGGTGTGCCCGGCGACTACGTGATCGAGCGCGCCTTCGTCGAGAAGTAAGAAACAAGGATCGCGGTGCTTGCAGTGAGTGGTTCTGCGCTTGATGTTATTTGACGCGATAGCACAAATTCACGATATGCCAGCCGAAGGTTGAGCGCCCCGCAGTTGGCGCTCAACCAGCCGATCCGGCGTGGAAGAATCGCTCCGCGCCCGCCTGCCCAGCTGCGCTCTACACGGCTTGCCGCATACCCGCGGTCCAGAATGCCGACACTTTCCCTGGTTCTCCCCAAGCATCTCCTTATCGATATCGTCGCCGAATGCCGTGCCGGCAGATCGCTTGCGAAACCCGGATCTTGCAGTCCCGGCGCTCCGAGCATATGTGTCCTGTTGCGAGTGCATAACGCCCATCCCTGCACTGTGCGCTATAGTCACGGCACCGATATTGGAGTAATGACAATTGCACGTGCGACTCGCAGGCAAGGAAGAAGATGGGTCCAGGACCCTGATTTGCGCCTCCGGACCATCGCCACCAATGGCATGATGTTCACCACGAGTACCGCGTCTTGAAGGAGAAAAAGCCTTGAAGAAAACCGTATTGATTACCGGATGCGCGTCAGGCATCGGTCGGGCCTTGGCTGCGCAGTTCCACCGCTCCGGCTACCTCGTCTATGCGACCGCCCGCCGCCCTGAAACGCTGGGCGACCTTGCTTCTGCAGGAATGCGCACCACAGCGCTCGATGTGACGGATGCCAGCAGCATTGCTGCGCTTGGCCAGCTGCTGAACCGAGAAGAGGTGAAGCTGGACATGCTGGTAAACAATGCGGGCTATGGCGCGATGGGGCCGCTAGTGGAAATGCCATTGGCGGAATTGCGGCACCAGTTCGAAACGAATGTGTTCTCGACTGTCGCTCTGGTGCAGGCAGTCCTGCCGCATCTCCTGGCGGCGGGCAGTGCAAAGGTGGTGAACATCAGCAGCATATCTGGCGTACTGGCCACGCCGTTCGCCGGCGCCTATTGTTCCTCGAAAGCCGCCGTCAACCTCCTGTCCGATGCATTGCGGCTCGAACTTGCTCCGCTTGGTATCCGGATCATTACCGTGCAGCCAGGCGGGATCGCTTCGCAGTTCGGACAAAGTGCCCGAAAATCGGCGGGCGATCTCGCGCCGGACTCTCTGTATAAGTCCCTGCAGGCGCAGATCCACGCCCGCGCGGCAGCATCGCAGGAAGATGCCATGCCAGCCGACGAGTTTGCCAGCAAACTTTATGATCGCCTCCACGTCGCGGATCCGTCAGCCGTGATGCGCATCGGCCCTAAGAGCAGCCTGCTGCCATTCCTGAAACGATGGCTACCCACGCGAACCCTCGATGGAATCCTGGCCCGCAAATTCGGGCTCGATGGCTTCAAGCGGTAGTCGCTTAACGCGCAGAGGAGGGACGTCAGGGAAAGTACCAGCCGTGCCCCCAGATAATCGGCCGGAAATGTTGATGCCCGGTTTTTGCATGCTCGTTACGTGATCGCCAATAGCTCCGTGGCACACCGCCTTCGCCGTCTTCTGTGCTCAAGCGGGATTCGAAACGTAATGACATTTCGAACAAGCGGCGTGTCGATTTCCCGCGCTGCCGTTCGTCGTATGGGCTAGAGGGCCGTCCTCTATTCTTTTTGGAGAAACGATCATGCCTACCAATACCATCCGGCTTCACCGCATCATCAAAGCCGCGCCGCAACGTGTTTACCGGGCGTTTCTGGACGCCGACGCACTGGTCAAGTGGCTGCCGCCTAATGGTTTCACGGCGAAGGTTCATCATCTCGACGCGACGGTAGGCGGCAGCCACAAGATGTCGTTTACCAACTTCACGACCGGCCAGAGCCACTCCTTTGGCGGGGAGTACCTTGAACTCGTGCCGAACGAGCGCATCCGCTACAGCGACAAGTTCGATGATCCGAATCTGCCCGGCGTCATGCAAACAACGGTCTCCCTGCGACCGGTCTTTTGCGGTGTGGAGCTGAGCGTCGTGCAGGAAGGCATTCCGGAAGTCATTCCAGCAGAGGCTTGTTACCTTGGCTGGCAGGAGTCGCTTGTCCTGCTCGGGAAGTTGGTCGAGGCCGAGATTCGCGAGTAACAAGATCGGCCGGCATGTCGGGCCGACTGGAGGAGAAAACAATGGTGGAGTGAAACTCCGGCTTCATTCCGCGCTTGTTAGCTCGCTATTACTCTCAGTGCACTCCTCTGACACCGCTGCGCGGATGATTTCAGCCAAACGCCGCGTGCCCGGCCCGGCACTGTCCGGGTCGGCCAGTACAAGATAAAGCTCTGTAAATCGTTCTCCCCCGTCACGCAGCGGGAGCGGCTTGAGGCTGCCGTCACGTAATTCGTCACGGATTTTGTCTTCCGCGAACCAGGCAAACCCGTAACCCTTTTTCACCGCCTCGACGGACGTCGCGCTATGGCTGACGGTCCAGCGTTGCGTGACGTCGACAGTGAGGATCTTGCTGCTACGCTTGGTACCGGACTCGCGCACGACGAGGTGCCGGTGCGTGCTCAGGTCGCGCAGCGAGAGCTCCCGTCCGAGCTGGTGCAGCGGATGAGCAGGGCTGGCAACGGGGATGAAGCGCAGCCGCATGAGCGGGATGCCAAGGAAGCCGGGCGGCACCATGCTGGCGATCGCGAGGTCTGCGTGGCCGAGCAATAGGGCTTCGGTTGTGCCGCCCAGCACCGATTCAATCAGCTCGATGCGCGTATGCGGGCTCTCCTTGCCCAAGCGGTCGAGACAGTCGAGCAACAGCCATGTGGGGAAAATGATCTCCGCAGCCACCCGAATCTCCGCTTCCCAGCCTGCAGAAAGCCGCTTTGCGGCACGTTCCAGCGCAGCGGATTCATCCAGCAGCGCTCGAGCCCGCCGGTACAGGAACTGCCCTGTCGGCGTGAGGATGGCCTTGCGCCCCTGGATTTCAAACGCTTTCACGCCAAGCAAGGATTCGATCTTCTGCACTGCGTACGTCACCGAGGACTGGCTTTTATGCAGCATCGTGGCAGCCTGCGCATAACCGCCGGTATCCACGACGGCAAGCAGGGTTCGCCATTGTTCAAGCGTGATGTATTGGATATCTGGCACGACTTATCTGTTCAATAGATAAATATGGACTAATTATTCGACTTTTTTATCGTCTGAATAAATAGTTTAATGCATTTACCAACTTAACCAGGAGAAGAAAATGCAAAACTTGCTTCAGATTAATGCCAGCATGTTCGGTGAAAACGGCCAGTCCACACAACTGGCAAACCAGTTTGTCGCTGGTTGGAAAGCTGCCAATCCAGCCGGCAGGGTGGTTGTACGGGACGTCGATGCAGAGCCCATTCCGCATCTGAGTGCGCAACGTTTCGGGGCCTTTCTCACCAAAGCGGAGGAGCGCACCGCCGAGCAACAAGACGTCGTCGCGCTCTCGGACAAGCTCATCGAAGAATTGCGCAATGCCGACGTGATCGTGCTCGGACTACCGATGTACAACTTTGGCGTGCCATCGACGCTGAAGGCCTACTTCGACCACATTGCGCGCGCCGGTGTAACCTTCAAATACACGGAGAACGGTGCGGTCGGTTTGTTGACCGGCAAGAAGGCGTATGTCTTTGCTGCGCGCGGCGGCCTGTATGCAGGCACACCCGCAGATACCCAGGCCGCTTATGTGCGCAATTTCCTGAGCTTTATCGGCATCTCCGATGTGGAGTTTGTCTACGCTGAAGGCATCGCGATGGGCGAGGACGGCAAGAAAGCCGGGCTCGAGAAGGCACGCGCAGTAATCAAACAGCTGGTGGAGCCGCTGCGCGTCGCCGCCTGACAATCACCGAACACCAAGCGAAAGAGTCATCCATGAACACTACCGTCACATCGACCGCCGCATCCACCGCAACATCTGGCCTGACAACGCGCCAGCTACAGCGCGTGATCGAAGGCATGGCGACCTCGGATGGCGCCGGCGTGAAACTGCGTCGCAGCATCGGCCAGGCACAGGGCGCACGGCTCGATCCCTTCCTGATGCTGGACGAATTTTCCTCCGACAATCCGGGCGATTACATTGCGGGCTTTCCGGCCCATCCGCACCGAGGCTTCGAGACGGTGACATATATGCTCAACGGCCACATGCGGCACGAGGATCATCTCGGCAATGTTGGCGAGCTAAAGAGTGGCGGTGTGCAATGGATGACTGCCGGCCGTGGCATCGTGCATTCCGAGATGCCGCAGCAGGAGGAAGGCCGCATGCGCGGTTTCCAGCTGTGGATCAATTTGCCGGCGAAGGAAAAAATGAAGCCGGCGCATTACCGCGATATTCCACCCGCAGAGATCCCGGTAGCAGCACTGTCGGAAGGCGGACGCGTCAAAGTCATTGCCGGCACGGTCACGCTGGACAGGGGATCGGTCAGCGGCCCCATCCAGGGGCTGACCACTGACCCGCTTTACCTCGACGTTGAACTCCCTGCGGGAACGGTTTTCTCGCAAGCCATCGACAGCGGGCACAATGTGTTCGTTTATCCGTACGAAGGCAGCCTTGCAATCGGGGACGCAGCCGCGCCGCGCAGGCTGAAAACGCAAAGCGCAGGCATCCTGTCGCCGGGCGACCGGATCGAGATCCGCGCAGAAGAGGGCAGTGCGCGCTTCCTTGTGCTCGCCGGCCGTCCGTTGCGCGAACCGGTCGTGCAGTACGGCCCCTTCGTGATGAATTCGGTTGAAGAAATCGAGCAGGCGATTGCGGATTACCAAAGCGGGGTGTTTACGCAGGCCGCAAGCTGAATCGTCATATGTGCTGGACGGCCACGGGTCGTCCCATTCCTGGAGGTAGATGCAATGGCAATTCCCTCGTCCGACAAGTCGTTTGATCTGATCAAGCCGCATATCCGGGATATCGGCGGCCTGAACGTCAGGCGTTTGCTGCCCGGCCATCCGCACAAGATGGTCGGGCCATTCATCTTCTTCGACCACATGGGGCCGACTGCTTTCCGCCCCGGTGCCGGGCTCGATGTCCGCCCCCATCCTCACATTGGTCTTGCGACGGTCACTTATCTCTTTGAGGGCACGATCCTGCACCGCGATTCGTTGGGTAATGTGCAGCCCATCCGGCCGGGAGACGTGAACTGGATGACCGCCGGCAGCGGCATTGCGCACTCCGAGCGTACGCCCGTGGAACTGCGGACGTCCGGCGGCTCGCTCCATGGCATACAGGTATGGGTGGCATTGCCCAAGGCGCTGGAGCGCGTGACGCCATCTTTCGAGCACCATCCTGCGGTTACGCTGCCGTCTATTACTTCGTCAGGCATCTCAATGCGCGTTATTGCCGGTTCCGCATTCGGCGAGACAGCTCCCACCACCACCTTTTCCGACATGTTCTACGTGGCTGCGACGATGGCAGCCGGTACGCGCCTGCGCATACCGGCCGAATACCGCGAACGCGCGGTATACCCTGTTGACGGTGAGGTCATTGTTGATGGTAATTTGCTCGCGGCGCAACATATGGCTGTCCTGCCGGGCGCACAAGAAATTACAATAGAGGCAAAGACGAACGTGCACGTCATGCTGTTGGGCGGTCAACCGCTCGATGGCGACCGCTTCGTCTGGTGGAATTTCGTCGCCAGCAGCAGGGAGGCGATCCAGCAGGCGAAGGAGCGGTGGCGTGCGCAGCAGTTTGGCCCAGTGCCGGATGAATCCGAATGGATTCCGCTTCCGGACGAGCCGAAGGCGCCCGAGTCTTTCAGTTGAGTCGTTCCGCATGCGGAGCGCCGCTCCGGGTGCCGAAACCGACCAATAACAGGAAAGCAGAATGACAAATACCGGAGATCAAACACCGGGTAACGCTAATCCCGAGAAGATTGGCGACAAGATTTTCAACCATGTGGCGTCGTCCTTGCTTCCGACCAAACATGGCGAATTCCGTATCCATGTCTACCAGCCGGTGGATGAAACGGTCGAACATGTCGCGGTCGTGAAGGGCGATGTCAGCGGCAAGGAGCGCGTGCTGGTGCGCGTGCACTCCGAGTGCCTGACGGGCGATGTGCTGGGTTCGCAACGCTGCGATTGCGGCGAACAGCTCGATGCGGCGATGGCAAAGATCGCGGAAGACGGATGCGGTGTCGTGGTCTACCTGCGCGGCCACGAGGGCCGCGGCATCGGCCTGGCGAACAAAATCCGCGCCTACCAACTGCAGGACCAGGGCCAGGATACGGTTGAGGCAAACCTCGCGCTCGGCCTGCCGGTCGATACGCGCGACTACAAGGTCGCCGTGCGCATCCTTGAAGACCTGGGTGTGAAAACGATCCGCCTGATGACCAACAATCCGAAGAAGATGAAGAAGCTGGCCGACTACGGCATGCACGTGGTCGAGCGCATCCCCGTCCTGACGGCGCATACCCCGCACAACATCGGCTACCTGCGCACGAAACAGGAGAAGCTCGGGCACATGCTCGACTTCGAATGATCTCCTTCCGGTCCGTCCTTAGTTCAGTCCGCTCAGCTCAGCGCGCGCAGCGGCGTCGCTGGAGCTGGAGCCGTTCTCGCCTGAAATCGCTCTAGCTGTGGCGCGGCTCATCGGATTGCGGCTCGCCACGATTTGCGCCTTGGCGGGCAGGCTCGGAGGGCGTGGAGATTTTTTCCAGTGCATCTTCCACATCTGCCTTGTGGCGCGTCGCGAGATCACCGAGCGATACAATGCCGACGATTTCCATGCTGTGGTTGACGACCGGGATCCGCCGGATCTGCATATCGCCCATCTGCTGCAGAGCCTCGCCGACCGACTGGTCGTCGAAGCACCAGAAGATGTTGGTGCTCATGACGTCGTGTACCTCGATATCGGCCGGTGGCTTCCCGCTCGGCACGGCGCGCACCGCGATGTCGCGGTCGGTGAGCACGCCTTTGAGCGCCTTGCCTTCGCAGACCGGCAGTACGCCGACGTTCCAGTCAGCCATCATCTTGGCTGCATGTTGTATGGTGTCGGTCGGTGAAATCAATGTCACATCGCGTGTCATAACCTCTGAAATTCTTGAAGCCATGCTGTCCTCCTGCAAGGGAAACAAGGCGCCTTCGCGTACCGCGTTGAGTGCCATTCGGCGCCATTGAAGAGAGGAATTCCACTTTGACTTCAGGCCAGCATGCGCGGTTTCCTTATTTACGTGCCGAACTCGCAGTAAACTGCTGCCTTTTCCAGCACTTCCCGTATTTCACGACAACAAGGTTTATCTGATGTTCAATGCAACAAAGGGCCGCCATTGGCTGGCCGTTCTCTCCCTTCTGGTTTGCGGCGCAAGCCATGGCGCCGAACCGATCCGCATCGGCATGATCGACGGCCTGTCCGGTCCGTTTGCCAACGCAGGTCAGGCTGTCGTGCGCAACCTGCAGTTCGCCATCGAACGGATCAATGCGCGCGGCGGCGTAAAGCTGGCTGATGGCGCGCATCCGCTTGTGCTCACGACGTTTGACAACAAGCAGGGCGTCGAGGAATCCCTGATCGGGTTGCGCCAGATGACGGACCAGCGCATCGGCTTTGTCGTGCAGGGCAATAGTTCCGCTGTTGCAGCGGCTCTCATTGATGGCATTGAAAAGCATAACCAGCGCAGTCCGGACAACCGCGTGCTCTTCCTGAATTACTCCGCGGTTGATCCTGCATTGACGAATGAGAAGTGCAGCTTCTGGCATTTCCGCTTCGATGCGAATGCCGACATGCGCATGCATGCGCTGACGGAGGTCATCAAGGGCGACACCGGCGCAAAGCGCGTCTACCTGATCGGCCAGGACTACAGCTTCGGGCAACAGCTGGCGAAGTCGGCGCGGTCACAGCTTTCCGCGAAGCGCCCCGACATCGGCATCGTGGGCGACGAGCTGCACCCGATCGGCAAGATCAAGGATTTCACCCCTTACATCGTCAAGATCAAGGCCAGCGGCGCGGACACCGTCATTACCGGCAATTGGGGCAACGACCTGACGCTGCTGGTCAAGGCTGCCCGCGAGGCAGGACTGAATGCAAAGTTCTACACCTTCTATGGCAACGGCCTCGGTGCACCTGCGGCGATCGGCGACGCCGGTGTCGGCCGCGTGCGCGCAGTGGCGGAGTGGCATCCGAATACCGGGGCAGGAGTGAAGAACTCTGCGAGCGATGCCTACTATCAGGGCTTCCGCCAGCGCTACCCGCAGCCGGAACATGACTACGTCCACCTGCGCATGCACCTGATGGTGGAGATGCTGGTTACGGCCATTGAAAAAGCGAAGACGACGGAAGCCGCCGCAGTGGCGCGCGCGCTGGAAGGTGCGCGTTTCAGGAACGCTTTTCATGAGGCCGTCATGCGCGCTGAGGACCACCAGCTGCTGCAGCCGCTGTATGTGTCGGTGATGCGGAAGGTGTCGGACGGTTCGGTGCGCTTCGATAATGAAGGCAGCGGCTACGGTTTCAAGACGGAGCGCTACCTGCCCCTCGCCGCAACGGAGCTTCCGACCACGTGCAAGATGAAGCGGGTCGATTAGGCGAGTGAGCTGATCGCCTGAGCGTCTGCTCGCCGGATAATGCAATCCGGAGTCAGCCCAGCTTCAGGCGCAGCACGGTCAGTGTGTCGCAGCGCCCTTCGATGGCTAGGGCACCGACATATTCCTTCCCCACGGGCAGGTCTATTGTCGTCCAGTCCTGGCGCGACGTTTTCGGCGGAGGAATGCGCAGCCAGTTGCTCTGCCGCGTCTCGCAATCGACCGCATAAGCACGCAGCGGAAGGGAGAGCCCCATGCCAGTGGCCTTGGAAACGGCCTCCTTGCGGCTCCAGCAGCGCATGGTTGCCATCTTTACATCGGGCATCCTGCGCAAGGCGGCGATTTCATCCGGATGAAAACCGGCGGCGATGTCGTGGAATTCTTGCGGTGCACTGGCGGATTCAACATCAATGCCGACGCGGGGAAAGGGAGAAAGCGCAATCCACACCTGCGTGCCGGCATGGCTGACGTTGCATCCGACCGAGCAGCCGACCAGCTCCGGTTTGCCCCAGGTATTGCTCCGGATGCTCTGTTTGGGATCCATGCCGCCGTAGTGGGATGCCACGCGCCGCAACAGCGTACGTCCGAGGAGATTGCGCAGGCTGTCTTCCGGGCGGGGGAAACGCGCCGCGCGCTCGTGTTCGTCGGGGAGGGTATGGCGCATCGCGTAATCGCGCAGCGTTTGCTGGTCACGCCAGTCTATTGTCAGGCCGATGCAGATGGCACCAGCACCAGTTAGTTCGGGATAGTCGATGTCGAAGGGAGCGTCCGCACGGACCTTCAGTTCATGCGGTACCGGTAAGGCAAGAGGAGCGGTAGGCATTGATTTCTGGCTTCGCAAAAACGTGACTTGTGTCAATCATAAGGCAGAAGCCCGCTCTACGTCATGGTTTATCGCAAGGAAATCTTGCCATTTTCCGCACCCGCAGCACTGAAAGCTGCGGGTTTTTATTTAATTGGCATCAAATTGCCATGTACCGTCCAGGCTTGTGGTTGATCGCAAGCGTCAGGTTTAGCATCACTGCGCCGAGCAGTGAGATAACGACCGACGTCAGCGAAATCATCGGTATCGACAGTAGCAGGATCGTCGCGTCGAGACCGAGTTGCACCAGTCCCGCGCGCAGACCGTAACGCTCCTGCAGATAAAGCACGAGCACATTGATGCCGCCGAGGCTGGATCGGTGACGGAATAGCACCAGCAGGCCGACACCGCACAGCAGTCCGCCCATTATTGCTGCATAAAACGTATCGAGCTTGTCGAGCGAGAACACATGCGGCAGCATCTCCGAGAAACCCGATAGCAGAAACACGGCACTGAAAGTCTTTAGCGTGAATTTCCAGCCCATCTTGCGGACAGCCAGAAAATAGAAGGGCAGGTTAATCGCAAAGAACAGCTTGCCGAAACTGATGTCTGTGAGGTAGTGGAGCAGGAAGGCGATGCCGACGGTGCCGCCGGTAATCAAGCTGGCCTTGCCGAGCAATGCCACACCGAGCGACACGAGGAGAGTCCCTGTGAGCAGCGCCTGTATGTCCTCGAACAGAGTGTGCTGCTGTATGTTGCGAGGTGCGCCGGTGAGCGACTTTTCGCGTTCGGTCGGTGTTTCTTGTGCTGCGTCGGTTACGTTGGTTTCAGTGGTCTGGTTATTCATGAAAGATGGCGCGGCACAGCCAGGAATAGATCGTTCCTAGAGCGGGATCAACTCAGGCATGTACGAAATTTTTAATAGGCGTGAAGCATAGCGTTGCCCGGTTGGGCCTGCAAACATGCATCAACTTTATGAGTTCGGATGAGAACCATTCATTTGAATGATTGTTTGGAGGCAATTATGATTTTCCATAGATTGAGCGGCGAACTTCTTTCGTCTTCAAACAAGCTACCGATTTCACTCCCACAGAAAGTCCACCATGGATTTCGCCTATTCGCCGAAGGTTGAACAGTTGCGCCGCAAGCTGCTCGATTTCATGGACAACTATGTTGTCCCCAACCTCGGGCTCTGGCGGAAAGAAATAAGTAACGGCCTCGAGCATCCGCAATGCGTCGAAGACCTCAAGGAGCTGGCGAAGTCCGAAGGGCTGTGGAACCTGTTCCTGCGAACGCTCGATGCAAGCGCGCCAGGACAAGGCCTGAGCAACCTCGAGTATGCGCCGCTGGCCGAGATCATGGGCCGCGTGAACTGGTCTGCGGAAGTATTCAATTGCAGCGCACCGGACGCCGGCAACATGGAGCTGTTGCACATGTTCGGTTCGACAGAACAGCGCGAACGCTGGCTGGCGCCGCTCCTTGATGGCCGCATCCGCTCCTGCTTTGCGATGAGCGAACCCGACGTCGCCTCGTCGGACGCGACCAATATCCAGATCTCGATCCGCCGGGAAGGCAACGAGTATGTGATCAATGGCCGCAAGTGGTTCATCTCCGGCGCGGCACATCCTCTCTGCAGGTTCGCGATCGTCATGGGCGTGACCGCCCCCAACGCCGAGGTGCATCGTCGCCAAAGCATGGTGATCGTGCCTTTCGATACGCCGGGCTTCAAGGTGGTACGCAATATCCCGGTCATGAGCCACAACTTTCCCGGCGGGCATTGCGAGCTGGTTTTCCGTGACGTTCGCGTGCCGGTGTCGAACCTGATCCATGAAGAAGGCGCAGGCTTCGCAATGGCACAGGCCCGGCTTGGACCAGGTCGTATCCATCATTGCATGCGCTCCATCGGCCAGGCGGAGCTGGCACTGGAACTGATGTGCGAGCGCGCCGCGGAACGCCGCACCTTCGGCAAGTACCTGCACCAGCATGCGAACATCGCCGAGTGGATTGCCATGTCGCGCATGGAAATTGAACAGGCGCGCCTGTTGGTGCTGAAGGCCGCGTGGCTGATCGACCAGCAAGGGGCAAAGGGCGCGCTGCGCGAGATTGCAATGATCAAGGCTATCGTGCCCCGCATGCAGACCACCGTCTGCGACCGCGCGATGCAGGTGTTCGGGGCGATGGGATTGAGCCCGGATACGCCGCTGGCAGAGCTGTGGACTTGGGGCAGGGTGCTGCGCATCGCCGACGGCCCTGACGAAGTGCACCTGCGCACCGTCGCAAAGCAGGAAATGGAAGCGGCGGCGGAGCGTCGCGGCGCGACCTTGCCGTACATGAATACACCGGATTTGATTTGAACGGCTGCGGCGGAACAGGTTTTTCCTCGCTCCGGTCAGAGATGGCATCCTTTTACTTCCATGAGCGAAACCGGACGCGAGTGCTTTCCACTCCTGCGGATGCGGGATAAACTGCGCGCCCGCATCTCGCTTTTGCCGCATCATCAATGACCGATCCTGACCTGAATCCGCAGCCCGTATCCCCCCCCATATCGGCGTTCGCCGTGCCGCTGCTATCGCTTGCGGCGTTCGGCAGCGGCGTCTCCTTGCGCGTGACCGATCCAATGCTGCCGCTGCTGTCCGGTGAGTTCGGCGTGTCGCTCGGCGATGCCTCACTGGTGGTCACCGTATTTTCCATTGCATACGGACTGTCGCAGCTTTTCTTCGGGCCGCTGGGCGACCGCTACGGCAAGTACCTCGTCGTTGCCTGCGCTTCGCTGGCCTGCGCAATCGGTGCGGTACTGTGCGGACTTGCGCCGGGCTTCGACATGCTGCTGGGCGCGCGGCTCCTTGCAGGGGCTACCGCTGCTGCGATCATTCCCTTGTCGATGGCGTGGATCGGTGATGTGATTCCGTATCAGGAGCGGCAACCGGTGCTTGCGCGCTTTCTGATCGGCCAGATCCTTGGACTGTCCGCCGGCGTGCTGGTCGGCGGGCTCGCGGCGGACGCAGGCAACTGGCGCCTGCCGTTTTTCCTCGTTGCGCTGGTGTTCATCGTCGTCGGTATCGCGCTGCTGATGCTCAACCGCCGTCTTCCTGCGCATGCGCGAAAGACGCATCGAGCCGAAGGGAAGGTGGCAAGCCGCATGGCAAAGGAGTTCCGCCAGGTCGTCTTCCGTCCGTGGGCGCGGCTGGTACTGATGACGGTTTTCCTTGAAGGCGCTTTTCTCTACGGCGCATTTGCTTTTATCGCGTCGCATATGCATCGCGTGCACGGCCTGTCGCTGGCATCTGCCGGTGCGCTGGTGATGCTGTTCGGCTTCGGCGGCTTCCTGTTTGCGATTCTTTCGGGCGTGCTGGTGCGCCGTCTCGGGGAGGCCGGCCTTTCGCTCTGGGGCGGCATCTGCGTTGCCGCATCGCTGCTTGTGATTGGGCTGGCGCCCATGTGGTGGTGGGCGATCGGCGGCTGCTTCCTTGCCGGGCTCGGGTTCTACATGCTGCACAACACGCTGCAGATCAACGCCACGCAGATGGCGCCGGAACGCCGGGGCGCGGCGGTATCCGCATTCGCCTCCTGCTTCTTCCTCGGACAATCTGTGGGGGTCGGTATTGCCGGCATGTTGGTTGAACGGCTCGGCACTGGCACCGTGTTGGCGGTCGGCGGCATTGGCGTGTTGGTTGTTGCGCTCCGCTTCAGCAGGAGATTGCGGAGCCGCCCGGCGCAGTGAATCATGCCTTGCTGCGCTATCTCAAGGCTGCTGGCGGCGCGAACAATATGATCGAATAGTCATCAATGGCGGCGACCATGGCATACGAACAGGACTGGCATACGGAAGTGTATAAAGGCATGGAAGTGCATGTGACGGCGCTGCCGCGCGACGATGTCGGAACGAGCTGGGACTACACCGTTCGCATCGCGCAGCCGGGCGACGACGCCGGTTCGCAGAGCGAACTCGCTGCGCAGTCCGGCGATGAGATCGACTACACAACCGAAGAAGCTGCACTGGAGGCGGGTTTCGTCAAAGGATATGCGATGGTGGATGAGTTGCTGAAGTAGCCACTGAGGTCTCCACCTTCGAAAAATTCCCCTCCAATGGGCGTTGTACACGCCGTGTTCCCGTCCGCAAGAAGCGCACGCTTGTGCTCTTCCTAATTAAAGGAAAGCCAGGCAACTTATTCTGCATCAAGAAATTCCCGCTCTTCTTTTCCCCTGAAAAATCAATGACTTGATCCAGGTCAATTGCTTGGCACGTGGATTGCTATTGCAAGGTGTCAATTAAAAATTGGCACCGAACGTATCGTAATCGCACTCACAAGGGAGAATAAAAATGACGTACCTGAAATGGTCGGACGACCTCGCCGTCGGCAACACTTTCATCGACCATGATCACCAAAAGTTGATCGAAATGGTGAACCGCCTGCATGCATTAATGGCGGAAGGAAAAGGAAAGGACGTGCTGGGAAAGGTGTTGCACAACCTGATCTCCTACACCAAGGAACATTTTCGTCGCGAGGAAGACCTGATGCGCACCATGCGCTATCCAGACCTTGCCGCCCACCATGAAGAACACGAGAAATTATTAAATCAGGTACTCGATCTGCACCACAAGTTCGAGAACGGTACGGCGACCCTGTCGATCCAGGTACTCCATTTCTTGCGCGACTGGCTGATCAACCACATCGGCAAATCCGACAAGGACCTTGCGGAAGCATCGCGCGCCTTTGGTTGAGCTTGCCGTACCTTGTAATCGCATGGCGCGGGGGAGGGGAGTGGAACGCCCGTTCCGCTGCCGTGCGGATCAGTTGGACAGTGTGCTGTTCTGGCTAAGCGCGGGCAGTTCTCTTGCTTTGGGATGCGCTTTTTCCGTCGAGAACAGCCTTCCGAGCGGCGCCTCCACATGGCGGTGAAAGAGCGCTCCGACTGCAATGCTGGCAGCCCAGGCCAGCAGCACGCCGATGCCTTGCGCCCATGCTTCTGCCGGCATGAAGCGCGTAAAAGCCGCATTGATCACCAGGCACACCGGGAAGTGGACAAGGAATAGCGAATAAGAGATGCGGCCGAGGAAACCGGTGACCGCCAGATCTTGGCCGGGAAATCTCATGCCCCAACGGCAGGCAGCAACCAGTACCAGAGAGGTCCCGAGCCCGACGGCAATGCGGCTGCGGAACTCGTATTCCAGCGCGATGCCGCCGAGGAGCAGGACCACAGATACCAGCACGGCTGCGGCAAGCGTGCTGCGTTTTGCATCAGAAGCCCACCAGGCCAACGCTCCGAGGCCATAGCTGCCGAAAAAGTAGGGCGCCCACACGTCCCAGCCCGCATCGAGGTTGAAATACATCAGCGATGCCCCTGCGCCGAGCGCGACCAGTGTCGGCACCAGCCAAGTGGGACGCCCACCTCCGGACAGCACAGCGGCGATCAGAAGCAGCAAGGCCATGAAGCCATACAACTGGAAATCGATGGCGACATACCATGCACCCGCCGACAGGGACTCAAAGCCGAGGATTCCGTGCAGCAGCAAAGCATGCGCGGCGACTTGCGCCAGCGTCGGTGCAGCGGAAATGGAGTCGTGTGTCATCCAGCGTGCCGCCAGCGCGGACGCAACAACGGCCAGCGCCATCGCCACCATGAATGGTGGCACGAGCTTGAGGAAACGGCGGACCAGGGTGCTGACGGGTTGTTTCACACCCGGTAATCCCTTGGGCGACAGCGACTTGGCGGCAAGGAAGCCGCCTATTGCCAGAAAGGCATGAACCGCGATCCGTGCCTGGCTTTCCAGCCATTCCACCATTTCTGGCACGATTGGACGGACGTAATCGATCATCGGACCATAGAACGCAAGATGGTGCAGCACAATCAGGTTGGAGGCGACGGCTTTTAACAGGTCGAGAAAACGGTAGTGGCTGGGGCCCATGGTCGGCATCTGGGTAGAGCGAAATGCAAAAAAGGCGCTATTTTCGCACTACTTTCCGAAGTGGCGCACCGATTCGCGCAAACCGGAAGCTCTAGTGTCTTCAATTAGAATTGGTTGAATAAAAACAGTGAAATGAACGACATGTATCACCTCGACGGACGCGTTGAAATAGTCGCAAGGCACCCGGCCTTGCTCCGTCTTGCGGCTGGTTTGACTCACATTGCGTGAGGTTTATTACTCAACAAACGTCTAGCTCAGGGCACTAAGGCGTGTTTGACAAGCTATTGCGCGGCTCAGGTTGTCGTCTACGGTACTGACGTACCACACGTACTTGTGCGCTCCTCGACGTGAAACTGTTCGCTACTCCGTCAAACACAGCCCAAGGCCGCCGCTAATGCATTGATTTTTCGCCGGGATTTTTCCCTTCCGGCATATGATGTTCGATCACCGCGTTGATTTCCGCTCCGAAAAGCATGACCGCAGCGGAGATGAAGAAATACAGCAGCAGGACGATGATGGTCCCGATACTGCCGTAAGTGGCGTTGTAGTCGCTGAAGTTGCTGACATAAAAATTAAAAGCGACTGATGCCGCGATCCACACGAGAACAGCGAACGCGGCACCCGGAGTGATGAAACGGAATTTTTGTTCCACATCCGGCGCGATGTAATAGACGATCGCCACTACCAGAATCAACAATATTAGTGCCGCAGGCCAACGCAACCAGGTCCACAGCGTGACAAACAGATCTTCCATATGGATGTAACGTGCCACCCACTGCACCGCTTCGGGACCGACGACCAGCAAGACGGTGGCGAGAATCATCATCGCTGCCAGCCCAATCGTATAGAGGATCGACAACGGGTACAGCTTCCACGCCGGACGGCCTTCCTTCACATCGTAAGCGACGTTCAGCGCATTCATCGTCGCGCGTACCGCGGCCGAGGCCGACCAGAGCGCCACAATGACGCCGATCGACATGATGCCGCCTTTCTCCTGCTGCAGGTCGCTGATGACCTGGTTCACCGGCTCCATCGCCTGTTGGGGGAGGACCAACTGCGCCTGCTCGCGCAGCCAGTCGAAAAAACTGCTCAGGTTAAGGAAGCCGAGCAGTGCGATCAGGAAGATGATGAACGGGAAGATTGAAAAAAATACTTGATAGGCGAGCGCCGACGCATAGGTCGTCATATCGTCATCAAGAAAATCATTTACTGCTTCCTTAACGATCACCATCGGGCTGATGCCACGAAGACCGGGTATTCGCATGGATTGGCAAAGCCTTCTTTAAAAACGCGTGAGCATCGGCTGGATCACAGGGATTGTGAGCCGGAGTGCCATGCGGCACTCAGGCCCTTCTTTTCCTGATCCGAGCCGTCTGGGTCAGTGATGCTGGCCGTACGACTGGTTATCGAAAGCCCGTTTTGCAAAGTAGGTTCCGGCAAGCACCGCACCTGCTGCAACGAGCATGGAACTAGTCGGGAAGCTGCGCGCCGCGTTAGCGGCGAATTCACCAGCGCGCGGCGCCATCAATTGCATGCGGCGTTTGGTCATCTCGGTGCCCAGTTCGCCGAGCCGGTCGGCCAAGAGGCGTTCCGCCTGCGGCAGCAGGGTTGTCTCTTCATCCGCCACGTGGTGCAGCACGTCACGCATCAACTCCATGAAGGTATCGTCAAAGCCGGGATCGGTCGGCTTCATTGCACGCAGCTGTGCGATCAGGCGGCGCATTTCCATGTGCTGCGGCACCGCCTGGTCCAGCACCGTCGAGGTGGCTGCCACGCCTCGCATGGCCGGGTAGAAAATTTCCTCTTCGAGCTGCGCATGAATTTCCAGCGCAAGACATGCAGTATTTACCAAGGCCTTCTTGGTTTTCGGGTTGGACGCGATTTCGTATTGATGGAATGTTTCCATCACCGTTGTGTGATCCATGCGGATCATGTTGGTAATGGTGGGTGACAACGAATTCTTGATCGATTTCATCTTTGCATCCTCCAGTCGGTTGGTCGCGTGGCTACCGGATAGAGCAAACAACATACCCGCTTCATTGTCAGCCTGTGACGCTGTGGATCGTCGTCAGGCTTCCATTGCTGCAGCGGCGATTTGCGCACGTAACTTTTCATCCGGCAAGCGGCCGAAGCCCGCACGCATGTTGTCCCGCAGATGCACCGGATTGGACGTGGCGGGGATTGCGCAGGTCAGGGCAGGGTGGCTGACGACAAACTTCAGCAAGAGCTGCGCCCAGCTTTCGCAGTCGAGGTCGGCCGCCCATGCGGGGACAGGCTTGCCACGCAATCGGCGAAACACTTCACCCCCTGCAAACGGGCGATTGGCGATTACAGCCACGCCGCGCTCCTTCGCCAATGGCAGCAATCTCTGCTCAGCTTCGCGTTCGCCCACAGAGTAGTTAATCTGGATGAAATCGATCGGCTGCGATTCGATGACCCGCGCAACACCTGTGTGCCCACTCGCAGTGTAGTGCGTAACACCGATGTATCGCACACGCCCTGCGCGCTTCCACTCGCGCAGCGTTTCCAGATGCTTGTCCACGTCCACCAGGTTATGTACCTGCATCAGGTCGACCGGATCGGCACGCAGCTTTTGCATGGAATCGTCCATTTGCGCGACACCTGCCGCTTTCCCTTGTGTCCACACCTTGGTGGCGATGAAAAACTTTTGCCGCAGGCCGAGCTTTGCACAGAGCTCGCCGGCGACCTGCTCGGAGCGGCCGTACATCGGCGAGGAATCGATCAGCTTGCCGCCCATCGCCACGAACGTCTTCAAGACCTCTTCCAGCGGGGCACGCTCGGCAGTGCCTGCGCCGACGTCGAATGTCTGCCATGTGCCAAGGCCGATCACGGGCAGCATTTCGCCAGAAGAGGGAATGGGCCGGCGAAGAACTGTACTGGCATCTATTGCATCTCTGTTTTTTGGCGCTGCGACTGTGCCAGTTGCATATCCTGCCGATCCAAGCCCGGCAGCCGCAGCGGCAAGCAGCCGCATTGCGTCACGTCGATTCATTCCTGTCATGTCGTCCTCCTAATCGGAATCCTGTTACCAGCCACAGCAGCGCCACCGGCAGTCCAACCAGGGCCACCGCATCTAGGCCCGCGCCCCTGACTGCGGCAATGACCCAGGAACTCGCGGCATCCCCGGCGCGGTAAACCGCGGTATCGATGAAGTTCTTGGCCTTGTAGCGGCTTTCGACATCGACAGTGGTGTAAATCATCTCCCGCCCGGGTTTGCCGAGCGCATATTCACCCGCACGATGCAGGGTCTGTACGGAGGCAAAGGCGATTGCGCCGCGTAACGTCGTCAAGGCGGTCAGGGCCGACAGTCCGGCAATCATCAGCGCCGGCACGGCAGAGAGTGCCACGCGCAAGCCAAAATGCCCGACCAGCTTGCGCGTGCCGAGCAGTTGCAGCGTCAGCGCGACGGTGTTGACCGCAAGGTCGACGCTGGCAAAGAAACGGGTGCGCTCGCCGGATGTGGAGAATGCCTGCCCGACCTGATTCACCAGTTCGATATACAGGACTGTCGACACGGTCGTGTAACACAGCACAAGCAGGGTAATGCCGCGCAGGTCTTTCACTCTTGCCGTGAGCGGTATGCCTGCAACGATGGAGCCCCCCAGGGGACGCACGTGGGCCTGGCCATCGACGAGTTTGCATCGTCTTAAGGCCACTACGAATGCCGCCGCCAGTGCCAGCAGGACCGCAGACAACAACAGCAAGGATGCGCTGTCTACGTGGCGCGCGAGCGTCGCAGTGATTGCAGGTCCGGCAAGCGCACCGGCGGTGCCGCCGGCCGCCACGTAGCCATACAGGCGATGCGACTCGGCCGTGCTGAAGCAGTCGCCAAGCGTGCTCCAGAATAGCGAGACCACGAAAAGATTGAATACGCTGAGCCACACGAAAAACGCCGCGGCACTCCGAGGGCCTGAGGCGTAAGCGAACAAAAAATGAAAACCGACCAGATTCAGGACCAGGAAGCCGTACAGCACCGGTAGCACGTAGGCACGGGGCATCTTCCTTACCACCCAGCCGAAGGCGGGAACCACGGCCAGCGTAAAGATGAAGGTGGCGCTGAACAGCCATTGCAAACGATGTGCGCCGTATTGCACCGCCATCTCGTCCCGTACAGGACGCAGGATGTAGTAGGCGCAGAGGATCAGAAAGAAGGCGCTAAAGGCAAGCGCGACGCGCCGCAGTTCGCCGGGGTGGAACAACGGTCGTCCGCCCCGTTTGTCTGAAGAGAGCCGAGGCGGCAATGGTGGCGAAGCATCCGCTTTTCGTGCGTCGTCATGCATGCTGTTATCCAATTGATATGGATCTCGCACCGACATTACATGGAGTACAAGAGGAGTACAAGACGGAAGACTGGCGTTGCCGTCCGGGAGCGTGCAGCAGGTATTTCTTCCATTTATCTATCTGCGGTTCCTAAGGCATGCGGTCTTACATTTGGCATGTATAAATTACAACGAAGTGCGTCCAACCATCAGCATTGGAACTAATCAAAATGGCAAGCGCCAAAGTTAATTCGTGCAACACAAAGGAAAGGAGAACCTATGGCAACGCAACAGCTCAGAGAACGTTTCTCGCAAGTTGAACAATGCATCGATAACGCCGCGCAGATGTGCGAAATGAGCAGCGACGTGCCTGAACGCCTGCGTACTTGCCTGAGCGAACTGGAGCAGGAGTCCGACCATGCGATTCAGGTGGCGGAACAGGACCAGAGCGACGAGCAGATCCGCCAATGTGTGTCGAAGCTGGAAAAGATCGGCGACCGCGCGATGCAGGCCTGCAGCCAGGGCGGCTATGTCGACCAAGGACTCCAGAATGCCGTGCGCCAAGCGCGCAAGGCCATCTCCAGCCTGAAGCAACAGATTCACTGACAAAGCCGGACATCAACAAAACAGGTCGTCTTCCGGAGCCGGGTTGCCGGCTCCATCCCATCCATGATCCGCGCAGCCTTGGTGCCTCGGCATCAGATATGGCAATAGTGACAATACACACTTTGTAACGAATCCCTTCACCGCAAATACATACAAAGCAATGCTGTTACAGTTCCGTTGCTACTGTATTCAGAGGGGATTCCAGTGCGCTGGATTTCGTTGCTTTTATCGCATCTCGCACGATGGTGGCGGCGGCCGCTTCATCAACGTATTGCTCAAGCCGTGCTTGCCATGGCCGCTGCCGCAGTGTTTGGCGTCGTGCTGCTGGTCGGCTACATCGTCCTGATCGTCATTCCCACACTACCTGATCTTGACGCGCTGACTGATTACCGTCCCAAGATTCCGTTGCGCGTCTATACCGCTGACAATGTGCTGATCGGCGAATTCGGCGAAGAGCGGCGCGACTTCGTGCCCATTGCCGAGATGCCAGCGATCATGAAAAACGCGGTGATCTCCATCGAGGACGATCGCTTCTACGAACATGGCGGCGTCGATTATGTCGGCGTGCTGCGGGCAGGACTCGCCAATCTTGCCAGCAGCCGCTCGCAAGGCGCGTCGACCATCACGATGCAGGTGGCGCGCGCGTTTTACCTGAGCCGCAAGAAGACGTATACGCGCAAGATCAACGAGATCGTCCTTGCCTACAAGATCGAAGGAAAACTGACCAAGGACCAGATCCTCGAGCTGTACATGAACCAGATTTACCTGGGCGAGCGTGCCTACGGTTTCGGCAGCGCGGCGCGCATCTATTTCGGTAAGACAGTGCAGGAGCTGACGATCGCGGAAGCAGCCATGCTCGCCGGCCTGCCGAAAGCGCCGGCAACCGCCAATCCAGTTGTCAATCCCACGCGCGCACGGCAGCGGCAGCAGCACATTCTCAAGCGCATGCGCGAACTCGGGCATATCACACCCGCGCAATATGAACAAGCGGCGAAGGAAAAGCTGGTCATCCGCAGCAAGGGTTACCGCTTCGAGACCCACGCGGAATACGCGGCCGAGCTGGTGCGCCAGGTGATGTACGAACGTTACAAGGACGATGTCTACACCGCCGGCTACACGGTCTACACGACGTTGAACAGTGCAGACCAGGATGCCGCCTATGCGGCCGTACGGCGCGGCGTGATGGAGTACGACCGGCGCCATGGCTACCGCGGGCCGGAGGCCTTCGTTGAACTGCCGAAGGATGAGGACGAGCGCGCGCAAGTCATCGACGAAGCTTTACTCAAACATCCTGACAGCGACGACCTGCAATCCGCCGTCGTGCTCGCCGCATCGCCGAAACTGGTGCGCGCCGAGATGATTTCCGGTGATGTGATCGAACTGACCGGTGAAGGGTTGCGCTTTGCCGCGTCGGCGCTGTCATCGAGGGCAAAACCTCACATCCGGATCCGTCCCGGTTCCATCATCCGCGTCACCCGCGACGGCAAGAAGCGCTGGTCGATCACGCAGATGCCTGAAGTTGCAGCTGCCTTCGTTGCGCTCAATGCGCGCGACGGCTCATATCGCGCGATGGTTGGCGGTTTCGATTTCGCACTGAACAAGTTTGACCATGTGACGCAGGCCTGGCGTCAGCCCGGGTCGAGCATCAAGCCTTTCATTTATTCCGCGGCGCTGGAAAAGGGATTCTCCCCGGCGACGGTGATCAACGACGAACCGCTGACGCTCGATGTCGTGGATGCCGGCAACAAGGTCTGGAACCCGCAGAATGACGACGGCAGCTACGACGGTCCAGTGACGATGCGTACTGGCCTGAAGAAATCCAAGAACCTCGTGTCGATCCGCATCTTGCAGACGATCACGCCGCAGTATGCGCAGGAATACCTGGGGCGCTTCGGTTTCGATCCGGCTCGCCATCCAGCGAACCTGACCATGACGCTCGGCACCGGTGCAGTCACACCGCAGCAACTGGCAAGCGCTTATGCCGTATTTGCCAACGGCGGTTACCAGGTCGCGCCTTACCTGATCCAGAAGGTGGTCGATGCGCGTGGCGACATGCTGTCCGAGGCGATTCCCGTGCCGGCCGGTGAAGAGTCGATGCGGGTCATCGATCCGCGCAACGCGTACATCATCGATAGCATGCTGCGCGATGTGGTCAATTCGGGCACAGGCTACGCGGCCAGCCAGCGGCTCGCTCGGCGTGACCTTGCAGGCAAGACAGGAACCACCAACGATTCGGTGGACGGCTGGTTTGCCGGATACGGCGGCGATGTCGTCGCAGTCGCATGGATGGGTTACGACAAACCGCGCTCGCTTGGCGGGCGGGAATTTGGCGGCACGGTTGCACTGCCGATGTGGATCGACTACATGCGCGTGGCATTGCGCGGCAAGGGGCCTTTCCAGGAAAAGATCCCTGCCGGCGTAGCGCAGGTCGACGGTGACTGGATGTACGAAGAGTACGTCGAGGGCGAGGCGGTCCGTTCCGTGGGCGTCGACGAGGGCGGCGGATTTTTCGACCGCCTGTTCGGCAACTGGCCCAAGGCACCGCCCGGTAATGCACCGCGACAACCATCGCCGAATGACGACCTTTATCGCGGCGGTTGAGGCCCAACGTCCGGGCGGACTTTAGGCCAGAGACCCTTGCGCACCGGTTGCCGGTTCATCGCTCGCCTGTTCTTCGACAAAGTCATCCTTGTAGCGCACAGCGCAATCCGGACAGGCGAAGTCCTCCGGAAGCGATTCCCAGCGCGTCCCCGCGGGATAGCCCTCGCGGGGAGCACCTGTTTCTTCGTCATATACATATCCGCATGCGGGGCAGGTATAGCGTGCCATGTCAGGCTCCCATAGCGCGTGGCGCAGCCTGCAAACCATAGCGCCGGATCAGACTTGCTCTGCGTGACGGGTCAAAGTTGATCCTGGCGGGATCGCCGTTCACGACTTTCAGCAGGCGGGGATCCATGACGCGGAACCACAACGGCGGCACATAGGCAATCAGGAACATCGCCGCATACCCTCCCGGTAGCTGCGGCACGGCGTCGAAATGACGCAGTGACTGGTAGCGCCGCACCGGATGGGCATGGTGGTCGGAATGCCGCTGCAGATGGAACAACGCCCAGTTGGAAAACAGCTGGTTGCTGTTCCAGGAGTGATGCGGCTGACAGAGCTCGTAACGGCCATTAGGCAGTTTTTGGCGCAGCAGGCCGTAATGCTCGACATAGTTGGCCGACGTGAGCTGGAAATTGCTCCAGAAAGCGGTCAGCAGCATGAACGGAATCGCCCCCACGCCGAGCCATGCAATCATGAGCGAGAAGAAGACGGCCGTCAGCAACAGCGGCTGGAGGATCTCGTTACTCCATGTCCAGGGGGAGCTGCCGCACCGCGCCAGCCTGTCTTTTTCAAGCGCCCAAGCACGCCGGAATCCGCCTGGCATCTCGCGCAAGACAAACCGGTAGATGCTTTCCCCCATGCGTGACGAAGCCGCATCTTCCGGTGTTGCCACATCGCGGTGGTGGCCACGGTTGTGTTCAATATAGAAGTGCCCGTAACCGCTTATCGCAAGCGTGAGCTTGGCGAGCCAGCGTTCCAGGTCGGGCCGCTTGTGGCCTAGCTCATGGCCGAGGTTGATTGCATAGCCGCCGATCATCCCTGTCGAAATCACGCCGGCCAGCTGCGCATGCCATGGCAAATCATGGCTGGTGAAGAACCAGATGCCATAGATGTAGCCGAGCCAGAGCAGCGGCACGAGGGCGTATGTCACATAGCGGTAGTAGCGGTCGGCTTCCAGGCGCGGCACGACTTCTTCCGGCGGATTGCTCCGATCCTCGCCCAGCGCCCAGTCGATGATCGGAATGACGACATAGACCATCAGTACCGGTGCCCAGACAGACCAGTCCTTGCCGGTCAGGTAATAAAAGGCCGGGCCGGCGGCCGTCAGGGCGGGCACGAGCAGCGACAGCAGCCAGGCGTAACGCTTGCGGTCGCGGTAATACAGGGGTGACGACGGGGAAAGGCTTGTCTCCATGCTTGGTCTCCTTGTTGTGTTGTTGTTTCGCTATTGCGAAGCATCGTTTGATACGCCGCAGACCGACACCGCAAGAAATGGCAAGTTATCGTCATAACGTGACAGCATGGCGTAATAGGCCGGTTATCCGTACCGGCGCAATTTCCAATGTAAAACGATGGTCATACCCGCTTACTGGCAGGAACCGGTTTTCCACCCGACATACGCGCGGCTGTTATGCATGCTGCTGCGGCAACGCGGCGTGCCGACACAGAGCCTGTTGGACAGTATTGGCCTCACATGGGCGGAGCTGGTGAATTCCGGGCGGGATACGAGCTTTGCGGAGATGCGGAGCCTGGTTCTGGCGGCGCTCCGGTTCGCGGGCCAACCCGCGCTTGGCATGGAGCTCGGTGCCCTGATCCCGGCGTCGGCACATGGCCCGGTCGGTTATGCAGCACTGGCCAGCAAGGATGTCGCCCAGGCGGTTGATGTCATTACGCGCTACGGCAAGCTGCGGGCCAGGGCGATCGAGTTCCGCCTGGTCCGGCGCGGGCCGCAGTTCGGCCTGCAGATACGTGAATCCTTCGACCTTGCGGATGTGCGCATCCCTATCCTCGAAGCCATACTGATGCTGGTCGTCACGCTGTTCGAGGCCTTGCTTGGCCATGCCTTGGACGAGGTGGAATATCGGTTTCCTTATCCCGCACCGCCGTGGGCTGAACGCTACACGAGCAGGCTGAACGGCAAGGTGCTGTTCGATGCCGGGCATATGGAAATCCGCATGCCGGAGATTGTGCTCGCCGAGCCTTGCCTGACATCCGATGCCATCGTTTATGCGTCAGCCGTCCGCGATTGCGAGATGGCACTCGCAAGGCTGACGGCGGAGGAAGATGTGCCGGCGCAGGTCAGGCGGCAATTGCAGGGGCGGGATGAAGGCTATCCGAGCTGCGAAGAGATGGCGGCGCAACTGCACATGTCGGCACGCACGCTGATCCGCCACCTCAGCCGGCACGGGACCAGCTACCAGGCGCTGCTCGATGAGGTCCGAAAGGAAAGGGCGCACTGGTACTTGCGGCATACCGGACACCCGGTAGAACAGATCGCCGAGCGGCTCGGCTATCTCGACACATCCAATTTCAGCCGCACCTTCCGCCGCTGGTACGGCACATCTCCCAAGGCATATCGTCTTGCAGGGCCGCAATCCGCAACGCCGGAAAGTACGCAGGGAAACTGACTGCGGCTCCTGCGCAAAGACTTTTCCCGCGAAACACGGTATCTTTTCGGCCTATTACGCTTGTTGCAATGGTTGTCGGCTTGGCATCGTGCCGGTACGGATCGTGCATGGCTACGGCAAGCTCGCTATAAGGGTGTTGCGTGACAACGGAAAATACGAAAAACAGCCTCAAGGCCCTGACGCTCGCCGCCATCGGCATCGTCTACGGCGATATCGGCACCAGTCCCCTGTACACGATGAAGGAAGTATTCGCGGAGGCCCACGGCCTTCCGCTGAATCCTGCCAACGTGCTGGGCGTCGTATCCTTGATCGTCTGGGGCCTGATCATCGTCGTGTCGCTGAAGTACGTGATCCTGATCCTGCGTGCCGATAACCGGGGCGAGGGTGGCATCATCGCCCTGGTTGCGCTCGCCCTGTCATCGGTGTCGCAGCAATCACGCTGGTTTTA
>Ga0196971_1000275_pt1 | contig 46536 bp, 49 predicted proteins | sample S1v_1013CmetaG_FD_148660 | JGI IMG/M metagenome (GOLD analysis project Ga0196971, IMG submission 148660) | Soil microbial communities from Anza Borrego desert, Southern California, United States - S1+v_10-13C | ecosystem: Environmental > Terrestrial > Soil > Desert | place: USA: California... | reverse complement strand
CAGGGAGCCTTGGGTCATGTCGTCGCCGCGCATCGTCCGTCTCGAAAAAAGTAGATTGCTTATTTTACCGGGCCAAACCGTCAATGGCTGCGGTGCCGTGTGGCCTTCGGAGTTTTTCACCACCCTGTTAGATTCCTATGCCTTATCCAATTGAACGCAAGCTTGTAATTGGCGTTGCTTCTAGTGCTTTATTTGATCTTACAGAATCGCACCAAGTTTATATAGATAAAGGCCACGATGAATATAAAAAATATCAAGAAGAGAATATTGATGTAGTTTTAAATAAAGGTGTGGCATTTCCATTTATTCGCCGCTTTTTAAATATTAATAAATACTTCCCTAAGCAATCTCCAGTTGAAGTTGTTCTTCTGTCTCGTAATTCTCCTCAAACTGGATTGAGAGTTTTCAGGTCAATTCAACACTATGGCCTAAATATAAGTCGCGCAGCATTTATGACGGGCAAATCTCCTTATGTATATATACCGGCATTTAATGCATCCTTATTTTTGAGTGCTAATCAAGAGGATGTGCGAAATGCAATAGACGCGAATTACCCTGCTGGTGTTGTGCTTCCGTCACAAATTGTTGATGATGAAATTGACGTAGAGCTTCGGGTTGCGTTTGACTTTGATGGTGTTATTGCTGATGATGAAGCGGAATCTATTTTTAAGAAAAACAATAATTTAGACGAATTTCATGAGTATGAAACGGAAAACGTTTCTATACCACATAGGCCCGGACCATTGGCAGATCTTTTCAAAAAACTTGCTTTTATGCAAAAGCTTGAAGAGCGCGAGGAGCGAAGTAATCCTGAATATAAAAGGATATTGCGAATCGCGATTGTAACAGCCAGAAATGCTCCCTCACATGAGAGAGTCGTCACAACGCTAAAAAGCTGGGGGGTGTCCGCCGATGAAACTTTCTTCTTAGGTGGTATGGAAAAATCCCGCGTTTTAAGTGTTTTAAAACCTCACATATTCTTTGACGATCAAATGAGCCATCTTCAGTCACCCGCTGGAAATATTCCAATGGTTCACGTTCCGTTCGGAATCGCAAACAAAACAGGCATCGTAACTGAATCAGCTGAGCCTATTGATGCGATCTGAAATCAGTACCCAAAACCTCTCTTACAAGACACCCTGGGGCGAATCGCCGAAGGGAATCGGCCTAATCATTGGATTTCTCCGAGAAGATCACCTTTATCACGCCTTGATAATTATCGCACCGATTCGCAGTATAACGGAGTCTATATCCGCCGCGATTTCGTGTTCCCAGATTCGAATTACACGCCAACCTTCAGCAGCTAGACTGGCGTTCACGCGGGCATCCCTTTCCATATTTCCTTTGATTTTCTTGAACCAAAATTCCTGGTTCGATTTTGGGCTTACCGCATGATCAGGGCAGCCATGCCAGAAACATCCGTCAACAAATACGGCTAGTTTCTGTCTAGGGAAAATGATGTCAGGCCGGCCGGGCAGCGCTGATATCAGTCGGTACCTGTAGCCTTTGGCCCATAAAGCTTTTCGGAGGTGCAGTTCAGGACTTGTGTCTTTTCCCTTTATGCGGGACATGCACCGGCTTCGCTGCTCTGGTGACATGACATCCGTCCTTTCACCGGAACCTTCAGACTGCGAAGCAACTGTTTTTATCCTATTTGTCATCTTCCTCAAGGTTGATCGAAATCTCTTTCTCAAAGCTAAGAACATCCGGCTTTATGGAAACACTGTCCACAGTGACACCGGCCGGCAGGCTTTCAAATGGAGCAAGAATTTCTGTGGCTTTGGCCTTTAGATTCCTAGCTATCCTCAAGCGCGCTGAGGTCTCTTTGACGGAGTAGAGCCGGTAGATATCGTAGGATACATCGCCTTGCGCCATCTCCATCAACTCGGCAATGGAAACGTGAACGGGATTACTGAAGTCGCCTGCGGTCGACTTGGCATCAATCTTCCGGGCTTCACCCTTGAGATCGATCAGTTCGAAATCATAGGGCGATATCGCGTTATCCTTTGAAACCCACTCGAAACTCGTGATGTTTCCCCCTTCTTTCTCTAGTTCAAACCAGCCATTCAGAAGTTCTTCGCCAAGCCTTCCAATCCGGTCTGCCGCCAGTTTGGCTCTTCCAAGCTCTTCCTTGCTGACGCCGCGATTCTTTCGCCTTTTCCGTAAGCTGCGTAGTCCTTCAAGGCCACCCTGGGAAGCATCTTCGAGTACATCTGAGTCAATAAAATCAAGGACAGGATGCCCATCCGGAAGGTTCAACCCGTTCAGGACACTGGCAAGGCCTTCCGGATCGATCCTCTCCATTCCCTTTCTCGTGGAGAACATAGCCCCGAATTTCTCCTCAAGGGCCTTATGCAACATGGCGTCTTCCGGCAAAGAACCGGCTACTAGATATATCTTTACAGCATGTGGTTCCGCATCGCCCGCAAAATCCATAATGGCATAATCCCCTTTTTCCAGGGAGTCGTAACGGCCAGGTTCCTCCGGTCTGTTGGAGATCAGTTCGCCATTCAGCCGCCAGTTTTTCTGCTGTTTCAGAATTTTCCGGGTAATATTGTGAAGTCCCGCCCCTCCGGGACCGTAGATGTCCAGTCCGAGAAACACACGATCTCGGTTCTCATCAAGCCTGCTTGGCAGCAAGGGAAACAGCAGGTTGATAAATACCGCGATATCCAGATTGATGGCTTTCTGCTTCGCGCCGCTTGTGTTCCGGTAATGATGCTCAAAAAGTGTGAGATCAGATTCCGACAGCCGTTTTAGAGCGAGTTTCCGTTTCACCTGCCGCTACCCCCTTTCTTAATTGCTGAATTATTGTTGTTGCAAGCGCCTTGGCCATTAGCGGTGGTACGGCGTTGCCTATCTGCCGAAATGCCGGATTCATTGTGCCGCTGAACACGAAACCATCAGGAAAGGATTGAAGTCGCGCGGCTTCCCGGACCGATATTGTGCGTGCCTGGGCACTGTCGTAATGAATATGACTGTAGCCGTCCTTTCCAAGGTGCGCCATCAGTGTGCGTGCTGGCTGGTCAGCTTCCATCTTCCGCCACTTGTTTGGAAACTTGTTAACGTCATAAGGCGGAATAAGATCTTTTTTCAGGCGTTCGTATTCAGTCGATCCTTCAAGCACGTATATCCCCTTGCTACGCAGTTCGAGAATCTTTTCAGCCAGCATGTCATGGGCGTGCTTCCAAGCCTGCGGGTACTGGTCACCTGGATTTAACCGGGCGAATAGCTCATAGTCTCGCGGCAGATAGCGGATAACATGATCTACAAGGCCGTCCGGAGCTTCGAAACCGGGCCATTTCCGCATCAATCTGGCATAGTGCGAAAGTTTAATGTTGCTGGGATAGGGAATCGGTTTGTCGAACCGACGAGCCCCGCGCCGCAATTCGCCAGATTTGAGCAGGTCACGCGCATAAACCGGTGGCAGGTCGCCTATCGCTTGTTCAGCGGTAACGGCCGGAATCAGATCGGGACTGGACTCCGGCGGTTCGACATAATCATGAGCTTCCCCAAAAAGGTGACCACCATTCAGAAGTTTCAATGCGACCGCTCGTGAACCCTCATAGCCGGGTGGAAGTTCAACCCAATTGGTCGGTTTAGGAAAGGTTACGCAATCCGCAATCTCTCGCAGGTAGGCAATAAGGAACATCCGCTGCCGCATTTGGGGAACGCCGTAGAACGCCGCGTTTAGGAGGGTATAACGACAGATATACCCTTTCTGTTCAAGAGTCTCTCCTATCTCTTCGGCGATGTTTTGGCCGCCATGGTTGAGCACATCAGGGACATTTTCAACAAGCACAGCAAGAGGCTGAAATACTTCTACATAATGCAGGTATTCCATGTAGAGCCGAGCTCTTGGGTCATGTTTGAAGGCCTGCGGGTGGGCATCGATCTCTCGCAGCTTTGGCCTGCCAACACGCGCGAAAGCCTGACATGGGGGACCCCCTATAATCACGTCAATCGCCTCCGCCATGGGACCCATATCTAATTCATATACAAGGTCCTCGGGGTGCGTGGTTGTGATGTCACGGGCTATGCAGTGCTCTTCCTTCCCACCATGAAAGTTAAGGCCATGTGACCGTGCCGCATCAGGGTCAAACTCAACGGCGGCGGCAATTTCAAATCCAGCAGAATGGAAACCAAGGGAGAGTCCGCCACATCCCGCGAATAGATCGAGTACCCTCGGTTTAGCACCAGTCTGCAGCCGTGAAATTTTTTTTCCAACGGATTGCTTTTTCACACATTTACCACTTTTTCAGAAGTCTGATTGCCGTAACCGAAATTCACTCTGAATATTATTGGATTTCTTCAAATATGACGTAAATTAATCTCTACTATGTAGCCCATTGTCTCGGCAATGCTACACAGTTTCTGCCAACTTACGTCCTTAGGACCAAGGCGTTCTACCTTGCTTAAAGTGGACTGTTCAATACCTGCTTGGTAAGACAAGTCCTCTTGTGATAAACCCTTCTTATGTCTCGCTTGCTGGAAGAGCATTCCTGCTTTTTTGTTTTCCTCTTCCTGTAAGCTTTTTAAGCTTTTATTATCAGCCATGTTAATTCCTTTTTTGTAAAAGTTATAGAAAAATACAAATGGTTTTATAACTATGATTGGCTGCTTTTGAGTGAAGTTTGAATGGTTGTCAATAGCCAAAAACAAGTTTCAAACTTTATTGAAAAAATACAGTTTTTATCTGTTTCTAATAATAATTAGAATTACCCATAAAAAAGGCAGGTATCAATTAAGTCATCGATAAAATGAGCGTTATATTGCTCCGGCAGCTAATCAGAATCACGTGTCAAGCGCTATCTCAGCATAGTAACTTATGAATCAATGGCTTGTAACGGATCGATGGCGAACGTACTCACCCTTCAGTTGCCGTAGCAATAACAATAGAGTCTCGGAGAAGCCGTACGAAATTGTCCAAGAATTCCTGCGCTGCCGCCCGTTGAGAGGCTGACGATACGTGCCAGTTCCCTGTTTGTTACCGTCTTTTTTCGCTATCATCCCTTATTGCACCCAATCGGTACCACCCAAGAGCCCTTGGGTTTCGTGATCCTGGCGTCACCCGTCACCGGCAGCTTCTCCCCCGTTAGCCTCTCGATCTCCTCTACCGTCACGAGATAGCCGTCGAGCTTCGCTTCAACCGCATCCTTCGTATTCGGCACGATCCACGCGATAGCTCGGCCGTCGCCGCGCACGACGGCTTTCCAAAAGGCATCCGGTGTCCGCACTCCATGGCTTTCGATGAAAAAGTCATCCGCCGGGTTGTTGCCCCATATCACACCGCCGATCACCAGCAGCTCATCGATATCTCGGTAGCACTCGACGATTTCCTCGGTCAGCTTCCACGCGCCTCGGTTCATCTGTGATATCTGCGGGAGGATATTGGTCATGTAGTTCGATTGCTTGATGGCGACGGCCACGGCGTCCACGTGGTTCGCCGGCACTTGGTGGCCCCTGTCGTAGCCGTGGCCGTAGCCCTTGGTACTGGTCTGCTGGCAGTCCTTTGGCACGCTCGGGTCAAGCTGGAAACCATTGTCGCGGGCTTGGCTTCCTGTATCGCGTTGCGCGTTGTAGCGCCACTTCACGGCGCCGCGCTTCTCGCAGTCGAGCCAGACGGTAAAGCCTTCGTAGTTGAGCCGGAGCAGGTTGCCTTCTCGGACGATCTCGGTAGGCGGCAATTCCACCTTGCCGGTGGATTTGGCCTGCTTCCCGAAGACCGGAGCCGCCGGTACATGGTCTTGGGGTTTGGCGCGGTGGCCATCGGTACATGCAGTAAGCGAAGCGCAAAGGAGCAGGGACAGGAAAGAAATACGGCGCATTGAATCTTTGTTCTTGTAGATCGAGTCGGCAGTCGAGCCAAGTTGTCCCGGCCCGGCCATAAAAGCGAAAGCGGGAGAGTTTATCCGAAAAGGCGGAACGACTGATGGCCTGACTTGTAGCGGTCTGCCGTAATCGACTTGCCACCTGTCGAATCTGACCTAAACTGACCCTATCGCGTTTTTACTCCTTATTGGTTGATAGGCAGCGCGATAAACCCGGTTTCGCACCCCGCGCCCGGGTTTTTTATTCGCAGCGGTTCAAAGACGCGGCTCCAACAGGCTGAACGGTCGAAAAGGTTTGTATGGCTCGCCGGAATCGGAACGAAGATCTCTTCAATCTTCTGATGGAATCACCTTGGTGGGTCAGTGTGATCTTCGCCGGGGTGGTTTATATAGGCATGTGGTACATATTGCCGGGCATTTTTGCCACGAACCCACTCCTCGTCGGTATCGCGGTAGTGCTTAAGCAGTTTGCCGGGTTGGTCTCTTTCCTTTTCCTTCTTCCTGCTCCGATTTCTCTTTTTCGCTCAATCCACCGGCGCCGACTCCTTGATCAGCAATCCGGGCTCGATTCGATCCGAGCCATGTCTTGGCGCGAGTTCGAAATGCTGTGCGGCGAGGCCTACCGGCGACAAGGCTTTGCCGTGCAGGAAAATGGCTTAGGCGGTGCGGACGGTGGCATTGACCTGATTCTCCGGAGAGACGGCGAAACCTGGTTAGTACAGTGCAAGCGCTGGAAAACCTTCAAGGTTGGGGTAAAAGAAGTCCGGGAGCTATACGGCATCCTTGCCGCTGAGCGGGCAGACAAAGGTGTTTTTGTCACCTGTGGCAAATACACGCAGGACGCGCTCGCCTTTGCTGCGGATAAGCCGCTCGATTTGGTGGACGGCCCGGCTCTGCTTGAACTTGTGCGTGAGGTCCAGACCGCTTCGGCACCGGTAGCGAGCCGGCCAGCCTCACAGGTTGAGCCGTCGTTTTCGCCCTCCCCTTCCCCGCAGTTTCGATCTTCCAAGCCAACTTCGCCTTCCTGTCCCCGCTGTGGCGCCTCAATGGTGTTGCGGACCGCCAAGCGTGGCACTAATGCCGGCGGACAATTCTGGGGTTGCTCGAGCTTCCCAAAGTGCCGCGGTATCGTAGAGGTTCGTTGAACGTACGGACAGGACAGATGAACATTGCTAGGCAATTGACAGTCACAAAAGGAACTGTGATCTTTTAACGCTATTGGGCGGTTAGCTCAGCGGGAGAGCACTGCCTTCACACGGCAGGGGTCGCAGGTTCAATCCCTGCACCGCCCACCAATGCCTAAAGGCCTACCCTTCCCAGTTTTGATGCGTCGTTCCTGCCGAATCATGACAGCATCCGAGCCTTGATTCGTTTATCCACAGATTTTGTGGACAACTTTGTGGCTAGACCGTAAATAATCCCTATTTCCGCAGCCTTCCGCCCGTTGTAAAGAAAGTAACCAATTTGTTACACCCGTATGGAGAGTGGTGGACCGGCCGGATGTATTTTGGAGCCGGAGAAGAGAGACGAAATCCCTGCCATTATGGTTTTTTTCCAGATTCGGCAAGCTGCTTTTCCCTATCCATCCAAGATTGGTAAAAACTAGCCAGGTCAATTCATGGGGTCCCCGTGCTTTTGGTGCAATTTACGACGATAGCCTACCCCTTTATTATCAATATATTGAGAAGAATGATTGGATAACGATCCCGTGTGATCAAGAGGTTAGTACTCGCGCCTATAGGGCGGCAAGTCGCGCCGGCCTTGGCTTTCAGCTGTTCCCAAAGCGCCGAAGAAGGCGTTTCTTGGGGAGCATTCCGCTTTACCAAATCGGGCCAGGCCCGGCTTCTTCAGGCCGCTAAGCGCGAGTACTTCACCCAATTGCTTCCCCTTCAGGTTGCCCATTGCATGACGGCATTTCCTCCCCAGCACATCATGCGACCGAAATGGGCAATTAGGCCTATTGGATTTCCTATTCTTTCCTTGATTAGCCCATAAGATTTCCTATTCTTATCTGCGTCTTACTAGGATTCGCGCAAGCGACCGCCCATGCTCTCGAGGAAACCGCCGGTGACGATGGCGGCGCTCACGGGGTTTACCGAGGCCATCGCCGTGCAGGCCCAGGGCGCTGGCTGAGATTTTCTCCCAACACAACCACCCCAAACCATGATCATTGGAAAACCCATCACGCTTAAGACATTCGAGGCCAAATACGAGGACTTCACCCCCGAGCAGAAGAAGCTCTACGCGACCGACGACGATAAGCGGCGCTATATTGCCCAAATGGCAATGGAGCAGATTTCGCAGACGGACGAGGAGGCGCTCATGATGGCCAACAGCCTCAAGGCGAACTTCGGCAACGGCATCAGCACGCTGCTGCGCATCTACAATGCCACCGGGGAGACGCTCTCGTGGAAGAGGGATTACTCGTGGTACGGGCGGTTCTACAGCGAGGCCGATCCGCTGATTCAGAACGGGCAATGGAGCGTGCTCCTGCACGTGCGCCGCACCGGTTTTCTGTGGCTCACCGCTGGCTCCAGTGGCGGCCTGGTTTACGAGACCGAGAGCAAGTTCCCATTCAATAAGAGCCAGGCTCCTGCGCAGGTCTTCATGGGCTGGTCCACGCCTTACTGGTTCGGCACGAACCGTTGCCAGGTAAAGATCGGGGCCGACATGGTCTCGGGTCTCTGCGACGACAAAAACCCAGCGAGCCACCAACCCGGCCTCCTCGAACAACCGGGGCAGAACCAGAGGTGGGAATCCGCCGAGGTGCCTGCGTTGTGGGCGATGTCCTTCATCGGCAACGACTCCTCCGCGCAGGTAAAGATCGTCCTGCAACGAATTAAGGCGAGCTAGCCGGAGATTGCTCCCCATGGCTGCATCCGCACCCGATACGCCGCAGGAGGTGAAGCCCCGCTCCGCGCAGGAGCTGGAGGCCGCTATCGAGGCCCTGGAAGTTCGCGCCCACAAGCGCAAGAAGCAGGATGCCCTCGACATCGACGACACGCGCTATGCCACGGAGGACGAGATGCTCGAGGAGCTCGCGAAAAGCCGCAAGCTCTATAACCGGTATCTCGAGTTCTTCCAGAAAATGCGCGATGCGCTGCAGAGCGAGAAGTCGCGCAATCTCGCACAGGGGCAGGATGCGCAGTCCGCCTCCGGCACCGGCGCGGATTATGGCCTTACGCTCGTAGACATCCTCCTCAAAAGCGCCGACATCACTCTCTACATTACCAAGACCGTCGTGCGTGAGCGGATGTTCAGCGCGATCACGGAGAGCCACATTTACCAGGCAGCCTTTCATCGGGTGCACGCGCCAAATAGCAGGCGGGCTGCATTCGCGGTGCCGAACGAGGAGGAGCTTCAGCAGGCGCAGCAGGTGCTGCGCTCGGTCAACAACGGTGAGAGGAGAATCCGCGCCCAGCGTCTGGCCGATCTCTCACGCGTGCAGCCTGAGGAAAACCCGCGGCTTGGCAGGAGTGCCAATGCCGAGAGGCAGACTTTAATCGAGCTCACACGGGTGCAGCCTCAGGGGGGAAGGCCTGGCGAGCCGGGCTCTCCACGCAGCGATGGGCCAAATGTAAGCGGCCAGTCTCACGAGAGATCGTTCTCCCGTGATCTCGAAAGCGAGCCGTTGCAAGGCCAGCCGCTCAACAACGAGCCCGTGGCTGAGCCACCTCTGGCGCCGCGACCGCATGCGGGGGGGAAGGCCAGCCCGGGAGCCAGAGCCGAAGGGAGGGAGGTGTCCAACCTCACAGAGACGAAAAAGAAGCTGTCGGAATACGAAAGGAAGTTCCTTTACGCCGCCATCGCGCTGGCTATCGTGGACGTGCTCACGGCAGACGAGAGGCAGCAGATTTCCCGCGCCGTGAAGAATGCGATCAGTGTCGGTGCAGGCTACTTCCTTGGGAGTGTCGCGGCCTCCTTGTCCAGGAGTGCTGCAACAACCGCAGGCAGACTCGCGATTCAGGAGGCCGGCGCCGTGATCGGGCTCAGTGCATCAGCGGCGGCTGGGGCGGCGTCGGCTGGAGTCGCGCTGCTCGTGCTGGCGGCGGGCATTGCGGTCGATTATCTGCTGGATGCGATTTTCGAGGAACCCGATCCGGCCTTGGTGAAGCCCCTGGAGCGGGAGCTCTCCCGGAATTTTGAAAAAGAGCTGGAGAAGGAATTATCACGTCCGCTCGAGAAACCGCTCACAAAGTAACCGGCAGACGGCCTATCCGCCCTGCACGGGGACATCACCAAGACGACCCCGCCCTGGCCGGCGAGGCTGCGCAGCACGGAGTAGATGTAGAGGACTGATTTCATCCGCACCCCGGACTGAGAACAACACGTCTGGCCCCTCGCATTGAGAATGAGGAGTAGGCATCTCTCGATTAGGCAGTTCGTATCGAAATGTCTAGCTATGGCTAACGTAAAGTTAAGAGACAGGCTGCGATAGCAGCGCCATGCTTGAGCGCCATTTATGGGGTCCCCGTGGCCGCGCACCCTTAGCGAAGCGGTAGACCGGTTGGTGCTCATGCTGAGCCAAGCCGAAAAGGAGGAAATCGCGGCGCTGACCGAGGCCGATTTGATCGGCCTGCACTTCGGCCTTGGAATGCAAATTAGAAACGACTTTGGGTTATGGCAGAGTAATCGTCTCTTGCTGCTCGACTGCCAGCGGATCAAGTATGGAGATACCGCCTACCCTGCTGAGGGCCTGTTGCTCATCGATCCGGACGATGTTTCGATGATGATTATCCGGGCGCTGTGGACCAGGCTGCGGCACTGAGAACTATAATATCAAATGCTATGATATGAAATCATATAATTCGATTGGCTCCGATATGCCACGACTTCTCAAGATCGTATCCGGAGGACAAACCGGCGCGGATCGCGCAGCCTTGGATGCCGCCCTTGAACATGGCACACCCTGCGGTGGCTGGTGTCCGGAGGGCCGGCTTGCCGAAGATGGAGCGATTCCGGACCTCTACCCCCTTCGAGAGGTCACGGCCGGAGGCTACCGGCAGCGTACGCTACAGAACATCAACGATAGTGACGGTACCGTCGTCTTCTATTTCGGTCGGCCTCGCGGCGGCACGGAGGTAACCCTTTACTTCTGCATCAAGAAGGGCAAGCCGTACCAGTTGATCGACGCTGCTGAAATTCGACCCGACCGCGCTGCGGATCTCATCCGGATGTTCATCTCGGAATTCGATATCGCCGTATTAAATGTGGCCGGCCCTAGGGCCAGCGAAGAGTCGCGCGCCTACCTTTACGTCCTCGAAGTGATCGGGGCGGTGGTTTCCTGATCCTTGGTATTGCGGGTTTAAGTATCATACGCAATGATATGATATGAAATCATTCAATACGATATGAGAAAGCCATGATAATACTAATAGGCGGAGAGAAAGGGGGGACCGGCAAGACCACGCTCGCTACCAATTTGGCCGCGAAGCGGGCGTTAGCCGACAGGGATGTGCTGCTGATCGACACCGACCAGCAGGGCAGCGCGAATTATTGGGCACAGAGCCGCGATGAGTCCGAAGCCAAACCGCGACGGGTGGCCTGTGTGCAGAAATTCGGAAAAGGCCTCCAGGCGGAGGTTCATGACTTGGCCAAGCGGTATCAGGACATCATCATCGATGCCGGCGGTCGGGATTCGGTCGAGCTTCGCGCCGGCTTGGTAGTAGCCGACAAAGCTTACATTCCGATTCAGCCTAGCCAGTTCGATATTTGGACCCTCGACCGCATGGACGAGCTGGTGAGCAGCGCCCATGGATTCAATCCGAATCTTCGGGCTTGGGTGGTCATCAGCCGGGTTTCGACCAATCCTTCGGTCCACGAGTCTCAGGATGCCCAGGACATCCTGGCGGACTTCTCGCACCTGGTCTTATCCGGGGTAGTGATTCGAGACAGGATCGCATATCGGAAGGCAGCGCGCGACGGCCTCTGTGTCGACGAGCTCAAGCCCAAGGACTCGAAAGCTTCGGAGGAAATCGAGGCGCTCTATAAGGAGGTGTTCAGTGAGTAAATTCACCCGCAAGCCGAAGGCGCACCCGACGCCAGGGGTTGAGGATTTCATCGCCGGTGCCGAGCGGCGCCATGAAGTATCGGATGGTATGAAATCATCTCATACCATATCGTATGAATCCGAGACGCTACCGTGGAACCAACCCGGCATCCGTGACGACGTGCTCAAGGTTTACAACCTGCGCCTTCCGGAAGCCTACCTTCTCAAGCTGAAGTACATTGCCGAGCACACGCCGGACAGCATGCAGAAGTTTTGCCTCGATGCGCTCTTGCCGGCGATCGATACGAAGATCGAGCAGATTCTGAAAGGGAAAGGTTGAGTTGTGCGCCCGGGCGCTGTCGCGACGGTCGTCCTGTGTTTCGCCATGGAGGGCTGTGCGACTGATGCTGATCGCCTTTGCCGGTCTGGAGAACAAGCATCGACTATCGAAACCTTCTACTTCGGCACGGGAAGGAAAGGGGCGGATCCAGTGACCCGTGAAGAATGGCGGGAATTCATAAGCCAAGTCGTCACACCGCGGTTCCCTCAAGGGCTGACTTGGTGGAAAGCCCAAGGCCAATGGCGGAACGATGTCGGCGCTATTGAGCGGGAGAGAGCCTATGTCCTGCAAGTCGTCCATCCGGACGCTGAGTCGGTCGAACCTGCGATCCTCGACGTTGCGAAGCGGTACCGGGAAAAGTTCGATCAGAAGTCGGTCTTGCGGGTCAGTTCACCGACCTGTATGTCATTTATTAAATCCTTTCCCGGTCGCCATGAGTAACGACATCGCCGTCGAGGAACCGTTCCGGCTCCGATGGGAAAAGGAGACCCGCTACTACGAGGTCCACCTGCAGCAAGACCTGTGGGGTGGTTGGGTGTTGACCCGGATATGGGGGCGTCGTGGGTCACCCATGGGCCAGATCAGGCGTGTTCCGTGCGCCTCTTACGCGGAAGCCATGAAACAACTCGCCGCCGTGCGGAGCCAGCGGCAGCGGCGGGGGTATGACCCGGTAGGAGTATAATGTCATTTCATATCATACTATTTCATATGATCTGAACCGCCATGCCGCGCCGCGTCAAGTACCCGCCTGTCCCCGACCGGGCAGGAACGGCGGCTGCGGAAACGGGAGGTCGGGATTGGTATCGTGAAGGCGAGGCGGCCCGCTTCCTGGACGAAACCTATGAACCCCGGTCGGACTTCAGCCCAGCCACCGATCTGCCTATCCCGTGACATACTTCATTCCTGAACGATCATCCTCCCGCCGGCACTTCCTTCCCGCCGGGACCCTCACGAGAACACGCTATGTTGCGCATTCCCATCAACGAGCAAGGCTGGGGACTCTTGACCCGGCTTATCCGGAGTTTTGCGGCTTCCGCAGTCGGCGGTAAGGCCGTAGGGCTGTTCGCACTGCTCATCGGACTGCTCTTGGGCATTAACGGCCTGAATATCGTGAACAGCTATGTGGGGCGGGACTTCATGACGGCGATCGCCGACCGGAACCTCGACGTCTATAGCCGTCAGGCGCTGCTCTATGTCGCCGTGTTCGCCGCGTCCACCCTCGTCGCGGTGTGCCTGCGCTACGTGGAGGAGCGCCTGGGCCTCCTGTGGCGGGATTGGATGACGCGGCGCTTCGTCGAGCTTTACCTCAAGTATCCCACCTACTACCGCATGAATGACGAATTGATCCGGAGCAGCGGGATCGAGTATCCCGACCAGCGCATCGCCGACGATGTGCGCGTCTTCACGACGACGACGCTGTCGTTCACCCTCATGCTGCTCAACGGCCTCTTCACGGTCGTGGCGTTTTCCGGCGTGCTGTGGACGATCAGTCCGCAGCTGTTCGTCGCCGCGGTGCTCTACGCGCTCATCGGCTCGCTGCTCACGGTCCGCCTCGGGAGCGCTCTGATCGATCTCAACGATGCCCAACTCGACCGGGAGGCCGCCTTCCGTTCCGGCCTCATCCACGTGCGCGAGCGGGCCGAATCGGTGGCGCTGCTGCACCAGGAAGATCGGCTCTTGCCCCGCCTCATGCGTCAGTTCGATGCCGTCGCGGCCAATGTCCGGAAGATCATCGCCGTGAACCGCAATCTGGGCTTTTTTACGACCGGCTACAATTACCTCGTCCAGATCATTCCCGTCTTGCTTGTGGCGCCGCTGTTCATGCAAGGGCAGGTCGAGTTCGGCGTCATCACGCAATCGGCGATGGCCTTCGCGATGCTGGTCGGAGCATTCTCGCTCATCATCACCCAATTTCAATCGATCTCCTCTTTCGCCGCGGTTGTTCAGCGCCTCATCAACTTGTGGTACGCGATCGAGTTGGCGCAAACCGAAACCGTCTCGGGGCTGGACGTCTGCGAGGGAAGTGATCAGGTGGTCTATGAGCAGGTGACCCTGCGTTCACCGACCGACGGGCACGTGTTGGTCCACGACCTTTCTCTCGTTATTCCCTATGGGACTCGGGTCCTGGTCACGGGACCCGATGACACGGCCAAGGATGCGCTGTTCAAGGCCACGGCGGGCATTTGGGACACCGGCAGCGGGCGTGTCATCCGGCCGCCGCTCGACCGCATCCTCTTCCTGCCGGAGCGTCCTTATCTACCTCCCGGCACTCTGCGCCAAGCCTTGATTCCGAGCCCGTCGGAGGAGGTGATCCGGGACGATCGGATCGTCGATACGCTCCGCGCCCTGGGGCTCGAAGCCTTGCTGGCCCACGCCGGAGGTCTGGATGCCGAGCACGATTGGGACAGCCTGCTCTCCGTCCGTGAGCAACAGCTTGTCTCCTTCGCCCGCATCCTGCTGGCCTCGCCCCGCTTCGCCGTGCTCTATCATCCGGGCACGGATCTCGACCCCGAGGAACTCGGCCGGATGCTGAAGAGTCTGGCGGACCACGGGATCACCTATCTGACCCTCGGGCGACCGGGACGACGGGGCCGCGATGAGCGCCTTGAAAACTATGACGCGGTCCTCGCCCTCAACGGCGAGGGCGGCTGGGAATGGCAGGAAATCCGGAATGGTCGCCCGGAGGATGACGGCGGCGCCGCCGCGCCCAAGAGACGTGTTCTTCCCCTGACCTGATGGCTCACCGCATCAAGTATCCACTCGCTCGCCTATCCCCGGCTAAGCAAGAACTGCTAGTCATCGACTTTCCGTGCGAACAGATTGTGATCGGCAATATCGCTCCCATGCTCGAAGTGCTTTCGCCTCTGGCTGAATTGCGGGAGAACGCAGAGCAGTTCGAGGGCCGGCTGACGTTCTTCTTTTCCGGGTGGGATGAGGACCCGCGCGAGACGGCGGAGATTCCGGAAATCCGCGCTTGGTTTTCCGATCTTACGGCTGACTTTCCGTATTGGCTGCACTTTATCGAGAAAGAAGGCGATACCTTCTTTCACGTGCTCCGCTTGCTGTGCAAGGGGCACATCGAGCGGATCGAGGGCGGCATGGTCGGGTGGCGTTTCGATGATATGAAACAGCTTTCGGCGACGGTGGAGACCCTGTTCGGCTACATGAACCTATTGCACGAGCGGCTTGGACTGTCTAAGAAGATGAACCGGCGGATTTCGCAGGAAGTGGCGCAGTTGATTGAGGGAGCATTAGGGTAGGGGTTCTAAGCCCCAATCCCAGATTTTTCCGGCGCCATGAACTTTCTGATTTACGATGCTTGGGATAACCTAATTTGTGTTCATTTAGCCCTGAATTGATCAGGGTTGGCGTCAAAACTTTCTGTTTTAGGAGCGAATTACAGAGAGTTTTGCCGAGAAACAAGCGAAAAACTGGGCTCACGGAATTTTCTGGGGTCTGCGCTTACAACCCCGGGTAGTGAGATTGACGAGCCGGAGGATGGACGGGAGCTGCTAAGGAAGGCACTGAACGATCTTTTCACGAAGCACGGCAAGCCGCCGATTGCGTAGGAGGAGACAATTAGGAGGGGACAAGTAGTCTAAATGAAGTACGGCGGAATCCGAGAGGATCAGAGCCCCGAAGCTAGGATTCCGCAACGTCCATCTGGGCTACGCTGGCTGTAAATCAGCCTCCTTATTGAAATTCTGTTATGAACAAGGTTAGGACAATTATTGACGTTGTTGAAGATGGCCTTGGTGAGGAACTAACGGAGTCTATTCTCTCAAAGCCAAAGAAAATCGATCTAAAAAAACGCCAGCATATTGCTCGGTCATATTATGAGTATGAAAAAAGCCAAGATTTCCAAACTCCGACAGTTGGGAGTTACGAAGTATTTCCATATATCCATCCAGGCTGGCATGTTGCACATAAGGTTGGTGGATACTTTGCTGATTTATCAAATGATAAAAGTATAAAAGATGTAGAGAACCAAATTAAAAAGCTTCTTCTTTTTTACCACAAATTGGCATTGCCATCTGGATTTGAATACTATAGTGATTATTACCGTTTAGGTAACGGAGAACCGCCCATACAAGTAAGAGATGCATTTATTAATCATTTGAGATTGTATGCTAAACTGAGGAAGCTAATTTCTAAAGAGATCGTTTTTTTTATCCCAGAAGTTCCATCTTTTTTTCCAGCTAGAGATGCTGTTAAGAAAATAAGATTACCTGAGGAGTGGGAAAAAAAACTTGATGAAATATTCGGAGAAGTGACGACTTGGGACTTGCATGAAAGAATAGAACAGTCACTTTGGATTGGAAAGAAATTTAATTTGGATTTATTTCTTCCGGGCAAGGAAGCAATTTCTTTCTTTGATGATTACAGTCAACTGATTAAATGCCAAATTCCGTCGAGCCGTACCTTGGAGGCTGCTGCAGGAAACCTTATCTTGGATTGTCAATTGCCGGCCATTGACAAACTAACAGTCGATGACATTATTGCTGTGCGTGATGGGAGTGATGCATTTAAGTCATGGCGGGCAAGTCTACGGGAGGTTCTCGAAAGCTCATATGATGACCTATTGAAAGGTTCGTTCGATCCCGATGAATTGCATCGCCTAGCCGACGAAAAATTTGCAAGTTCGCGTAATGCTATCGAGAGTGATATCAAAAAGTCTTCGGTACTTGGTCTTGCGAAGACAGGTTTTCGCTCCATTGGAATAGGGTTAATGACAGGAGTAGTTACTGCGTCAATAATGGCTAATCCACTTACAGTATTTACTTCATCCGCGGCGTCAGCTGGCGTAACATTTCTTTGGGACTATGTTGGTGCCCTACTAAATAGGTCAAAAAATATGAAAAATGTTGCGCTCAAAGCGCACTATGCAGTATGGAACTCAAAATAGAAGGCCTAACGAGGCTTTGTCTTAGATGTGTAGGAGGGCATTAAGCCATGCCCAGCGATTTCTGCTCACTCCATCCGCCCCGCATACTCCTGCAACACCTGAGCCAGCAGCATGACCGCTTCGGCATCGCTTAGGTTGTAGTGATCGCGAATCGCGCCCATGGCCACCGTCAATTCCTCTCCCGCCAGCCTTAGTCGTGCGCCGCTCCGTGGAGTGGTAGCCTATCGGCATTCCAACATCAGCGCCAGACGTGCTTCATAGAGTCCTTACCCTCTCGCTCACAGCCACCGAAACCGATTCGCCTTCCACTCCGCCGCATCGATCAGCCCTTCCTTGTAATACTCCGCCCAGTCGAAGAAAAACGGGCTATATTCGCCGCCCCAGTGCCGGGTGAGCATGGCCACGCCGAAGCAGATCAGGACAAAGCCGCCGGCGAACCAGTATTCGCCCATCTGCCCGGTCCGGAACCGCCCGCCGAAAAGATGAAAGCGCCGGTCCGACCACCACCCGAGCGGCACTCCCTGAACCGTGAGCGCGTCACAGAGCACGTGCGAAAGCCCGCCGGCAGCGAAGGCGGTAAGTGCATAGTGCCAGTCCCAGACCAGTAGGCCGAAGGCCAGCCCGAACGCCCAGGACGAAACGTAGTGCGTGATCGTCCGGTGTTTCACTCGACGGCCGAGCAGTTGTAGGCCCCACTCCATCCAGTCGGGGGCCGTGGATCCGATTACCGCCACGGGTACAAGCTCGGGGCGCCATACGGCCGCCGCGGCGCCAGCAATGGCGACATGATTAACCCATTTCATGGCGAAACCGCCCGGCAGGGAACGTCATTAAGGACGTGTCCTTAATATCAGCTCTTCCGAGATCGGCTTTCATGTCCAAATCTCCGAATCGGTCGATCGGCAGGCCATCGGTGCCATTCTTCACCGTCGCGGATCACTTCGGCGGCCTGGAGCAGATCCTCGAGGAGATCGCCGTCGACGCCGCAGTGGAGCAACGCCGCCTGGATGCTCGAATAGCGGCCGTCGAGATCGTAATCGGCCATCGCCGCGCCGAAACCCTTCATCCATTCGAGGAGATCGAGGGGGTCGTCGAGCGCCGGGAGGGGCTCGCCACCCCTAACGCCGCCGCGCTTATAGAAAGCCCACCCTTCGCCGTAAAGTTCACTCTCGGTCATCGCCGCTGTCCCTCCGCAGTTCATCTTGAAGCGCAGCCAAAAGATTGTTAACGGACTCGCCGGCAAACAGCACGGCGTCGCAGCGCTCGCGCAGGACAGCCGCCAAAACCTCGGCATCGGCCGCCGCGTCCACCGGATCGCGTTCGAGCGCCGACACCAGGGCCAGCTTGAGCCAGTCGGAGGCCGCGGGATCGTTCAGGATCGCTTCGCAGGATGGTGTCATGTTCCATGTCCTCATGCCTTCTACCGGATGACTTCCTTCAGGTAGTCGTTGACCTGGTTTGCTACTTCGTCCCGGCACTGACCTACGAGCGCCAGGCGCGCGCCCTCGATGGCGGCGTTAGCATCATCAAATTTCGATTGAGCTTGAGCAACCTTTTCGAGATAGCCGACCTGCTCGGTGGCCTCTACCAGGCCGAGCGCGACCCGCTTTTGCGACCGGGCTTCGAGTGAAGAGTACAGCCCGAGCTCGCGCTGTGCCCGTCGGCGATCGGCGAGACCGGAGAGCAGCGCCTTGATGTTTTTCGCGACCTGTTCGCGCCGTTGGTACTCGGTCTGCCGCTCCCGGTTGATCTCGGTAGCGGAATACAGGGGCATCTTGGCTACGACCCCGACGTAATGTCGGGCAAGCCCGCTCGTGTCGAACGTGCTGATCCCGCTATCGTCGACCCAGCGGGAGCCGGCGACCGCGTCCAACTCCAGCCCCCAGGCGACGCGCTCGGGGAAGCAGTTCACCACCATGCGGAAAATTGCGTCTCCGTCCACCTCCGGGGCCGGGGACATCGGCGGAATCGGGGTCTTGAAATCGCGGTCCGAGCCGTCGAAGGTGGGAATTTGGTACGGCGGAATCGTCGGCGCCTCGGCGGCTTGGGTAGTCCTGACCGCGATGAAAACCACGACGACAAACATCAGGATCACCACCGCCAGGAGCAGGTTAAGCGCCGCCAGGGGCAGCCACTTCCAGAAATCGGGATCAGGTCTGTTTCGCGGCACGGCGCCCGCTCCCTAGCAGTTTGAGCCCACCTAACACCGCTGCCAATTCCCACGATCCCATGGCCATTGCCAGGACGATCAGCAACCAAAGGACAATCGGCGTGGCGTCGTAGGCAACTTCGGAATCGAGCCTGAACGTCTGCGGCTCCGCAGCCATGACATCCTTGCGCAGACCCGGCGCGATCCGGCCTTCGTCGGCCGCGGCCATGACCCAGACCTTGGCGGCGCGAACGCAATCCTGGACCACCTTGAGCTTCCGGCCACTGAGTCCGTGGGCGTCATCGACGAACAGCACGGCCCCAGTTTCTTCCAGGTACAAGGGCAGGGCGTCCACCCGCTCCCAGGCTTTGAGCTTCGTCCAATGCCGGTCATCGCCGGAGTTCTCCCGGCCCGCCCACCAAAGTTCGAGATGCTTGACGTCGGTCCAGGCCGAGAGGGGGCGAGTCGCGGCAAGGTGGAGCGGTTCGGCGTCGATGCTGGCCCAGATCCGCCCCGCATTCGCCCTCAGCCGCTCAAGCCAGTACGTTTTCCCGGATGCGTGCGCGCCGGTGATGAGCACGGGGCGCTTGATCGAGATTTGCCGATCCTCGATCACTTGCCCGAACTTCCGGGTCTTGCGGATGACCCGCGCCTCCGCCCAGGAACGCCCGTCGGCCCGTTTTCGGTTGCGATTTTTGATCCTTAAAAACTGCATTTCTCCTCCGGAGCTCTTCGAGTTGACCCTCGAAAAACAACCTAAAAAACGTCACGTTTTGATGCTGAATTTATTCAAAGCTATGGGGGAGACAAGGGGTAAGCCACCCAAGAGCATGTTATCCTAAAAAAACGGACGTTTAATTAGGATAAATTCTAGTCCAGAATCCTTCCAAATTCACTGTGACCACCTACGCTTACATACGGGTATCCACCGACCGGCAGGACCTGGATAACCAACGCCATGGCGTCATTGAGTACGCCAAGCAGCATGGCTTGGAGCCGCTGACCTTCTTCGACGATACGGTTACCGGCAAGAAAAACTGGCGAGAGCGGGACCTTGGCAAGCTGCTCGACCAGGCGAAAAAAGGTGACGTTCTACTGGTGGCGGAAATCTCACGTTTAGCCCGCTCGACGCTCCAGGTTCTGGAGATCCTCCAGCACGCCGCCGAAAAGGAAATCGCCGTGCACGTGGTCAAGAACCGGATGGTGATGGACGGGAGCCTTCACGCCAGGATTACCGCTACGGTGCTGGGACTCGCGGCCGAGATCGAGCGCGAATTCATCTCGGCGCGGACCACCGAGGCCCTGGCTCGGAGGAAAGCTCAAGGCCTGCCGCTCGGGAGACCGAAAGGCCGGCTGAGCGATGAAAAGAAGCTCGACAGGCGCAAGGATGAGATCAAGGACTTACTGCAAAAGGGCGTGCATAAGACCTCAATCGCGCGGATCGTCGAGTGTTCGCCGAATACGCTCTACCAGTGGATGGAGGCCAACAACATGACTCGTTACATCAAGCGGAGGAAGAAGAAATGAGGCCGTGGTTGATTTTGCTTTCCGGACTGATCGCCGCGACAGCGCACGCCGGCTGGGATGATGAGTTGTACGAAAACCAGTGCCACGACCAAGCGGCTTGGGACAAGATCGATGATCTACTGAAAAAGGTGCCGAATGATCCTATTGTGATCCGGACTTACGCCATGCGGCTAGGAATCTGTCGGCTGATCGAGGAAAAGAAAATCAGCCTGGATACCGGTATCCAGGTGTTCGACATCGAGCGGCAGAGGGCCGTCATGGAGCGCAGCATGGAGGACGCCGAGCGGAGGAAGCGGAAGAAACCGTTATCAATTAACGATCTGGAGCCGGTGAGCTGAAGCGTTGGGAATCTATCGTCATGATCGAATACGGCATCAACAGCCAACAAGCGGCCGATCTCGAAGGCCGAATCATTTTTCACCTTGTGAAAGGGGCAGATATTTCCTCCATCCTTGTTGCGCGGTCCAGCGTGAGTATCGGTAAACGCTTGGGGAAAGTAACTCGCGTCGCCGGGCCATTTCGAATTTTCTATATGACTGCCGACGGATCGGAAAAATATGTCAGTGCTGGAGGCATCGGGTACGTCTGCGACACCGAGGAAGAGGCAAAGGCATTGGAAGCTCTGAGAGATGAAACCGCAGAAAAGATTCGTTCCTTTGTGGCTACGGTTCACGCTGAGTTAGAGAGCCGACTCGAGTCCCTGATTTCTGATAAGAGCAGCTCATGAAAGTCGGCCACGACTGAGTTTGGATGGCGGGGAGCGCCCCGCACCCCCTGTCCCGCCGCCTCCCCCGCCCGCCCGAAACCCGCCCCTACAATTCTCCGTTCTGGTTCAACGGTAGTTTGAAACCTCTGTCTTCGTTTAGGCTTCGTATTTGGGCGAGTTCGGTCGGCTGGTGGCGTCGAACGAGATCATTCATAACACCTGCCGTCCTGCTCCTGAACCCGGCATGCAGTCATAAACGGCGGTGATGCGGAAGATGACCAGCGAACGTACCGGAGCGTCGGGCTTTTTAGCCAGCACCATAGCCTTCATGGCCTCATAGTCTGATCCTGAAGTCACGATTTCAGTGTCGCCCTTGATTTGGTAGCTGCGCTTTGCGCTCGCAGACCAGACATACAACGCCGCGCGAGGGTTCTCGCGAAGATTAGCCAAGGTCTTGTTGAAAAAGTTATCAGTGACCCAGAAGACATCATCCCGTGCGAGGTACACGAACTTTACAGGCACGACATTCGGTACACCGGTGGCAGAGGCCGTGGCGAACGGGAACAACTCCATCTCTGGGAGAAGCTCTTTAATCTCGTTGGGTAGGGTTACCATGGGTCTTACTCCTGTGGAGACTCTGAATAAGCGGCTGACGGGCGCCTTGCGGCATTGTGAACAGACTCGGAATGTTCACGCACGCTTAGGTCACTCCGCCTCTTCGCCCATTTGTTTACGACATTGTATGGGGAGTGTCAGGCTGTAGTCAGTGCCGTTTTGGGGGCATGCGAATCCGGGCGTTCCCCCGCGAGTACACGGGGTCGGGCTGCTACGGGCTTCGCTATCGCTCCGGTCTTGTCGGGAATACCGGCAAGACTTCCCCTTCGCATCCCTAACGCGGGTGCCAGCATGAAGGTCCGGGGTTCGCTGCGCCCGCCTGAGTACAGGCCGGCTTCGCTCTACCGGCGCCGTGGGTGCCGCAAGCTCTACAAAGCCGCCCTGCGGAGTACCGCAAGGCTCCATAAGTGTAGCGGCCTGAAATCATAAATCGCCGGGACTGCAATCCACGCGATTTCTGGACCGCATTAACTGCAACTATCCGTGTGACCGGGACCGAATTGGTTGCCACTGAGCCTGCCATCATCCGCGCGGGACTGAATTCATCCGGCGCAGGACCACATTATTTGCAACTGATCGCCGTCGGTGCCTAGGGGCCATTTATGGGGACGCCGAAGGGCTTCGACGGTCACCACCAGACCGCGTAGCTAGTCATGCGCGGGTACACCCCCGCTACCAGCATTACACCACCCTCCCCAACCCTCCCGGCGACCCGCCGGAAGGCACGCTCGGGGCCAATTTCAGGCAGGCCGGGATTGAACCGGAAGCGTTTTTGAAGGGGTAGAGGAAGGTATACGATGCGCACCCTATCTAGCTTTGCGAATCAGCCGAACGGCTGTACCGACGAAGAATAGGCATCGTTCGCGAGCAATGCGCTTCGTGCCGCAGTGCACCCTGTGGGGGGCTACGCGGGCTGACCTCGATCATGCTCGGGATCAAGATGGGAGTTTGTCCGCAGCAAATAACACAAGGTCTGGCACTAAGCTTCCATTATCAAGAAAGTCGCGCAAATGAACGTGTTCCCAATCAGGGTTGGATTCCATATCTGCCGCGCAGGCTGACAAGAACCGGATCAAATTCAACACGTCATCGCGTGTAACTACAATGGTGACTTCTTCAAGTAACACAGGTTGCTCGGATTCACGCTTGTGTTTACCGTAAATTTTCATGCGAACGCCTAGTCGTAATGTGGTTCAATCCTACCACCCATATACTTGAAAACCTCACACATTCCAAGATCACCCGCGGCACACTGTTCAGCAGCAAGCCCCATGGCAATATCTTCTACGAAAGGAGGACACACCATAAGTTTGAATCCCTTTTTCCGCAGGTAATCCTTCACACGATTCTTGAGAGTCTTGGGATCAGTACCATGGCTTCCCGTGCCGTCTTGATTAACCACGATCTCTTTGCAACCCTTTTCGCACACATGCGCATGCGTTTGCTGCCCTGGAACGTGAGGGGGATCAATTCTAACGGTCGTCGGATTTCCCCCGGGTATCTTTACTGTCTGTCCTGATTTGGCCAATCCTAGCGGATCAGTGAAGCTCAGTGGATTACCATCGACATAGGCATAGGTGTTTAGACCACCGTCGAGCCCGATCGGATCGCTCTCCAAGTACCGCCCGAGGCTCGGATCGTAATCCCGGAAAACGTTGTAGTGGAGCCCGGTCTCGGCGTCGAAATACTGCCCCGGCAGGCGCGGGTTAAAAGTAACCGCCTGCCCATCGCCGTCCGGGTCGGCATTGACCGTGGCCGCTCCGAAGGGGTCATAGCTGGCGCGCCAAACCACTGCACCCGCGGCATCGGTCAGCGCCTGAGGCGTGCCCAAGGGATCGGTGTGCACATAGGCGAGCGGCACCGCGCCGGCGGGGTAAAGCACGGCGAGCGGCGTGCCCTCGACGTACACGTATTCGACCTGCGCCGTCCCCGCGGCATCGGTCTCGGCGAGCAGCGCCCCGTCCAGGCCGTAGACATACCGGGTGGAACTTGCGTTGTGCACTTTCTCGACGCGCTGGCCGAGCCCATTGTAGCGGTAGCTCGCCCCGGCTGAGGCAGTGAGGCGATTGTACACGGAGTAGCTGTAGCTCCGCCCGCCTTGGGCTAGGGTATTGCCGTTGGCATCCTGTGTCACCGCATCCCCGTCGATGCTCGTTAGCCGGTTGCTGGCGGGCGCATAGTCGTAACTCGTGCTGCCGACTTCAGTGCTAAGGGTAGTCCGGTTGGCATTCGCATCATAGCTGTAGCTGCGACTGCCGAAGGCGCCGCTGGCGCTGGTGAGTTCGTTGAGCGCATCGTAGCCGTAGCCTTCGGTGAGACCGGCGAAGCCGTCCGTTCGGGTGGTGAGATTGCCGGCGGCGTCGTACTGGATCTCGGTGAGCGCGAGCACGTCGGACACGCTCTGGGCCATCGTGCGGTAGGCGTTGTCGAGCATGTGGCTGAAGGTCCGGCCATTGCCGTAGCTGAAGCTTCGCACCGGACCGAAGGGTGCGTAGGTGATGCCACTCGCGAGCGGGATGGCGGTACCGTCGCGCACCAGGTCCACCCGGCTCACCCGCCCGGCGGCGTTGTAGGTGTAGGTGACCACCGCCCCCGAGGGGTAAGTGAGCGTGGCGAGCCGCCCGGCCGCATCGTAGGTGTAGGCCATCCCCTGGTGGGCGGCCACGTCCCCGAACGCATCATAGGCGTAAGTGACTACTACCGGCGCGGAGACGGCCTCCGCCCCGACCTGTACCGCGCAGAGCCGCGTGACGCCGCTCGGGCAGGTGTCGTAGGTGTAGATCAGCGTGTCATCAGCCACCGCGGCCTCGACCCCCACCCGGCGGTTGGCGGCGTCATAGCGGTAGCTGAAGTGCTGGCCGTTGGCGTCCACTCGGGTAATGACGTTACCGGCGGCGTCGTGCGTGAAGGTGGTGATGCCGGTATCGGGGCTGGTCTCGCGCACGCGGTTGCCGAGGTCATCGTAGACGTACTCGGTGGTCGCCCCGTTGGGCGCCTTCACCTGGGTGAGTCGATCCGCCGGGTCGTAGGCGTACTGCACAAGCGCATTGGCGGTGGCCGGATTGGTCCCGCCGAGGTCCTGGGTCCGGGCGATGAGCCGCTTAAGCGCATCGTAGCTGTACCCGGTCACAACCCCGCGCCCATTCGTCTCGCGCTCGAGCGTGCCGTCGGCGGCGAAGTCGTAATCCGTGCGCTCGTTCGCCTGCGCCGTCACATCGAGGCGGTTGTAGAGATCGAAGGTGGCGCTGAGCGCGCGCTGCTGCGCGCCGCTGCTGTCGTAGATCGCCTCCGCGATGTGGTTGCCTTCGGTGTCGAGCGTGTGCGCAAGGACGTCCCCCAACCCATCGGTGATGCGCACCAAGCGCCGCGCATCGTCGTAGCCGAAGGTGAGGGTGGTGGCCTCCGGGGTGCCATCGCCGTGGGTGATCGTCTCGACTTCGCCGGTCGCGAGATACGTCCAGCGCGTGGTGCGGCTCACCCCGTCGGCGGACTCGGTGACCGATGCCAGACGGTCGTTGCCCGGGTAATAGGTGTAGGTGAGGGTGAGGCCGTTGGGGCGCGCCTCGCTCAGGATCTTGCCGGTGGCCGAGTATTGAATGGCATCGCGCAGCACCGTGCCCATCGGACTGGTGAGGCGCTCGAGGCGGCCGCGGTTGTTGCCCTGCGCGGGGTCGTCCGGGTAGTAGCTCAGCGTGGTCACATCGGCCACGTCGGTGCGCGGCCCATCGATGGCGGAGAGCTGATGCAGCGGTCCCGAGTAGGCGTAGGTGATGGCGCGGGAGACGGCCGCGCCGTCAGGGGTGTAGCCGCTTTCCGTCACGCTTAAGGTGTTGCCGAAGTCGTCGTAGCCGTAGGTGGTGGTCTTCACCGCGCCGGCATGGACCGAGAGTTCGGTCTGGGTCGCGACCTTGCCCGAAAAGCGCGGATCATATGTGTAGTCGGTGCGCCGCTCTTGGTGCGTGCCCACGGCCTCGATCCGATAGCCGTACTGATCCTTGGCATCGTAGGCGCCGTACTGGGTGGTCACGCCGTGTACGGTTTTGGAAAGCAGATGGTTGGTGTCCGGGTCATAGCGGTAGCTGCTGTCGCCGGTGCCGCAGGTCGAGCAGCCGGGGCCGTCAATCCCGCTAACCAGGCGCGCGCCGTGCTGGGCGATGAAGTGGTAGGTGGAGGTGGCCCCGCGGCCATCGGTGACCGTGGTGGTGCCGTCGGTGTTGAAGGTGAGCGTCACGCCGTCGATCCGCTCGGCCGGCACGCTGGTCTGCGGGCCATGGTAGCTGACGATCGCCCGCCCCTGGTCATCGTACGCGTATGTGGCGTAGCGCACTCCGCGCTCGTCGGTGATCCCGGTGAGGGCATGCGGGAAGCGCGTGTCCTCGTAATGGTAGGTGCGCGAGGTGAGATCAGGGTGGATCACCTGCGAAAGGTTGCCGGCCGCGTCATAGCTGTAGCGGGTGATGCGGTTCGCGTTGTCGGTCAGGCTCGCGAGCCGCGATTCGGCATCGTATTCCAGGGTGAGGCTGTACCCTAAGGGACCGGTGACGAGCGCCAGCCGCCCGTTGCCGTCATAGCCCATCGTTTGCACCCGCCCGGCCCGATCGGTCAGGTCGATGAGCCGTCCGGCCGCATCGTAATGCTCGACGGTGTTCTGCGCCGTGGTGTATGTCCAGCCCGTCGTGGCGCCGGAGGCATCGGTCGAGCGTGTGAGCGTCGCCCTCACCTCGCCATAGGCGGTCCAAATCCCGCCGACCAGCGTGAAGGCGTAGGCCTTGCCATCGGCGCGGGCGACCTGTGCGACGGTGGCGTTGAGCGGGGTGACGGACCGGTCGTAGCCATGGCGCCAGTTCGGGCCGAGTGTGCGGGTCACATTGGCCTGGCTGTTGTAATAGCGGTCGAAGGCGAGCGGCGCGGGATCGGCGGCGCGGTAGTCGGTCTCCTGCAGGAACTTGTTGCCCGAGCCGCTGTGGAGCGGATTGCCCACCAAGGGCGAGGCCCCAAGCTGGGTGCCCGGTCCCGTGCTATCGCTGGCGATAGGGCAGCTGCCGAGGTCCTTGAGCGAGCAAAACCCGGTCGCTGGATCGAGCTGCTGCCCGGAGGGACATTGGATCTCACATTTGGCCGTCGCCGGATCGATCGTCTGACCGGTCGGGCATGCGGGCGGATTGAGGCAGGTCGTTCGGTCCAATGACAACGAGCCTCCGTAGGAACATGTACTCCCGACAGACGCCAAATAGGTGTATTGCTTCTCTGGACCGGTAGATGTTTGCTTATACCTTAGCGTGAAATACGCTCGGATATAGTCGGTTGTCGGGGTGATACTTAAACACGAAGCGGAATACCATCCGGTGGAGACACGATACGCTGCATAGGCATCACACAACGCCTGTAGCGTTGGGCGATGCGTCATGTAATCGGCGGGTTTCCAGTAGTCATGAGTCGCCGAATAGTTCGCGCGTGCGACAGTCGAGACGAGACAGAGAAACGCGGCGATCCCGCCCAGGAGGTGCCACCATGCCTTATTGCCAACGGCATGGCCCGGGTTGCCCAGGCTGACGGGATTCTCCTGGGGTTTTCCGGACGTGTCCGTAGGAGGACAATTCACAGTTGAATGCCCTGCTGTGCCACTAAGCGCCATCCCCCACCCCTTATTCTTGTTGTTGTGCCGATCCGTTCCGGGTCCCATCGAGCCGGACCGGGTTAATTTTTTCGGATTGAACACACCTTGGGAGCGTCCGTCTGTGACAAATTACCCAAGCGGCTAAACAATTCCTCCCAAACTAGCGCCACGGGTCACATCAACTGTGTCGGATACCGGCTGCGAAACCGTAGCGATTTCGTAACCTTTGAGTTTAGTAGGTGCTGGACTTCCAGCCTTTGTAACTCTTCATGTCGTTTAGGTATACCCAACCGAGACGGTTAGGCTGAGACAGTTTGACCGTCTCATTAGGGTTGTTTTACCGGGTTTGAGATGCTACCGTGCCAGGGTCTAGACCCTACGGAGACAAAACGAGACCTATGGCCGTTTACGGTTACGCCCGCGTGTCCAGCGCCGATCAGGATCACGCCCTTCAGGAACAAGCCCTGCGCAATGCCGGCTGTGAAGTCATCCGTTGCGAGAAGATCTCGGGTACCTCCCGCAACGGGCGCAGCGAGTTGGAATTGCTCCTGGCCTTCCTGCGGCCAGGCGACGTTCTGGTCGTCACCCGGGTGGATCGCCTCGCCCGTAGCATCAAGGATCTTCAGGATATCGTGTACACGCTCAAGGAACGAGGCGTGACGCTGCGGGCGACCGAACAACCGATCGATACCCGGAGCGCGGCCGGCAAGGCCTTCCTCGATATGCTGGGGGTGTTCGCCGAATTCGAGACCAACCTGCGGCGTGAGCGGCAACTGGAAGGGATCGCCGCAGCCAAGGCGCGAGGCGTTTACCAGGGCCGCAAGTCCTCCCTCGACATCGCCGTGGTTCGACGGTTGCGCGAGGTCGAGAAAATCGGAGCGACCGAGATCGCCCGCCAACTCGGTATCAGCCGAGCCTCCGTTTACCGGGCTCTGGCGAAGTGTCCGGCCGAGACGTGAGTTGATTCCGCCCGACTCGCTCCTGCATTTGCGGCAACGGCTGGACCGTTTGCCGCCGAGAAGTCCGGAGCGGGCGGCCCAGGTGGCGGCAGTCGCGCAGCTGTACGGTGTCTCGTCCACCACCGTGTATCGGGCGCTCCAGACCTTCCAAAAGCCTCGTGCGGCGCATCGCGCCGATCGCGGCAAACCCCGCAGATTGCCGGTGGCGGAATTGGAACGCTATTGCGAGCTGATCGCCGCCCTGAAACTCCGGACCCGGAATAAACAAGGCCGTCACCTGTCCACCCGCCGCGCCATCGAATTGCTGGAGCAATACGGCGTTGAGACGGCTCAGGGACTGGTGCGAGCGCCGATTGGGGTTCTCCACAAGACCACCATCGACGTTTATCTGCGCCGTTGGCATCTGGATCAACCGCGCCTGATCCGCCAACCGCCGGCGGTCCGTTTCCAGGCCGAATTCAGCAACGCCTGTTGGCATTTCGACCTGTCACCCTCCGATCTCAAGCAGGTGGAGGCGCCGTTGTGGATCGAACCGGCGCGCGGTACGCCGACGCTGATGTTGTTCAGCGTGGTGGACGACCGCAGCGGGGTGGCTTATCAGGAATACCGCTGTGTCTATGGCGAGGATGCCGAATCGGCGCTGCGCTTCCTGTTCAATGCGATGGCGCCGAAGCCGTTCATGCCAGAGTTCCCGTTCCAAGGAATTCCGGACATGCTCTACATGGATTGCGGTCCGGTATCCAAAAGCCGGGTATTCAATAACGTCATGGATGCCCTGAATGTGGTGTGCCAGGTCCATATGCCCGCCGGCAAGGACAGCCGCCGTGTCACTGCGCGTGCCAAGGGCAAGGTGGAACGGCCGTTCCGCACCGTGAAGGAAGCCCATGAAACCCTGTACCACTTCCACCGGCCGCAAAACGAAGCCGAAGCCAACCTCTGGCTGCAACACTACTTGCTGAACTACAACCGCCAGCCGCACCGCGGCGAACCCCATTCCCGCCTGGAGGATTGGTTCGCCCATCTGCCGTTGGCGGGTTTCCGGGAAATGTGTTCCTGGGAACAGTTTTGCCGCTTCGCCCGGGAACCGGAACGGCGCAAGGTGGGTGGTGATGCGCGGATCACCGTGGACGGCTCGGTGTACGAAGTAGAGCCCCACTTGGCCGGCGAAACGGTGGTGTTGCTGTGGGGGCTGTTCGACCCGGAATTGTACGTCGAATACGAAGGCGAACGTTCCGGCCCCTATACCCCGGTGTCCGGCCCCATTCCGCTCGGGCGGTACCGGTCCTTCAAGAAATCCGTCCACGACGAAAAGGCCGACCGCATCCGTCAATTGGCCAATCAGCTGGGCCTCCCCATTGCGGCGTTGCGCGGTGAGTCGGATATCCAACTCACCGAGCCGGCACGATCCGCAGAGGACCTGCCGCGGCAACCCTTCCCTGCGGAGATCCCGGAAGATCAATTCCCGAACCGGATCACCGCCAAGCTGGCCATCGCCGACGAAATTGCGCGGCCCTTGGTCAAGCTCGGCCCGGAAGACCGCGCCTTTATCGATCAACTGCTGGCCGAAACGCTGGTTCGTCAGGTCGTCCTGGCGCGAGTCCGCGAGCATTTCCGCCACCAGAAACCCCAGGGAGATCACCATGCGCGCTGAAGTGATGGCGTATTACGGGCTGATCAAGCCACTGAGCCGGGCCGGGTATTACGAAACCGAACACCACCGCCAGATGCTCAAGAACGTTCGCGGCGCTATCCTGGAGGGCCGGATCGTGGCGCTGTGCGGTGTCATCGGCAGCGGCAAGACCGTGACGTTGCGCCGGCTGCAGCAGCAACTGAAGGATGAAAACAGGATCACCGTATCGCGCTCGCTGGCCGTGGACAAGCACAGCATCAAGCTGGGCACGCTCATCGCGGCACTGTTCTACGACCTGTCGCCCGGCAAGAAAGTCCGGGTTCCGCCCCGGACCGAGGACCGCGAACGGGAACTGCAGGAACTGGTGAAGAAAAACAAGCGGCCGGTCGCCTTGTTCATCGACGACGCCCATGCCCTCAAGGACGAAGCTCTCACCGGGCTCAAGCGGCTGATGGAAGTGATCGAAGGCGACGGCGGCTGCCTGTCGGTGGTCCTGGCCGGCTGGCCCAAGCTCAAGAACGACCTGCGCCGGCCCAAACTGGAAGAGATCGGCCTGAGGACCGATACGTTCTCCCTGGACGGCATCACCGGTAGTCAGCGCGAATACATCCAGTGGCTGTTGTCGACCTGCACGGGCAACGAGAGCATTCCCGACGGCATCATCAGCCCGGACGCCGTGGACCTTCTGGCCAGCCGTCTGCGAACACCATTGCAGATCGAATGGCATCTGACCCAAGCCTTCGAGACCGCTTACCAGTCCGGTGAATCACCGGTCAGTGCCGAGCTGGTCGAAGCCCTGCTGGCGCGGCACCTGGAAGACCTGGAATCCACGCTGACCCGGCAAGGCTACGGCGTGAAAGAGCTGGTCCAGAACTTCGATGCGAAGCCGGCGGAGATCAAAGCCCTGTTCGCCAACCAGCTCGACGCGATCCGCGCCAGCGAACTGCGGGACCGGATGCGCCGGGCCGGACTGCCGATCTGAGCGGTTCGGTCAGTTGCAAAGAATGTGGTCCTGAACCGGATGATTGCAGTCCCGCACCGATGATGGCAGGCTCAGTGGCAACCAATTCGGTCCCGGTCACACGGATAGTTGCAGTTAATGCGGTCCAGAAATCGCGTGGATTGCAGTCCCAGCGCGTTATGATTTCAGGTCGCTACACATAAGGAAGAAATCCTTTATTTTGATTAGCCTGCGGCAGCAAGGAGTGGGGAGTACCCCACGAGAAAAACCGGAAAAGAGAGAAAACGCCGGTTTGTAGCCGGAGACTGCGCGCGGCCGCAAGGGTACGCTACGCCAGCCGCGCCGCTCAAGGTTTGCCGTAACTCATCGCCCTTTTCTCCGTAGCTAGTCCACCAGCTCCCCGCCGCCACAGCACGGCGCGCCTGCCCTTGCATCCGTGCTCGCCCCGATCTGTTCTGAAAGCGTTTTCTCTCTTTTTTCTGGTTTTTCTCTCTTTTGGGGTGTCCCGCCGGGGTTGGCGGGGCGGGTTCTGGTTCCCGGCCTTGGGGGTGTGTCATGGCTCGTTTCGGTTTCGTTTCCGTTCCCGCCGTTCGGCGCTCCGCGCCGGTCGTGGCCCGTCGCTGCGGCCGTCTCGTTTGGGCGGTGCGGGTGTTCTCGGCTTCGTCCTGTTTCTCGGCGGCGCCGGCTTGCCTTTTCGTTCCGGTCCGGTCTCCGGCCGCGGCCGGCCTGCGCGTGCCGGCTTGCGCGGTCAAGGTGTGCTTGCCGTCCGGCGTGTCAGCGGGCGCGGCCCGCGGTCTGCTCCGGCCGCTGGCTTGTCTCGCAGGGGTGTTCGCCCGTGGCTAGGCCTCCTGGTGTCGTGGCGGTGGCGGGCTCGCGCTCGCTGCCGCCGAAGGCCTCCGCGCTGGTCGTGGCCGTGTGCCGCTCGCTGGTGGCCTCGGGGCGTTCGCTGGTCGTCGGGTGCTGCGTCGGCGCTGATGCCGCCGTCCTTGGCTGCTCGGCGGCTCCGTTTGGGCGCGGCGTCCCTGTCGCGCGGATTTCGTGTCTATGCGCTTTCGGCCCTGGCGGATCTGGCGCCGGTCCAGCCTCGGCGGTTTCCGCCGTGGAGGCATTCGCGGCCGCCGGCGGTTCGGTGGCGTGGTGGGCGGGGGGCGCGGCTTCGGTGCCTTTGCCTGCGCGTCTCGCCGCGCGCACTCGCGCGGTGGTGGCGCGGGCCTCGGCGGGGTGCGTGGTGTTCTTCGGTTCGCCCAGCTCGCGCGGCTCGCTGCTGGCAGCCAGTTCCGCGGTTTCGCGTGACTTGCCGGTGTTCGCCTTCCCGGTCGGGTTTCCGGGCTCGGCCTTGTCGTCGCTCGACGCGGGTTTGTGGGTGCCGGTCGGCGGTCGTGGCGTGTGGGCTTCGGCCTGGGTTTGGGTTTCCGCCCAAGCTCATGTTTTTAATTAGAAAATGGGCAGTAAAATGCTTGACCAAAATATGTATAAATGTATAATTTAAGCGTGTTCTTTTTCGGTAGACTCGGCACGTTAAAGGGAGAAACCGGAATCTACCCAGTGGCGGGGGTAGCCCGTAGGCCTAGCTAACCTACGGGACAAGTCCGTCCAATTTTATGCATATATACATAAATTGGGGTTATGAGTAGAAGCAATGCCTACTTTATGGAGCGCATGGAAGCCGATGCCGATTTTCGGCGGGAGGTTGAGCTTGCGGAATTGCGGCACATCGAGCCGGAGTTGTCCGCGGGCGATGAGGATAAGGAGCTTTACCGCCAGGAGGCGCAAGAAACCTTTGTTGAACCTGTTTTCTGAAAGGAGAAGCAACATGAGACGAGTATTTCAGTTCGACGGCTTGAACGGTGGCATCTTGAGCGTTGGCGAGTGCGCAGACGACGCCAAAGTGGTGATTTGCATTCACAACGGCGAGACCGAAACGCAGATGTTTTTAAGCCGGGAAGACTTCTACGAGCTGGCGAATCTGCGCTACAGCATCAACTTCGTGGAGCCGGAGGAATTACAGCAACAGTTGAAGGCAGCGTAAGACGAGAGGGCTCGGGGTGGCCGCCCCGTGTCCCTCCCTTTGTTCCCAGTAGCACACCAGGAGGTTTTAACGATATGTCAGCTCAAGCAGTAATACAAGCCACATCAAAGCCGCTCTTTCCAATCGGACGTTTGGTGGCAACACTGGGTGCGCTGAAGGCTATGGAACAACTCGGGGTTGTACCCATGGCATTGGTCTCTCGCCATGTTTCCGGCGACTTCGGCGACCTGTGCGAAGAGGACCGCCAGGAAAACGAAACGGCGATCAAGCACGGATTGCGCATTCTCTCCGCCTATCAAATACAGGAGGTGAAATTCTGGATCATCACCGAAGCCGACCGCTCCGCGACAACGATTCTATTGCCCGAGGAGTATTGATTTAACCGCAGGGGTTCGGGTGGCCGCCCGGCCCCTCTTTCTCAAGCAGTAGCACAACAGGAGATCGAATTATGTTTACGAAAGCAGAACGCAAGAAAGCCAAGCTCCGCCTTGCCCTGTGCGGCCCCTCGGGAAGCGGCAAGACCTACAGCGCCTTGCTGATCGCTCAAGGATTGGCGCCCGGAGGAAGGATCGTCCTAATCGACACCGAGAACGGCAGCGGAGAGCTTTATTCGGATATGGCGGATTACGACATAGCCGCGCTCCGGCCGCCTTACACGCCGGACCGTTACATTGACCTGATCCGAGGAGCGGAAAAGGCGGGTTACGACGTGCTTATCGTCGACAGCCTTTCCCATGCTTGGGCCGGCGAGGGCGGGATTCTCGACATGCACGACAAGGCTACTTTGGCTTCGAAGACCCAAAACAGCTTCACGGCCTGGCGCGAGGTTACCCCGCAGCATAACGCCTTGGTGGAAACCATGCTCGGTTCCGGCCTGCACCTGATTACCACCATGCGGACCAAGACGGCTTACGACTTGGTGGACGACGGTGCCGGCAAGAAAAAGCCGGTCAAGATCGGTCTTGCCCCCGTGCAACGCGACGGTTTGGAGTACGAGTTCACGGCCGTGCTGGATCTGAGCGTAGAAGGCCACATCGCAACGGCCAGCAAGGACCGGACCCGCTTGCTCGATGGAAAGCACTTCGTGCCTTCGCCGGCGACGGGGGAGCAACTCAGGGAATGGCTGGAAACCGGCAAAGATGCGAGGGAGGAAAGCCGGTTGTTGCTGGAAGAACTCAAAGGGCGAGTCGATGAAATCGATAACATTCCGCACCTGAACAACTGGTGGAGGGCGCACGGCGCCGAGATCGACCGTTTGATTCCAGCGGACCGGGAGGCCCTTAAAGATCACTGCGCTTTCAGGAAAGGCGCGATTCTCAAGGCTCCTCTCGAAGAGAGGACCGACACCGGGACGAAGCGCAAGAGCAAGGGCAACACTCAGGCAGCCGCCGCTTAATCCACCGGGAGGGACGGTCTACCGTCCCTCCAGTTCCCCGGAGAAAAGCTATGGATACGACTATCGACATAACTGCCAGGATTACCCGCCGCGTGTCTGACTCCGAGATTCCGGCTCTCCGTCTGGCGTGCCTGAAAGCGGCGCTCGCCGCGGTGTCCAACGACGCCGGCCGCATGACCGGGGTTTACCGGGATATAACCCGGATGCTCGAAAACGATCCCGAGTTCCGCCGGCAATTGGCGGAACGAATACCGAAGCACGAAGACAGGCCATACCAGGGCGCCTTGGGCGCAACCCGGACGGGTGATTAACCAGCTCGGGAGGGCGATGATTCCGCCGCCCTCCCACTTTGAGGAAACACCACGAATACCCTTCTGGATTTCAAATCCAAAAGGGTCGAAGCCAAAGAATTAAGCTACCTGTTTCGCACGTGGAGACGACCCAAGGCGTTCCTGACCTCGTGAACCTGACCAACCCTCACACCGATTGAATGGGGGCGTTCAGTGGCGCTCGACCACGTAGCTGCTCGCTGCAGTGCTTAACGCAGCCTCCTCCTAATCCCAGCCTCCATATCTTCGTGGTCCGCCTCGTTTTCGTATGTCTTTACCATTTCCATCAACAGTTCAGATGCCACAAAAGGATGCGAATATCGAAGCTCATTCGCCCAAGCACGGTATTTTTCTGCCAGTTCACGTTCCTGATCACCGCCTTCTCCGCGCCAAATCGAGCCACGCGAATTGTAGAGCCCAGTGCGCGCACCTCTCATCATCTTTTTGGAACGCACGTCCTCCATGACCTGCCGCACAGGCTCGCAAGGCCATACGCCGTCATTTCCTACCGGGGCGCCTGCCAGAAGATTGCCAAGGCAAACATCAGCAATGTCCAGCCGGCCGAGTTCCGCGCAGGCGTCCCGCACTGTCTTGATCCACGCTGCGAGCTTGTCTGCTTGGAGTTCCCCCAGATCGTCGTGGCCGGGTATTCCGTTAAGCCCTTGGAGTAGCTTGTACCCGCGTTCGGCGAAATGTTGAACTTGTTCGGGAGCGACTTTCCATTCCGGCGGGTCTTCGCCTTCGCCTCTGCGCATGTACGTCCAGACAATGGCTTGCACGAACAGCTCGGGATGGGCTTCCACGTACTTCTCGAGGTTCGGAATCCCATAACCTTCGCGTCTGCTCCAAGGTTTTGACAGGGCATCGATATAGGTGAACTCAAGGCTCGCCTTCTGCTCAAGCGTCAGCACCGGGCTCTTGTCCATCAGCGCGAATGCCTCCTCAATGTAGTACCGGTTCAGCTGGTAATGGCCGGGCTGGTCCTTTCCTTCCTTCACCATCTCAGACATCAGCCGGAACAATAGCTCAGGCCCGATCGCCTCAAGCCTAACGTGGACGCAGGCAAATGCGGCACGGGGGCGCTGCGCTGCAAGCAGGCGCTCGACCGCCTCGTTGTTTTCGTCGTCCGCATCGTGAATCCAGTTCGGATGGACGTCGTTCCAGTATGTCTGACCGTGCTGTTCATCGAGCTCGTCGACTATCTGCCAAGTGCTGCGCCGGAACGGTGCGAGCAACAGCAGCCTGACGAAATCGGCCTCTGAGAGCTCCTTCTTTGCCTTCTTCAGCATGCTCACACGTTTTTTTTCATCGTGCACTGCGCTTAGTGCCCCGATGATAAGGTTTTTCTTGGTCCAAGACTGGCTCTCCGATGCGGGCGGCAGCGCGGCTAGCAGGAAGCCGGGGATGTCTTTTTCCGGCAGCAGCTTCTCCGCCATAAGCCATCCAATTGTTGATGCGGCGTTGCCCATCTCGGCTAACTCGAAGATACCGGGGAGTCCACGGGCCTCAAAAATTTCGCGCAGGGCTTCTGTCCGAAGCTTTGCGATGCGCTCCTCGCGTTTGGAGAAGTCCATGTCATCGTCATAAAGTTCGTCCGCCGACTCTTCGACCCAATGCTCGCGGAACAACCACTCGTGCTTGTACAGGAGATCGGATGGCTCCAGCGCCTGATACGAGGCTTTCGCAGCAGCCGACAGCTTTGTGGAGTCGGCCCCCTTGGAACGCTTCACGCCCCGGTGCGACATGATCTTGACGCGAATCTTTTCGCGCACAAACGCCTTATCGGCGTCGAACGCACCCACATGCGCCCAGGTCTTCACCAGATCCCACACTCTGGCCTGATGTTCATCGGATAGATCATGGAGGTGCTCAATCAGATCGCAAAGCATTTCACGCGTGTAGCCGCCCTTCCAGTTGAGCACCATATCGACCATCTCTCGTATGAAGGCGAAGATCGGATCCCATGTCTTGAAAGGTTCGCCGAAGCCATAGGCATCATTTCGCCAGCTCGGCTTATGGCTATAGTCTCCGGTCTGGTGGCCCGTATCGAGCTGCTCAATGCAGATCCTCCACGCCACTTTCGGGAACTTGTCTACGAGGAGGTTCATGACCTGCAGACGCGTCTCGTGATTGGCAGCGGTTTGTGGCATCCATGCGCGGAAGATCGACTTCAAAGAGTGAATAGGCTTGTTGACCCAGTTGTCGTCGATTTCGATTTCGGCGAGCTGGGCTAAGATGAGAGCAGTCCGAGGCATCGTGTCCGGACTCCAAGCGAGTCCTTCGAGCGCCCAGAGCAAACCGGTTCGAGGACACCCGCCGCCGAAAATGCCGGGGTCGGCCGGCCTCATAAGGCCATAGCACTCTGGATGGTCAGTTCTCAGGTCCTCTTCCAGAATCGAAAGAAACTCGTTAGGCGCGGCTTCGGCATAAGCGGCAAGATCCCGGTCGTTCGCTTCAAGGATGCGCGCCTTCAGCGGCGTCAGCAACTCCCTGATGAGCCGCGTGACGGCGACTTCGCAGTCGAACCCAAGGCGGGACCGGAATAGGTGGTTTCCGTGAACGGCCAACAGAACCAACGTCTCTGAGATGCCTTCGCGCAGAACGGCAGAGAATTCCCGCGATTTGCCGTGAAGTTGTGCAGCCCAGCGTTCGTCTTCAGGCAGATCAAGCCGGGGATCGTCTTCGCCTAAAACTATCTTCGCTATATCGAAGTAGCGCTGGAGGTCCGACATCGTGATTGAGCCAGCAATGGCGAACAAAAGGTCTATCTTAGAGATCACGCCCCTGTAGGTGCCGACCGACCATAGCGGAGCGTCGTTCAGACCCACAAGACGCTGACACTCCTTCTCCAGCTTTTCGTAAGAGTCCTCATTGGCGAGCAGTGTCAGCGCAGTTTGGTCTGCGGTGTTCGTCGAACTCCACGCGCCGATGAATAGGAAGGGGATTAGGCGGGCAGCTATGTCATGATCGGCACCCCACTCTGGCGTGCGAACAGCCGGAACGTTTGCTAACCGTCGCCGTAGAACAGTGAGTGATCGGCCCGACTCATTGTCGTATTTCGTAATGTCATCACGTCCATAACCCATCCTTTCGAGAGCCGAACGGAACGTGTCATAGTTCAGAGGTTCTAGGACCACATGAGGATTAGCGTTCGCCGCATTGCGCGGATAGATGACGATGGTATGCATCGTTCGCACCAGTGGGCCGAGTTCGCGTTCGACTTCGCGGCTGGTGGCGACAGCTATGAATTCCTTAGTGCCTTGAGCCAATTTCGGCAGCACTCCTAGTTCGTCAAAGACCAGAACCCGATCACGGTATCTTCCGAGTTCGTCACCGCCGGCCGGTCCGAAAAGCTGCGCCAGGAACGCCAGCGCTTCTTCAGTGGAGTCTGCCGCAATCACGATCGGTTCGTCGGGTTGCTTCGAAAGGCGAGAGAGCATCGTTCGTCTAGCGCCATCGATAGCAGGTGCAAACAGTGAGCCGGCAAGTGGCGGGCTGGCTACATCCGCCCAGTCGGCCCAGCATTTGTCGAGGGAACGTACGCCATTGGAGGGGCGGCGTGTCTCGTTGGCGAACCACGCCTGCGCCGCAATGGACTGTTCGAGCCATTGCTCCAAGTCGCTGGAGTCGTAGGCGCGGACATCCTTCCACTGGCCCTTGGCCTTATTTTTCTTAATCCAGTCCGCCTTGCCCGGCCAGTGCCAGGGCGTGACGAACACGAAGGTCGTTTGATCCCGCTCTGCCTTAGTGATGGCTTTCACGCTCTTAGAAAAATCACCATCGGCCTTCTTTTTAATGTCTTGATTGGTACCGAACTCCCAGCCCGAAAGACCTTCCGGGATCCATGGCGTCGGCTGCTTGGAGTCGACGTAGCCGTCCCAGCCCGGCCGCTCTGCATCATCGTTTCCGGGGAAGTCGATCTTTGTGATGCCGTTCCCAGTGGAGTTCACGAGCATACGGAGCAAAACTGATAGTCGAGTTCGGGCTGAGATATTTCGATCAACCCACGCCTCGATGTCGGCCGCCTTGATGCCGAGAAACGGCACTACGTAAGGCATGGCATTCGCTGGAGCGCCTTTTGCCTTGGTTTGGGCAGCATCATATGCCGACTGCATGTCGAGCAAGCGCTGTGCTGAAACCCTAAAGGCGACTTCGATCCGCAACGCCATTTCAGGCGTTGCGGCGACGTGCCCATTCAAAAAATTGGACAGTGCCGGCCTTCCGACACCGACGAGTCTCGCAGCAGCCGACACTGACAGCTTCTTTTCGGCCAAGACAGAGTCACGAATGTATGGGCCGGGATGGACAGGATCGGGGGTGCTAGTCGCTTTAAGGATGGTTTTGTTAGCTTCGGACATGGAAACCTCGCGATGTGACGATACCATGCATTGTATCCTGTAGCGCGACAGGATACAAATTTAATATTTATTGCCCCCGTTTGACTTGGTCGTGCGGTTTGAGTGATTCAGAAGCGCTACTTCTCTACCAGGAATTCAAGTGGCAGGTTATCGCTAACCTCGACCGCGAAACCTGGATTCTGACCGGCGATCAGATAAGGCAAGCGCTGAAGACGATAGAGGACGGGAATGCCGTCTTGGAATCATTCTGTTAAGATGGAAAAATGGCAAAAAAGAAAACGACTGTTTATCTGGACGAAGACCTTCTGAGGACTACCAAGGTGATGGCCGCGCGAAGCGGTCGACGCGAGTACCAGATTGTGGAAGAGGCGCTCCGGTTCTATTTCGGATTGGATAGCGTCAAAAATGTCTGGGCGCGCAGCGACCTGAGCGAAGATCTGGCGTTAAAGCTGGCCTACGAGGAAATCCACGCAGCGCGCGGGCAACGGTAAATGCTCCGCGCCGTCCTGGATCCCGGCGTATTGATTGCCGCCGCGCTTTCGCCGAAAGGGGCTCCTGCCGAGCTTTTAAAGCGCTGGATGGAAGGCGGCTACGAGCTGGTGGTTTCCCCCAAGCTTCTGAACGAGCTTGACGGAGTGCTGCTGCGGACCAAGTTCCGCAAGTATCTTTCCGAGGAGGAAGCCAGCGACTACGTGAGCCTGTTCCGGCGCTTCGCCGCTATCGTTGACGATCCCCCGGCAGTGTTCGGCCTGACGCCCGATCCGGGTGACGATTATCTTGTGAGCCTAGCGCGGGCAGCCAAGGTGCATTTTCTAGTCTCCGGCGATCCGCACCTGACTGGACTCGCCGACCCTGAGCCGCCGGTGCTGACGCCGCGTGGTTTCCTGGAAAGACTTCCGGCTGAAATATAGCGTGCTGGTTGTACGTCCGGGAACCGAGACCACCGGCTTTTCCGAAGACAATAAGACCGTAGAGATCGAGGAGCGCGAGGCATGAGCAAGGTTTGGGTGTTTGCGGAATCCACATTGGAAGCGGCCCTGGAGGATTGGTTAAACGATCAGGCCGCGCGCAATCCGCAAAAAGTGGAGCTGGTACCTGCCATGGCGGTCGCCGTGCGCGAGTTCCTGAATTCGCCTCAAGCCACGGAACACAAGATGATCATGAATGCCCCGGTAAACAAACCTAAAGGCACGTAGGAAGAATCCGACGTCAGCTTGTTTTAAGCAGCTCCTCGGCCGTGATCGAAAGATCCAAGTTCGGCCAAATGACCGTACCTCCGGTCTTGTCTAGCGTCCATTTCTCCCGCTCCTCAAGGCTGGCTTCGCGCAGCTTCGGAAACCAGGAGAGCGGTACGGCAACGATGCGCTCATCTTGAAGTTCGACGCGAATGTGACGGCGCTGAACGGATACCCGCTTTATGCGGCTATCCGGTGCGGGTGTTGGGTTGGATGAAGCGCTCCGACGCTTTGCCATCCGGTGCTTGCCAGTCGTTTGCGTGAAGGGTTCGTTAAGCTCTTGTAAGGCTCTCCGACGTGCCGCCACCGCAAGCTCAAAAGCCTTTTCCTCCCCGTATTTCGCTATCGAGAACTTAACCTGTTTCCGCTTCCCTGGCGCCGTCGGCCAAAAGGCGACCCAGTATCCCTTGTGTGTAGCGTCTTTCTGATACTTGCACACGCCGGGCATGCCAGAGGTATTGTTCCTGCGGGGAATGTTCGCGTACTCGCCGCGACTGTAGCCGGGCTGCTTGCCAATCACGCTGTCGCGGTATTCGAGAGCGGACTTATAAGCGGCATCCTTGCCCCCATGGACGTTGTCGGAGAAATGTCTGACGAACGTGCGCCCCCGGCGTTCGACGCGGACCAACCATCCACGGGTGCCGCTGCGGTCATCGTCCCTGCGGGAAATGCAGATCGGGTTCCCGCTTATATCCGCTGAAGGTTTACTTTTATCCGGAGCATACATATAGTTATTTTATGCATTTTGATTATAGGCATGAATCATGACTCTAGGCGCAATCGTCCGCGCACGCCGCAAGCGGCTGGGCTGGACCCAGAGCGAATTGGCCGAGAAGTCCGGCATTACTCAGGCCCAGATCAGCCGGGTGGAGGCGGGAAGGAGCGAGAACATCACCATCGAGAACCTGCGCGGCATCGCGAAAGCCTTCGGCTGCAGCGTGGTCGATCTATTGCCGGACGAGGACAAACGGCCGGCGGCCGGAACGCCGAAAAACCGGGAGGACAGCGAGTCTCCTTCCATCGAGGAGCTGGCCCAGCGGTTGAGCAGGCTTGAGAACCTGGTTGGGGTATAGCAGCTACGCTGCGGGTGCCGATAGGGGTATAGCAGCTACGCTTTCGGGGCCAAAAGAGAGTCCTCATTCCGATCGGTTCGAGAAAGGGGTATAGCACCTACGCTTTTCCTCGCAAGCCGCGGCCCGCATAGGGTTTAGCCACCAAACCAGGTTCTGGCGCACATCGCTCCGATGCTGGATGCACAGAAAAATTGCAAAAATTTTTTGCCGCTGAAAGGTAGGGGTATAACAGCTACGGGGATAGGGGTATAGCAGCTACGGTTTGTATTCAAGCTATTGAATAAATAGCCAATTAAAGAAGACAAGATGTTCTTGCGGTACCGAGGTTTTCCTGCAAGGCGTAGCTGCTATACCCCCATTGACGCAAGTTTTCAGACTCATGAAAATCACCCAAACCATACGGGACAGGCTGGGTGAATAACAAGCAACAATCGACTGAACTGGAGGCGGATCAAGTTGGCCGGCGAGCTTCTCGCCGACGGTCACGGGAACTCTCTCCCACAAACGCAGCCGTTCAGTTGCCCCTATGGCCAGAACCCCATCGCGGCATTCCCAACAGCATTCTTCGTTCCGCTTTGTTTGGCATTGTCCGCCGCGGCCGGCGCAGCTATCTCAACAAGGAATTGATAGCCAGCTGGCATGGAGTCGTTATCCGCTACACCGGCATGAAGCTGGATCAATCCGATCTCGATGTGTGGCTGCTTGCGGTCCATCTCGCCCGCCATCACGCCCTAGGTTCGCAGATCCGTTTCAGCGCCTACGCCTTCTTGGATGGCATCGGCCGGTCGAGAGGCAAGCAGAACCGCGAATGGCTCAAGACGGTATTCACCCGGTTAACCGCCAGCGCGGTGGAAATATCGGTCGGTAACCGAGCATATACCGGTTCCCTGGTTCATGAGTTCTTCCACGACGGCGACACCAGGGAATACGTTCTGACCGTCAACCCCCGCCTCGCCATGCTGTTTGACGATGGCTATTCCCTATTGGCCTGGCAGACACGGAGCGCTCTGCGCTCTGACTTGGCGAAGTGGATCCACTGTTTCGTCTGCTCTCACACGACGGGAACGGCGCACCGGATCGGCCTCGACCGCATTCTCGAACTCTGCGGGTCGGAAAGCGGCAACATCCGTGAGTTCCGCCAGCGGGTCCGCGAAGCCATGGGCGAGTTGGAAGCGCTCGGTGAAGTAAAGGAGTGGCGCCTTAACAAGAACGTTATCCTCGAGTTCGAGCGGGCCGAAAGGGGATTACAGGATGCCAATAGTAGCTGAAAAATGTGAACACGATCACTGTCTGTAATGTTCCGCTTTAGTTATCCTGAGGAGAGCGACAGTGTTTGAAAATTCAGATGTGAGCTTGTAAGAAAAAGCTTACTATTTTGTAAGCAAAATATTACATAAAAATCAAAAAGATACTGCTGAAATGCAGTTGTAACATTTAAATTCCTTGCTAAATTTAGGGGTAATAATGAGAAGAAATAAATGCGAGCAGGCGGAATGGACGATGCCATTGAATTTGGCAAGCATTAAAAGCTAGATCCCTATAATGAGTAAGGCCGGTGAGTGTTGCCGCACTCACCGGCCTAGAATCATTCTCCCCACGCCTATAGGGATGAGATGACGAATCTCATTATAGCACCGTGACGTGCGAAGAAGGGAACCGGTGCGGCCATGACCCGGCGCGCCCGCGTTGGTTTTCGCCGCCCGAAAAGCACGCGAACAGACCCGGTGTATTGCGGAAGCTCAGCGAGCGAATCCGCGAGTACTACGTTTCCCCGCAAAAAATCCTCCCCGGCCTCAATGCGGTCAACGAGTCCGACCGTCAGCAGCGCAGCGAGCGCCGCGAGGCGTGCATAGCCCTGCTCGGTTGCATTCTCCACTACACCGAGCTGGTCACTCTCCGCGTCGGCATTCCGCAATCCGACGGATCGTTCCAAGGCCTGACTATGGAATTCCTGGCCGAGGTTTCCGGTCTCGGCGAACGCCGGGCAGAACGGGCCGTGCACGACCTCAAAGCCGCCGGCATCATCACCGTGCATCCCATCGCGCAGCGCATCGAGGACTGCGCCTATAAAGGCATCGCGGCGATCCGGACCGTATCGCGGCACCTATTTACGGTATTCGGTCTCGGACAATGGCTCGAGCACGAACGCCGGAAAGCCAAGGAACGCCGGGACAAGAAGATGGAAAAACACCGCCGCAAAGTTCAGGGCCATATCCGGATGGCCATAAACGCGCAGCACGATCCTAAGCCCAAGTCCGAACCGGAGACCGGCGCCGCCGGCGCCAGAAAAAACGAGATGGTCCCCGCTGCCGAGTTCTTCGCCGGTATTCGGGCCAGTCTCAAAGGCCGCGGCCCGCCTTCGTAACTCTCGCTCCCAACCTCTCCTTTCCATCGCAAGCAACCCGCAGGCATAGCCCCTCTTTTACCTGACGCTCTCCAAGCGGCCGAAATCGCTGTTCGAAACGCCAGCCGATGTGATCTAGCCGGCCCTCGTCCCTGCCCTATGTATCCGATTCCAAGCTCAAATCTCTCCCTGCATGAGTACGCTTAAAAATAAGTGTCGGTGAAGTTAACGAACGAAGATCGAGGCTGAAAGTAAGTGTCGGTAATTGTTTTAGGCCGGTGGATATATCGAAGTTAAGTGTCTGCCACTTTGCCGTTAAGTGGCCGGACTTATTCAATTCCAATTATCAGTACGGCAAAAAGCGTCCCCAAGGGGACAACCTGTTTAAATCTCCAAAAGGTGCCGGCATCCATGCCGGAAACCAGTCGAATCCCTCCCGTATCGAAGCGCGGAAACACGATTTACGTGGCATCTGCCATTCCGGACCGGAAAAAAGAAAACGGCCTTTTAGAAAAGAGTTCTCGAGGACGCAAAAGCCTATACGGAAAACCCCGCTGAAAATGGCCCGACGAAGCCCCGATAAATCAAGGGGCGGATCTCACGATTCAAGATATACTGAAAACAAACGTTTTACGTATATCCGAACAGCCAATAAAGAGGGAAATCATGAATACCATGCCGCGCCGAACCGCGCTCTACCTCCGGGTCTCGACCGATGGCCAGACCACCGAGAACCAACGCTTGGAACTGACCACCGTTGCGGAGCGGGCCGGTTGGCTGATCGTCGAGACCTACGAAGACGCCGGCATATCCGGCGCCAAAGGCCGGGACAAGCGTCCGGCGTTCGACCGACTGTTAAAGGACGCCGCCCGCCGGCGCTTCGATTTGGTGGCGGCCTGGAGCGTCGACCGTCTGGGTCGGAGCCTGCAAGACCTCGTGCACTTCCTGGATGATATTCACGGCTACGGAATCGACCTCTATCTGCACCGGCAGGGAATCGATACCACCACGCCGGCCGGGAAAGCCATGTTTCAGATGCTCGGGGTTTTCTCGGAGTTCGAGCGGGCCATGATTCGCGAGCGCGTGAACGCAGGCCTCGCCCGCGCCCGGGCCTCCGGCAAGCGTCTCGGCCGGCCTCAGACCGAGCCGGAGATCGAGGAGGCCATCCGTGCATCGCTGCGAGCAGGTATCGGCGTGCTTAAAACCGCCAAAACGCATGGCGTAGGTACATCTGTCGTGCAGCGGATCAAGGCGAGCATGCCGGGATCGGCGGATTTACTGGCATAAATTTACCTATATCGATACGAGATTGTATAATTATGTAGTATGTTGTAGTAATATAATACAAAATACAATTACAAACTGAGGGTGAAGCGATGGCCACGACAAAAGAACAGGTATGGGCAGCGGCCGACGAGCTGGCCGCTGAGGGCAAGAACCCGACTCTCGCGGCCGTGCGCGAGCGCCTGGGTGGAGGCAGTTATACCGACATCTCGGCCGCAATGCAGGTTTGGAAAGCCAACCGGCAAGCCGCCGCTGCGCCGATACGGGAACCCGCGCCGGCGGCGGTCACCGAGCGGCTGGGCGAGCTGGGCGGGGAGATTTGGGCTATCGCCCTCGAACTCGCCAATAGCCGGCTCCAGGCGGAGCGGGAAGCCTTGGAGCAAGCCCGGCAGGAACTGGAAGCATCGAGGCAGGAAGCGGCTGATTTGGCCGATCAGCTTTCCGCTGATCTGGATGCGGCCCAGGCTACGATTCAGCGCCAAGCCGAGCAGATTGCAGCCGATACCGCCGAGATCGAGCGGCTACAGGCCGAATTGCGCACCCAGGTTGAAGCACTAACTGCCGCCGTCCACCGGGCCGATACAGCGGAAGCCGCGCGAGCCGAACTACAGCGTCGAGCTGACCAGCTCGGAACTTTGCTAAATCAGGAACGGGAGGCTCATTCCCAAGCCGAACTGGAAGCGCGGCGGCAAACCGAAAAAGCTGCCGGCGCAATCGCTGAACGAGATGCATTCGAGCGCCGAGCTCTTGAGCTTGAGACTCGCGCCAGCGAAGCGGTAAGGGCAGCGGAACAGGCCAAGCGAGAGGCCGAATCCGCCAGAATCGCCGAGCAAGCCGCTCAAGCACGATTAGAGAGTGTCTCCCGCGAACTTGAACAGTTACGGAAGGACAAGACTGACGCGGAGGAACGGGGTAGGAAAGCGATGGTGGAAGCGGCCGAATTGCGAGGGCGATTGGTTGCTAGAGAGGAAGATAAGCAACCTCAAGAGCCAGTGTCACCCAAGCGCAGTACAAAGAAGCCGAAAACCTGATTTGTCTGAGTAGGTTTCGGTGCAGCTTGTAAGACGAAGCATTACGTCACAACATGTCTGATTGACATATAAAATAACGGTTCTGCCTAGCTAATTACCATTAGCAGGATGGTGAAAAACTCCCCCATATTCTCCCTTACCCATCCCCGAGCGATTTTTTTCGGGCGGAACAGCGGGTTTTCGATCACTTTGACCGGGCTTTTTCTCCCCCGGAATCTGCCTGTGGG